>Ga0164292_10000604_pt1 | contig 28424 bp, 30 predicted proteins | sample GEODES117metaG_FD_111486 | JGI IMG/M metagenome (GOLD analysis project Ga0164292, IMG submission 111486) | Eutrophic lake water microbial communities from Lake Mendota, Wisconsin, USA - GEODES117 metaG | ecosystem: Environmental > Aquatic > Freshwater > Lake | place: USA: Lake Mendota...
GCAGCGCTACAAGGAACTGCAGGACATCATTGCGATTCTGGGTCTGGACGAACTGTCCGAAGACGATCGCCGCACGGTGGACCGCGCCCGCAAGATCGAGAAGTTCCTCTCCCAGCCCTTCTTTGTGGCGGAGATCTTCACCGGCATGCCTGGCAAGTACGTGAAGCTCGAAGAGACCATCAATGGTTTCAACATGATCCTGGCCGGCGAGCTCGACGATCTGCCGGAAGCTGCCTTCTACCTGGTGGGCAACATCGACGAGGTCAAGGCCAAGGCTGCCAAGATCCAGTCCGAAGCCAAGGGCTGATCCCGGAACGGAGCCCCGGCAGCGACCCTCCTGGGCTCCCCTTCCTCCTCCTTCCCCCACTCTCCCTCGGTGCGCCCGCAGTGCGGGCCCTTCCCATGACCCTCACCCTGCGCGTTCTCGCTCCCGACAAGAGCGTCTTCGATGGCAACGCCGACGAAGTGATCCTTCCCAGCACCACTGGCCAGGTGGGCATCCTCACCGGCCACGTGTCGATGCTCACGGCCCTGGAAAGCGGCGTGCTGAGGGTGCGGGAAGGCAACAGCTGGCAGTCCATCGCCCTGATGGGTGGCTTTGCTGAAGTCGAAGCCAACGAGGTCACCGTGCTGGTGAACGCTGCCGAGCTCGGCAGCGCCATCGATCGCGCCGCCGCCGAGCGGGAGCTGGAAGCAGCCCGCCAGGCGGCCTCCGCCCTTGAAGGGCAGCCCTCGAGCCCTGAAAAACTCAAGGCCGAAACCCAGCTCGGCCGCGCCCGGGCTCGCTACCAGGCCAGCGTCGGCAGCTGAGCGCCTCAGGCCCTTCGATGAGCCTGCGTCTCTTCCTCGATTGCGCCGACCCCGAAGTCTGGGCCCGCTGGCTGCCAACGGGCCTTTTCCATGGGGTAACCACCAATCCCACCCTGCTGCTCAGGGCGAATCAGCCCTGCCAACTGCCCCAGCTGCGGGAACTCACCCTGCGGGCCCTGGATCTGGGCTGCCGGGAGATTCACCTACAGGCCTGGGGCCCCGACCACCCTTCCCTGGCCGCCTGTGGCCACGCCCTGGCGGGTCTTGCCACCTCCCACGACCACGCCGAAGTGGTGGTGAAGCTGCCGCTCACCCTGGCCGGCGGTGCCGCTGCCCGTGAACTGATCGCCGCTGCGATCCCGGTCACCTTCACCGCCTGCTACGAGGCAGCCCAGGTGACCATCGCCGCCGCCCTCGGGGCTCGCTACATCGCCCCCTACCTGGGTCGGATCTGTGATCAGGGCCGTGATGGCCACGCCGAACTGATCACGATGCAGCAGATGCTGCCCTCGCTTCAGCCGCAGCTGCGCCTGCTGGTGGCCAGCCTGCGCCAGCCTTCGGACATCAGCCGCCTGGCGGCGGCCGGCCTTGACACGTTCACAATCAATGCCTCGCTGGTCGAAGCCCTGTTCGCCAATGGGGCCACAGCCGCCGCCGCCGCCCAGTTCGAACGTGATGCCGCCGGAAAAGGGTCATGAAAGCGAAGCCAGGTTCATGACCTGTCCATAAAAAAAGCGCCCTTGCATGGGGCGCCCTTGTTTGGTCTTTGCAACCGGCAGTGCCGATCAGGCGGTACCGCAGAAGGTGACGTCGGGGAACTTGACCTTCGCTTCCTCCAGCGATTTGCCGCGGCCTTCCTCCTGCCAGTAATTGATCACCTCGGTGGCCTTGTTGAGAATTTCCACCCGTTCGTTGTCGGTGATCCAGCTCTTGCCCTCGAGTTCGCTCTTGAGGGTTTCCCAGGCATCTTCCCGGGGCCAGAAGAAGTAGGCGGTGAGGGGGCTGGGGCCGCCGCCCACGATCTGATCCACGGCGAGGGCCACGTTGTCGGGCAGCCAGAGGATCTTGAGCAGGAAGCGCCCCTCATCCGCCTTGGGGGTGTAACCGGAGGGAACGCCGTCCTCATCGATGGTGGCCGTGGCCAGCGCCGCGCTGCCTCCGCGCAGAACAGGACGGCCCTGGGCGGTATCGCTGGCCGCACCGACTGCATCGGCGGGAACAGCGGCAGCCGCGGTCACCTCAGAGGCGACCTCGTTGTCGCCGGCGGTGGCGCTTTCAAGGGCTGTCATGGTTTCGGCGCTCAAGGGGGTAAGCCAAACGACTAACCTACCAGCCCAGTCGCCGCCACCCCCCTGAAGCCCCACGCCGTTCTGCTTTTCGACATCGACGGCGTGATCAGGGATGTGGCGGGCAGCTACCGCCGGGCGATCGTGGAAACGGTTCACCATTACAGCGGTGTGCGGCCCGACCCCGGCAGCATCGATGCCCTCAAGGCCGAAGGCTGCTGGAACAACGACTGGCACGCCTCCCTCGAGCTGCTGCGGCGTGGCGGCCTGGCCGAGCTGCCGGCCTTCGACGCCCTGGTGGAGGTATTCAACGGCTTCTACTTCGGCGGCGACCCCGAAGGCGATCCGGCCGCCTGGCAGGGCTTCATCGGCGATGAACCGCTGCTCGTGGAGCCGCTGTTCTTCAACAACCTCGACCGGGCCGGGATCGCCTGGGGATTTGTGAGCGGCGCCGAGCCCCCTTCAGTGCGCTACGTGCTGCAGCAACGCCTGGGGCTGGTGCAGGCTCCTTTCCTCGCCATGGGGGAGGTCCCCGACAAACCCGATCCCACCGGCCTGATCCGACTGGCCCGCCAGCTGGCCGGCGAACCGCTCGGACCGGAGGCGCCACCGGTGGCCTACCTGGGCGACACGGTGGCGGACGTGCTCACGGTGCAGCGCGCCCGCCAGCAGCTGCCTGAGCAACGGTTCCTCAGCCTGGCGGTGGCGCCCCCCCATCTGCACAGCCCCGGACAGGAACCGATCCGCCGCAGCTACGAGCAGAAACTGCGGCAGGCCGGCGCCGATGGGGTGATCGAGCACACCCGCCAGGTGTTGGAGGCGCTCCGCCTCAACGTTCCATCGCCACCGGCGCCTTCAGAGCCGCCGCCGTGAGGTTCTCGTGGCCGTGGTCGGTCACGGCCACGTCGTCCTCGATGCGGATGCCGATCCCCTTCCAGCGCTCCTCGATGGCGGGTTGCCCCTCCGGCACCGCCAGGCGATCGCTCACATAGAGGCCCGGCTCCACGGTGAGCACCATGCCCGGCTCCAGCGCCACGTGGTGTTCGCCCAGCCGGTACGCCCCCACATCGTGCACATCGAGACCCAGCCAATGGCCGGTGCGATGCATGTAGAGGTGGCGGAAAGCCCCCTGTTCGATCACGCCGTCCACCGAGCCGCTCAGCAGACCCAGCTCCAGCAGACCCTCCACCAGCACCCGCACCGCGGTGTCGTGCACGCCCTCCGCGGTCTGGCCAGGCGCCACCGCCGCCACCGCCGCTTCCTGGGCCGCCAGCACCAGCTCGTAGAGAGCCCGCTGCTCACCGCTGAACCGGCCGTTGATCGGGAAGGTGCGGGTGATGTCGCCGTTGTAGTAGTCCGGGAGGCTGCAGCCGGCATCGATCAGCAGCAGATCGCCATCCCGCAAAGGCGCGTTGTTGGCGGTGTAGTGGAGCACGCAGGCGTTGTCCCCGCCGGCCACGATCGACCCGTAGGCCGGACCGCGAGCCCCCTGCTCAAGGAAGTGCTGCTCGATCACCGCCTGCACCTGGCGCTCGCTGAGACCCGGCCGCGCCACCTGGCGCGCCAGTTCATGGGCCTCGGCCGAGATCCGCGCCGCCTCCCGCATCCGCGTCAGTTCTTCGGGCGTCTTGCGGAGCCTCAGCTCATGCAGCAACGGACAGGGGGCCACCAGCCCCAGGGCCGCCGTGCCGCTGCGGGGAGCCCGATCCAGCTGGCGGGCCCAGGCCCCGAGCACCAGGGGCTCCACCTGGGGGTGGCGGCCCACCCGGAAGGCGATGCCCTCCGCCCCGTCGAGATAGCCGGGCAGCCGCTGGGCCAGCTCCTCGATCGGATGGGCCAGATCGGCACCGAACTGGGCCACGGCCCCCTCGCAGCCCCAGCGGAAGCCATTCCATACCTCCGCACTCGGCTCCCGCGGCGCCACGAACAGCACGAACGGATTCTCCGATCGGTGGGGCAGGAACAGGGCCACCGCCCCGGGCTCATCGAACCCGGTGAGGTACCAGAAATCGCTGTTCTGGCGGAAGGCATGCTCCACATCGGCGTGGTGGGTGACCAGCGGCGCCGCCGGAATCACCGCGGCCGCTCCCCCCAGCTGGTGCAGGAAGCGATCGCGTCGATCGGCGAACACCGCCGCATCGATCGCGGCAGATGGCGGCATCACTTCGGTCATCGCGCTGGGGAGGGCTACAGCAGGAAGATGGCACAGGCGATTAAATACAGGGGCTCTTCATCGACCGATCCGCCATCGACCGATCCATTCCCCACCGCTCCACCCGGCACCGGCTTCGACGCCGATGAACGACCTGTTGCTGCTGGTGCTTGCAGTCGTCGGGATGCTGGTGGGCTCGTTCTTCTCCTCCGGTGTGGAGGCCGCCCTGCTCACCGTCAACCCGGTGAAGGTTCACGAGCTGGCCGCCCGGGAGAACCCCGTGAAGGGGGCCCGGCGGCTGGAGGCCCTGCGGCTGCGCCTGGGGCGCACCCTGGCGGTGCTGGTGATCGCCAACAACGTCTTCAACATCTTCGGCAGCCTGATGGTGGGCGGCCTGGCGGCAGCGGTGTTCGCCAAACACGGCATCGGCGGCCCCGCCCTGCCCCTGTTCTCGGTGGGCCTCACGCTGCTGGTGATCCTGCTGGGTGAAATCCTGCCGAAGGCGATCGGCAGCAAGCTGGCCCTGCCGGTGGCCCTGGCCAGCGCCCCGGCCCTGGGAGTGGTGCAGCGGCTGATGCTGCCCCTGGTGCTGCTGTTGGAAAGGCTGCTGCCGGCGATCACCGCCGAGAACGAGATCAGTACCGATGAGGAGGAGATCCGCCTGCTCGCCCGGCTCGGCTCCCAGAAGGGACAGATCGAAGCGGACGAGGCGGCCATGATCGCCAAGGTGTTCCAGCTCAACGACCTCACCGCCCGCGACCTGATGGTGCCCCGCGTCGCGGCACCCACCATGGCCGGCAACGCCAGCCTGGAGAGCCTCAGCGCCACCCTGGTACACCAGCGCTCCCCCTGGTGGGTGGTGCTCGGGGAAGAGGTGGATGAGGTGCTCGGAGTGGCCAGCCGCGAACAGCTCCTCAGTGCCCTGGTGCAGGGCCAGGGGGACAGCCGGGCGATCGACCTCTGCGAGCCGGTGGAGTTCGTTCCCGAGATGATCCGCGCCGACCGCCTGCTCACCAGCTTCCGCCGCAATGGCTCCGGAGTGAGGGTGGTGGTGGATGAATTCGGCGGTTTTGTGGGGGTGGTGGGCCCCGAGGCCGTGCTCGCCGTGCTCGCCGGCTGGCGGCGGCGCACCACCGCCCAGCCCGAAGGGGGCTGAATCCGGCGATGTCCCGATCCACCGCTCCCGCTCCCGGGCCCGCTGCCCCCTCCACTCCCGAACGCTGCCGGCTGCTGCTGGCCCAGTGGCGCCGTGAACTGCAGCTCACGGCGCGGGAAAAGGCCGTGCTGGGGCCTGAGCTGGCGGGTCTGGACCGCCAGCTCGAGCGCCTCTGGCAGGGAAGGCCGCGGGTCGCGGTGTTCGGCCGGGTGGGGGTGGGCAAGTCGAGCCTGCTCAATGCCCTGCTGGGGGCCGACCACTTCGTCACCGATGTGGCCCATGGATGCACCCGCCATCAGCAGCAGCAGCCCTGGCCGGAGCCGATCCCCGGCCTTGAGGGGGTGGATCTGGTGGACACCCCCGGCATCGACGAAATCGCGGCGGCGGCGCGGGCCCGCCTGGCCTCCCGCGTGGCGCTGGGCTGCGATCTGGTGCTGCTGGTGATCGATGGCGATCTCACCCGAGTGGAGAGGGAGGCGATCGACCAGATGCTGGCCAGCGGCAAACCGCTGCTGCTGGCCCTCAACCGCAGCGACTGCTGGCCGGCCGGGGAGCTGCCGGAGCTGCTGGCGAGCATTCGCCGCCGCCTGCCGGCCTCGGCCCAGCCGCTGGAACCGATCGCGGTGGCCGCCGCGCCACGCCAGGCGGCCCTGCGGCCGGACGGTCGGGTGCGCAGCGAAATGCTGCCGCCCCGGATCGAGCCGTTGCGCATCGCCCTGCGGGACCTGCTCCGGGAGCACGGCGAACTGCTGCTGGCGCTCAATGCCCTTCGGGCCGCCGACCGCTTCAGCCAGTCGCTGCATCGCTTCCGCCTGCAGCAGGGAAGACGGCGGGCCCAGAGCCTGATCGGCCGCTTCGCCGCCGTGAAGGCCACCGGCGTGGCTGCCAACCCCCTGCTGCTGCTGGATCTGGCCGGCGGCATCGCCTGCGACAGCGCCCTGGTGCTGCAGCTTTGCCAGCTCTACGGCCTGCCGATGACCCGGAGCGGAGCGCGGCAACTGCTGACCCGCCTCTCCGGCCACAACGCCCTGCTGGGCGGAACCCAGCTGGGGCTGCAGCTGCTGCTCAGCGGCCTGCGCCAACTGCTGCTGCTGGCAGCCCCGCTGAGTGGCGGTCTGAGCCTGGCCCCCGCCGCGCCGGTGGCCCTGGCCCAGGCCGCCCTGGCTGTGCACACCACCCGTCGCACCGGCCGCCTGGCCGCCGCCGAGCTGCTGCGCAGCGCCAGCGCCGCCGGCCGCCCCGGAGCGCTGCTGCAACGCCTGGCCCGGCAGGATCCCGAAACCAGCCGCTGGCTCCAGGACTGGCAGCAGCAACTGGGCCAGGCGAACCGGGGCCGCGGCGGGGCCGTCTGGCCTGGCCTGTTGCCCTGAAGCCGAGGTGACCGCCATCGCCCTGTTCGGCACCAGCGCCGATCCGCCCACCCTTGGCCATCGCGCCCTGCTGGAGGGCCTGCTCGCGCACTACCCGCAGGTGGCGACATGGGCCAGCGACAATCCGCTCAAGCAACACAAAGCGCCGCTGGCGGTGCGGACCTCGTTGCTGCAGGCCCTGGTCGAAGCGATCGGCGATCCGCGCCTGAGCCTCGAACAGGAGCTGAGCAGCCCCTGGGCGATCGAGACCCTTGAGCGCGCCCAACGCCGCTGGCCCGAGCACGAACCGGTGTTTGTGGTGGGCAGCGACCTGGTCGGCCAGATTCCCGGCTGGCGCCAGGCCGATCGCCTGCTCCAGAACCAGCGACTGGCGATCGCCCCCCGCCGGGGATGGCCGCTGCAGCAAGCGGATCTGGAGCGGTTGCGGGAAATGGGCGCCCGCCTGGAGCTGTTGCCGCTGGAGGTGCCAGCCAGCGCCAGCTCCCGGATCCGCCAGCAGGCGGATCCGGCACTGGTGCCCCAGGAACTCCTGCCGTTGCTGCTGGAGCACAATCACTACGGCTTCCCTCCGCCCTGATGCGTCTCGCCCTCGCCCAGATCAATCCGCTGGTGGGCGACATCGAAGGCAATGGCGAACGCCTGCGGGAAGCCGCCCGACAGGGGAAAGCCGCCGGCGCCCAGCTGGTGCTCACGCCGGAACTCTCCCTGTGGGGCTATCCCCCCCGGGATCTGCTGCTGCGCCCCTCCCTGGTGAGCCGCCAGCAGAGCGAACTCGACCGGCTCGCCGCCACCCTTCCCGCTGATCTGGCACTGCTGGTGGGGGTGGCCGAGCCGATCAACGACGGCGAGGTTCCGGCGCTGCACAACTCCCTCGCCCTGGTGGAGGCGGGCCACTGGCGCATCGTCTGCCGCAAGCAGCTGCTGCCGAGTTACGACGTCTTCGACGAACGGCGCTATTTCCGCCCCGGCGACGAGGCCGCCGTGCTGGAGCTGCCACTGGGTGAGCGGCTCTGGCGCCTTGGCTTGAGCATCTGCGAGGACCTCTGGGTGGAGGAGGAACTGCAGGGCCACCGGCTGGCCGGTCGCGACCCGATCGAAGCCCTGCAGGGCCAGCCGATCGACCTGCTGGTGAACCTCTCGGCCTCCCCGTTCGGCCAGGGGAAGCTGGGTCTGCGTCGCCGCCTCGCCGCCCGGGCCGCCGCCCGTCTCGGCTGCCCCGTGGTGTACGTGAACCAGGTGGGCGGCAACGACGAACTGGTGTTCGACGGCGCCAGCTTCGTGGTGAATGCCGCCGGCAGCCCCTGCCTGCAGCTGCCCTGCAGCGAAGAGGCCTTCGGCCTCTGGGATTCCTCCGACAACGGAACCGCTGCCGGCAGGATGCCGCCCCTCCTGACGGAGCCATCCCCGGAGGAGCAACTGCTGCGAGCCCTGGTGCTGGGGCTGCGCGATTACGCCGGCAAATGCGGCTTTCAGGGGCTGCTGCTGGGGCTCAGCGGCGGCATCGACTCGGCCCTGGTGGCCGTGCTCGCCGCCGCCGCCCTCGGGAGCGAACGGGTGCAGGCCCTGCTGATGCCCTCCCCCTACAGCTCCCAGGGCTCGATTGACGACGCCACGGAGCTGGCGGCAAGGCTCGGCATCGCCACCCACACCCTGCCGATCCAGGATCTGATGGCCGGTTTCGCCACAGCGCTCACCCCTCCCCTGGGCAGCGCACCCTCCGGGGTGACGGCGGAGAACCTGCAATCGCGCATCCGGGGCACCCTGCTGATGGCGATCGCCAATCAGCAGGGCCAACTGCTGCTCTCCACCGGCAACAAATCGGAGATCGCCGTGGGCTACTGCACGCTCTATGGCGACATGAACGGCGGCCTGGCGGTGATCGGCGACCTCTACAAGACCACCGTGTTTCAGCTGTGCGAATGGCTCGATTCCGCAGCCGCCGGACCCTGCCGCTCCAGCCTGGGGCTGCCGGCCGGCGGCGACCTGATCGGAGCTGCCATCCGCACCAAGCCCCCCAGTGCCGAGCTGCGCCCCGACCAAAAGGACAGCGATTCCCTGCCCGATTACGCCCTGCTCGACCCGTTGCTGCGGGCCAGCATCGAGCAGCTCGCCAGCCCGGAGCAACTGATCGCCAGCGGGGCCGATCCGGCCCTGGCCCAGCGGGTGCACCAGCTGTTGCGCCGCGCTGAATTCAAGCGCCGCCAGGCCGCGCCGGTGCTCAAGGTGAGTGGCCGTTCCTTCGGCAGCGGCTGGCGGATGCCGATCGCCTCGGCCTAGGGTTGCATGGGCTGTGAGGCCCGCCTATCCCTCCCGCTCCCCTGCGGCCCATGGCAGCTTCCGGCGCAGCGGCCCCCCTGGCCACTCCGATGTCGAGCATCGGAGTTCCCACCGAAATCAAGCGCGATGAGCAACGGGTGGCCCTCACCCCCGATGGCGTGCATGAGCTGGTGTCCCATGGCATGGAGGTGCGGGTCCAGGAGGGAGCTGGGGTGGGAGCAGGTATCTCCGATGATGCCTATCGCACCGCCGGCGCCCGCATCGTGAACCGGGAGGAGGCCTGGGCGGCCCACCTGGTGGTGAAGGTGAAGGAACCCCAGCCGGAGGAATTCCCCTTCCTGCGCTCCGATCTGGTGCTGTTCACGTACCTGCACCTTGCGGCTTATCCCGAGGTGGGCAGGGCCCTGCTGGCGGCCGGCACCACGGCAGTGGCCTACGAAACGGTGCAGCTGGAAGATGGCAGCCTGCCGCTGCTCGCCCCAATGAGCGAAGTGGCCGGCCGACTGGCCGCCCAGGTGGGGGCCAGGCTGTTGGAAAAACCCCAGGGCGGCCGGGGCATCCTGATGGGGGGCTGCACCGGCGTGCGGCCGGCCCGGGTCGTGGTGCTCGGAGCCGGCACCGTGGGCTGGAACGCGGCGCGCATCGCCACCGCCATGGACGCGGAGGTGTTTCTGCTCGACCGCTCGCCCCAGCGGCTGCGCACATTGGAGGCCGACCGCCGCGGCAGGCTGGTGAGTCTGGTGAGCAGCCGCAGCCTGATCCAGCGCCTGGTTCCCGGTGCCGACCTGGTGATCGGATCGGTGCTGTTGCCCGGCGGCCGGGCGCCCACCCTGGTGGACGAAGAGCTCGTCAAGCTGATGCGCCCGGGGTCGGTGATCGTGGACGTGGCGATCGACCAGGGCGGCTGCATCGCCACCAGCCGCGAAACCACCCACACCGATCCGGTGGTGACCATCCACGGGGTGCAGCACTATGCCGTCGGCAACATGCCTGGGGCCGTGCCATTCACCTCCACCGAAGCCCTGGTGAGTGTCACGCTCCCGTACATCCTGGTGATGGCCGGACGGGGCCTGATCGAGGCGGTCACCGATCGGCCGGAGCTGCTCTCCGGGCTGAACACGGTGGATGGTTCGGTGTGCCATCCAGGGGTGGCGAAGGCCCTGGGCCTGCCCCCGCGCCATCCGATGGCCTGCCTGCGCTGACCCTCAGCCCGCCAGCGAAAGCAGCGGTCGCTGCAACGCAGCCGGATCCAGGCCCTCCCGCAGCGCCAGCACCAGACCGGCGGCCTCGGCGTAGCCGTTGACCGGCAGCACCGGCAGCTGCAGAGCAGTGGCGTCCACCTGCAGCAGCGAGGGGTTCCCCTCCACGCTGATGATCGGCACCCCGCGCTCAGCGCAGGCCAGCACCGCCTCGCCTCCGAGGGCGCCGGCAGGGGCCACCACCGCGCCGATGTCCTCGCCCCGCAGCACACCGGCCCCGGCGGCAGTGGGCGCCACCAGATCCGGAGCCCGACTCAGGCCCACCAGCACGCAGGGAAGGAAGGTGTGGCCGAGCTCCTCCGCCGCAGCCCTGGGATCCAGCCTTTCGTCCAGGGGCAGGGGCAGCAACGCCGGGGCATGGGCACAGGGAACGCCGAACCTCTGGCTGATCAGGTGGCTGATCACCGCCTCCGCACCGGCCAGCCCATCCACCCCCGTGCCCTGGCGATAGGCCGCCAGGGCAGGGCTTTCCGGATCATCCGGGAAACGCACCACCACGGCGATCGCCGTGGCCCCGGCATCCAGCAGCCGGGCTGCAGCCCGCAACAGCGCATCGGGACGGGCCAGGGTGCCCCAGCTGGAGCCACTCGGGCCGAGCGAGAGGCTCACCTCCAGGGGCAGGTCGGTGTCCACCACCGGACCCAGCGGCAGCCCGAGGGTGGCTCGGCAGGCATCGAAGGCCTGCAGCTGGCGCTGCCGCAGCTCCGGCTCGATGCCGGCATCCAGCAGCAGGCCGACCCGTTGCCAGGGCCGGGGGCGCAGCGCCAGTTCGCCGGCTGCGAAGCGATCTAGGCTCCAGCCCTCGAGGTAGTGGATGCGGCGATCGCTCCAGTAGAGCGAAGCGCCGTTCATCACGTTGGGGTGGGTCACCAGGCAGTCGCTGGCGGCGGCCAGCAGCCGGGCAGCCGGCAGACCATCGCCCGCATAGCCCCCGATGGCGCAACCGACCCCGGTGGGGATCACCAACAGGGTGGGCAGGGGCGGCGCGGCGGCAGAGCTCAAGGCAGGGACCTCAGGATTCGGCGCCGTTGCCGAGAACAACTCCTTCGAGGCGCAGACCGCGCTCAGGATCCGCTGCGGTGACCGCCCAGCGCAGGGGCACCGCCTGGGGGCCTCCCAGCAGGCGGGCTTCACCGGCCAGGGCCAGCCGCAAGCGGTGCAGCAGCGGTCCAGGTGCCGGCGGAACCCACAGATCGAGGGGCAGCAACCGCAGCGGGGGCGCGTCCGATGCGGAATAGCCGGCCGACTTCACTTCTGGTACTGACCGAACTGCTCCTGATAGAGCGCATCTTCCTGGCCCGCCAGCAATTCGAGATCGGCGAGCGGATAGGCGACGCAGAGGAGGGCGAAACCCTTCTGCTGCAGCTCGGCCTTCACCCCCATGGCATCCGGCTGATGCACGCTGCCCTGGCGCACCAGCGCCGCGCAGGTGGTGCAGACCCCGGAACAGCAGGAACTGGGCAGGTCGACGGCCGCCGCTTCGGCTGCCGCCAGCACCGTCTGATCGCTGCGGCACGGGAAGGAGTGGGAGCTGCCGTCGATCTCAACGGTGATCTGAAAGGTCTGGGTCTCGGTCTGGGTCTCGGTCTGGGTCTCGGACACTGCGTGGAGCCGGGTCAGGCCCCATCTTCCCTGACGGACTGCCACTGGCTCGGATGGGGCGCCAGATATTCCGGGGCGGAGCCGGCCGCGGCAAGCGGCGGAGCCGTGAGGCAGAAATCGACGCTGATCGAGAAACGCAGATCCTCTTCGTCTTCGTTGAGAAGAACGGCGTGGTGCAGGCAGGAGGGGAACAGCACCAGCAGGCCTGCCCGGGGAGCCAGGTCAAACCAGGGCAGGTTGAAAGGATGACGAGGATCGATCGGCCCGTCATGGCCTACCGCCAGCCCGGGCACCAGTTCGTTCACGGACTGGGGCGGCCAGAAGCGCAGGCAACCGCTGCTGCCACTGCCATCGCCATTGAGGTAGTAGACGGCGCTGAGGTGGGCATTGGGGTGATGGTGGCGGCCCACCACCTGCCCGAGCTCGCTGACCACGGGCCAGCAGCGCTGGATGTGCAGAGCCACCCTCTCCCGGTCAAAACCGAGGGCCTGCAGATAGGCCTCCGTGTGCTCCACGATCCTGGCGAGCAGGCTGGTGAAGCCTGGATGGCGATGGAGCTGCCACACGCCTTGGAGGTCTCCCGTCCAGGCGCAGCCTGGATCGGGATTGGAGCTAGCTCCTTCCTGCAAGGCCGTGATGGCCTGGATTTGCAGTGCGGTCTCGAGCGGATCAGGAGCGAGCTGCACCTGCCCCAGCGCCAGCGGAAACAAAGGCTGGACAAGCAGCTCGGGCGCAGGGGCAGCCAAGGGCGGAAAGCTGGCACGATGTCCATGCTGCCCCATGGCGCCGGAGGGCTGCCAAAAAAAAACCGGCCCGAAGGCCGGTGGGTTCACATGGCGGAAGCACCACCCACCACTTCCAGAATCTCCTGGGTGATGGCGGCCTGTCGGGCCTTGTTGTAATCGAGCGTCAGCGTCTTGGCGAGAGCCTTGGCGTTGTCGCTGGCGTTGTTCATGGCCGTCATCCGACTGGCCAGTTCACTGGCCGCAGCTTCCTGCAAAGAGCGCAGCAGCTGATTCGAGAGATAGAGCGGCAGCAGCGCATTGAGCATCTGCTCCGGATTCTGCTCGAACACGAAATCGGAGGGGAGAGTGGGCTGGGTGTTGGCCACCTCCACCGTCTCGACCGTCAGCCTTCCGTCCTTGGTCACCAGGCGGAACATTTCATCATCAGGGTCGGCGATGTCCTGAGCGTCTAGCGGGAGCAGGGTCTGCACCACCGGCTTGGAGCTCACCAGGTTGATGAACTTGGTGTAGATAATCTCCACTCGATCGGTGCTGCCGGAGAGAAATTCCGCCAGCACTTCATTGGCGATGGCATTGGCCTCATCTGCCGTGGGGACCTGCTCAAGACCGGTGAAGGTAGCCCGGATCTTGTAGATCGAGGCACGGTTCTGGAAGTAGGTGATGGCCTTTCGGCCCATCAGTACCAGATCCACTTCATAGCCTTGGGCCTTGAGTTCGGCGAACCGCTGTTCGGTGCGCTTGATGATGTTGGCGTTGTAGCCGCCGCACAGACCCCGATCTCCGGTGACGGAGAGCAGGGTGATGGTGCGTACATCGCGCTGGGTGAGCAGGGGCGCATCGGCACTTTCGAAGGCCATGCGGGTCTGGAGGTTCTGGAGAACCCTGGCCAGACGATCGGCAAAGGGACGGCTGCGCAGCACCTGTTCCTGGGCACGGCGCACCTTGGCAGCAGCCACCAGGCGCATGGCCTCGGTGATCTTGCGGGTGTTCTTGACCGAACTGATCCGGTCGCGGATTTCCTTGAGGTTCGCCATTGTTCAGGATCCTCAGGCGGTGGCGAGCATCGAGGAGGTGACCTCCTTGATGGCATCCTTGAGCATCGCCTCGGACTCTTCGCTGAGCTGCTTCTCGGTCATCACCTTGGTGATGAACTCAGGCTTGTTGGACTTGAGGTATTCGCGCAGCTCACGGGCGAACTGGGTGACCTGATCAACGGGCACCTCGTCGATCAAACCCTTGACGCCGGAGTAGACGACGGCCACCTGCTCGGCCAGGTTCAGGGGGCTGAACTGGGCCTGCTTGAGCAGCTCGCGCAGACGCTTGCCGCGGGCCAGCTGCTGCTGGGTGGCGGCATCGAGATCGGAGGCGAACTGGGAGAAGGCAGCCAGTTCGTCGAACTGAGCCAGCTCCAGCTTGAGAGTGCCGGCGATCTTCTTGATGGCTTTGGTCTGGGCGGCTCCACCCACCCGGCTCACGGAGATACCGACGTTGATGGCGGGGCGCAGGCCGGAGTTGAACAGGTCGGAGCTGAGGAACACCTGACCATCGGTGATCGAGATCACGTTGGTGGGGATGTAAGCCGAAACGTCGCCGGCCTGGGTTTCGATGATCGGCAGGGCGGTCATCGAGCCCTTGCCCATGGCATCGCTCAGCTTGGCAGCCCGCTCAAGCAGGCGGCTGTGGCAATAGAAGACGTCGCCGGGATAGGCCTCACGACCGGGGGGACGGCGCAGCAGCAGGGACATCTGGCGGTAAGCCTGGGCCTGCTTGGTGAGGTCGTCGTACACCACGAGGGTGGCCTTGCCCTTGTACATGAACGACTCGGCAATCGCCGCGCCGGTGTAGGGGGCCAGGTACTGCATGGCGGCGGCCTCGGAGGCGTTGGCTGCCACGATCACGGTGTAATCGAGGGCGCCCTTCTCGCGCAGAACCTCCACCACGTTGGCCACGGAAGCGGCCTTCTGACCCACGGCCACATAGACGCAGACGACGTCTTCGCCCTTCTGGTTGATGATCGTGTCGATCGCGATGGCGGTCTTGCCGGTCTGGCGGTCTCCGATGATCAGCTCACGCTGGCCACGGCCGATGGGAATCATCGCGTCAATAGCGGTGATGCCGGTCTGCATGGGCTCATGCACCGACTTCCGCTGAATGATGCCGGGCGCCATCGATTCGATCAGGCGCGTTTCGGTGGTGGCGATTTCCCCCTTTCCGTCGATCGGCTGACCCAGGGAGTTGACCACGCGGCCGAGCATGGCATCGCCCACGGGCACGGCAGCGATCTTGCCGGTGGCCTTGACCGTGCTGCCTTCCTGGATCCCACGACCCTCACCCATCAGCACTGCGCCGACGTTGTCGTCTTCCAGGTTGAGGGCGATGCCTTCGGTGCCGTCCTCGAACTGCACGAGCTCCCCAGCCATGACCTGCTCCAGGCCATAGACACGGGCGATGCCGTCGCCGATCTGGAGCACGGTTCCGACGTTGCTGACCGAAACCGACTTGTCATAGTCAGCGATCTGCTGCTTGAGAATGGCGCTGATCTCGTCGGGGCGGATGGAAACCATGGGAGGGAATCCCCGGAAGGGGAGGCGATGAAGAAGGGGGGAAAGAGGTGGGGGTGATGGCTGGGAGCGTTAGCTCACCTTCGCCAGCGCCAGGCCGAGACGACGCACCTGACCGGCCAGGCTGGCGTCGATCACCTGCGAACCGACGCTGAGGATGAACCCACCGATCAGATCGGGATCCACCACGAGGTTGATCTCCACCTTGTCGGTGCCGGCAACGGCCTTGACCCTTTCGGCGATTTCTGAGCGCTGCTCGTCGGTGAGGGGAGCGGCAGAGGTGACGGTGGCGAGGGCGATCTGGTTCTGCTCGCGGTACAGCTCCAGCATCCGTTCCAGAACCGCATTGAGATAACCGATGCGCTGCCGATCGGCCAGCAGCTTCAACAGATTCAGGAAGGAAGGGGTGACCTGATCACCGAAGAGTTTCACCAAGGCAGCCTTCTTGGCCTCCACCTCCAAAACGGGGGAGGCCATGGCCTCGCGGAGCTCTGCCGATGAATTCCAGAGCTCGAGCACGCCGCGGCACTGTTCGACCACTTCGGCGGTGTCGCCATTGGCCTCGGAAACCTGGAGGAAGGCCTCGGCGTACGGCGTGGTGATTGCGTTGAGAAGAGGCATCAGGCTTTCCCCAGCGATTGAATGGACTGGTTGATCAGCTTGGCCTGAGCTTCGGGATCGAGTTTGCCGGTGAGATTGGCGAGGGCCTTCTCGATGGCGAGGCGAGCGGTCTCGCGACGCAGCTGGCCGGAGACCCGAGCGGCTTCAGCGTCAAGATCAGAGGCGGAATCCTGTTGAAGACGGGCCATTTCGCTAACCGTGCGCTGCTCGCTCTCAGCGCGGATGGCCTCGGCCCGGGCCTTGCCATCCGCACGGATGCGCTCCGCCCTGACCTGAGCTTCGGAGAGATCCTTCTGAACGGAAGCGAGGGAGGCGGTGGCGGTGGCCAGACGCTCCTCGGCGTCCTTCAGTTCCGTAAGGATCGAAGCCCGCCGACGCTCAAGAATGCCGCCGAGGAAGCCCCTGAGAAACCAGACCAGACCGGCGATCACGATCGCCAGATTGATGATGTTGGTCTCGAACGGATTGAAGTTGAGACCAAACCCCCCGTGGGAGGCAAGGATGAATGAGGTCATGACGCGGCAAGAAGACGGTCGACGATCTGATCGGCGAGCTTGGCGGCGTCGCCCTTGAGCTGCCCGAGGGCGGAGGTGCGCTGGGAATCGATCTCCCTGCGGGCCTGCTCACGGCTGGCATTCGATTCGGCCTGGGCTACGCCCATGGCCTCGCGATACAACCGATCGGACTCCTGCTCGGCCTCCTGGATCAGCTTCTGAGACTGCTGACGGGCCTCCTTGAGCTGCTCTTTGAGTTCGGCCTCCAGGCGCTCCACCTGGGCGAGTTTCTCCTTGGCCTGGGCGCGGCTGGTATTGATGAAGCCTTCCCGCTCTTCCACAGCCCGACCGACAGGACGGAAGAAGAGCGCATTGAGAATGAAGGTGAGGAGCACCACCTGCAGCGCCATCAGGGGCAGGGTGGCATCGAGGTCGAAAAGACCTCCCTCAGGCGTTCCTGCGGACGCGCCTGCCTCGGCAAGCAGAAGCCAGCTGGTCATGGGCGGGATGGCGGGCAGTGGGCGGAGCTATGGGCGAAAGCTTGGGCTGGTCAATAAAAAGGGGAGGGCGGGAACGGGGAAACCCAGAGGTGTTCCACCGCTCCCGGCCCACTCCAGACCTCAGCCTGCGAAGGGGTTGGCGAACAGAAGCACCAGAGCAACCACCAGGCCGTAGATGGTCAGAGCTTCCATGAAGGCCAGGGAGAGCAGAAGGGTGCCGCGGATCTTGCCTTCGGCTTCGGGCTGGCGGGCAATACCTTCAACAGCGCCGCCGGCAGCGGTGCCCTGGCCGATGCCAGGACCGATGGCGCCGAGGCCGACAGCGAGACCAGCAGCCACAACAGACGCAGCAGCAGTAAGGGAATCCATGGTGGAACGGGGGATGTGGGGCGCCGGAAGCGCGGGATGAACCGGGAAATGAATCCTGCGACTGGGACATCTCGAGAGATGGGCCCGGATCAAGCCGGACCTGCGCGCAGAGAGTTTGCCAGACCGGGGTACCGGCCGGGCGGAGAGGATCAGTGGTGCTCTTCGTGAACAGCCTCACCGATGTAGTAAGCGGCGAGGGTGGCGAAGATCAGAGCCTGGATGGCACTGGTGAACAGGCCCAGGAACATGGCCGGCAGAGGCACGATCAGGGGCACAAGGAAGGCGAGAACCGCCACCACCAGTTCGTCAGCCAGGATGTTCCCGAAAAGACGGAAAGAGAGGGAGAGAGGCTTGGTGAAGTCCTCCACGATCTTGAACGGAAGCATGATCGGGGTGGGCTCCACGTAGTACTCGAAGTACCGGAAACCCTTGCGGCTCAGACCTGCATAGAAATACGCAAGCGAAACCAGCAGAGCGAGAGCGATCGTGGTGTTGATGTCAGCCGTGGGGGCACCGAGTTCACCACTGGGAAGGTGAATCAGTTTCCAGGGAATCAGTGCGCCACCCCAGTTGCTGACAAAAATGAACAGGAACAGGGTGCCGATGAAGGGCAGCCAATCACGGTATGCCTTCTCGCCGATCTGCTCGCGGCAGAGGTCGCGGATGTAATCCCAGAGGAACTCGAGCAGGTTCTGAACCCCGCTCGGATCACGCTCCATCTTGCGGGTGCCGAAGTACACAACGGCCAGCAGCGCACCGATCACCACCCAGGAGCTGAGAAAGACCTGGCCGTGGATCTTGAGATTGCCGAGCTGCCAGTAGAGGTGCTTACCAACCTCCAGTTCGGCGAAGGGAAGGGTGAGGTGCAACGGGACCATCTGGAGAATGTCCTGGCGGAACGTCGATGCCGCGGGAGCGGCTGGACAGGGGAGGGGCTCAGGCGTCCAGGACGGCCTGAAGAATCAGTGCGGGTTTGTAGAGCAGAAACCCGACCAGGGCCGGAAGAATCTGCAACTGAGGAACCCTGGCGGCAGCCAGCACCAGCACCACCGGCACCAGCAACTGAACCTTGCTCACGGACTTGGACTCGACGCCGAGGCGCGAGACGCTGCGGGAGAGAAGAAACAGATACAGAAGGCCGGCCATACCACCAAGCAACAGGCTGCCGGCACTGGCGGCTCCGAAGAGCAGGGCCGTGATGGGCACCGCCAGGGCGGTGGCCAGGGCCGTAGCCAGGATCAGGCGCCGCTGCAGACGGCGGTAGTCATCCATTCCGTGGTCGCCGGGCGAAGACTCGGCGGCAGGGAGATGGGGGGAGTCGGCGGCATCGGACTCCTCAACCTCAAGGACAGGAACGCTCCCAGGGGAGACGTTTTCCGGCGAAGGGGTCGGGGCAGCCTGCAACCGTCAAGGCTCCGACTGGGCGGTCGGACATTATCACGCAGCGTTACGGCCGAGTTCCCAAAAGGGGATGGCGGGGCAGCAGCACCCCCTGCCGGATCAGCCGGCGGGCCCGCTCCAGCCGCTCGGCCGGCTCCTGGTCCAGCTCCAGGCTGGCCAGTGCCGTGCCGGGATCCGCCGCCTCCAACGCCTGCATCAGCGCCAGATCCCCCGGCTCGATCGAGAGCGGCATCAGGTCCGGTCCCATCAGGCTGGTGGAGGGCCAACCCCAGAGGCAGCGGTTGGGGCGACCACCGGCCGCCAGCAGATCACCATCCCGATCCCAGTTCTGGCGGTCGATCGGCTCCTTGCTCAGGAAAAATTCGAAGTGGCTGATGTCCGGGTCCAGGGCCTCGATCAAGGCCCATTGCTCCCGCTGGGGCAGAGCGCGCGCCCGCTCCAGCAGCTCCCCCTGGAGCAACCGGGCCGGATCCCAGACCTCCGGATTCGTGAAGCCGGCGAAGTGGAGATCCGCCTGCTCCACGAACCGGAACAAGCGGTCGAGGTCATAGCTGGTCTCCTGGGGATGGAGATACATGTCGGCGAAGTTGGCGTCGGCCGCGGTGTCCATCGCCCAGCGCTGCTCGTGGTGACGGCGCAGCCGGTTCTGGTCAGGCAGATCGTGGAAGAGCTGCCTGCCGAGCCGCAGCCCCTCGGCCCCGGTTCCCACCCCCATCAGGCTGAGGGCCTTCTGGGTGCGATGAATCTCCCAGCGCCCGCCATCGGCATAGAGGAAAAGATGCAGCAGGCCGCCCGGAGCCAGCCTGGCGGCCAGGGACCGGAGACCGGCCTCGGGGCGCTCGAGGTGGTGGAGCACCCCCACCGAGTTGATGTAGTCGAACGGGCCTTCCCCCTCCAGGTCGAGCAGGCTGCGGCACTCGATCCGCAACTCCTGCACCTGGGCCGCGGCCCCGGAACGACGACAGCGCTCGCGGGCCACCTCGAGGGTGCCGGGGCTGATATCCACGGCCAGCACCTGGGAACCGGGATTGAGATGGCACAGATAATCCGTGCTCACCCCCGTGCCACAGCCGGCATCGAGCAGGCGCCAACAGCGCGGGGCTCCCTGCTCCGCTTCGGCCGGCAGGGCTCCGGTCGCAGCCGCGAAGGCGCTCTCCACGCACCAGCGCCAGTTGTATCCAGGAGGAGGCCCGTCCTGCAGAGGATCCGCCGGATAAGGGAATCGGTCATAGAAAGCGCTCACCACCGGGGTGGCGGCATCCGACTGCATCGACATCGGCTGCGGCGGAGGAACGTCCGGCGAGCATTTCACGGCGCCGGATCCATCGCCAGGGCCAGCTCACCCGGGGCTGCAAACATTTGTTCATGCGGCCCCGAAGGATGAAGGGGGCAGCCGTAACGTTCCGAGGCCCGGCTCGCTCTCGTTCATGACCGTGACCGCCAGCAGCGGCAGTACCAGGGTCACCCCCCAGCTCTACGACACCCTGCCGCTCTCCAGCGTCCGTCAGGCGGAACAGCAGGATCGCTTCCCTGATGGGGGCGCACTGGATTCGCTGATCACCTTCTTCCAGAGCGGCCAGATCCGCGTGGAAGCGGCCCGTCGCCTCTCGGCCAACGCCGACGCCATCGTGGCCAAGGCCGCCAACCGCATTTTCTCGGGTGGCACGCCCCTCTCCTATCTGGATGGCCCCCTGAGCATCGGCGCCGTCGGTGGCAGTGGTGAGGCCACGCCCCTGGCCGCCGACCAGGCCGCCTTCCAGCGCTCCGTCGAGACCTTCGCCGCCGGCACCGCCAGCAAGGGCAACGTCTTCAGCAGGCTGCTGGAGGGAGCCGGCGGAGATGCCGATGTGCGGGTGGTGCTGCCGAGTGGCTTCAACCCGATCGCGGTGGGCCGGTATGGCACCGACCGCATGCGCAAATCGATCCGCGACCTGGCCTGGTTCCTGCGGTACGTGGGCTACGCGGTGGTGGCCGGCGATCCCAGCATCCTGGCGGTCAACACCCGCGGCCTGCGCGACATCCTCGAGAAGGCCTGCTCCCTGGCCGCTACCAACGTGGCCCTGCAGGAAATGCGCGCCGCAGCGGCAGGCCTCTTCCCCGACCAGCCGGTGGCACGCCAGCTGGTGATCGATTGCTTCAACGTGCTGCTCAAGGAGCTGGAAGTGCCGACGCCATCGGCGCGACAGCGCCTCGGCACCGCGGTGAACCAGGGTCTGCAGCTGCCCGCCATCTATGCCCTTTCGGCCGGTGGAGCCCAGCGCTTCGTGATGAGGCCCGGCCTCTCCGGCACCGAGAAGGCCGAGATCATCCGCGCGGCCTACCGCCAGGTGTTCGAAAGGGACATCGAAAAGGGCTACTCCCAGACGGTTTGCCCCGTGGAGGCCACCCAGGTGCGCCAGGGACAGATCTCCATGCGGGAGTTCGTCCGTGCCCTCGGGCGCAGCAAGGAATATCGCCAGCAGTTCTACGGCCGGTTTTCCAACAGCCGGGTGGTGGAACTCGCCTTCCGCCATTTCCTCGGCAGGGGCGTGAGCTCGATCGAGGAATTCCGCCAGTACTTCGCCATCGTCACCGAGAAGGGCCTCAAGGGTCTGGTGGATGCGCTGGTGAACAGCATGGAATACGCCCGGGCGTTCGGAGAGGAGACCGTTCCCTATCTGCGGGATCTCGGGGAAGAAGCCCAGGAAAGCGCCGGCTGGGGATCCAACCGCAAGCTGTTCCGCTTCAGCGCCCCGTTTGAGGGGGCGCCCCAGTACATCACCCTCTACGCCTCCTATCGCCAGCCCCTGCCGGATCAGCATCCCTACGGCGGCGGCAACGATCCACTGGCCCTGAATTACGGAGCGATCTTCCCCTCCGGCACCGCCTCAGTGGCCACCCGTCCGGTGCCGTTCAGCTACGACACCCGACGCATCCTGATCGGCAATGGCCTGGCCCAGCCCGGCCAGATGGACAGCCCCCAGTTCCGGAAGGCGTCCCCCCGTCGCGTCGGCCCCAAGGTGGTCCGCCTGCAGCAGATCGCCACCGGTGGCAGCTCCACCCCTAGGCGCTCCGGCCAGCCGAGTGTGCGTGGCACCGAAGCCAGTACCCAGGCGGTTCTGCGTGCCGTCTACAACCAGGTTCTGGGGAATGCGGGCTATGCCGGCGAACGCAACACGGTGGAAGAGATCAAACTCGAGAACGGCGACATCAGCCTGAGGGAGTTCATCCGCCAGGTGGCCCGCTCGAAGGCCTTCCGCCGGCGCTACTGGAGCGGCCTTTACATCACCAAGGCGATCGAAGTGATGCATCGTCGCCTGCTCGGCCGCCCCACCTTCGGCCGCTGGGAAATCAATGACTACTTCGACACGGCGGCCCGCAGCGGCTTCTATGGCGTGGTGGACGCCATGATCAACAGCCGGGAATACAACGAAACCTTCGGCGAGGACACCGTCCCCTACGAACGTTTCATCACCGCCGCCGACCGCAATGCCCGCAAGGTGCCTGCCCTGAAGCGCACCTTTGATGCCTCTGCCTACCCGGATCTCACCCCGGCGCAGCGGCCCCAGGTTGCCGCAAGCACCGAACTGCGCACCGTCGGGGACCTCACCCCACGCAACCTGGCCCCCCGTCGACAGGTGGTGGGCAGCTGGAGTGCCCAGGTCAGCGGCGGCGGTTCCGCCACCCCCACCAAACCGGTGAGCACCGCCGGTCCTGGATCGATCAAATCGGCACCGGCCCCGAGCCGCAGTTGGAGTGCTCCCCGCTGGCAGCCTTCCCGCCTGGCCCCCGCGGCTCCTGCTGCGTTCGCCCCGACGCCCGCGGCTTTCCCGAAGGCCCCGATCCCCGCACCAGCGTTCACCCCACAGCCCGCCTCCGGCTGGCAATCGAAGCTCAGCAGCGGCGGTGCAGGCCCGGCCGAGCAACCGGGGGCAGCGATGGTGAAAGCTCTGCGTCCCGCCGCTCCCCAGGGGTTCGCGCGCCGGGCCAGCCTTGGCAGGCCGGTTCAACTGCTCACCCGCCCCAGCGAAGGTCAGCTTCAGGAGGCCTTGGAAGCCAGCTATCGTCAGCTGCTGAACCGGGTTCCCCTCAGCGCAGAGCGCCTCGGGGATGCGGAATCCCAGTTGAGGGATGGCCAGCTCTCGGTGGCTGAATTCATCGGTCAACTGGCCAGCAGTCCGCTGTTCCAGGAACGCCTGAATCGCATGGCCCCGCTCCGTGCTGCCACCGCCGCCTACCTTGCCCTGCTCGGCAGGGCAGCCCAACCCTCGGAAGTGAGTCGCTTCCTGGCCACCCGTGCCGAGCAGGGTCAGCTTGCCGCCATCGAGCAACTGCTCAACAGCGGCGAATACGCGATGAGTTTCGGCCAAAACACGGTGCCCTACCTGCGCGGCATGAACACCTCCGATGGCATTCCACTGAGCACGGTCAATCGCACAGCCTCCCTCTATGGCGGAAACGCCGGCATGAACCCATCCCCCAAGGGCTCAATCTGAGACCCAGGGATCAACAATCCCCTCATCGAGCGCAATGCTCGCCCCTTCCCCTCGGAGCCTTGCTCCGGGGGATTTTTTGATGGGACTACACCAATTGAAACCGAAATAACGAGCCTGGAATCCTGAACACCCCCCACAGGCAGACAGGGGATGATGAACAATTGCTGCAGAGAGTGGCTATTACAAACTCCGGGCAAACCCATTGCGTGCCAAGGGTTCTTGCCTCACCGCTCGCCGTGAAGAACTGTTACCGGGCCCCGGGGGGCAGCGGGGCGTTGCCACAGAATGATTCGGCGGTCGGCACTGCCGATCACACCCCCTTACCCACCGGATACCGGTCTCCTTCAACGGTGACCGCTTGTTTCGAGGCAGAACTGCATGAGCATCGTCTCCAACTCGATCATCAACGCGGACGCCGAAGCCCGCTACCTGAGCCCTGGCGAACTCGACCAGATCAAGGCTTTCGTCGGCGGCGGTCAGCGTCGTCTGCGAGTCGCCCAGGTCCTGAGCGAAAGCCGCGAGCGCATCGTCAAGACCGCAGGCGGCCAGCTTTTCCAGAAGCGCCCTGATGTCATCTCCCCTGGCGGCAGCGCCTACGGCGAGGAAATGACCGCCTCCTGCCTGCGCGACATGGACTACTACCTGCGCCTGGTGACCTACGGGATCATCGCCGGTGACGTCACCCCGATTGAAGAGATCGGAATCATTGGCGCCCGTGAGATGTATCGCTCCCTAGGCGTTCCCCTCGACGCCATGGCGGAATCCGTGCGCGAGATGAAGAACGCCGCCATGGGCCTGCTCACCGGTGCTGATGCCGAAGAGGCTGGCTTCTACTTCGACTACGTCGTCGGCGCCCTCGCCTGAGGTTGCTTCCTCCTTAACCTTCGCCTCTTCACTCAGGTTCCATGCAAGACGCCATCACCAACGTCATCAACCAGGCCGATGTTCAGGGCCTGTACCTGGACCCCTCCTCCATGGGGCGCCTTGAGCAGTATTTCTCCTCGGGTGAACTCCGGGTTCGTGCTGCTGCCACCATCAGCGCCAATGCCTCGGCGATCATCAAGGAAGCTGTGGCCAAGTCGCTGCTCTATTCGGACATCACCCGTCCCGGCGGCAACATGTACACCTGCCGTCGCTATGCAGCCTGCATCCGCGACCTCGACTACTACCTGCGCTACGCCACCTACGCCATGCTGGCCGGCGACACCTCCATCCTCGATGAGCGTGTTCTGAACGGCCTCAAGGAGACCTACAACTCCCTGGGTGTGCCCATCGGTGCCACCGTGCAGTCGATCCAGGCAATGAAGGAAGCCACCGCTTCGCTGGTCGGCCCTGATGCCGGTCGCGAAATGGGTGTCTACTTCGATTACATCAGCTCCGGCCTCGGGAACTGATTTCCCTCGGACCCACCGCGGAGCCTTTCATGCGCCTGTTCAAGATCACAGCCTGCATCCCCTGCCCCGAGAAATCGCGGACCCAACGGGAACTGCAGAACACCTACTTCACGAAGTGGGTTCCCTATGACAGCTGGTTCGCTGAGCAGCAGCGAATCATGAAACAGGGCGGCAAGATCCTGAAGGTCGAGCTCGCCACCGGTCGGCCCCAGCGGAACTGCGGCAACTGATCTCCCAGACGATCAACTCACCCGACCCGGCTTTGCCGGGTTTTTTTGTTGGCAGAAGCAGGGGCCCCATCAGCCGGCCCTTTTATTGGCTTGCCTGGCTCGACAAAAGACGACGCTTCAGGGCTGAATGGACCACATCTCCACCGGACAGCTCTTGTCCCGTACGCCCACCCGCAGCTCACGCCCACGGACGGGGGCCGATGAATCTTCAGACAACCAGCGCCCATCCCTCGAGGGACGGGCACTGCTGCCCCTGCCGTGGGCGTACTGGCCGGCTGAGACACGCCTGCTGGTGGGTCTGGTGGCCGTCTGGAGCCTGGCCGGTCTGCTGATCCTCGCCTCCGCCAGCTGGTGGGTGGCGGAGCGTGAAATGGGCGATGCGGCCTTCTATCTCAAACGCCAGGCGCTCTGGATGCTGGCCAGCTGGGGGCTCTTCTGGCTTGCCATCCGCACCACCATGCGGCGCTGGCTCCATCTCGCCGGCCCTGCCCTGCTGGTCGGAGGCCTGATGGTGGCGGCCACCCTGCTGATCGGCAGCACGGTCAACGGTGCCAGCCGCTGGCTGGTGCTCGGCCCCCTTCAGGTCCAGCCCACCGAACTGGTCAAACCGTTTGTGGTGCTCCAGGGGGCCGTGCTCTTCTCCCACTGGAAACGGATCGGCAACGACCAGAAGCTGCTCTGGCTGGGAATCTTTGCGGCCCTGATCCTGTTGATCCTGAAACAGCCAAACCTGAGTACGGCGGCCCTGACAGGCCTTTTGTTGTGGTTGATGGCCCTGGCCGGCGGCCTGCCCCTGACCCGGCTGCTGGGTGCCGCCGCCGCCGGCGGCCTGCTGGGCACAGCCAGCATCCTGGTGAACGAATACCAACGGCTGCGTGTCACCTCCTTCCTCGACCCCTGGAAGGACGCCCAGGGCAACGGCTATCAGCTCGTGCAGAGCCTGCTGGCCATCGGTTCCGGTGGCTTGCTGGGCGAGGGTTTCGGCCTCTCCACCCAGAAACTTCAGTACCTGCCGATCCAGACCACCGATTTCATCTACGCGGTGTTTGCCGAGGAATTCGGCTACGTGGGCTCCGTGATGCTGTTGTTGTTCCTGATGGTGTTTGGCTTCGTGGGCCTCCAGGTGGCCCTCAGCTGCCGCAGCCTCCAGCACCGGCTGGTAGCCATTGGCTGCACCACGCTGCTGGTGGGGCAATCCATCCTCAACATCGCGGTGGCCAGCGGCTCGATGCCCACCACCGGCCTGCCGCTGCCGTTGATCAGCTACGGCGGCAACTCCCTGCTCAGCAGCCTGTTCATCGCCGGCCTGCTGATCCGCTGCGGGCTGGAAACCACAGGGATGGAAACCGTCCGTGGCCGCCGCCGACGCCGGACCGCAGCCCAGATAGGCTGACGGACCGCGCCAGAGTCACCGGTTCATGAGCAGTTTCGGTCTGCAGCTGGCCGACTGGGCCCGCAGTGGCGAACAGCTCCTGCACACCTCCCTCGACCATCCAGGCCCCCTCACCCTGGCTCTCGTATTCACGGGAGGGCTGCTCACCAGCCTGGGGCCCTGTTCCCTTTCGATGTTGCCGATCACCCTGGCCTACCTGGCCGGCTTCGGCGGCGACGCGCCTGGGGCCGCTGGCCCGATCGGCAGCAGCGGCGGGGCCACTCCCTGGCAACGAAGCCTCAGTTTCGCTGCAGGCATCGTGGGCTCCCTGGTGCTGCTCGGGCTCGCCAGCGGGATGATGGGCCGTCTCTACGGCAGGATCCCGGACCAGATTCCCCTGGTGGTGGCCCTGCTGGCCGTGGTGATGGGCCTCAACCTGCTGGGCCTGGTACGTCTGCCCCTGCCCGCAGGACCGGACCCGGAACGGTGGCGCAGGCTTGTGCCGGCCCGCCTCGGTCCGCTGGCGGCTGGCCTGGCCTTCGGTCTGGCCTCCACCCCCTGCACCACGCCCGTGCTGGCCGTGTTGCTGGCCTGGATGGCCCAGGCCGGCAAGCCGCTGCTGGGGATGCTGCTGCTCACGAGTTTCGGGGCCGGGCAAGTGCTGCCTCTGCTGCTGGCAGGTACGGCGGCAGCCAGCCTGCCCGGCCTGCTGCGCCTGCGCCGGATCGGCCAGTGGATCCCCCCGATCAGCGGTGTGGTGCTGATCAGCACCGGTGCGCTAACGCTCTTCTCCCGGTTGCCATGACCGTTGCCGCTCCCTCCCCGCTCCGGTTCCTGCAGAGGTTGATCGGCTGGATTTCCGACCTGCGCCTGGCCATCGTGCTGCTGCTGATCCTGGCGGTGGCCAGCGGCATCGGCACCGCCATTCCCCAGCAGGAAAGCGAGGCCTTTTACCACCAGCGGTACGACCCCCAACCGTGGCTGGGGCTGTTCAAAGCCGACCAGCTGCTGGGCCTGCAGCTCGACCATGTGTACTCCAGTCCCTGGTTCCTGGGGCTGCTCGCCTGGCTGGGCCTGGCCCTGCTGCTCTGCAGCTGGCGCCGCCAATGGCCCGCCCTGCAGGCCTCCCTGCGCTGGATCGACTACCGCTCCCCCCGGCAGCTCAGCAAGCTGAGCGTCGCCCAGACCCTCACCTGCCCCGATCCCGACAGCCGGCTGGATGCCCTGCAGCAGTCCCTGACCCGACAGGGCTGGCAGGTGCAGCGGCAGGAAGGCCGTCTGGCCGCTCGCCGCGGCGTGCTCGGGCGGGTGGGTCCGCTGCTGGTGCACGCGGGCATGGTGGTGCTGATGGTCGGTGCCGCCTGGGGGGCCCTGGGCGGTCAGCGCCTGGAACGCTTTCTGGCACCAGGCCACGACCTTGAACTGATGGACAGTCGTGGACGCACGGAAGTGACCGTGGCCCTCGACGCCTTCTCGATTGAGCGGGACCCTGCCGGCCGGCCGGAACAATTCACCTCCCAGCTGACCCTGCGGCCCCCGGCCCCTGCGGCCGAAGGTCCGACGCCGAAGCCGCTGCAGGCCAGGATCAGCGTCAATCACCCCCTGCGCTATCAGGGCATCACCCTGTACCAGGCCGACTGGGCCCTGGCGGCGATCAACCTCCAGCTCGGACGCAGCCCGGTGCTGCAGGTGCCGCTGCAGAGCTTCCCCCAGCTGGGGGAACAGATCTGGGGAGTGGTGCTGCCCACCCGTCCCGATGGCAGCGAACCGGTGCTGCTCAGCCTCTCCAGCGAACAGGGACCGATTCAGGTGTTCGGCCCCGATGGCAGCTCCCTTGGCCAGATCGTGCCCGGGAGCGATGCGGTGGAGGTGCGGGGGCTGCCGATCCGCGTGGAGAGTGTGTTGCCAGCCAGTGGCATCCTGCTGAAGCGGGATCCCGGAGTACCACTTGTGTACACGGGCTTTGGGATCGCCCTGCTCGGGGGAGCCCTCAGCCTGGTGGCCACACGCCAGCTCTGGGCGATCAGCGAGCCGAAGCACGGAGCCCTGCACGTGGCTGGGCTCTGCAACCGCAACCTCACCGCCTTTGCCGGGGAGCTGCCGAAACTGATCGAGGGTCTGGAGCCTGCGGCTCAGCAGGCCTGACGCTCGCCGTGGCTGACCCGCACCACGGTGTGCACGTTGCCGCGGGGGTTGAAGTCGGCCTCGATCTGCATCCAGGCCGGGTCACAGGCCTCCACCAGGTCGTCGAGGATGCGATTGGCCACCTCCTCATGGGAGATCGAGCGATCCCGGTAGCTGTTGATGTAGAGCTTCAGGGCCTTGAGTTCGAGAACCTTCGGCCCCGGC
>Ga0164292_10000605_pt1 | contig 28401 bp, 21 predicted proteins | sample GEODES117metaG_FD_111486 | JGI IMG/M metagenome (GOLD analysis project Ga0164292, IMG submission 111486) | Eutrophic lake water microbial communities from Lake Mendota, Wisconsin, USA - GEODES117 metaG | ecosystem: Environmental > Aquatic > Freshwater > Lake | place: USA: Lake Mendota...
CGAGGGACTGACGCCGGCAAAAGCGGGCGCGCTCGTGCAGCGCGCCATGGAAATCGAGACCTACCGCACCTTCGCCCTGCTTGGCTTGCCTGAGGCGCAGACACTCTCGCCCTCGATCCGCAACATCGAACTGCAACTGCCCTGGCTGATGCAGCAGATGCAGGCCACCGAAGGCTTCGAGGCCAACCGCAAGCTCTTGTCCCGCCTCACCGAACTGGCTGCCGAACTGGAAGGCGGCGCGGCCGGCTCGCTGTTCCGCTTCGGTGCGACGCGGGCCTATGACGATCTCGTCCGGCTGAGGTTGGAGGCCATCGGCGAGAAGGCGCTGCCGGGCCAGACCACGCTGTCGGGATTTCTCTCGCGACGGCTTGCTCCGGCGATCCGCACTTGCGTGTCCACCGAGGAGCGACAGGCCAACCTCTCGCGCAAGCTGGCACGTGCCGCGCAGTTGCTGCGCACCCGCGTCGACATCGACCTCGAAAGCCAGAACCAGGAACTGCTGCGCGCCATGAACGAGCGCGCGCAGGTTCAGTTGCGTCTCCAGCAGACCGTGGAAGGGCTTTCGGTTGCCGCGGTGAGCTATTACGTGCTCAGCCTGCTGGGCTATCTGTTCAAGGCCTGGAAGGATGCCGGCGGCGGCCCCGATCCTGTGCTGTCGACGGCCATCGCCCTGCCGTTCGTGGTGCTGGCCGTGGCCCTCGCCGTCCGCCATGTGCGCCGGGGCGGCGACAAGAAGGGCTGAGGCGCGCCCCGCCCCTTACTCTGCCGCCAGCAGCACGCTCTTGCGGGCAACCGGTCCCGTCACCGGTACATCAACGAAGCCGGCTTCTTCCAGCGCGCTCGGCATAGGTCCGCCCGTGGCCCAGTCGATCAACTCGGCGGTATGCACCACCGGGATCGCATGCCCGCCATCGACGAAGCCCTTGCCGATCTGGGTCATGCAGCCGATGTTGCCGGTCGCCACCAGATCAGGGCGCGTCTTGAGGATGTTGCCCACCTTGCGTTCGCGCAGTTGCCCGGCAATCTCGGGCTGGAGGATGTTGTAGACCCCCGCCGAACCGCAGCAGATGTGCCCTTCCGGCACCTCGCGCACCTTGAAGCTGGCCGCACTGAGCAGCTTTTTCGGCCCGTCCTTGAGCTTCTGGCCATGCTGCATCGAGCAGGCCGAATGATAGGCAACCGTGAGCCCGATCTGCCGCCCAGGCACGATCTCCAGCGTCTCCAGAAACTCGCTGACATCCATCGCCAGCGCCGAGACGCGCGCCGCCTTCTCGGCATAGCCGGCGTCGTCCTTGAGCATGAAGCCGTAATCCTTGATCGTCGTGCCGCAGCCCGACGCCGTGATCAGGATCGCATCGAGCCCCTCGCCCTCGATTTCGGCCATCCAGGCGTCAATGTTGCGTTTGGCGGCCACATGGCCTGCATGCTCCTGCCCCATGTGGTGAACCAGCGCGCCGCAGCAACCTTCGCCCTTTGGCAGCACCACTTCGACCTGATGTCGGTTGAGCAGGCGGATGGTGGCATCGTTGATCATCGGGTTGAGCACCGGCTGGGCGCAGCCGGAGAGAATGGCCACACGCCGGGCACGCGTCCCTGGCACCTTGTAGCTGTGGCCCGGCTCGGCTTCGGAGCGCGGCGGCACAGAGCGCGGGGCAAGATCGAGCATCGCCTTCAGCCGCACCCCGACCAGCGGCAGTGCGCCGAGCAAGGGCGCAAATGGCCTGCCGATCATCGCGCCCAAAATGGCGAGGCGGAACCGGTTGGGATAGGGCAGGATCATCGACAGCACCTTGCGCATCAGCCGGTCATGCCAGCTGCGCGTGTAGGTTTCCTCGATGTGGGCTCGCGCATGGTCGACGAGGTGCATGTAATGCACGCCTGAGGGGCAGGTGGTCATGCAGGCAAGGCAGCTCAGGCAGCGATCGACATGCTTGACCACCTCGGCGCTGGCCGGCTTGCCGTTCTCCAGCATGTCCTTGATCAGATAGATGCGGCCGCGCGGGCTGTCGAGTTCATCGCCCAGCAAAAGATAGGTCGGGCATGTGGCTGTGCAGAAGCCGCAATGCACGCAGGTGCGCAGGATCTTCTCCGAGGACGCATTGCGCGGATCGGAGGCTAGCCGCTCGGATGTGAAGTTGGTCTGCATCAGTCACACCCCCGCATACATCCGGCCCGGCTCGAAAATCCGGCCCGGATCGAAACTGGTCTTGATGCCGCCGGTCACCGCCGCGAGCGCACCGAGCGGCTGGAACACGTCGATGCTGGCGCGCACCTCACGCGGGCCACGCACCAGCGTGGCATGGCCACCGGCGGTGGCGACAGCGGCACGAACGGTTGTGGCGGCCGCATCGCCGCCCGGCGGCACAGCCAGCCAGACCAGCCCGCCGCCCCAGTCATAGAACCAGCGTGCACGCGGAACCGCCGCCGCAATGCCTGCGACCATGCCCGGCGCCCGGGTTGGCGCAGTCGAGATGCGCCAGATTGCGGCGTCCTCCGGCGCGGCGAGGAACTCCACATCACGGATGCCGCGCCAGAGACCGGACGAATCCTCGCCTTCGAGCACGATGATCTCGCCATAGCCGGCCAGCAGCGCCCGCAACTGCGCGATACGGTATTCGAGCGAGACGCTGAAGCCTTCCAGCCTGAGGATCGTGCGCGCCACGGGCCTGCTCAGCCCGGCCGGCAGATGCGCCGCCGCCGTGGGCTCGAACGGCGAGCCAAGCGCCGCCGACAGCGCCGCCGCCGCGCGCGCATCGTCCAGGTTCTTGATGAGCAGCGTCAGGCTGCGCTCGGGACGAGGCAGCACCTTGAAGGTGACTTCGGTCAACAGACCGAGCGTGCCCCACGAGCCGGTGACCAGCTTGGCCAGATCGAGCCCGGTGACATTCTTCATCACCCGCCCGCCCGACTTGATCGCCTCGCCGCGACCATTGACGAGGCGCACCCCGATCAGGCTGTCGCGGCAGGCCCCGGCCTGGATCCGGCGCGGGCCGGAATGGTTGCCCGCCACCACGCCGCCGATGGTCGGCTCGCCGCTGGTGCCGAACAGCGCGCGGTGGTCCATTGGCTCGAACGGCAGCATCTGGTTCTTCGCAGCGAGCACCGCCTCGATCTCGGCGACAGTCGTGCCGCCGCGCGCGGCGATGACCAGTTCGGCTGGCTCATGCAGCGTGATACCGCTGATCGCCTTGGTCGAGATCGTGGCCTCGGTCTGGATTGGCCGCCCGAAGCCGGCGCGCGTGGCCCCGCCCTGGATGGTGACGGGCTTGCCGGTGAGGGCGAGGTCGGCGACGAGTTGCGCTGCCTCTGCCTCGGATGTCGGGGTAAACAGGGTCATGTCCACACGCTCACGCCGCAATCCGGCCTTCGAGCGGGAAGACCTTGGCCGGGTTGAGCAGCCAGGCCGGATCGAACACAGCGCGCACGCGCATCTGCTGGTCAAGATCGGCCTTGTTGAACTGCACGGTCATCAGGTCGCGCTTTTCCACGCCCACACCATGCTCGCCGGTCAGGCAGCCGCCAACCTCAACGCAGAGCCGGAGAATGTCGAGGCCGCAATCCTCGGCCTTCTGGCGCTCGACCGGGTCGCTGATGTCATACAGCACCAGCGGGTGCAGGTTGCCATCGCCGGCGTGAAAGACATTGGCGACGCGCAGGCCATAATGCGTCACCAACTCGTCGATCCGCTTCAGCACATAGGGCAACTGCCCTGTCGGAATGGTTCCATCCATGCAGATGTAATCAGCAATCTTGCCGGTGGCTCCGAAGGCGGACTTGCGGCCCTTCCAGATCGCGGCGGTCTCCATCGCCGATTTGCTCTCGCGCACCGTGGTCACGCCATGGCGCTTGGCAATCTCGATGATGCGCACAAGCTGATCATCCATCTCCTGCTCGGAGCCTTCGACCTCGATGATCAGCAGCGCCTCGGCATCCATCGGATAGCCGGCCTTGGCGAAATCCTCGCAGATGGCGATGGCCATCTTGTCCATGTATTCCATCGCCACCGGGATGATCCCGGCCCCGATGATCGCGGCAACGGCCTCCCCCGCCAGTTCAGGCTTGGGAAAGCCGAACAGCACGGGCCGCGCGCCTTCCGCCGAGCGCAGGATACGCACCGTGGCCTCGGTGACGATGCCCAGCTGCCCCTCGGAGCCGATCAGCAGCCCCAGCATGTCGAAACCCGGCATGTCGAGGTGGTCGCCGCCGATCTCGACCACATCGCCGTTGAGCAACACCAGCTTGAGGCCCAGGATATTGTTGGTCGTGACGCCATACTTGAGGCAATGCGCACCGCCCGAGTTCATGGCGATGTTGCCGCCGATCGAACAGGCCAGTTGCGAGGACGGGTCCGGCGCGTAGAAGAAGCCCTCGGCCTGCACCGCGCCGGTGATGGCAAGGTTGGTCACGCCGGCCTGCACGCGCGCCGTGCGATTGGCATAATCGATGTCGAGGATACGGCTCATCTTGGCGACGCCGATCACCACGGCATCTTCTTGCGGGGTCGATCCGCCAACCAGGGAGGTGCCGGCACCGCGCGGCACAACCGGCACGCCAGCCTGCGAGCAAAACTTCAGCACCGCCGCGACCTCCTCGGTCGTCGAGGGCAGCACCACGGCCAGCGGCATCTTGCGGAAGGCCGTCAGCGCGTCACTCTCATAGGGGCGAAGCTCGTCCTCGGCTGTGATCAGCGCCTCTGCCGGCACCAGTGCGGCCAGACCGGCCAGAATCTCGGGGCGACGACGGATGATCGACAAATCCGGTGCTGGAAACGCGATGGCACTCATGGTCTCTGCTCCCTGACGATCAGCAGGCGTTCTGTAGCGCGCCTGTCGGATGGAGGCATAGTAGACTATTCGCTTTGAACTTGAAGCGCGACAAAAAGGCGATCATTGTTTCAAGATCGGAAAGAATGGCAGCGCGGGATGATCGATCAGACAAGCTTGCGAACCCCTCCCCGCCGCGCGGATGCCTGCCCCTGCAACCGGTACCACGGCTGATGGACAGGCTTGGCGATCTCGATGTCTTTGCCCGCGTGGTGACGGCCCGTTCGATGTCGGGGGCCGGACGCGAACTCAATCTCTCGCCTGCGGTGATTTCGAAGCGCATCCGCCGGCTGGAGGAGCGACTGGGCGTTCGGCTTCTCCAGCGCACCACGCGGCAACTGTCCCTGACACAGGCCGGACAGGGCTTTTACGAGCGCGTCATCTCGATCCTCGCCAGCGTCGAAGAGGCTGAGGCCTGGGTCGCATCAGGCACCGACACGGCACGCGGCATCCTGCGCGTCACGGCGCCGACCTCGTTCGGGCGGCTGCACATCGCGCCGCACCTCGCCAGCTTCCTTGATCGCAACCCTCTGGTCTCGGTCGATCTTGTGCTGAGCGATGCCTTTGTCGACATCGTCGGCGAGAGCTTCGATCTGGCGGTGCGCATTGCCGATCTTCAGGATTCAAGCCTGGTGGCGCGGCGTCTGGCTCCCAACCACCGTGTGCTCTGCGCCACGCCGGGCTATGTCGCCAGAAAGGGCGCTCCGCAGGCCCTCGATGACCTCGCCCACCACACCCTGATCGCCCACAATGCCGACCAATGGCGGCTGGACGGGCCCAATGGCCCGGTCAGCGTCAGGATCAACGGGCCCTTGCGGACCAATTCCAGCGAGGTCGTGCGCGAAACGCTTCTGGCCGGCCTTGGCATCGCGCTGCGCTCCACCTGGGATGTCGGCCCTGAACTGAGGGATGGCCGGCTGGTGCGCCTGCTGCCGGCATATTCCGGCGGGCGTCGCGTGGCGATTCACGGGGTCTATCCCAGCCGCCGCCACATGGAGCAGAAGGTCCGCAGCTTCCTCGATTTTCTAGCAGCCCTCTACGGCCCGACACCCTCATGGGATGAAGGGCTCGGTCTGGGCTGAGGCTCGGCCCAGGCTCTCACTCGGCAGCGGCAGCGTGGGGCCGGGGCTGAAGCGTGGTCTCAGTGCCCGGAGCCGGATGGCGCGGCACCAGGAAAGCCAGCATGAGCGACAGGCTCGCGATGCCCATGCCGATGTAGAACACCACCGAAGGATCGATCCTCGTCCACAGCACGCCAAAGGTCACCGGCAGAGCCACGGCGGCGATGTGGTTGATCGAGAACGCCACTGCAGCGGTCGGCGCGATGTCAGCAGCATCGGCGATCTTCTGGAAGTAGGTCTTCTGGGCGATAACCAGCGTCACAAAGATGCCATCGACGATGAACAGGGCACTCACTACCATCGCCCCCGACGCACCGAACGCTCCCTTGCTGGCCAGCGCATAGCCGAAGAACACCACGACCAGCGCGATGTTCTCGACCTGAATGGTGAGCCGTTCGCCAAGCTTTTGGATCAGCCCACCGATGACGGGCGCCGCGAAGACGTTGGTGGCATAGGTCACCAGCATGAGCGCCGCGATGGCGGACAGGTCGTAGCCGAAGCGCTCGACGAGCAGGAAGCCGCCGAACGCCATGAAGATCTGCCGTCTTGCGCCACTCATGAAGGTCAGCGCGTAATACAGTGAGTAGCGCCGGCGCAGCACGAGACCCTTGTTCTGCGGCACGGAGCCCTGGAAGCGCGGAAAGAACGCCCAGGCCGCCGCCGTCAGCAAAACTGTCACGCCGCCGGCCCACAGGAACAGCACCTGCCAGGAGGGCTGGAACAGGTGCCATGCCAGCGCCACCGCGCCGAAGGACATCAGCTGCGCCATCGCGACCGCGCTGGCCACCTTGCCGAGCGCCTGCGCCGCATGCTCCTTGGGGATGACCTGCAAGGACAGCGCCTGCTGCGAGGTCTCGAAGTAGTGGAAGCCAACCGACATGATGAAGGTGGTGATCAGGATGCCGGTGAGCGAGGGATAAAAGCCGGTGAGCGCGATGCCGAACCCCAGCAGCAACAGGCTGAGATAGGCCAGCAGCTGCTCCCGCATGAACAGGAACAGGATGATCGCGGTGAAGGCCAGGAAGCCGGGGATCTCGCGCACCGACTGCATCAGCCCGATGTCGAAGCCGGTGAAACCCGCATCCTTGCCAAAATTGTTGATCAGCGCCTGCCAGCAGGCGAAACCGACCCAGTTGGTGAAGCCGAGCGTCATCAGGAACGTCACCGGCGAGGTGCGGGAAAACACGGCTGGGACGGGCGTCGACATGCGCAAGCTTTCGAACGGCGAGGACGCCCGGTCAAGGACTTTGAGGAAAGGACTTTGAGGCAAGGACTTTGAGGCAAGGACTTGGCGTCGGGAGAACCCGGCGGGGCTTCTGGCACAAGCCTGATCCAGATCAATACCCGGACGCAGACGCCTTGTAGGGTCTCGCCATCAAACCGGAGGCGTTGCCGATGTTCAAGACGATTTTGGTACCCATCGATCTGGCTGACGTGGCTGTTGCCAAGCCCGCACTCGACGCAGCCATTGAACTGGCTCGCATGTCAGGGGGTGATCTGCGTCTTGTCACGGTGCGCTCGCTGATGCCGGTCATGTACATGGAATATGTGCCGGTCGATTTCGACACCACCGCCAAGTCAGAGGCAGAAACCGAGTTGAAGGTGCTGGCAGCGTCACTGGCTTTGCCGAAGAACAAGGTTAGCACCGTCGTGCGCATTGGCTCGGTCTATGGCGAGGTGCTGGAGGAGGCCAAGGCGTCGGGCGCTGATCTTATCGTCGTTGGCTCGCACAGGCCAAGCATGGCGACCTACCTGATCGGTTCCAATGCCGGCACCATCGTGCGCCACGCCACCTGTTCTGTGCTGGTGGTCCGCTAGGAGGCTAGCGCTCAGGAGCGGGAAACCTCGGAACTGGCACCACCGGCCACCACAGGCATCAGATGCGCCGGCACCTCGCCGGTGCGCAGCGCCATCGGCCGGTTGAGCTTGACCATCGGCCACATCTGCCAGAGCGCAATCGCGCTCAGCAGAACGCCAATGCCCATGGCCCCGGTCGCGCCCTGCATGAAGGCGCGCCACGTGAAGAACACCATCAGGGCAACCGAACCCGCCGCCACCGCCGCGAACACGAGCCAGACCAGCGGAGGCTTGCCGGCCACGAACACCGCTTTCGGGTTTGACTTGGCGATGGCTGCACTCAGCGCCGCGATGAAACTCACATAGCGCTCGCCGCCACGCTCGATCTCCACCATCGAGCGCCATGAGATGTCGCCGATGCTCATGGTCTTGCCGTCCTTCAGCCTCAGCCGCGTGATGAAGCCGGTGGAGGTGATGTTGCCGGGCTTGAAGGTGAAGCGCACCTGCTCGATCTCGCTGACCGGCACGGTGTTGATCTTGCGCTGGGAGTCGACCAGCAGGTTGGTGCCGTCGAGCGTATAAATCAGATCGAACCCGATCGGCCTCGGCTTTTGCCGATAACGCGGCAATCCGTCATCTTCCGCATCGCCGGGCAGAACATCGAGCAGGGGCATTCCAATCCCATAACGGAAGCAGGCCCCGGATGCTACTGGCGAAACATCGGCATGCCGCGCAGGAGCCAGCCTCAGCGCGCCAGCACCCTGATCGCCCTCTCCAGCCCGTCGAGCGTCAGCGGAAACATGCGTCCGCCCATCAGCCTGCCGATCAGCCCGATCGAGTGGGTGTAGCCCCACTGTGTAGGCGGCACCGGGTTGAGCCACACCGAGGCGGGGAAGCGCTCGGTCAGCCGGCTCATCCAGACCTGGCCTGCTTCCTCGTTCCAGTGCTCCACCGAACCGCCCGGCTGCACGATCTCGTGCGGGCTCATGGCCGCATCGCCGACGAACACGCAGCGATAGTCGGACGGATAAGTGCGCAGCACATCCCAGGTCGGAATCATCTGGTCATGGCGACGGCGGTTCTCGCGCCAGACGCGCTCATAAGGGCAGTTGTGGAAATAGAAGTGCTCGAAGTGCTTGAATTCGGCCCGCGCTGCCGAAAACAGCTCCTCGGCCTGCTCGATATGCCAGTCCATCGAGCCGCCAACATCGAGAAACAGCAGCACCTTGACCGCGTTGCGCCGCTCCGGCCTGAGCCTGACATCGAGATAGCCGTGGTCGGCGGTGGCACGGATCGTGGTGTCGAGGTCCAGTTCGTCCGCCGCGCCGGTGCGGGCAAAGCGCCTGAGCTTGCGCAGGGCCAGCCGCATGTTGCGCACGCCAAGCTCCCGCCTGTCGTCGAAATCGCGGAACACCCGCTGGTCCCATACCTTCACGGCGCGGACGTTGCGGTTGCCCTCCTGGCCGATCCGAATGCCCTCGGGATTGTCGCCATAGGCACCGAACGGGGATGTTCCGGCGGTGCCGATCCACTTCGAGCCGCCCTGATGGCGCCCCTTCTGCTCGGCCAGCCGCTGTTTCAGCGTCTCGAACAGCTTGTCCCAACCCAGTGCCGCGATCTCGGCCCTTTCCGCCTCGGTCAGGTGCTTTTCGGCCAGCTTGCGCAGCCAGTCCTCGGGGATCGCTGTGGGTTCGAGCCCTTGCGAAAGCGCTTCGACGCCCTTGAAGACGTGCCCGAAGACCTGGTCGAACCGGTCAAGATGGCGCTCGTCCTTGACGAGGCAGGTGCGGGCCAGATGGTAAAAGTCATCAACCCGCATGCCGGCGATGTCGGCCTCCACTCCCTGAAGCAGGGTGAGGAACTCGCGCAGCGATACCGGCACCTTTGCGGCCCTGAGTTCGGTGAACAGGTTCAGGAACATGCGGCAACGGTAGGACGGGGCACGCGCCTTGTCACCCCGTCCGTTGGCTTGTTGGCCGCCGCTTCGCCCTCAGGACGCATCGGCTGGCGGCCCGGCTGCGGACAGCTTGTCATCCTTTTCGCCGGCCTGCTGGGCTTTGGAGCGCGGCCCCGCCTTCTGCCTTTCCCTGATCCGGGCGACCCCGGTGCGCGCATCGCCGCGGTCAATGGTCTGGAATTCGGCCCGGAACTGATCGCGCCGCTCGTGGACTGAGGCGATTGCCAGACCCAGCGGCACCCCGGCGCCGATCAGCGTCGCCTCCGCCAGATGCAGGCTGGCCTCGAAGGCTTCCGGCACCGCTTCGGTCACGCCGCGCTGATAGAGCAGGCGGGCATGGGCCCGATCCTTGGCGCGCGCCACCAGGATGACGTCCTCGCGCAGGCTGCGGACGGTCTTCGAGACAGCCTCGACCGCCGTCCGGCTGTCCATGGTGACCACCACGGCAATCGCCTTGCTCAGCCCGCAGCGTGCCAGGAATTCGGCCCTTGCCGCGTCGCCAAAATAGACCGGCCTGCCGGCCTGTCGCCCGGCCGCCACCGAGGCCGGATCGGTATCGACGGCGATGTAGGGAACCTTGTTCTCCTCCAGCATCGACGCCACGAGCTGGCCGACGCGGCCAAAGCCGGCGATCAGCACGCGCGCGGTGGGCTCGCCGTCGGGTTCCACCAGCGCTTCGGCAGGCAGCACCTTGGCCGTTTCGATCCGCTTAGCCAGCCGCCGCCCGGCCAGCCCGACCAACGGCAGGATGGCCAGCGACAGCGAGGCGACCGTGAGCGCGAAACCGCCAAGATCGGTGCCGATGACCGACAGGCTCATCGCCAGCCCCAGAACCACGAACGCGAATTCGCCGGCCGGCGACAGCAAGGCCGCGCTTTCCAGCGCCGCAGGCCGGCTGATCCGGAACAGGCGCAGCACGGGGTATGTCACCAGCCCTTTCAGCACCAGCAGCGCCACGACGGCCCCGGCGATTGCCAATGGCTGTGCCAGGATCTTGCCAACATCCAGCGACATGCCGACGGCGAAGAAAAACACGCCGAGCAGCAGTCCCTTGAACGGCTCGATGGTGACCTCGATCTGCCGGCGATACTCGGTTTCGGCCAGGATCAGCCCCGCCAGGAAGGCCCCCAGCGCCATCGACAGGCCGCTCGCCGCCGTGATCAGGCTGGTGCCGAAGATCACGAGCAGGCAGGCGGCCATGAACAGCTCCGGGCTGCCCGTCGCCGCAACCCGGCGGAACACGGGCCTCAGCAGATAGCGCCCCGCCAGCACGATCACCGCGACGGCCAGCGCAGCCTTCAGCCCCGCCGTGCTCAGGATGGCGACGAGGCCGCCCTCCCCGGACGCGCCCAGCACGCTGACCAGCACGAGAAGCGGCACGACCGCGATGTCTTCCAGCAGCAATGTCGCAAACGAGGCCCGGCCCGTGGCGGTGCCCAGCCGCTTCTGCTCGGCCAGCACCTGCACGACCAGCGCCGTCGAGGAGAGCGCGAGGCAGGCCCCGACCACCAGCGCCTCCTGGGGGCTGCGGCCGAACAGGACCAGGCAGACGCCGATCACCAGCGTCGCGAGCCCGACCTTGATGCTGCCCATGCCGAACACCAGTCGGCGCATGGTGCGCAGCCGCTCGAAGGAGAGTTCCAGCCCGATCATGAACAGCAGGAAGACGACGCCCAGCTCCGCCACATGCTCGAACTGTTCGCGGTCGCTGACGGTGAGATAGCCAAGCCACGGCACGGCACCGGCCAGCCTTGCCAGACCATCCGGGCCCAGAAGCGCGCCCATCAGCATGAAGCCGAAAATCGGGCTGACCTTGAGGCGGTGGAACGCCGGAACCACCAGCGCCGCTGTTCCCAGCACCAGCAGGACTTCCTTGTAGATCAGCGGATCAACGGTGGCAGCCATATGCGCCAGCCTAGAGCAGGGCCGGAACCACTGGCAACGGACTTTTCAGCGCACGCTACGCTAAATTATTGCGAATCATCGGTTTATCTTTGGAACGGATGGCATCTGGCATCCGGATGGGCCGCCCGGCTCCCGACGAGCTCTACGCCCGCCGTCAAATTCTTCAGCCAAAGATCAGCGCCTTGGCTGTGGTCGGCATGGCATCGATCTGGGCCAGTGACACCTTGTCGGCCGGATCGGCAGCAGGCTCGCGGAGCGGCTTCGCTGTCATGTCAGCCACAACGTCATTCTCCCGATCGTTGATGACGAAATCGACTTCGAGGCACTCCTCGTCGTCGATCAGCAACGGCTCGTCATCGGCCGCCATCAGGTCGGCGGCGGCCTCCATCACGGGCAAACTGACGGCAGCACCCGCGACAACGCGAGGACCGGGGCCGGCCTGATCCGGCGCGACCAAGGCCATCGCAGGCGCATGGCTGTCATCGGCGACATCGACCAGTTCGAACGCGACATCATCGTCATCAAGCTGCGAGGCATGATACGTAGGCACGGCAGCGGCCACCATCTCGTCGACATCCGTGACGGCCTCGGCCATGGCGAGAGAGGCCTCGACATTCGCAGGGATGGGTGCAGGCGCGCGGGCCTCGACCGGTGCGGCACCAGCAAAATCATCCTCGATGATGACGACATCGACGTCGGACTGCGACAGTTCCAGCGGGATCAGCGCATCCGATGCCATGGCAGGCTCGGCAGCGCTCACTGGTGCCGGCCCGGACGCGGGCTGGGCCGGCCCGGTATTCTTGCCGACCCATGCATCGACCAGCGCATTGATCCGGCCTTCCAGAAACCGCAAGGTGCGCACCACCTTCTGGGTGCGCTGTGCTGTCAGGTCCTGAAAGCCGCAGGCGTTGTAGATGTCGGTCGCGAGCCTGTCGATGCGGTCACAGGTCGCCTCGTCATACTGCTGCTCGCGGAGGTTCCAGGCGATTTCCTGCACCTGCTCGGTGGCCCCCAGGATGTTGGAGGTCGCCTGCTCGGTGATGCGGACAATGGCATCGAGGGCGCTGGTGGCATCGCCAAACCGGCTGTGCTCGGCCCCGCCAACATCGTGCATGTCGAGTTCGATCTTGAGCCCGGCAATCGACTTGGCCATTTCAAGCAGGTCGAACCGGACGCGCTCGATGTGCTCCATGGCACGCTCGCCGCTGACCGTGCCTTCCAGGCGGTTGATTGCCTGAAGCAGCATGGTCGTGTCGGCCTGGCGGTTCCGCGCCGCAAATTCGCGCAGGAACCAGCGTCCACGCGCCGTTTCCATTACGGCGAGTTCGATGGCCTCGTAGTCGGACTCGGCCAGGGTCGGGAGCGAGCGCGGATCGTGTGTCATCTTATGCCATGCCCAGAACACATGCGGCCGCCGGCGAATCGCGGCTATTGTCCCCCAATAGCGCAGGTTAGTAACATCGCCGGGTAAACAAACCCTCCTTGTCGATTCACGTTACGGCAGGCCCATGATTTTAGCCCTTTCCGGAGCGCATCCGCGCCCATGAGCAGCGATCCTGCCACCAGCCGCCTCGCCTGGCATCGCCGCCCGGATGTGCGGCTCAGCGCGCTCCAGGCAGCCAACTTCGCCGGCATCGGCATCTACATGCCGTTCATGCCGGCCTGGCTCTCGGCCCAGGGCCTCAGCGACCGGCAGATCGGCCTGACCCTGGCGCTCGGCATGATCATCCGGATGCTGACCTCCCAGCCCGTGACCGCGCTTGGCGATGGCAAGCGCGGCGCGGTGCGGATCCTCGTGCTGCTTCATCTGCTTGGTGCCGCCGGCTACCTGGCCTTGACCACCCTGCCAACGCCAGCGGCCATCATTGCGGCGATGGCGGTGATCGCGGTGATCAACTCCGGCATCATACCGCTTGGCGACCATCTGACCATGGCAGAGGTGCGGCTGCGTCCCTCGCTGGATTTCGCCCGCATGCGGCTATGGGGTTCGATTGCCTTCCTGTTCATGAGTACATTGTCCGGTTTCGCTGTCGCGCGGCTGGGGATCGGCATGGTGCCGGTGGCGCTGGCGGCCTGTTGCGTGGTGGCGGCCTTTGTGGCCTTCGCCGCTCCCGAGCACCGCGGCGACAGCGTTCCGCAGGCTGAGGAACTGGACCCGGATGATGTCTCCACCCGGGCGCGCCTGCTCTGGCTCGCCATCATCGCCTCGGCTTTGATCAATGCCAGCCATGCCACGCTCTACGGTTTCGCGACACTGCACTGGCGCTCGATCGGCATCGATGACGGCACGATCGGCGTGCTCTGGTCAGTGGCCGTGGTGGCAGAAATCGCCATCTTCTGGGCCATGGGCCGTCGGGCTTCATCGAGCCTCATCGCCGCGCTCGGTTTTCTTGCCCTGTCGGGGCTGGCGGCCGCGTTGCGCTTCCTGGCCCTGCCATTCGCCGGGTCGGTGCCGCTGATCTTTGCTCTCCAGTTGCTGCATGCCTTCAGCTTCGGAGCGCAACTCCTCGGCATCATGGCCATCGTCAGCATGCTGGCGCCGGAAGGGCGGCGGGCACGCATCCAGGGCAGGCTCAGCGCGGCCAATGCCTGCCTCATGGGCCTGGCAACACTCGCCTCGGGCTTCAGCTATGAGTGGCTGGAGGCAATGGCCTTTGCCGCCATGGCTCCCGTGGCGCTTGCCGGCCTTGCGGTGCTCGCAGTCGCCTGGCGTCTGGCACGGACGGTTGCAGTGCCGCCCGCCACAACCAGCGACGCAGGCCTCGGGCCGGTTTCGCTCGACAGCACCGGCCATGGCGCGCTACCTGTTCGAAGCATGGGCGCGAACCGTTAGCGCTGCGCCCGGAGCGTCTTCACAGAGGCCCGGAGCCAGCCTCGCCCGCACCGGGCAATCGGCCAGGACTGACGATGCCACAGACCATCGCCTCGCCAGGGTTAGAGATTCGCCGCGATGGCGAGCGCGCCGTCATTGCGCTTGCCGGCGAGTGGACGCTCGATCATGGCCGCAGGCTGGAACGCTTGGCCGAGCAGTTGCCCGTCAGCCTCGGCGAGGTGCGGCGCGCCGTGCTTGATATCAGCGGCATCCAGCGCCTCGATACGCTGGGAGCCCGTCTCATCGACCAGTTGTCCCATGAACTCGGCAGCGAGGGCGTCAGCGTCGAGATCACCCATGCCAGGCGCGAGCATGCCATCTTGCTGGAGGCCGTGAGAGCCCGCACGGCCGTGGTCACACGCCCGCCGCGCTCGTGGCTGATCGAGATCCTGGCTGACATCGGTCGCACCGTAGTCTTCGCCGGGCAGGATCTGGTGCGCGGCGTCAGTTTCATCGGCGAGGTTGTGATCGCCATCGGGCGAGCCCTGATCCGGCCGCAGCGCTTCCGCTGGGCGGCGCTGATCAACCAGCTCGAACAGATCGCCTTTCGCGGCGCGCCGATCATCATCCTGATCACCTTTCTGGTGGGCTGCATCGTGGCACAGCAGGGCATCTTCCAGTTGCGCCGCTTCGGGGCCACCGCCTTCGTGGTCGATCTGGTCGGCATCATCACCTTGCGCGAACTCGCACTGCTGCTCTGCGCGATCATGGTCGCGGGACGCTCCGGCTCGGCCTTCACCGCCGAGATCGGCTCGATGAAGATGCGCGAGGAAATCGACGCGCTCAGGGTCATGGGGCTCAACCCGGTGGATGTGCTGGTGGTGCCGCGCATCCTGGCGCTGATCATCGCCATGCCGATCCTGACCTTCCTCGCCTCTATGGCAGGGCTGTTCGGAGCCGGTCTCACCGCCTGGTTCTATGGTGGCATTGCGCCGGAAACCTTCGTGGCGCGGCTTCAGAGTGTGATCAACTATCGCCATTTCTCGGTAGGCCTGATCAAGGCTCCGTTCATGGCGATCGTCATCGGCGCCATCGCCTGCATCGAGGGCATGAACGTCAAGGGCTCGGCCGAGTCGCTCGGCCAGCAGGTCACGGCCTCGGTGGTCAAGGCGATCTTCATGGTCATCGTGGTCGACGGCCTGTTTGCCATGTTCTTTGCCTCGATCCGGTTCTGAGCGATGCCAGACGCCACGCCCCCCCTGGCAGCGCCGGACACGGCCACCCTGCCCAAGCCCATCATACAGGTGCGCGATCTGGTCGTCGGCTTCGGCGACAAGATCATCCTCGATGGCCTCTCGCTCGATGTCATGGCGGGCGAGATCCTCGGCTTCGTGGGCGGCTCGGGCACCGGCAAGTCGGTGTTGACCCGCACCATCCTCGGACTGATCGAGAAGCGCGCCGGCCATATTTCCGTGTTCGGGCAGGACCTTGACGAGATGCCGGACGCCGAGCGCCGCAAGCTGGAGAAGCGCTGGGGTGTGATGTTCCAGCACGGCGCGCTGTTCTCCTCGCTCACCGTGGCGCAGAACATCCAGGTACCGATGCGCGAATACCTCGACCTCTCGCCCGCGATGATGAATGATCTGGCCGCGCTCAAGATCCAGATGGTCGGGCTGAAATCCGATGCTGGCGAGAAGTATCCCTCCGAACTGTCAGGCGGGATGATCAAGCGTGCCGCGCTGGCCCGCGCGTTGGCGCTCGACCCGGAGATCGTCTTTCTCGACGAGCCGACATCCGGCCTCGATCCGATCGGGGCGGCGGAGTTCGACATCCTGATCCGGACCTTGCAGCAGACTTTGGGGTTGACCGTGTTCATGGTAACCCATGATCTGGATTCCCTCGCTTCGGCCTGCGACCGGATTGCCGCTCTCGCCGACCGCAAGGTGGTGGCGGTGGGGTCGTTGTCGGAAATGGTGGCGAGCCCCCACCCTTGGGTGAAATCGTATTTTCGCGGCGAGAGAGCCCTCGCCCGCCTGAAAGGTTAGCCGGAAATCCCATGGAGACACGAGCCAATTTTGCACTTGTGGGCCTGTTCACGCTTGCCGTGCTTGGCGCGGCCTTCGGCTTCGTGTCGTGGTTTTCCGGGCTGGGCGGCAGCAGCGACCGGCGCGAGGTCAGGATCGTGTTCTCAGGCTCGGTGACAGGCCTCACGCGCGGCTCCAGCGTCCTGTTCAACGGCCTGCGCGTCGGCGAGGTCAAGGACCTCCAGTTGTTCCCCGATGACCCGCGTTCCATCTACGCGGTCATCGATGTCGCCAACAGCACCCCCATCCGCAACGACACGCGCGCCCGTATCGAATCGCAGGGGCTGGCCGGCGTGGTTGCGATCCAGCTCCTTGGCGGCAAGGTTGATGCACCTGCGCTCCAGGCCAGGGAGGGACAGGCCCTGCCGACCATCATCGCCGAGCGCTCGGAAGTGCAGGATCTGCTCGAAACCGTGCGCAATGTGGCGCGCCGGACCGATGACCTGTTCGAGCGCCTCGGACGCTTTGTCGATGACAATGACAGGTCGATCGCCACGACCATCCGCAATGTCGAGAAGTTCTCGGCGGCTCTCGGTGACAATGCCGACGGCGTCAACAAGATGCTGTCCAGCATCGCAGCAGCAGCCGAGCGCATCGGACCGCTGGCCACCCAGCTCGAAAGCTTCACGCGGGATCTTTCCGAGATCACCCGGCAGGTCGATATGCCCCGCGTCAACAGGACGATTGAGAATATTGACCGTTTTGCCACAGCGCTGGGCACGGGCTCCGGCGATGTCACCAAGACCCTGCAATCGGTGGCGGGCATCACCGAAAAGCTCAACCGCGCCGCCGATCAGGTGGAAGGCGTGCTGAAGGGGGCAAAAGCCTTCCTCGGCTCTGCCGCCGGCGGGGAGGGTCAGGGTGCCTTTGCCGATGTCGGCGCAGCAGCCCGCTCCATCCGCGCGCTGGCCGACAATCTCGACCGGCGCACGGCAGAGATCACCGCGGGCTTCAGCCGCTTCACCGGCCCCGGCCTGCGCGACATCGAAGCGCTGGCCAATGATGGCCGCAAGACCCTGAATAACCTCAACCGCACCTTGCGCAGCCTCGAGCTCAATCCGCAGCAGCTGATCTTCGGCAACCGCCCCGCCATTCCGGACTACAGCGGCCGCCGATGAGTGATGCCGGCAAGCGTCGGACGGCCACATTCAGCCGCCTGTTTGCAGGTGACCTTGCCGCCGACTGGCCCTATGGTCCGGTTCGGATGGCTCGCAGGAGGCATGCTTCGTGCCGCTCCAGAGCCCTGTCCTCTCTCCAATTCCTCTGCCCAATCCCTCTTTGCCCAACGTCTATGCCCGAACCCGTGACACGAACTCCGTGATGCATCCGCGCTCCCGCTGCCAAGGTTTCTTTTTGCGCCCCATGCGTGCAGCGGTGTCTTGCCTGCTGCTTGGGGGGCTGCTCGCCGCCTGCAGCAGCCAGCCTCAGCGCACCACGTTCGATCTGACCGCTCCCGGTGATGTCGGCAGGGCCGGCGGGTCGCGCAGCCAGATGGTGGTGAACGAGCCGACCACGGTGCAGGCGATCGATTCGGACCGCATCCTCGTCAGCGATGGCGGCGCCTTGTCTTATCTGCCCGATGCGCAATGGGCCGACCGCCTGCCCCGCCTGTTCCAGACCCGGCTGATCCAGACCTTCGAAAACGCCTCGCGTCTGGGCCGTGTCGGTCGCCCCGGCGATCGTGTCGTGGCCGATATCGCGCTCAATGCGGACATCCGCCGCTTCGGCATCGAGGCTGCCACGTCGCAGGCTGTGGTCGAGGTCACGGTGCGCCTTGTCAGTGACCGCACGGGCCGGGTCGGTGCGGCCCGTGCCTTCTCCGCGCGCGTACCGGTGGCCGTCATCAGCGGCCCCGCCGCCGCGCAGGCGCTCGATCAGGCCATGTCCCAGGTGCTGCGCGAGATCGTGCGCTGGGGCGGGCGGGCCTGAGCCTCCCCGCTCCTGAGATTGCTCCACTTACGTCCAAGGCAAAGCCGCCCCGAGGGGCGGCTTGCATCGCGTCAACCGTGCCGGTTGGCTTTATTCGAAGCGGCTGCTCGCATGGACCAGCATCGTGTAGACCTTGCCGGTTTCCGACGTGAGATAGTCGTTGGCGATGGCCTGATCGCGTCCGCCCTGGCTGGCATCGTCGAGCAGGCGCTCGAACTCCTCCACATAGCGGTCGACCGTGTCCTTGAACTCCTCGTCGCGGCGATACTTGCGGCGGATCTCGTCGAAGGTCTGCTGGCCTTCAAGCGTGTAGAGCCGCCGCGTGAAGACGTTACGTTCGCCGCGCTTGTAGCGATCCCACAGCTCGACGGCCGCGTCATGGTCGATCATGCGGGCGATATCGACCGAGAGCGAATCCAGCTTTTCCAGCGCCGGGACGCTCGGCTTGGGCTGGGGCCGCTCGTCGCGGCTGGCCCTTTTCAGCAGGTCTGAGAGCCAGCCACCACGTGGGGCAGGCCCTGCATCGGCGACAGGGCGCACAGGTTCGGGCCGGCTGGTGGGCACCGGACGTTCCGGGGCGCGGGCAATGGCCGTCTCGCGCGGCACTTCGGCCATGCGTGGCGGCGGCACCGGCGCGGGGGCCGGTTCGGGCGCTCGGGCCACGCTTCGGGCCCGGATGGACTCGGGTGCGGCGACATCAAGCGAGCGACCCGAACGGGTGACGATGTCGGACAACTCGTTGAGGGCCTTGATCTGGTCGCCCACCACGCGGCGCATGGCGGCCGTGGTTTCCTGCGTCTCCCGCGGCATGTCGAGCACGCCCCGGCGCAGTTCAGCCCGCGTCGCTTCCAGTTCGCGCTGGATCTCGGCATTCATGGCGCGCAGGTCCATTGCGGCCTGCTGGAACTGCTCGGTCGCCTTGGCAAGCCCGCTGCCAAGATCGCCGGCCACGCCCTCATAGGCGGCGCGAAGGGCCGCCGCGGTGCGCTCGCGCTCCTTGCCGGTGTTGGTGCGCACGGTTTCGAAATGCTCGGTGATGGCATGGGTCGTGGCTTCGGCACTGTCGGCCAGCACGCCGCCGATCTGGCGGGCGCGCTGCTCGGCAGCCTTCAGCGAGTCCTCGACCAGCGCCGTGAACGACCGGGTGATCGACTCGACGTCGCCGGTGCGATCCGAGATTGCTTCAAGCAGCTCTTCCAGACCCTGCTTGCGCTCTGTCAGGGCAGAGCCGACGCGGGCTTCGACCGTTTCGAGCCTGAGGGCGGCCTCGCCGAGCGCCTGGATGTTGGTCCGCGTGGATTCGGCCAGAGAACGGCCCTGCTCGTCGAGGCGGCCCACAAGGCCGGTGGCCTCACGGATCGCACCGCTCGACACGCCCTTCAGCGCGTCGACCTGTTGCGCCACCTGCATGCTGGCACGCCCGGTCTCATCGGACACGGCGCTGAGGATCAACTCCAGTTCCTTGATACGGTCGGACAGGCTGCTCTCGACGCCGCTCAGGTTGGTGTTGGCTGTGGCGACGATCTGCTGCATCAGCTGGTTGGCCTCGCCGAGCCGCTCCAGCGTACCGCCCAGTTCGCTGCGGATGCGCTCGTTGGTGGCAACCAGCGTGCTGACGGAACTGCTGGTGCCGCTCTCCAGCGTGGTGCGCAGCTCATCCTGCGATTGGGCCAGCGCAGTGGTGATCCCACTGCCCCAGTCACGCAGGCCTTCGACGATCGAAGCGCCCCGGCTTTCGATGGTCGAGACAACGGCCTGACCGATGGCGGCCACATCGGCTGCGATGGCCTCGCCCCGTGAGCCCATCGCGCTCACGACGCCCTGCCCTTCGACATCGAAGAGCTGGCGCAATTCTTCCGCGCGGGCACCCAGCGTCGCTGAAATGCCATCGGTCTTGGCTTGCAGCGTCTCGGCGATGAATCGGCTGCGTTCGTCCAGCGTGCCGGACACGGTGTCGAGCCGGTTGACCACCCGCTCCTCGAAGCTGCCGATGCGCTGGTCCAGCGTGTCGGCGATTTCGAGCGCGCGGCCACCCAGCGTCTGGTTGATCTCGTCAGCCTTGGCCGAGAGGGTCAGCGTCAGCGCCTCGCTCTTGGAGGTCACGACATCGCCGATCTCGTCGGCCTTGGCGGCGAGCGCCTGGGTCACATCGCGGCCTCCCTCTGCCAGGACGCGGGCAATCTCGATCGTGCGCTCCACCAGCGCCTCGTTGAGAACCTGGGCGCGGTTGCCGAGATTGGTGTCGATGCGGGCGATCAGGCTGTCGAGCGAGTTTGCGATTTCGGCGCTCTTGGCACCGGAACGGTCCTCGAAAGCCTTGATCTGGGCTTCCATCGCCGCAGCAGCCTCGTTGGTCCGGGCGGCAAGGGTGATCGCGGCCCCGTCGGTGCGCTGGGTCAGGCGATCGATCAGTTGCTCTCCCTCGGTGGTCAGCAAGGTCTCGATCTGCACGAGACGCTGGCCCATTTCGTCAGTGAAGCGGGCCGAGTCCGTTGCCAGCTTCTGCGCCAGCGTGCCGCCGCGGTTGACGATGATGTCTTCCAGCGCAACCAGCCGTCCGCTCATCGCGGTTTCGAGATCGCGGCCGCGCGCCTCGACCGTCTGCAGGATCGAGGCGCCATTGGCGGCCAACGCCTCGTTCACGCGCGCGCCTTGGCTGGCCAGCGCCATGACGATGTCCTTGCCGGTGCCGGCCAGAAGGTTGCGCGAGCTTTCGCTCTCGGTGGCCAGCCGCTGCTGCATCTCGCTGGTCGCGGTGGCAAACAGGCTGCGGGCTTCGGTTGTCTGGCTGGCGAGAACATCGCGAAGGGTCGCAGTGCGGGCCTCCAGTTCATCGGTGACGGCCTTGCCGTTGACGCTGAGCGTCTCGTGGATGCGGTTGCTGGTTTCCGCGATCTGCTCATTAATGGAGCCGCCGCGCTCGCTGATCAGGGTGGCAAGCTGCACGCCGCTTTCGTTGAATCGTGCGACGACAGCCTCGCCCCGCATGGCGATCTCGCTGGTCAGCTTCTCGCCGGTGTTGGCCAGCGCCTCGTTGACCTCGGTGGCCCTGAGCGCGATGGCCTCGGCCACGGTGCGGCCAGTCTCGGTGATGGTGCGGGTGACTTCGCGCGCGCCGCCGGACAAGCCTTCGGTGAGAACCGAGCCAGTGCGTTCGAGCGAGGCCGTGATGTCCTGGGTGCGGGCATCGAGTTGCTCGGTGACATTCTGCGTGGTCGCCTCGAGCCGCGCGGCCATTTCGGCGGACTGCTCGTTGAGCGTGGTCGCCATCCTGCCGCTGGCCTGCTCCAGACGCTCGGTGATTTCAAAAGAGCGCTGGTCGAGGGCGGACGTCACGTTGTCGCTGGCTTTCGACAGCCGCTCGCTCACCTCGCTGGAGGTGATCTGGAGGCGATCCACCAGATCGGACCCGCGTGAGCCAATCTCGTCGACCATGCGGTCGCCGGCCCGGCCAAGCGCGTGGGTGATCTCGTCGCTCTTGTTGCCGAGCGCTCCCGTGACACGGTCGCCAGCGCTGTTGACCGCCTCGGCGATCGAACGGCTCGCATTCTCGAGGTCACGCGCAAGGTTCTCGTGGGCGCCGCTGATCGACACCTTGACCCGCTCGGAATTGCTGGTGATGGCCTCGCGCTGGGTGACGAGTTCATCGATCAGCACACGAAGGCGCACCTCATTGTCGGAATAGGCGCGCTCCAGCGTCGAGATCTCGGAGCGCACGATGGTTTCCAGTTCACCGGCGCGGGCCACGGCCCGTTCGATGCCGTCGCCCATCGCCGCAACCTCGCGGCGGATCGCCTGCGACAGCGAAACCATGGCATCGGCCGTCGCCGTCTCGGGCTGCGCAAGGCGGATGGCCGCATTGGTCATGGCCCGCGAGGCCAGCCGCATCTCGCCGACCCGCACGTAAATGCCGGCCAGCGCGAACATCAGCAGGATCGGAAGCAGCAGCAGGCCTGCCAGCATCGCCCATTGGCCGATATTGAATGACGACACAGCCGCCATGGCCGCAGCCGCGTCACCATGCTGCGCCAGCAGCATGAAGCCGATGCCGCCGGCCCAGAGCAAGGAGCCGAGCGCAGCCGACAGATAGGGCTTGCGCGAAGGGCGCGCCGAGAAGGCCTGAACCAGGTCATTCATGGTCCGGCCATCATCATTGGCAACGCGGCTGGCATCGGGCGCGACCAGCGATGGTGGCACCATCGCAGCGCGGCTGCCGGCGTCCTGCGTGTTGGCCGGAGCGGGCGGGGCCAGCGGCGGCAGCGGCTTGATCTCGTCAGGCGCAATGGCGGCAGCGCGGACCGTGCTCACAGTCTCGCTCCGTGGCAGCGGCTGCGGTTCGAACTGGCTCAGATCGGCGCTCATCACCGACGGCATGCGCGGATCAGCCGGCTCAGCCTGCCGCGACGCGGCTTTTGAGGCCACTTTGGCGCCGTCGCCGTTCGGCGCGGCAGCGGACACACCCTGGGCGGAATCGGTGCCAGAGGTCAGATTGTCGAGCTTCAGCGCCTCTTCGATGGCCGCAAGGGCTGCCTCGGTGGGATCGACCACCTTCTTCGTCTTGGACATGAGTTCCGCCTTTTTCACGCCACACCACCGCGCGCGAACATGGGAGTCCACGCGTTTACCATGTTTAAGGTAAATGACTGCCGGGGATATTGGAACCGCCGAGGCCGATTCTTTCCAAAACGTCGTTAACGGCTTGGTTACCATCCCGGTGGAGTATGGTCAGTCAGGCCGCAATCCGCAAAATCGCCGTGACGCGCTCAAGCATCAGCCTTCGCAGCCACATCGGGACCAGAGAGATTGTCATGACCGCGTCCGCCCCTCCGGTGTTCGGCCATTCGCCCATCGACATGGTCTATCTGGCACGCCAGAGCGGCGGCGATCATGAACTCGAACAGGAGTTGCTCGCCCTCTTCGCCGATCAGTGCATCCGGCACCTCGACACCATCCGACAGGCTGGGACAGAAGCGGGTTGCGACGCGGCCCACACGCTCAAGGGGGCAGCCCGCGCCATCGGGGCCTGGCAGGTGGCCGACGCGGCCGAACAGGTCGAGAAGGCGCTGTCGGTTCAGCCTTCGCTGCGGGAGCCTGCCGCGCAGCAAGATCTGAGCGCGCTCTGCGCAGCCGCTGAGCAGGCCCGCGCCGCCATCAGTGCCTTGCTGAAAGCGGCCTGAGGCCGCAAGCCGGCGCTTGCCCACAAACAGCCAGGACAAGACGCTTCACAAGCCGGCCATCCCGTATTAGTTCAACGCTCACGCAGGGCGCGATGGCACAGGCAGTCGCGCCCGTTTTCATGGTTGGGAAGCAGGTCCGCGCGGCCTGCCGGCAGATGGATCAGGGCTGATGGCGAAGATCACTTACATTGACGCTGGCGGCACCGCCCGCACCATCGAGGCCGAAACCGGCTCGACCGTGATGGAAGCGGCGATCAAGAATGCCATTCCGGGCATCGAGGCCGAATGCGGCGGAGCCTGCGCCTGCGCCACCTGCCATGTCTATGTCGCCGAGGACTGGACGGCCGCCGTCGGCAAGGCAGAGCCGATGGAAGAGGACATGCTCGATTTCGCCTTCGACGTGAAGCCGACCTCGCGCCTCTCCTGCCAGATCAGGGTGAAGGACAGCCTCGACGGACTGGTGGTTTACACCCCAACCAAGCAGGGCTGACGCAGGATCCGCAATTGCGCATTGACTGATTTGCAGGAATGCAAGGTCAATTTAATGTGTGAGATGATGTCGTCCAGCGCGATTTACTCTCGATGCAACATTGATACTGTCCCCGTCTAGCGGGAACGAACGGCGACTTTGTCGTAACTCCCGCCACGGAGACACATGCGACGTCCCCGGTGCCAATCGCGACAGGGCGGCCACGCCCGACACAGGGAGTCCCCATCATGCTTCGTATCGTTGCCATTTCCGCCGCACTGCTGCTGGCGGCAACCACCTCGTATGCGCAGAATGCGGACGCCATCAAGCAGCGCCGCGAAGCGATGCGTGCAATCGGGCAGGCAGGCGGCGATCCATTCCGGATGACGCGTGGCGAACTGCCCTTCGCGATGGCCCCGGTTCAGGCGGTTCTGGCCTCGATTATTGAGAATGCTCCCAAGTTCAAGGCAGCCTTCCCCGACGATTCGAAAACCGGCACCACCGACGCGACCGAAAAGGTCTGGACCTCGCGCGCCGAGTTCAACGCTATCATCGACAAGTGGGTGGCCGATGCTAGGGCCGCGACGGTATCCATCAAGGACGAGGCCACGTTCAAGGTCGAGTATCCGAAGCTGGTCGCCACATGCGGCAGCTGTCACGGCAACAATGGCGGCTACGCCCCCGGCCTCGGCGATTCCTTCCGCCGCATGCGGGCCCCGCTGTAATCCTCTGAGCGTGCGCATGCGCGCCATTCTCAAGCTTGCAGCAGCCGGCCTCGTCCTTGGCGGGGCCGGCTTCCTTGCCATCACCTGGCCGCAAACCATCCCTGCCGCGAGCCTGCCCCCGCGGCAGACTGACCTCTCCAACGGCGCGACGCTGTTCCACATCGGCGGATGTGCGTCCTGTCACGCCACCGACTACAAGGCCGATCCGCTCTCGCTCGGCGGCGGCCATGCGCTCAAAACCGGATTTGGCACCTTCATCGCGCCGAACATCTCGCCCGACCCGAAAACCGGCATCGGAGCGTGGAGCGAGGCCGAGTTTGCCACGGCCATGATCAAGGGTGTGGGCCGCCATGGCGAGCATCTCTATCCCGCGTTTCCCTACACATCCTATCAGCGCATGAAGATCGGGGATGTGCGCGACATGTTCGCCTACATGAGGACGCTGCCCGCCGTGGAACGGCCCAACGCGCCGCATCAGCTGGGCTTTCCGTTCAATATCCGCCGTACGTTGGGCGTCTGGAAGCTGCTGTTCGTTGATGGGCAGCCATTCGCTCCGAACCCGGCGCAAGGCGCCGTCCTCAATCGCGGAGCCTATCTGGTAGAAGGGCCGGGCCATTGCGCCGAATGCCATTCGAGCCGCAATCTCCTCGGTGCCATCACAACACAGGGCCGCATGGCGGGCGGGCCGAACGCCGAAGGAAAGGGCTTCGTGCCGAACATCTCGCAACATCCCGTCGATGGTCTCAGTGACTGGAGCGTCCACGATTTCGAGCTGCTGCTGCTCAATGGCGGCACGCCAGCGGGAGCCTATGTCGCCGATGAAATGGCAGATGTCGTGAAGAACACCGCCAAGGCCAGCGCAGAAGACAGGCGGGCCATGGCCGAATACCTCAAGACGCTGCCGCCCCGCGCGGGCCGACGAGCCGCTCCCGGCGGCTGACCCTCACCAGGGTCTTCGGGGCGGTTCGGCACTGGAACCAACCCGAATCGGGATCTCCCCGTCCGTCAGCGGCTGGCAATCAACTTCCGCAGCTTGGCCGGTGTCGCCGGCATGTCGATGAAGGTCGGCTTGCCGGCCCGCTTCAGGGCATCAACCAGCGCGTTCATCACCGCCGGACATGCCCCGATGGCCCCAGCTTCACCAGCCCCCTTGACACCGAGCGCGTTGGTCACGCAGCGCACGTTGCGCGTCTCGAACGAGAAGCTTGGCACGTCGGCTGCGCGCGGCATGGCATAATCCATAAAGCTCGCCGTCAGCATCTGCCCTTCGGCGTCGAAGCGCACCTCTTCCATCAGCGCCTGGCCGATGCCCTGCACCGCGCCGCCATGGACCTGCCCGGCCAGCATCAGCGGATTGAGCACATCGCCAAAATCATCGACCACGCAGTAGTTGACGATGCGGGTTGCGCCCGTGTCGGTATCGATCTCCACCTCCGCCACATGGGTTCCATTCGGATAGGTCGCTTCCGGCGGCTTCCAGGTGTCCTTGACGGTCAGCATCGCTGCCGTTGCGCCCGGCAGCGCCGCGATCTCGGCAAAGCTCAGCGCCTTGTCGGTGCCTGAGATCATCACCTTTCCGGCAGCGATCTCAAGGTCGGAGGTTGCCGTCTCCAGCTTATCCGCCGCGAGCTTCTTGAGGTTGTCGGCCAGCGTTCGCGAGGCATGCGCCAGAGCAGCCCCGCCCACTGGAATCGAGCGCGAGCCGCCGGTGCCGGAGCCATGCTCGATCTGGTCGGTGTCGCCTTGCAGCACCTTGATCTTGTCGAGCGGCAGGTCGAGTTCCTGCGAGACGAGCTGGGCATAGGCGGTCTCGTGGCCCTGCCCGTTCGATTGCGTGCCGATCTTGACGGTGGCCGAGCCATCCGCCTCGATGGTGACCCAGGCGCTCTCGGGGCCACCGCCGCCGCACGCCTCGATGTAGCAGGCAAGGCCGATCCCGCGCAGCTTGCCGGCTTTGGCCGCCTTGCGCGCCCGCACCGGGAAACCGGCCCAATCGGCCCGCAGCATCGCCTGACGCATGTGCCCGTCGAACTCGCCGGAATCATAGGTCGGTCCGGTCTGGGTCTTGTAGGGCATCTGACGTGGCTTGACGAAGTTCTGCGTGCGCACCGCCTCGGGCTTGCGCCCCGTCTTCAGGGCGATTTCGTCAACCAGGCGCTCGATCAGATAGGCCGCCTCGGGGCGTCCGGCCCCACGATAGGCATCGACCGGGGTCGTGTGCGTCAGCACCCCGCGGAACAGCACATGCACCGCTGGAATGTCATAACAGCCCGAGGTCATGGTGGTCCCGACCCAGGGGATGAACGGCCCGTACTGCGACAGCATCGCGCCCATATCGGCATCAAGCTGGACCCTGAGGCCAAGGAACTTGCCCTTTGGATCCAGCGCCATCGTGGCGGTCGCGAGGTTGGCGCGGCCATGGGTGTCGGCCAGGAAGTGCTCGGTACGCTCGGCCACCCAGGCGATCGGGCGCTTAAGCTTCTCCGCCGCCCTAAGCAACAGCGGATACTCGCTGTAGAGGAAGATCTTGGTGCCGAAGCCGCCGCCCACATCGGGCGTGATCACCCGCATCCGCGACGGATCGATCTTGAAAACACTGTTGCACAGAAGGTCGCGCACGCCATGGCTGCCCTGGCTGCCCAGCGTCAGCGTGAAACGCTTTGTCTTCGCGTCATATTCGCCGATTGCCGCACGCGTCTCCATGTAGCTGGAGACCAGCCGGTTGTTGACGATCGTCATCGACACGGTGCTCGCAGCCTTGGCAAAGGCAGCGTCGGTGCGGGCCTTGTTGCCCTGCTCCGCCGTGAACGCGATGTTGCCGGGCCGGTCCGGCCAGACCTGTGGCGCACCCTTCGCAGTGGCCTCGGCAATCCCGGTGATGGCTGGCAGCACGGTGTAGTCGATGCCGATCGCTTCGGCCGCGTCGCGCGCCTTGTTGACAGTGTCGGCCACGATGAAAGCCACCGCCTCGCCAACATGGCGCACGGTGCCCTTGGCCAGAATCGGATGCGGCGTCGGCTTGACGGGCGTGCCGTCCGTGGTCTGGATCAGGCCCTTGCATGGCAGGTCACCAAGATCGGCAATGTCCTCGTGCGTGAGGATCAGCCTGACGCCCTTGATGGCCCGCGCCGGCGCCAGATCGGTGAACCGGAAACTGGCATGGGCATGGGGGCTGCGCAGCACGAAGCCATGCAGCGCGTTGGCGGGAATGAGATCGGAGGTGTAGCGACCCGAGCCGGTGATGAAGCGCTGGTCCTCGAGGCGGCGAATGGGCTGGCCGACTCCGAATTTCATGGGTCGCATGGGCAGGATGATCCCGATCTGAAGAAATGACGCTGCCCTATATGGGCAGAAAAACCGCCCCGGCCACAAGCCCGGATTGCGCACTGCGTCCATGTGGCAAGATCAATGCGACCGGAGCACGCGCGGCGTTCGACGATCCGGTGCGGGATGAGCTTTCCGCCCAAACGGCTCAGCCGCGTTCGACAGGCCCGCCAGCGCCAAACCAGTCCTTGAACCCGCCGCCATAATGGCTGTCATGGGCGAGACCAGCCGCCCTGGCCAGCGCAATCGCATGCTGCGAGCGCACACCGGCCGCGCAG
>Ga0164292_10000609_pt1 | contig 28307 bp, 19 predicted proteins | sample GEODES117metaG_FD_111486 | JGI IMG/M metagenome (GOLD analysis project Ga0164292, IMG submission 111486) | Eutrophic lake water microbial communities from Lake Mendota, Wisconsin, USA - GEODES117 metaG | ecosystem: Environmental > Aquatic > Freshwater > Lake | place: USA: Lake Mendota...
AATGGCAAAAGAGAAATTCACGCGGACCAAACCGCACGTCAATGTGGGCACGATCGGCCACGTGGACCATGGCAAGACGACGCTGACGGCGGCCATCACCACCATCTTGGCTGCCAAGTTTGGCGGCGAGGCCAAGGCCTATGACCAGATCGACGCTGCGCCCGAAGAAAAGGCCCGCGGCATCACCATCAATACCGCTCACGTTGAGTACGAGACGGCCAACCGCCACTATGCCCACGTGGACTGCCCTGGCCACGCTGACTATGTGAAGAACATGATCACTGGCGCTGCCCAGATGGACGGCGCCATTTTGGTGTGCTCGGCCGCTGACGGCCCTATGCCCCAGACCCGCGAGCACATTCTGCTGGCCCGTCAGGTGGGTGTGCCTTACATCATCGTGTTCCTCAACAAGTGCGACATGGTCGACGACGCTGAGTTGCTCGAGCTGGTTGAGATGGAAGTGCGCGAGCTGCTGAGCAAGTACGACTTCCCCGGCGACGACACCCCCATCGTCCACGGCTCGGCCAAGCTGGCCATGGAAGGCGACAAGGGTCCCCTGGGCGAGCAGGCCATCCTCAAGCTGGCCGATGCGCTGGACAGCTACATCCCCACGCCTGAGCGTGCGATTGACGGCACCTTCCTGATGCCTGTGGAAGACGTGTTCTCCATCTCTGGCCGCGGCACCGTGGTGACCGGCCGTATCGAGCGCGGCGTGGTCAAGGTCGGCGAAGAGATCGAGATCGTCGGTATCTCCGATACCCAAAAGACCACCTGCACCGGCGTGGAGATGTTCCGCAAGCTGCTGGACCAGGGCCAAGCAGGCGATAACGTCGGTATCTTGCTGCGCGGCACCAAGCGCGAAGACGTGCAGCGCGGCCAGGTGCTGTGCAAGCCCGGCTCGATCAAGCCGCACACCCACTTTACCGGCGAGATCTATGTGCTCTCGAAGGAAGAGGGCGGCCGTCACACGCCCTTCTTCAACAACTACCGCCCGCAGTTCTACTTCCGTACGACGGACGTGACCGGCGCCATTGAGTTGCCCGAGGGCAAGGAGATGGTGATGCCTGGCGACAACGTGTCGATCACCGTCAAGCTGATCGCCCCGATCGCCATGGAAGAGGGTCTGCGTTTTGCCATCCGCGAAGGCGGCCGCACCGTCGGCGCCGGTGTCGTGGCCAAGATCCACGCCTGATCAAGGCCCTTCGGGGCAGAGTCAGTAGGGGTATAGCTCAATTGGCAGAGCGTCGGTCTCCAAAACCGAAGGTTGTAGGTTCGATTCCTACTGCCCCTGCCACCCGGTAACGGGTCGTCATTAGCGTGGCAACAAGCCCGCCGAAAGTCCTCAAGGCTGCGGCGGGCTTCGGTGTCTGAAGCAGTCAGCGAAAAAACACAGGATATTGCCGCAGATCATGGCCTCTACTGAAGTCCAAACCGTTAGCACTCCGGCCGACAAGGCCAAGATCGGTCTGGCCGTCGCCTTGCTGGTTGCGGCGCTGGCTGGCTTTTATCTGCTTGCCAAGCAAGGCCCTATCGTCCAGTGGCTGACGCTGGTGGCGGGCCTGATTGCGGCTGTGGTGGTGTTTGCCCTGTCCGAGCCCGGCAAGCAATTGCTGGCCTTCGGCCGCGATGCGGTGCGTGAAGTCAAGAAGGTTGTTTGGCCGACCCGCAAGGAAGCGGTTCAGATGACGCTCTATGTGTTTGCTTTCGTGGTGGTAATGGCCTTGTTTTTGTGGCTGACCGATAAGACCCTGGCATGGTTGCTTTATGACCTCGTCCTCGGATGGAAAAAATAATGACTGATGTCCAGACTGAGGCCGACAACGCGGCCGCCAACGCTTACCAGCCGGCACCGGGCATGCAGTGGTATGTGGTGCATGCCTATTCCGGCATGGAAAAGGCGGTCGAGCGCAATATCCTCGAGCGTATCAACCGTGCTGCCATGCAAAGCAAATTCGGGCGCTTCCTGGTTCCCACTGAAGAGGTCGTGGAAATCAAGAACGGCCAGAAGCGCACCACCGAGCGTCGCTTCTTCCCGGGCTACGTGCTGGTCGAGATGGTCATGGATGACGAGACCTGGCACCTGGTCAAGCACACCAACAAGGTGACCGGGTTTGTCGGTGGCGCCAAGAACCGTCCGGCGCCGATCTCCGAAGAAGAGGTTCGCAAGATCGTTGAGCAGATGCAGGTGGGCAGTGATAAGCCGCGCCACAAGGTCGAGTTCATCACTGGCGAATATGTGCGGGTCAAGGAAGGCCCCTTCACCGACTTCAACGGCACGGTCGAAGAGGTTAACTACGAAAAGAACAAGGTGCGTGTCTCGGTCACGATCTTTGGCCGGGCCACCCCAGTTGAGCTGGAGTTCAGCCAGATTGAAAAGACCTGAGCCTTCGGCTCAGGCCTTTCACCGCGCATTGCCACTCGGCGCGCGATAAACAGAGTGGCACAACCCCCGGGGAGCCAGTGAAATTCACTGGCGCATGTACCCGCAAGGAGTAAGCAATGGCGAAAAAAATCGTCGGCTTCATCAAGCTGCAAGTGCCAGCTGGTAAGGCCAACCCGTCCCCCCCAATTGGTCCCGCCCTGGGTCAGCGCGGCCTGAACATCATGGAGTTCTGCAAGGCTTTCAACGCCCAGACTCAGGGTGTCGAGCCCGGCCTGCCCCTGCCTGTGGTGATCACCGCGTTCGCAGACAAGAGCTTTACCTTCATCATCAAGACGCCACCGGCGACCACCTTGATCAAGAAGGCCATTAAGTTGGACAAAGGCTCATCGACGCCGCATTCGGCCAAGGTCGGCAAGATCACCCGCGCACAGCTCGAAGAGATCGCCAAGACCAAGATGAAAGACATGACTGCCGCCGACCTGGACGCCGCTGTGCGCACCATCGCCGGTTCGGCCCGCTCGATGGGCGTGACTGTGGAGGGCGTGTAAATGTCTAAGCTCACCAAGAAACAAAAAGCCTTTGAAGGCAAGGTCGATAGCAACAAGCTCTACCCGCTGGCTGACGCACTGGCTATCGTGAAGGAATGTGCTACCGCCAAATTCGATGAATCCATCGACGTGGCTGTGCAACTAGGCGTAGACGCCAAGAAGTCCGACCAAGTGGTGCGTGGCGCGGTGGTGCTGCCCAATGGCACCGGCAAGACCAAGCGCGTGGCTGTGTTCGCCCAGGGTGCCAAGGCTGAGGAAGCCAAGGCCGCTGGCGCTGACATCGTGGGCATGGATGACCTGGCTGCTGAAGTCAAGGCCGGCAAGATGGACTTTGACGTGGTGATTGCCTCGCCCGACGCCATGCGCGTGGTCGGCACGCTCGGTCAGGTGCTCGGCCCGCGTGGCCTGATGCCCAACCCCAAGGTGGGCACCGTCACGCCTGACGTGGCCACTGCGGTGAAGAATGCCAAGGCGGGTCAGGTTCAGTTTCGTGTCGACAAGGGCGGCATTATTCACTCGACCATTGGCCGCCGTTCGTTCGACACCGACAAGCTCCAGGGCAACCTGGCGGCCTTGGTTGATGCGCTCAACAAAGCCAAGCCAGCTTCGAGCAAAGGCATCTACCTGCGCAAGGTGGCTGTGTCCTCCACCATGGGCGTCGGCGTTCGCGTCGACACCCAGACCCTGGTGGGCTAAAGAGATCAGAAGGGACTCGCAAGAGGCCCTTCGATGTGGTGGGCTGTCGGCCCTGGGCTGACAGGTCATCCAAGACCGCTGGTGTGTCATCCGCAAGGGTGGTACTTAATCGAGAAAACCAGCGCAGATGGCGGTCCCGCTGCTTGAAGATTTTTGCAAGGAAATCTGAGACGGTTGGTCGCTGCAAAGCAAGGCGTGTTCTGCGGGCGCAAGCCGAGAACACATTTAAGAAGGAGTAGACCTTGAGTCTCAATCGCAGTGAGAAGCAGGCAGTCATCGATGAGGTGACGGCCCTCGCCGCAAAAGCTCAGACGCTCGTGCTGGCGGAATACCGTGGCATCACGGTCGCTGACATGACCCGGCTGCGCAGCCAAGCCCGCGACAAAGGCGTGAACCTGAGCGTGTTGAAAAACACCCTGGCCCGCCGCGCGGTCACCGGCAGCGCTTTCGAAGTCGTGTCCGATCAGATGACCGGCCCGCTCATCTATGGCTTTTCCACCGACGCGGTCGCGGCCGCCAAGGTGGTCAGTGACTTCGCCAAGACCAACGACAAGCTGGTCATCCGTGGTGGAGCATTTGCTGGTAAGGCCCTCGATGTCAACGGCGTCAAGCAATTGGCCAACATCCCCTCTAAAGAGGTGCTGCTGGGCCAGTTGTGTGGCTTGCTGATGTCGCCGATCTCCCGCACCGCTGTGGTGCTGGGCGCTCTGGCGGCCAAAAAAGGCGAGGCGGCGGCCGCCTGATCGGCCCGCCCCATTTAACCAACCCAAAGTTTGTGCATTAGGAAATCAAAATGGCATTCGATAAAGACGCATTTTTGACCGCGCTTGACGGCATGACGGTCCTCGAACTCAACGACCTGGTCAAAGCCATCGAAGAGAAATTTGGCGTGAGCGCAGCAGCCATGGCCGCGCCGGCAGCTGCCGGCGGCGGCGGTGGTGCAGCCGCGGCTGCCGAAGAGCAGACCGAGTTCACCGTGGTGCTGGCCGAAACCGGTGCCAACAAGGTGTCGGTCATCAAGGCGGTCCGCGAGATCACCGGCCTGGGCCTGAAGGAAGCCAAAGACCTGGTCGACGGCGCTCCCAAGCCGGTCAAAGAAGGCGTGTCAAAGGCTGACGCCGAGGCCGCCAAGAAGAAGCTGGAAGAAGCCGGCGCAAAGGCCGAGCTCAAGTAATTCTGAGCCGGATCCGGGCTGGAGGCTGCTTGCAGGGCCTCCAGCCTTTTGCGCTTTCAGAGCGCACCTGAAAAACTGCCGTTTGCGGCTTTTCAAGTGTCTTCTGAACCCGACTGCAGAAGATGCCTTGGTTCGGGCGATGTGCAATGCATCGCCGTCCGCCATCGGTTGGTAGTGGCCAACCACCAAGTCTGAGTCGGCGCATGTGCGCCGATGCTCACGACAGTCGCCAGAGCGAAGACCGTTTCATCTCGTCCCTTCCAAGCGGAGAACTCATGGCCTATTCCTATACCGAACGCAAACGCATACGCAAGAGCTTCGGCAACCGCGAAAGCGTGTTGGCAGTCCCCTATATGTTGCAGATGCAAAAAGACGCCTACACGGCGTTTTTGCAGGCAGACCGAGCGCCCCTCAAGCGCCAGGCTGAAGGTCTGCAGGCCGCGTTCGAAAACGCCTTCCCCATCGTCTCGCACAATGGTTTTGTCGAGATGAAGTTCCTCGAATACAACCTGGCCAAGCCAGCTTTTGATGTGCGCGAGTGCCAGACCCGCGGTCTGACTTTCGCATCGGCGGTGCGCGCCAAGGTGCAGCTCATCATCTATGACCGCGAGTCCTCGACGCCGCAGTCCAAGGTGGTCAAAGAGGTCAAGGAGCAAGAGGTGTACATGGGCGAGGTGCCGCTCATGACTGACAAGGGCTCTTTTGTGATCAACGGCACCGAGCGTGTCATCGTCTCGCAGCTGCACCGCTCGCCCGGCGTGTTTTTTGAGCACGACAAGGGCAAGACCCACAGCTCTGGCAAGCTGCTGTTTTCGGCCCGCATCATTCCCTACCGCGGTTCCTGGCTGGATTTTGAATTCGACCCCAAGGACATCCTGTACTTCCGTGTCGACCGCCGCCGCAAGATGCCGGTCACGATTTTGCTCAAGGCGATCGGCCTCAATGCAGAAGCCATCTTGGCCAACTTCTTTGTGTTCGACAACTTCCGCCTGATGGACAGTGGCGGGCAGATGGACTTCGTTGCCGAGCGCATGCGCGGCGAAGTGGCGCGTTTTGACATCACCGACAAGAGCGGTAAGGTCATCGTCGCCAAGGACAAGCGCATCACCGCGCGCCATACCCGCGAGCTCGAGCAGTCGGGTACCTCGTCGATCAGCGTGCCAGAAGACTTTCTCATTGGCCGCGTGGTGGCCCGCAACATGGTCGATGCCGAGACCGGTGAGATCATCGCCAAGGCCAACGACGAGCTGACCGAGGCCCTGCTCAAGAAGCTGCGCACTGCCGGCGTGCAAGAGCTGCAGGTGCTCTACACCAACGAACTCGACCAGGGCGCCTACATCAGCCAGACCCTGCGCATGGACGAGACGGCCGACGAATTCGCTGCCCGCGTGGCCATCTACCGCATGATGCGTCCTGGCGAGCCGCCCACCGAAGACGCTGTTCAGGCCCTGTTCCAGCGCCTGTTCTACAACCCGGACACCTACGACCTTTCGCGTGTCGGTCGCATGAAGTTCAATGCCCGCGTCGGCCGCGCCGAGTCGACCGGCTCTATGGTGCTGTCCAATGACGACATCATGGCGGTGGTCAAGATTTTGGTGGATCTGCGCAACGGCCAGGGCCAGGTTGATGATATCGACCACCTGGGCAACCGCCGCGTGCGCTGTGTGGGCGAGCTGGCCGAGAACCAGTTCCGCACCGGTCTGGCGCGCATCGAAAAAGCCGTTAAGGAGCGCCTGGGTCAGGCCGAGCAAGAGCCGCTGATGCCCCACGACCTGATCAACTCCAAGCCGATTTCTGCGGCGCTCAAGGAGTTTTTCGGCGCTTCGCAGCTGTCGCAGTTCATGGACCAGACCAACCCTCTGGCTGAGATCACGCACAAGCGCCGGGTCTCAGCCCTGGGCCCGGGTGGCCTGACGCGCGAGCGCGCCGGCTTCGAGGTGCGTGACGTGCACGTCACCCACTACGGCCGGGTTTGCCCGATCGAGACGCCCGAAGGCCCGAACATCGGACTGATCAATTCGCTGGCCCTGTATGCCCGCCTCAATGAGTACGGCTTCATCGAGACGCCCTACCGTCAGGTGATTGAAGGCAAGGTGACCGACCAAATCGACTACCTGTCGGCCATCGAGGAAGGCAAGTATGTGATTGCCCAGGCCAATGCGGCGCTGGACAAGGAAGGTCGCCTGACCGGCGAATTGGTCTCAGCCCGTGAAAACGGCGAGTCCATCCTTTGCGGCGCCGAGCGCGTGCAGTACATGGACGTCTCGCCCGCGCAGATCGTCTCTGTGGCGGCATCGCTGGTGCCCTTCCTGGAGCACGACGACGCCAACCGCGCGCTCATGGGCGCCAATATGTCGCGCCAGGCTGTGCCTGTGCTGCGTCCGGAAAAGCCACTGGTGGGCACTGGCATCGAGCGCGTGGCTGCGATCGACTCAGGCACCGTGGTCACTGCGCTGCGCGGCGGCGTGGTGGACTATGTCGACGCCTCCCGCATCGTGGTGCGCGTTAACGACGCCGAGGCCGTGGCCGGTGAGGTCGGCGTGGACATCTACAACCTGATCAAGTACCAGCGCTCCAACCAGAACACCAACATCCATCAGCGGCCCATCGTCAAGCGCGGTGACAAGCTGTCCAAGGGCGATGTGATTGCCGACGGCGCTTCGACCGATCTGGGCGAGATCGCCATCGGCCAGAACATGCTGATCGCCTTCATGCCTTGGAACGGCTACAACTTCGAGGACTCCATCCTCATTTCTGAGCGCGTGGTCGCCGAAGACCGCTACACCTCCATCCACATTGAGGAGCTGGTGGTGATGGCGCGCGATACCAAGCTCGGCGCCGAGGAGATCACCCGCGACATTCCCAACCTGTCGGAGCAGCAGCTCAACCGCCTCGACGAGTCGGGCATCATCTACGTCGGCGCTGAAGTGCAGCCCGGCGATACGCTGGTGGGCAAGGTCACCCCCAAGGGCGAGACCACCCTCACGCCTGAAGAAAAGCTGCTGCGCGCCATCTTCGGTGAGAAGGCTTCCGATGTGAAGGATACCTCGCTGCGCGTGAGCCAAGGCTCGCAGGGCACCGTGATCGACGTGCAGGTCTTCACCCGTGAAGGCATCGTGCGCGACAAGCGCGCCCAGCAGATCATTGACGACGAGCTCAAGCGCTACCGCCTGGACCTCAACGACCAGCTGCGCATCGTCGAGGCTGACGCCTTTGATCGTATTGAGAAGTTGCTGCTGGGCAAGGCCGTCAACGGCGGCCCGAAAAAGCTGGCCAAGGGTTCGGTGATCGACAAGGCCTATCTGGCCGATGTTGAAAAGTACCACTGGTTTGACATTCGTCCGGCCGACGAGGATGTGGCCGCTCAGCTCGAGTCCATCAAGAACTCGATGGAGCAGACCCGCCACAGCTTCGACCTGGCGTTTGAAGAAAAGCGCAAGAAGCTTACCCAGGGCGACGAACTGCCTGCTGGCGTGCTCAAGATGGTCAAGGTCTATCTGGCCGTCAAGCGCCGCCTGCAGCCTGGCGACAAGATGGCCGGCCGCCATGGCAACAAGGGCGTGGTCTCCAAGATCGTGCCGGTCGAAGACATGCCCTACATGGCTGACGGTACCCCGTGCGACATCGTGCTCAACCCGCTGGGCGTGCCCTCGCGGATGAACGTGGGCCAGGTGCTCGAGGTTCACCTGGGCTGGGCCGCCAAGGGCATAGGCCAGCGCATAGGCAACATGCTGCAGGCGCAAAGCCGCGCGGCCGAGCTGCGTCAGTTCTTGGAAGAGGTCTACAACAAGGCCGGCCGTGCCGAGGACCTCAAGGACCTCAGCGACGCGCAGGTCCTGGAGATGGCTGGCAACCTCAAGGAGGGCGTGCCCTTTGCGACCCCGGTGTTCGACGGCGCCTCCGAAGGCGACATCATGAACATGCTGCAACTGGCCTACCCGGCCGATGCGGCTGCGGCCAAGGGCCTGACCGCCACCCGCACCCAGGCGCAGCTCTATGACGGCCGCACCGGCGACAAGTTCGAGCGCACCACCACCGTGGGCTATATGCACTTCCTGAAGTTGCACCACCTGGTTGACGACAAGATGCACGCCCGCTCCACCGGCCCCTACAGCCTGGTTACCCAGCAGCCTTTGGGTGGCAAGGCCCAGTTCGGCGGTCAGCGCTTTGGCGAGATGGAGGTCTGGGCGCTGGAAGCCTACGGCGCGTCCTACGTGCTGCAGGAGATGCTCACTGTCAAGTCGGACGATGTGCAGGGCCGCACCAAGGTCTACGAGTCCATCGTCAAGGGCGAGCACGCCATCACGGCCGGCATGCCGGAATCATTCAATGTGCTGGTCAAGGAGATCCGCTCCCTGGGCATCGACATTGAACTTGAGCGCAACTGAACGAGACGAACAGACTAGGGAACCCCAATCATGAAATCGCTACTCGACCTGTTCAAGCAATTCACCCCCGATGAGCATTTCGATGCCATCAAGATCGGTCTGGCCTCGCCCGAAAAGATCCGCTCCTGGTCTTTCGGTGAAGTCAAAAAGCCCGAGACCATCAACTACCGTACCTTCAAGCCCGAGCGTGACGGCCTGTTCTGCGCCAAGATTTTTGGCCCGATCAAGGACTACGAATGCCTGTGCGGCAAGTACAAACGCCTTAAGCACCGCGGCGTGATCTGCGAGAAGTGCGGCGTTGAAGTCACGCAGACCAAGGTGCGCCGTGAGCGCATGGGTCACATCGACCTGGCCGCGCCCTGCGCCCACATCTGGTTCCTCAAGTCCCTGCCTTCGCGTCTGGGCCTGGTGCTGGACATGACGCTGCGCGACATCGAGCGCGTGCTGTACTTTGAAGCTTATGTGGTGACCGACCCCGGCATGACGCCGCTCAAGAAGTTCGCCATCATGAGCGAGGACGACTTCGACGCTAAGCGCAAGGAATTCGGCGACGAGTTCATCGCCAAGATGGGCGCTGAGGGCATCAAGGACCTGCTTGAAGGCCTGGACCTGGACGTCGAGATCGAAAAGCTGCGCAATGACCTGACCGGCTCGGAGATCAAGATCAAGAAGAACGCCAAGCGGCTCAAGCTGATGGAAGCGTTCAAGAAGTCGGGCATCAAGCCCAACTGGATGGTGATGGAAGTGCTGCCGGTGCTGCCGCCGGATCTGCGTCCGCTGGTGCCGCTCGATGGCGGCCGCTTTGCCACCTCTGACCTCAACGACCTGTACCGCCGCGTCATCAACCGCAACAGCCGTCTGCGTCGTCTGCTGGAGCTCAAGGCGCCTGAAATCATTGCGCGCAACGAAAAGCGCATGCTGCAGGAAGCCGTCGATTCGTTGCTGGACAACGGCCGCCGCGGCAAGGCCATGACCGGCGCCAACAAGCGCGCTCTCAAGTCCCTGGCCGACATGATCAAGGGCAAGAGCGGTCGTTTCCGCCAGAACTTGCTGGGCAAGCGGGTGGACTATTCGGGCCGCTCGGTCATCACCGTGGGCCCGACCCTCAAGCTGCACCAGTGCGGTCTGCCCAAGCTGATGGCGCTCGAGCTGTTCAAGCCCTTCATCTTCTCGCGCCTGGAAGCCATGGGCATCGCCACCACCATCAAGGCGGCCAAGAAGGAAGTCGAATCCGGCACGCCCGTGGTTTGGGACATCCTGGAAGAGGTGATCAAGGAGCATCCGGTGCTGCTCAACCGCGCACCCACGCTGCACCGTCTGGGCATCCAGGCTTTTGAGCCCATCCTGATCGAAGGCAAAGCCATCCAGCTGCACCCTCTGGTCTGCTCGGCCTTCAACGCCGACTTTGACGGCGACCAGATGGCGGTGCACGTGCCGCTGTCGGTCGAAGCGCAGATGGAAGCGCGCACGCTGATGCTCGCGTCCAACAATGTGCTCTTCCCGGCCAGTGGTGAGCCCTCCATCGTGCCTTCGCAGGACGTGGTGCTGGGCCTGTACTACGCCACCCGCGATCGCATCAACGCCAAGGGCGAAGGTCTGATCTTCTCCGATGTGGACGAGGTGCAGCGCGCCTATGACGGCGGCCAGCTTGACTTGAACGCCCGCATCAACGTGCGTTTGACCGAGTACACCAAGAGCCGGGCCTCTGGCGAGTTTGAAGCCTCGACCCAGGTCTGGGAAACCACCACCGGCCGCGCCTTGCTGTCGGAAATCCTGCCCCGGGGTCTGTCCTTTGCCAACATCAACAAGGCCCTGAAGAAAAAGGAAATCTCCAAGCTGATCAACGCCGCTTTCCGCAAATGCGGCCTGAAGGAAACCGTGGTGTTTGCCGACAAGCTGCTGCAAAACGGCTTCCGTCTGGCCACCCGGTCGGGCATCTCGATCTGCATCGACGACATGCTGGTGCCCAAAGAAAAGCACGGCATCATCGAGCGCGCCGAAAAAGAGGTCAAGGAAATCGAGCAGCAGTATGTCTCGGGCCTGGTCACTGTGGGTGAGCGCTACAACAAGGTGGTGGACATCTGGGGCAAGGCCGGCGACGAAGTCTCCAAGGTCATGATGGCCCAGCTGGCCAAGGAAAAGACCACCGACCGCCTCGGCGCGACTGTGGACCAGGAGTCCTTCAACTCCATCTACATGATGGCCGACTCCGGCGCTCGTGGCTCGGCGGCGCAGATCCGCCAGCTCGCCGGCATGCGCGGCCTGATGGCCAAGCCTGACGGCTCCATCATTGAGACCCCGATCACGGCCAACTTCCGTGAAGGCCTCAATGTGCTGCAGTACTTCATCTCGACCCACGGCGCTCGTAAGGGCCTGGCCGACACTGCGCTCAAGACCGCCAACTCGGGCTACCTGACGCGCCGTCTGTGCGATGTGGTGCAAGACCTGGTGGTGACCGAGGACGATTGCGGCACGCTCGAGGGCTCGCTGATGCGCGCCATCGTTGAAGGCGGCGAGGTGATCGAGTCCTTGCGCGATCGTGTGCTGGGCCGTACCACGGTCGAGGACGTGATCCATCCCGAGACCCGCGAAGTGGTCATCAAGGCCGGCGTGCTGCTCGACGAAGACCTGCTCGATGATATCGAGACCGCAGGTGTGGACGAGGTCAAGGTGCGCACTGCGCTGACCTGTGCCACCCGCTTCGGTCTGTGCGCCAAGTGCTACGGCCGAGACCTGGGCCGCGGCGGCCTGATCAATGTGGGCGAGGCGGTCGGCATCATCGCCGCCCAGTCCATCGGCGAGCCGGGCACCCAGCTGACCATGCGTACCTTCCACATCGGTGGTGCCGCTTCGCGTGCTGCGGTGGCTTCGAGCGTGCAGGCCAAGTCCAACGGCGTGATCAGCTTCAATGCCCCGATGCGCTATGTGACCAACAGCGCCGGTGAATTGGTGGTGATTGCCCGCTCGGGTGAAGTGATCATCCAGGACGAGCATGGCCGCGAGCGCGAGCGTCACAAGGTGCCCTATGGCGCCATCCTGACGGTCAAGGCCGATCAGCATGTCAAGGCCGGCGCGGTGCTGGCCAACTGGGATCCGCTGACCCGCCCCATCATCACCGAGTTCGCCGGCAAGGTGGCTTTCGAGAACGTGGAAGAGGGCGTGACCGTGGCCAAGCAGGTCGACGAGGTGACCGGCCTGTCGACCCTGGTGGTGATCGATCCCAAGCGCCGCGGCTCGACCAAGGTGGTGCGTCCGCAGGTCAAGCTGATCGATGCGGCTGGCAAGGAAGTCAAGATCCCCGGCACCGACCATTCCGTGACCATTGGTTTCCCGATTGGTGCACTGGTTCAGGTGCGCGACGGTCAGGACGTGGGCCCCGGCGAGGTGCTGGCCCGCATCCCGGTCGAAGGTCAGAAGACGCGCGACATCACCGGCGGTTTGCCGCGGGTGGCCGAGCTCTTTGAGGCCCGCACGCCCAAGGACAAGGGCATCCTGGCCGAGATGACCGGCACGGTCTCCTTCGGTAAAGAGACCAAGGGCAAGGTGCGCTTGCAGATCACCGACCCTGAAGGCAAGGTCTGGGAAGAGCTGGTGCCCAAAGAGAAAAACATCTTGGTGCACGAAGGCCAGGTGGTCAACAAGGGCGAGTCCATCGTCGACGGTCCGGCCGATCCGCAGGACATCCTGCGTCTGCTGGGCATGGAAGAGCTCGCGCGCTACATCGTCGACGAGGTGCAGGACGTCTACCGACTGCAAGGCGTGAAGATCAACGACAAGCATATCGAGGTGATCGTTCGCCAGATGCTGCGTCGTGTCGTGGTCGACAACGTGGGCGACTCCAGCTACATCGCCGGCGAGCAGGTCGAGCGCTCGGCCCTGCTGGACACCAATGATGCGCTGCGCGGCGAAGGCAAGATCCCAGCCACCTTCACCAACTTGCTGCTCGGTATCACCAAGGCCTCGCTGTCGACCGATTCCTTCATCTCGGCGGCCTCCTTCCAGGAGACCACCCGCGTGCTCACCGAGGCTGCCATCATGGGCAAGCGCGACGAGCTGCGCGGCTTGAAGGAAAACGTCATCGTCGGCCGCTTGATCCCAGCCGGCACCGGCTTGGCTTATCACGAGGCCCGCAAGGTCAAGGACGCCATGGACGAGGCCGAGCGGCGCGAGATCGCCGATGCTGAGGCGGCTGAGCTACAGGCAGCCACTGCCAGCGAAGACAGCCCCAGCGCAGCTTCCTGAAGCAGCGCAGCTTCCTGAGGGTCTGCACCAGCCCCGCGTCGCAAGACGCGGGGCTTTTTTTCGGGTGACGGCGGGCGCCTGATCTGTGCGGCTGGGCTAAAGTCGATGTCTATGCCCGATATGAGTACTCAGAATCTGCTGTTGATCGCGCTGGCCGCTGTGCTGGTTTTCTGGGCAGTGGGCGCCCACAACCGGCTGGTGCGGCTGAGCAATGCGGTGGCTGACGCCTACCCGCCGCTCGATGCGCTGCTGCGCGAGCGTGCCCGCTTGTTTGAACAGTGGCTGGACTTGGCCGAGCGGCTGTCCGCCGAGCAAGGTGCGCCGCTGGCTCAGGCGCTTCAGGCTCAACGAGCGGCGCTGGAGGCCTTGCGCCAGCGGCCTTCATCGGCCCGCGCCTTGAGCCGACTCATTGAGGCCCGTGCGCAGTGCGAGCATGAACGTGCCGCGCTGTCTCTGAAGATCGGGAGCTCCGTGCAAGCCGATCCGCTGTGGCATCAGTGGAGTCTGGCGCTGCAGCAGCTCGATGAGCAGGCTGCGACCCAGTCCCAGGCCTATCGCAGCGCCACCGAGCAATTCAATGAAGCGGCGGCCGAGTTTCCGGCTTTGTTGGTCGCCCATCTGGTTGGGCTCAAACCCCTGCCTGAACTCGCTGGGCCGCAGCCCGAGCGAGCAGCGACGTCCTCGGCTCAGGATCGATTGCCTTAGAAAAAAGTTTTACCATGTCAGGGTTTATCTGGCTCCGAGCTGCGGATATAGTGGGGTTACCGCTCGGGCCAAACCGTTCTCGCGCTCTGTCTGGCAGCAGAGCGCTTGCACAGCCCCATGGTTTGAGCTGCAACCCAAGGAGACCCCTTCATGACTTCTGTCCAATGGCCGGCTGCGCTGGCTGTGCTCACCGGATTGCTGGCCGGCAGCGCCTTCGCACAATCCACCCCCCCCCAGGACGCCCTCTATGTCCGCAGCTTGGCCGCCACTTGTGCCAATTGTCACGGCACCGCAGGACAGGCTGCAGCCGGCTCGGCCAACGCGAGCCTGGCCGGCCGTACCGACATCGCCACCCAGATGTTGGCCTTCAAGAGCGGCGCGCGCCCGGCCACGGTGATGCACCAGCTGGCCAAAGGCTATAGCGATGCACAGATCCAAGTCATTGCCGCCTATTTTGCAGCCCTGAAAAAATAAGGAAAGCGCCATGAGCTCCAAGCAACTGTCTCGTCGCCATATTCTGCAAAGCGCAGCAGCCATGGGTCTGCTGGGTCTGTCCGGCTGCGCCACCACTTCCATCCCCCAGCGCGCCAAGGTGGTGGTGGTCGGCGGCGGCTATGGCGGCGCCACCGCCGCCAAATATGTGCGCTGGCTCTCCGACTACAAGATTGATGTGGTGTTGATCGAGCCGCAGGAGGCTTTTGTTTCCTGCCCGATCTCCAACCTAGTGATTTCTGGCGTCAAGCAGATGGCGGACATCACCACGCCTTATTCGGCGCTGACCAGCCGCCATGGCGTGACGGTGGTGCGTGACATGGCCAAGTCCATCGACACCCGGGCCAAGACGGTCAGTCTGGCCGGCGGCGCCACCATAGGCTATGACAAGCTCGTCGTCTCGCCCGGCATTGACCTTCAGCTCGACAGCATCGAAGGCCTGCGCCAGGCCAGCGAGTCTGGCCAGATCTTGCAGGCCTGGAAGGCCGGTGCCGAGACCATGGGGCTGCGCCGTCAACTCGAAGCCATGCCCGACGGCGGCGTATTCGCCATCACCATCCCCGAGGCGCCGTATCGGTGCCCCCCTGGCCCTTATGAGCGCGCCAGTGTCGTGGCGGCCTATTTCAAGGCGCAAAAGCCACGCAGCAAAGTTCTTATTCTGGACGCCAACCAGGACGTCCTTTCCAAAGGTCCTCTATTCAAACGGGTCTGGAACGAGCAATACAAGGGCATTTTGGAATACCGCCCGCAGCACAAGGCCACGGCGGTTGACGCCAAGGCTGGTGTGATCAAGTTCGAGGTCCAAGACGATGTTAAGGCCCAGGTGCTCAACGTGCTGCCTTCTATGCGAGCCGGTGCGATCGCGGTACAGACGGGGCTCAACAACCAGGGCAACAAGCGCTGGTGCGGCGTCAACTACCTCAACTTCGAGTCGACCGCAGCCAAGGACGTGCATGTCTTGGGTGACTCCATACAAATCGCACCGGCCATGCCCAAGAGCGGGCACATGGCCAACAGCCACGGCAAGGTGGCTGCGGCAGCGATCGTGGCCGAGCTCGCAGGCTGGCCGATCAACCCGGCCCCCATGCTGACCAACACCTGCTACAGCTTCGTCGACCCCAAGATGTCCATCCATGTGGCCAGCGTCCATGAATACGTGGCGGCCGAGAAGACCTTCAAGACCGTGGCCGGCTCTGGTGGCGTCAGCACGGGGCCGACCGAGCTTGAAGGCGTGTACGCCATGAGCTGGGCCAGCAACATCTGGGCCGATACCCTGGCCTGATGGGAGCCATAGGCCCTGCCGTTTGCTCGGTCGGGGCCGCACAGCATGTCTGAATCCTCTCCCGCGCTGTGGCAGCAGCTGCTGGCCAGCGCTCGGGTGCTGGCCGGAGTTCGTGCGGGCCGTTCGACCACCACCGAATTCGAAGCGGTCGATGCCCCATTGCGCGCCGGGGTGCAGGCTCTGTCCTTGCAGGTCCTGCGCAGTCTGGGTCTGGCCCAGGCCCTGCGCCAAGTGCTAGCGCGGCGCCCGCCGCCGCCAGCGGCCGATGCCCTGCTGTGCACCGCCTTGGCGCTGCTGGCCGCTGATGTGCCTGCCTATGCGCCCCACACCCTGGTCAGCCAGGCGGTCGAAGCTGCCAAGCGCGATGCGGCCACGGTCCACCAGGCCTCCTTCATCAACGGCTGCTTGCGGCGTTTTCTGCGTGAACGTGAGACCCTGCTGGCACAGGTACAGGCCCAGCCCGAGGCCCGCTACAACCACCCGGCCTGGTGGATCGCCCGCCTGCGCCAAGACCAACCCGCACATTGGCAGGACGTCCTCGCGGCAGCCCAACGGCCGGCGCCCATCGTGCTGCGCATCAACCAGCGGCTGAGCAGCCGCAGCGCCTACCTCAGCGAACTCGAGCGCGCAGGTATCGCGGCCGAGCCTGTGGGACAGTGGGGCTTGCAGCTCGCGCGGTCCATGCCGGTGCAAAACCTGCCCGGCTATGCGCAGGGCTGGTTTTCGGTGCAGGACGCTGCCGCCCAGCTGGCAGCGCCCCTCTTGCTCGCTGGCCTGCAAGCGGTAGGTCAGCGCCTGCGCGTGCTCGATGCCTGCGCGGCACCGGGCGGCAAGACCGCCCATATCCTTGAATCAGCCGATGCCGATGTGGTTGCGCTGGAGATCGACGCGCAGCGTGCCCGCCGCATTGAAGCCAATCTGGCGCGCCTGCAGCTGCAAGGCCGGGTGCAGGTGGCCGATGCGGCCTTGCCGCACAGTTGGTGGGACGGCCAGCCCTTTGATGCGGTCTTGCTCGACGCACCCTGCACCGCCTCGGGCATTGGGGGCCGCCACCCGGACGTGCGCTGGTTGCGCAGACCCGAGGACATCGCAGCCCTGGCCGCGCAGCAAAGTCGCCTGCTGCAAGCGCTGTGGCCTGTGCTGCGCCCCGGTGGCCGGCTCTTGCTGTGCACCTGTTCGGTGTTTCGGGCCGAGGGCCAGGATCAGCTGCAAGCGTTTCTTGCACACCACAAGGATGCGCAATTGCTGCCCTCGCCAGGCCATTTGCTGCCGGGTGTCGTGCCCGATGGCCCGGCGATGCCGGACAATCTTGGCCGTGAGCACGACGGTTTCTTTTATGCCCTGCTGCAGCGCCAGGCCCACTGAGCCCGGCCTGCTGCGATGGATTCCCCACGGCTGGCCACTGGCCTTTTTGCTGATGTGGGCCCTGCTGTTCGCGCCCTTGGTGCGCGCGGCCGACGTGTCGCAACTGCGGGCCGAGCGCGCCGATGACGGCATCTACCTCAGCGCCAGTTTGAAGCTGGAAATCGCACCCGCCGTGGAAGACGCCCTGAGCAAGGGCATTCCCCTGATTTTTGTGGCGGAGGCCGAGATTTACCGCGAGCGCTGGTATTGGACCGACAAGCGGGTGGCCCAGGCCAGCCGCGTGATGCGGCTGTCTTTTCAGCCCCTGACACGGCGCTGGCGCCTGAGCCTGGGCGGATCTGAAGGCCCGGGGCCGGGCCAGCGGGTCAGCCTGACGCAGCAGTTCGACAGCCTGGCCGATGCCGTCTTGGCGCTGGAGAGCCTCGCACGCTGGCGCATCGCCGACGCGGCCGATATCGAGCCTGGCTCCAGCCATCAACTGGTCTTTCGCTTCCGGCTCGATCCGGGCCAGTTGCCGCGACCCTTCCAGATCGGCATCGTGGGCCAGAAGGACTGGCAGATTCTGATTGAGCAGCGTCAGCCCCTGCGCCTGGCGCCGCGCCGGGCCAGCGATGTACCGGTCGAGGTCATTCGGCCGTGAGCAGCAGCGCGCCCTCGGCCCTACCGCGCCTGAGCCGCGCCTGGCGCTGGTCGCTCGGCGTCGGCCTGGGCGTGGTGGCCGCGCTGAGCCTGGTGCTGCTGTTCATGCTGGCCCAGGCCACTGGCAACCGTGAGCTCTATGAGCGTTACTACAACATTTTGTTCGTGCTCAATGTGGCGGTGGCCGGCTTGCTGCTGGCCATCATCGCCTGGGCGGTGGTGCGCATGGGCCTGCGCCTTAAGCGGGGCAAATTTGGCAGCCGGCTGCTGGTCAAGCTGGCTGCGATCTTCGCGCTGGTGGGCTTGTTGCCCGGCTTCATGATCTATGTGGTGTCCTACCAGTTCGTCTCGCGCTCGATTGAAAGCTGGTTCGATGTGCGGGTGGAAAGCGCTTTGGGGGCGGGCCTGCAGCTCGGTCGGGTCACGCTCGATCGTGTGGCCTCCGATTTGGGCAACCGCAGCCGCCTGGCTGCCGCACAGATCGCGCAGTCTGCCGAGGGTGGCAGCAGCCTGGCGCTCGAGCGCCTGCGCGAGCAGCTCGGTGCGCGCGACCTGACCTTGTGGAGCGGCTCCGGCCAGTTGCTGGCCAGCGCCAGCGAGACCCGCGTTTTGCTGCTGGCCCAGCCCGAGCGGCCCAGCCCTCAGATGATGCGCACCGCCCGCAGCCAGGGCATGGTCACCCAGATTGACGGCCTGGACGATGCATCGCCGGCCGCCTCCGGCAATGTGCCGCGTGCGCGGGTGCGCGCCGTTGCGGTGCTCAACAGCGCCAATGTGGATCTCGGGGGCGCCACCCGTTACCTGCAAATTACCGAAGAGCTGCCCGCCGAGCTGGTGGCCAATGCGCTGGCCGTGCAGGAGGCCAACCGCGAATACCAGGAGCGAGCGCTGGCCCGCGGCGGCCTGCGCCGCATGTACATCGGCACGCTCACCCTGACGCTGTTTCTGGCGGTCTTTGGCGCGGTGCTGCTGGCGGTGATTTTGGGCACACAGCTGGCCAAACCGCTGTTGCTGCTGGCCGATGGCGTGCGCCAAGTGGCCCGGGGCGATCTGGGCCCCAAGGCGGTGCTGCAGACCCGCGACGAACTCGGCGGTCTGACCCGCTCCTTTGCCGACATGACGCAGCAGTTGCTGGACGCCCGCAACGCGGTGCAGGCCAGCATGAGCCAGGTCGATGCCGCCCGCGCCAGCCTGCAGACCATCCTCGACAACCTGACCGCCGGCGTGATGGTGCTCGACGCGCAGGGCCGCATCGTCTCCAGCAACCCTGGCGCCACCCGTATCCTGCGCGCGCCGCTGGCCGCGCAAACCGGCGTATTGCTGGCCGAAGTGCCCGGCCTGCAGGCCTTCGGCCAGGGGGTGCAGGCCCAATTTGAGTCCTATCTGCGCGAGCAGGCTGCCCATGGCCTGGAGCACTGGCAGCAGTCTTTCGAGCTCAACGCCGGTGCCGGCCCCGACAGCACCGTCACCCTGATCGCCCGCGGCGCCCGCATGCCCGGAACCCAAGACTGCTTGCTGGTTTTTGACGATGTTACCGATGTGGTCTCGGCCCAGCGCGCGCAGGCCTGGGGCGAGGTTGCACAGCGCCTGGCCCATGAGATCAAGAACCCACTGACGCCCATTCAGTTGTCGGCCGAGCGGCTGGAGAAAAAACTGGCCAACAAGCTAGAACCCGTGGAGCAACAAGTGCTGACCAAGTCGGTCAAGACCATCGTGGACCAGGTTGATGCCATGAAGCGCTTGGTCAACGAGTTCCGAGACTTTGGCCGCCTACCCGCGGCCCAATTGCGGCCGGTCGACCTCAATGCCTTGGTCAGCGAGGTGATGCAGCTTTATCCCCAGGACGTCGGCGGCGTGCCGATCAGACTGGAGCTCGAGCCGCAACTGCCCCATGTGCAAGGCGACGCGCAGCAACTGCGACAGGTCATTCACAACCTGCTGCAAAACGCGCAGGATGCCCACGAGGGCAAGAGCTTCGAGGCCGGGCAGGGCGCCCCTAGCGTATTGCTGCAAACCGAGCACCTGGCCAGCAGCCGGCGCGTACGTCTGCTGGTGCGTGACTCTGGTGCGGGCTTTCCCGAGCACATCCTCAAGCGTGCCTTCGAGCCTTACGTCACCACCAAGGCCAAAGGCACCGGCCTGGGCCTTGCGGTGGTCAAGAAAATCGCCGACGAGCACCATGCCCGCATCGATATCGGTAACCGTGTCGTCGAGGGCGCCCTGCAAGGCGCCCAAGTCTCGCTATCATTCCCGGTGCAAGCGCCCGCCTGAGGCGCTGCGCACCCGGTTCTTTTAAGCCAATCACGGGTCATCAACGGAAGCAGCTTCATGGCAAACATACTGGTGGTCGATGACGAGCTGGGCATACGCGATCTGCTGTCCGAGATCCTCAATGACGAGGGTCATCAGGTCGAGCTCGCTGAAAACGCCGCGCAGGCCCGCGCCGTGCGCCAGCGCCTGCGCCCCGACCTGGTGCTGCTGGACATCTGGATGCCCGACACCGATGGCGTCACCCTGCTCAAGGAGTGGTCCAGCAGTGGCCTGCTGACCATGCCGGTCGTCATGATGAGCGGGCATGCCACCATCGACACCGCAGTCGAAGCCACCCGCATTGGCGCCATGGCTTTCCTCGAAAAGCCCATCACCTTGCAAAAGCTGCTGCAGGCGGTCGACCAGGGCCTGAACCGTGGGGCCACCAAAAAGCCGCCGCCGTCCGTGATTGCCGGCGTGGTCACCCTCGCCCAGCCGGTCAGTGCCAGCAGCCCCGCTCCTCAGCCGGTGGTCGACGCCGGACCGCAGGCGCAGCAGACCTTCTCGCTGGAAAAGCCGCTGCGCGAGGCCCGTGATGAATTTGAAAAGGCCTACTTTGAATTCCACCTGTCCCGCGAGGGCGGCTCCATGACCCGGGTGGCTGAAAAAACCGGCCTGGAGCGCACCCATCTGTACCGCAAGCTCAAGCAACTCGGGGTCGACCTCACCCGCGGCAAGCGCGGCTGAGACAGCACCGGCCTCAGGGCTGGCGAGACCCTCTGCTATACTCTGCGCCCTTGGCCCGGTAGCTCAGTCGGTAGAGCAGAGGACTGAAAATCCTTGTGTCGGTGGTTCGATTCCGCCCCAGGCCACCAATTTGACACCGCAGCGTCGCAAGGCTCTGCGGTGTTTCCGTTTCTGGGGTCTGCGGAGCCATGCGGTAGCAGCCGTCTGGCCGCAGCCGCTGCAAGAGCGCCAAGCGCATTTGCAGGCAGGGCGCCTGCGGCCCTGCAACGCTCAGGCCGCGGCTGTTGCCAAGGCACCGGGTAGGTCGAGTTGAACGGTGTCGCCGTCGCACTCGATCAGTCCATCGTACTCCTTGAGCATGCTGCGCCACAGCGTCAGCGAGCGCGTATCGAAGGCCGCCATGGTGTCCACGCCCGGCGCCCGTATCGCTACGCGCACGCGCGTGCCGTGGCGTGAGCCGGCCAGGTGCAGGGTATCGCCGGGCACCGCCACCGCCAGCACCTCGATCACGACGCCCATCGCGTCGAGCAGGCTCTGCTCGTCGGTGTCGGCCTCGACGATGTCCATCTCGCCTTGTCGACCGCCCGGCGCTGGGTCGTCAAAGCGGAAATCGATCGCACTCACGCGCGACTGCCTCGATAGTCCTGCGATCAGCATGTCGGTGAAGCGGGCCGGGTCATCCACCCAGCTCAGTTCATCGTCTTGCGTCAATGGCGGGCGATAAGTGGCAATGACTTTGAGCAGGGCCGCCTTCACATCGACCGCTTGTGAGGGCGGCAGATGCCGCAGGCCGATCGCCATCTCCTGGAACTGCCTCAGCAGCCGGGCGGTTCGCATCGCCAGCAGGCCGGGCAGTCCCGGCTTGCCGCCCTGGGCCAGCAGCCGCTCTACTTTGTCCATCGTCGCGCAGGCCTTCATCACCAGCTGTGTTTCCAGCCGCTGGCCCGCTTCGAAGGCCGCGCTGAAGGTCTGCAGGCCCTGTAGTTCGCGCTCGATCCGGTCGATATCCAGAGTAGCCAGTACCTCGGCCGCCGAATCTTGTTCTTCCAATTGCTCCAGCCGGTCGGCCAGCACCATCACCTGTCCGGCAATGATGGTGAAGTGCCGGCTGGCTTCGTGCAGCAGGCACTGGGCATGCTCGCGCAACTTCCCCATCCGCTGCGGCGTCAGCCGCTCCACTTGCCTGAGTCGTTCGAGTCGACCCTGCATGGCGCGCAGCGTCGCCGCCATCTCCGCCGCAGTCTGCAGCCGGCCGTGGCCGGGGCAACAGATCAGTTGTGGCTCGCGTTCGAGCAGCCACAAGGCGTGTCGCAGGCTATGGGCCAGCGCCTGTGCGTCCCATCCGCCCAGGCCTACCAAGCCCGGATCGACGGCGAACGGAAGGTCTCCTACCCACAGCACGTCGCCAATGCGCAGCAGCGTGCTGCACGGCGAGTGGCCTGGCACCGGATAGGCGATGACATCGAGCGAGCCGAATGAGCGTGTTTCGCACAGCCAGCCACCGGGCGCCTCGGGCAACTCGGTGCGCTGCCTTGTTTCTGCCAGCCACGGTCCGTCCACCGTGCGGGGCGACAGTTTGATGCCCGAGAACCAGGCCTGGGTGCGGTAGATGTCGCAGTTGACGAGCGGCAGGTGGGCCTCTGCGTGGCCATGCAGCAGCACGGGACGGCGCAGGTGGTCGAGGGCTGCGAAGTGGTCATAGTGCGCGTGGGTCAGCAGCGCCGCGACCGGCGAACGGGTTGTTGCGCTCTCGGCTTCCCCCAGCCCCTGCTGCAGCAGGGCCTCAATCTCGGCAGCCCGCTCGGCCGTGCCGCCCGGGTCGACCACCACGGCATGGCCCTCGGAGGTCACTATGACCGCCGTGTTGGATGAAATGATGTTGGGCGGTAGGAGCAGGATCCGGATCTGCGCCCCGGTGGCACCGGGCAGGGCCTGCCAATCGTCATCAATGAGTTTTTGCATGCGGCCGGAGCATAGGATTTTTAGATACCCTGCGCAAGCTATTGCTGCAGTGGGTAGGCCCCGCCTGCCAGAGTCCCGGGCCTGTCTGTGGTGGGCTTGCTCACGCGCTTGACCTTGTGGGGCGCGCCCTATCGCGTCGATGTCGCCGGGTTAGACTCATCAAGCTGTAGAACATTCGAGACGCGCAGGCCTCAGCCCGCCTTGGGGCTTGGATGCTAATACTTTGAACAATATGCTACGCACGCTTTGCATCTTCCTTTTGACGGCAATGTGCTCCGTCGCTTCGGCGGCCCGCGAGGCCCCTTTGAGGATTCAACTGCATTGGCTCCATCAGGCGCAATTTGCCGGGTTCTACATGGCCCTGGACCGCGGTCTTTTCAAGCGCGAGGGCCTGACCGTTGAGTTGATTCCTGGTGGCCCGGGCGTCAATCCGATCGAGGCTGTCCAGCAAGGACGGGCTGATGTGGCGGTGGCGTGGATGGGAGAGGCATGGCGTCATGCGCGTTCGGGGCCGCCGCTTGTCAATGTGGCGCAAATCGCTCAGAAGTCGTCTCTCGGGCTGCTGTGCCGAACCCGCGAAGGCATCGTCAGCTTCGCGGATCTTCCAGGCAAAACAGTGGGATTTTGGGGCCTGCAGGATGACGCGCTGATCCGGCAGATGGCGCGCAGCCAAGGTCTCGATCCCCAGGCCATCCGCTTTGAGTTACAAGCACCGAACGCGGTCGATCTGATCAGCGGAAAATTTCCCTGCGTCACGGCGATGGCCTACAACGAAAAGTTGCTGGCTGAAGCCGCTGGGCTCACTGACCGGGAGACCCTGTGGATTACCCCCGAGTCCATAGGTCTTACCCACCTTGAGGACGGGCTGTATGTTCGCGCAGACCGTCTCCATTCGGCCGCCTTCAGGGACGAGCTGGCTCGCTTGCTGCGCGCCTTACGGGAGGGTTGGGCACAGACGCGGTTGGCGCCGTCGCTGTCGATTCAATACGTGCTGCGCCACGCGCCGGACGCAGACCGGCAGCATCAGCTGCATATGCTCGATGCGACGCTTTCAATGATTCCGGCCGACCGCCCATTTGGTCTCTTGTCGCTTGGGCAGTGGGACGCCGAGGTCAGCAAGCTGATGGTTGAGTCTCCCCTGCCGCGCGAGGAGCACGAGAACCTGTGGTCACACGCGGTGTTCAACGAGTGGGCGGAGAAAGAGGGCAAGCGCAAATTTCTCAACCCTTCCACGCGCCACTATCTGGAGCAAATCGACGGGGGGACTTTTGTCAATCTGGCCCATTTTTTCGCCAAAATTCTCTTCGGAATAACGGGGTTCCTGGTCGCTCATCGGGCGGGTTATGGACCCTGGGGAAAACTTGTCATCGCCCTGATCACCCCGCTGGGCGGAGGACTGCTCAGGGATTTGCTGGTGGGTGGAGAAAACTGGCCTCCGAAATTTTTGGCCGATCCGACGGTGCCGGTCGCCATTATTGTGGCCTCGCTGGTGATCGGTGCGATATTGCGATATCGGCCGGCCCTGTTTGACGGCAAGGGCTTCAACGCCCTGACGCGCTATGGACCGCTGATCGTTATCCCATTGATCGCGATGAAGTCGGTGCTGGTCGCCATCAGTGGCAATTTGCATTGGGTCTGGGCCATTCTTTGTGCCGCGATCGCGGTGTCGGGCGGCGGGATTCTTCGAGACCTGCTGATGAACAAGGAGCCCGCTTCGATGCGCCTGAGCGCAGGCATTGAGGTCGCGGCCGCATCAGGCGCAGCCGTACTTTTGGCGGGCCTGTGGTGGGCGAATCAGTTCGAGAACACGCCCGTTCCGGTGTACCTGAGCATGGCGGCATGTGCGGTGGTGTCGGTGGGCGTCATGCTGTGGGGGATGCGGCGACCTAGCGTGGCCAATGGGCCTGCGCATATTGGTGCCGACCGAAAACTGAGTCAGCTTTGAGGGTGGCGCCACTTGGCGCATCGATGGTGAGGTGGCTTTTGGCTCGTTCCCTTGCCTTGGCCAGCTCTTCGATCTACTTGCAGCGGCCTAGTCTAGGCGCAGGTTGATGGTTTTTGCAGTCAGGGCTCCGGCACGGCACATCATTTGTTTTGCAGCGCAATGTCCGTCACACGCGATCCATGTAACATGATCTGAATCTGACGAGCTTGTGTTTTTATTCGGCCTATCCTGATAGCCGCGCTTCAATCTAGCCATGACAAGAATCCTATCCCTTCAAACCTTGATGCTGGTCGCAGCGCTTGCGCTGACCGGCTGTGCCGCCACCAACTACGGCGACGAGCAGTTGCAGCTTCGCATGGCCACGGTCGGCAAGGACATCATGTGGGTGCCGTCCAAGGTCGATATCGTGCACAAGATGCTCGATGCCGCCCGGGTGCGGTCCGACGACATTGTTTACGACCTTGGCTCGGGTGACGGCATCATTGCGATCGAGGCCGCCAAGAGATACGGCGTGCGTGCGGTGGGTATCGAGTACAACGGCGACCTGGTGGCGCTGGCGCGAAGAAATGCCCAGCGGGCCGGCCTGCAAGAGCGGGTCAGCTTCAGGCAGGGCGATGTCTTCGTCGAGGACTTTTCCGAGGCAACGGTCGTCACCCTCTATATGGGCGAGAGCATCAATGCCCGCTTGATGCCCAAGCTGCTCAAAATGCGTCCGGGCACGAGGGTGGTCTCCAACACCTTCCGCATCGAAACCTGGATTCCCGATCAAGAACTTCAGAGCGCCTCAGGCGATGTGGCTTTTCTCTGGACGGTCCCGGCGCCGGTCGAGGGCCGCTGGGACTTGAGCGGCATTGCAGGCGCTAGGCTTGTCACGCTGGATATCAGCCAGAAGAAGCAGTTCTTTAACGCCAGCATCGACTTCGACGGCAAGCGGGTGGCGCGCATCGAAGATGGGCGGCTGGCTGGCACGCAGATGAGCCTTGAATTTACCCATGCCAACAAGAAATACAGCCTGCGCGGCCAGGTACAAGGCTCGCGCTTTTCAGGGCGCCTCAACGACGATCCTGGCCAGCCGATCAGTGGCGTGCTGCGCCCCTGAAGGGCGCACAGCCGGGCGTGGCTAAAACAGCCCGACGATGCGCCCGTCTTCGTCAACGTCGATGTTGGAGGCTGCCGGCTGCGCCGGCAGGCCCGGCATGGTCATGATCTCGCCGCAGACCAGCACCACGAATTCGGCGCCGGCGGCCAGCCGCACTTCGCGCACATCAATGTCATGGCCCTCGATCGCCCCCAGCTGCTTGGGGTCAGTCCCCCAGGAATAGGGCGTCTTGGCAATGCACACCGGCAGGTGGCCATAGCCCTGGTCCTGCAACTTTTGCAACTGCGCGCGCACCTTGGAGCCAGCCGCCAGGCCCTTGGCGCGGTAGACCCGCCTGGCCACCGTCTCGGCCTTGTCCCACAAGGATGCCTCATCGGGATAAAGATAAGCCGGCTTGGGGTCGGGGCCGGTGGACTGGGCCACCACGGCGCGCGCGAGTTCTTCGGCGCCGGCGCCGCCCTCGGCCCAGTGCCGGGCCAGCACCATGGTCACACCGGTGGCGGCCACCCGCTCGCGCACCATGGCCACCTCGGCCTCGGTGTCGTGTACAAAATGGTTGAGCGCCACGACGCAAGGCAGGCCATAGACCTGGCTCACGTTTTCGATGTGGCGCTCCAGCGAGGCGATGCCCGCTGCCAGCCGCGGCAGGTCTTCGCGCGACAGCTGTTTGACGTCGGCCCCGCCCTGGTACTTGAGGGCCCGCACGCTGGCCACGATCACCGCCGCCGAGGGCCACAGGCCTGACTTGCGGCATTTGATGTCGAGAAACTTCTCGCCCCCCAGGTCGGCGCCAAAGCCCGCTTCGGTGACCACCCAGTCGGCCAGCTTGAGCGCGCTGCGGGTGGCCATGACTGAGTTGCAGCCGTGGGCGATGTTGGCAAACGGCCCGCCATGGATGAAGGCCGGGTTGTGCTCCAGGGTTTGCACCAGATTGGGAGCGATCGCATCGCGCAGCAGCGCGGCCATGGCACCGGTGGCCTTCAGATCGGCGGCGGTGACCGGCTGCCCGTCGAGCGAGGTGGCCACCACGATGCGCGCCAGCCGCGCCTTCAAATCGCCCATGCTGGTGGCCAGGCACAAAATCGCCATGACCTCGGAAGCCACCACGATGTCAAAGCCATCCTGGCGCACATAGCCGTTGCCCGGCCCGCCCATGCCGACCACGATCTCGCGCAGCGCCCGGTCGTTCATGTCGACCACCCGCTTCCAAGTGATGCGCGGCGCGTCGATGCGCAGCGCATTGCCATGGTGGATGTGGTTGTCGATCAGCGCCGCCAGCAGGTTGTGCGCCAGCGCGATGGCTTGAAAGTCGCCGGTGAAATGCAGGTTGATGTCTTCCATCGGCACCACCTGGGCCCGCCCGCCGCCGGCGGCCCCGCCCTTCATGCCAAAAACCGGGCCCAGCGAAGGCTCGCGCAGGCAGACGATGGCGCGCTCACCGATGCGGTTGAGCGCATCGCCCAGGCCCACCGTGGTGGTGGTCTTGCCTTCTCCGGCTGGTGTGGGGTTGATGCCGGTCACCAGCACCAGCCGGCCGTTGGGACGGTCCTCTAGCGTGCGCAGGTGGGGCAGGCTGATCTTGGCCTTGTGCTGGCCATAAGGCACCAGGGCCTGGGTCGGCAGCCCCGCCTTTTGTGCAATGTCTGTAATCGGCAGCAAAGGGGTGGATTGGGCAATTTCTATATCGCTGGGCATGGTGTGTCTCCGAGATCAGCCTAGATCATGCCGCATCTGCAGCCCTGGCGTCCGGTTTTGCGGCCCTTGACCGACTTGTGGGGGCAGTGTTCTCCCGGGCCATCGTGTCCAATGGACTTGGTTAACATTGTTGGGCGCACCCTGCCGGCCGCCTTGTAGGGTCGGTTTTGGGCAGACCTCGAATCAGGAGACAAAAATATGACCGAGCGACAGATCCCCCTTCCAAGCCGCCGCGACGCGCTGTTTGCATTGGCCGGCAGCTTGCCGTTTGCGCTGGCTGCCCAGACCGGCGGCTTCCCCCAAAAACCGGTGCGCATCGTGGTGCCCTATCCGACGGGTGGCTCCAACGACGTGATCGCCCGCCTGTTGGCCCAGCAGCTGCAGGAGCAGTGGGGCCAGGCCGTGGTGGTCGACAACAAGCCCGGGGCCGCCGGCAACATCGGGGCGGCCGAGGTGGCCAAGGCGGTGCCCGACGGTCACACGCTGCTCTTGACCAACATCAACATCACCTCGATGAACCCGGCGCTGATCGCCAACATGCCCTTCGATCCGCAAAAAGACTTTGCGCCGATCTCGCTGCTGGGCACTACCTCCCTGGCGCTGGTGGTGCATCCGAGCGTGCCCGCCAACACGGTGATCGATCTGGTGAACCTGGCGCAAAAAGAGCCGGGCCGCCTCAACTACGCCTCCAGCGG
>Ga0164292_10000611_pt1 | contig 28282 bp, 3 predicted proteins | sample GEODES117metaG_FD_111486 | JGI IMG/M metagenome (GOLD analysis project Ga0164292, IMG submission 111486) | Eutrophic lake water microbial communities from Lake Mendota, Wisconsin, USA - GEODES117 metaG | ecosystem: Environmental > Aquatic > Freshwater > Lake | place: USA: Lake Mendota, Wisconsin...
CTCCATATTAGTTGTTACCAGAATTTTTTCAGAACTGTAGTTAAATCCAATACTACTTGAGGCATCTGCATTTTTATCTCCTTGAAAAACATTAATTTGACTTTTAATATTTTCTATAGTATTGCTCCAGCCTTCTTTAACAGCTCCTCTTTCAATTTGTTCAAGGTTGCTTCTTACTCTTTGTCTAGGATAATCCATATATAATCTAGAAGATAAAGGTGCCCCCTCTTGCATTTTTAATGTCATTTTTTTAAATGCTTCTAATAGCTCAAATCTAGCACCCCCCGCTTTTTTAATAGCCTCATATTCTTTGTTTACATATTTGTCATCAAAGGCACTTTCTGAATCACCAGGTATGTAGGGTCTTGGTAAAAAATTATATTGATTATCAACATATTTACCGATAAAGTTTTTTTCCTGCCCTTCCGGAACGGTCATGTACATATTTTTTACTTTAGTAAAAGTATATTTACCAGCAGGCACACCATTAAGTAAGAACTTTTTACCTGAAATAGGATCTGTTACTTCTGTCTTTTGAATATGTGCCGGTTCTTTCGGAATACTTACATTCCATTGAGATGTTCTGAACCACTTATTAACTTTTGCATTATTTTCCCAAACTTCTTTCTGATAGTGATTTTGCATAAACCACTTTTTAAATTCAGGTTTTTTATCAAAAGCTTCTTTTAATAGCTCTTCATTATTTATGTAATCGTCTGCAGTTGCTGGTGTAATTTGCTCCACCTCTACGTCCCCTATTGCATATAAAAACGCATCAAAGTAATAGGATGTAGGTTGTTTAGTGGTTAATTCAAAGAGTTCACCCAGTAATCTTTTATATATAATATAATCTTCGGGAAGCATGGCTTTAGGTTTACCCTTTTCCATCAATGAGTTATACTCAGCCATTTCTTCATTACTTAATTTACCACGGTTTTTTGCAAAAGTATTTTTTAAACTGTTTAGTTTAGCGTTATCTTCTGCATTTAAACCTGTTTTTAAGTTTATTGATTTAGTAAGTTCTTCTACTTTTTTATCAATTTCTAAAATTCTATCAGAAAGTTCTTTAGATAATTGTGTTCCGTCAGGATTACCAAAGCTATCTTTAAGAATTAAAGAGCTGCGTTCTTCTAACAAAGCAGTTTTTTCTGCTAATTCTGGATTTGTTTCAATATATTTTGAAGTAATCTCTTTTAATCCTTTCATAATAGTTTGCATATCTTCATAGTATTTAGAAGAGTATGCTTTTCTCATGTATCTTTTCTCAAATCTTTCTATAGCTTCTTGGAACTTTTCTGGAGTATCTTCTAAAGTAATATTCTCAGTAGCTAATGCATTTATATAACCATTAAGATCTGATTGCAGCTTAACATTCATTGGTATATATTCATAGAACTCTCTAGAAAGTTCTCTGTATTTTTTTCTAACCAATACTTTAGCTAATTCATCTCCTGTTTTTTGACTACCGTCAGGATTGTAAATATTAAATAACTGATTATATTCTTTTTGAGCTTCTTCTTGAATAGTATATTCAGCAGTCATCTCAAGTTCTTTATAAGCTTTGTTATTTAATACTTTCATTTTAGCAAAAGCAGCATTCTTTTCCATTTTTGCTGTTTGAGAAATCTCTACAGATATATTAATATTTTCCTTAGTAAAAGGATTTACTACTGTATTTTCTTGGCTCCAAAATTTTTGAAGATCTCTATAAGGTTTTGTGTGTGGTTTAAAAAGATACTTATCTTCCCAATCTTTTAATTCAAAGTATGCTTTTCTTTTAGCATCTTTATCATCACCTTCTCTAGCTACCTCTAAAGCGTGTTTTAATCTAGCATGATCTGCTCTCCAATTAATGTGAGTATCAATGAATTTATAAATTTCTTTTTCTACAAATTCACCATTTTCTACAACACCCACTTTATCTATTTCTAATAACAAATCTGCAAGCATTGTTGTCTTATTCGGGTTATAACCTAGTTGATTAAGCTGAGATACAATTTGTTTTGCAAAATCGCTAGCTTGATCTAGTATAACTTGTTCAGCATTAGATTGAATTACTCTTAACCATCTTGCCATACCACCTATAACAGGATCATCTATATTAATCATAGGTAATAACCAAGCTTCAACAGATCCTATATCTCCCCGTTCTCCTTTAATAAAAGCTTCAATAGCTTCTTCATTTAATCTTTTAGCCAAATATCTATTAATAGTTTCTGTTATGTTCTTTTTAGCAGGATTTGAAATATTACCTAAACCTAAATCTTCTAGTGAATATTTAACACCTTCTTCTAAAGCAACTATGTCTGCTTTAATTTTAGCAATTTGATCTTCTGCAAAACCTTCAGATTTTAGTACGGGGTTTATTTTTTCTGATAAAAGATTTAAAATAGCGGGTCTAACTACATCTGCTTGTTGATCAAAAAATTTAGTTACAAACTCAAATTTCTTTTCTTTAGATTTGTTTTGATTAGCCTTAATTTTGTTTTCAATACCATCTAGTTTTCTAATAAGGTCATTATTATTATCTAGTTTAAGTTCTTTCTTCATGTTATTAATAAACACTAATTGTCTACTTAAATAACTTTCAAAATACATAAGTTGAGCTACAGCTATTCCAGGGTTTGTAGAAACATCTAATTTTTTAAGAACGTTTTCAACAGCATCTACAAATTTTTCAACCTCTGCTAATGAGTTCATTAAAGCACTTAACCTTAAAAACATTTCTTCCTGATGTTTTTCAAAACCTTCTACAAGTTCTTCATCACTTAAAGAATCCAAATCTTTTACAGCATAATCCCTTAATTGTTGTGTAATAGATCTAAGATAGGCAGGAGCATTAGCTTTTCTTAATTCAGATGCTAATATTTGCGGTGTGTTTTTAATTTCATTAAGCTGATAAGACATCTCATTGTAGGCATTTTCAATAACCTTATTAAGCTTATCCATACCTATAGTTTCTGCTAACTCTTGATTAAGTTTTTCATTATATGACTTAAACTGTAAAAAGAAATCTTCCGGATAAACTTGAATTTTTTCAGTCAAATCAATTTCAATTTCAGCATTAATCATGCCTTCAACTATAGTCTCTAGCTTTGTATTAAAATTAATTTTTTCTACTTTTATAGAAGGTCTTTGAAACAAAACTCTTATGCCTTTTCTTATTGCATATAAAAGCTTAGTTAAAAAGGTAAATAGTAAAGGGTCTGTTTTTTCTATATCTTCTAATTTTTGATTACCCAAGCTCTCAACTTTTCTAGTCATTAATTCTTCAATAGCCTTGTCTCTGTTACCTAAGACAGACTCATCTGTAGCTAATATTTCTTCAATATCTTTTTCAAAGCTTACATCTTTTTCTAAATCTTTTACTAAATTTTGGTATAGTGACGGATTCATGCGTTTAATTCCTTTAACCAACACGTGACCAAATTCATGTAGTACAGTATCTTTATTAAACTTACCTTCTACTAGATACACTTTGTTACCTACATAAAAACCTGGTTGGCCTGAATAAAACAAACCATTAGCAATTACTAAATCATTAGCTTCTTGTTCAGTAATTATTTGATAGTCAACATTAAACATTTTAGATAGCATTATTGCCATACCTATTGTTACCTGTCTATTTTTTACTATTTCTCTATTTGTAGGATCTAAAAGTACAGACCAGATATCTTTTTGCTTAACATCATTTACTATCTTTTGAAAGTCACTAGCTTCAAAGTTATTATATAAACTACGTGTGTCTAATTTTACATCTCTGTTTACTGCCATATCTAGTTCTGTAAACAAAATAGAATTTGGGGTTAACAACTTTCCGTCTGTAGTGTAATTAAATAAGGTTACGTTTCTGTTTAATAAAGCAGAAGCTTTAGCACTTAATTCATTAGTAGCTTTAATAGCTTTTTCATAATTAACTACTCTCATACTATTGGTAACAATGTTATGAGATTTTAATAGATTTACCGCTGAAGTTTTAGAATCTCCCGGAATCTTAGTGTATTTTATATCACATTTAAATACTGACATATTATTATTTTTTTACAAAGTTAAAAAGGAGTTGTACATCCAGGTACATCCTCTTCATTATTTTGATCATTTAAAAGAATGGGTTCTTTAGTTTCTTCATTAATAGTAGAATTATCAATAAAATTATTATAAGGTATAAATCTGTTGTAATCCCATAAATCCTTATATCTGGCAAATTCAAGCTTAGCTTTAAATATATCAGTCCAATTAACTAAGTTAATATTGTTTTTAATTATAGGTGTTTTTTGATTATAATTATTATATGAAAAAAAATCTATTACTTTACCTTCAATACCTTCTGAAATCTCTTTGTTACCTTCTAATTTATAAGAACCTACAATGTTGTTATCATTATCTCTAATATTATAACTATCTATAATTATTTTATTTGTATTTGTTTTAACACTTTTATAATCTGTTATTTTATAATTTTTAGGGGCAATTAACCAGCTATCTGTATAATAACCATCTCCATTAATATCTCTTACAAATATAGCGTCTGGATAAGTTTCTAAAAACAATTTTTTTGTAGTTGCTCTGTTGTACGGTGATACCCAATCTATATCATGCAGCAAATTTTCATTTGGTCTAAATATAATACCTTGTTCTCCTAATGAAGTAGATCCTGTCAAAATAAATCCTTTTTCAGATAATTTTTTAATTATACTATTACCAAAATTATCTTGAAGCATAGCTTCTTCTAAACTTACTTGTTTTGTTTTTTTACCAAAGGCTCCTGGTTTATATAAAGAAGCTGTTATTAATGCTTGATTTTGAATTAATACTTGATCAGCAATATATCCTATTTTACGATTAATTCTTGATATTTTAGGTTGGGATAATAAATTTAAAAATTGTTGAAATAACAATCTAAGTTTATCTATTAAAGTTTGAGGTAATGGTGTTTTAGTTTTTAAATGAAGTTGTTCATTTAATAAATCTGCTATAGCTTTTAACTTTTCATCTTTTGAAATAACACCTTTTTTGAACATACTATTTTTATCCATATAACCCATAATTTCAGTTATTATAGGATTAAATTGCATCATATAAACAATAAGTTCACTAGCTTTTTCAGGAAGCTCTGTTTGATTATTTTTATCAAAAAACATTAATTTGTTTAAAATGTCATGAGTAGCAAAAGAATCTATACCTAAAGTAGATTGAATATCCTCAATAGATTTAAAAGAAAAACCAAATTTATCTAAAAACTGAACCAATGTTTTATTTAACTCATTATTCAAATCATCATAGATTTTAGGAGCTGTTAATGTATCAATTTCTACTATTTTGTTACTTCCTGCAACTTCAATATCAATAAGTAAACTGTTTAAAATTTTTAAAATTTCTAATAACTCATTAGCTTTATCTGAAGGTATTATATTTAATTTTTTTATTTCCTCAACAGAATCTTCTAATTGAGTATTATTTAAAGTTTGATATTTATTATTTTTAAAAAGATCTGTGTAAAATACAAAAACTTTTGTAATTTCATCCTTAGATGAATTCTTAAAATGTTTACTATATTTTTTTATTATTTTATAAGCATTATAATCATAAATACTTAGTTCTTTTAATGATTCTACTAAATTAGAAATAGGTTTTTTTGATTTTAGATCACTAATTATTTTACTTAATATTGCTATCTTATTATAATATGTATCATACGAAATCACTTCTTCTAGAGTAATTTTTTCAATAGGTTTTTTAAATACTTTTTGAGCTACCTCTTTACTACTAAAGTAAAGAGACTTTTCCATATATTCACTAGCAATAACCTCATTACCTTCTTTTCTTTGAAATGTAAAAGGTTTTGGCGGTCCTGCTTTAACAAATCCTGCTTTATCTAACATTGCACCCATGTCTGGAGGTACACTTGTTACAAAATTTATAGAATCTTTTATACTTAAAATATCGTTGTACATTGTTCTAATACTTTTAGAGCTAAGTATTCTACCTTTAAAAACATTATTTACAGGATCCCATTCACCAAGTATTTTTGAATCCCCTATTTCTAATAATGATAAGTTATTAAAAGCTAATTTTTGGAACTTTTCTTTACTTATTGCAAACCCTTTTCTTTTTCTATCAATTAGATTTACATAATTATTAAACATTTCATCAATTTCAAATGAACCTAATTTTGCATCAACAGCTCTGTTATGAATTTTAAAACCTTTAGTATTAAATGTTCTAGGAATTATATTTAATTCATTTACTGTAGGAAAGCCTTCATAATTATTTTTTTCTAGCCATAAAGTAACTTTAGCAGCAAGTATATGTTCATTAATACCCGCTTGTGCTACTAAGCTTTTAAATTCTTTAGTATTTTTATTAACACAAATCATTTAGTTACATTTTAATAAAGTTAATTTTTCCAAATCAGACATAGCCTTCCATTCAGGATTAGTTATACCCAAAGATAATAATGTTTTACCACTTTTTGTTTTTATTTGAGAAGTAAATTCTGGTAAAGCATTTAACATTTGTTTTTCTTCCAAACTAACTTCTTCTACTCCTTCTTTAACTTCAGTTTGTTGTTGAGTAGATGGTTGAGTAGTTCTTAATTGTTCTACTACTTCAGCAAGAGAGTTGGCATGAGATCCTTGACCTCTACCCATAAGTTTAGCAGAATACAAAAGTTTAGCAGCATCTAGCTTGCCTTGATTGATTTGTTCAAGTATCCATCTTTTTTGTTCTGATTTTATATCTTGGAATTTATTACCAAGTAGCCAATCCTTATAGTTTTGTGCAGCTTCAGATATAGAACTTGTTTTAATAGTTCCGGCATAACCTCCTTCACTCCATGGATTACCAAAATGTTCATTAGGTTTAGCAGATTTAGTTCTCATTGTATTTACTCCCTCTGAAGTATACACGGGTCTTGATTCTAAATCACCTGACCATTCTCTGGATAAATCTACTGTAGGTTTAACACTAGTAGATGGTTGAGTAGATAAACCAATTTGATTTAAAGAATACTCAAAATCTAATTCTTTACTGTTTTTAAGTAAAACATATAATTCAATAAGCCTGTCATTGTCAGAGTTTGTCTTATTAGTTTTAGTATTAAGATCTTCAAACTCTGTTAACATATCTACTTCTTTAGAAAGCTGTTTTGCAGCAGACATCTCTTTTTGTTTATTCTTTTGTATAAACTCTTGCACAGCAGCTAATCCTCCTTTTATATATGCTTGATGATATTCTTCATTTTTAAATGTTCTTTTACTTTCAACACTAGTAGATGGTTGAGTAACTTGATCTTCTAATCTTTTAAGTTCTTGTTGTAGAAATTTATATGTTTCAGGAGCTCTTGTAGGTAACTCAGCTAAACCAACACCCATTTGAGGAATTATAAGTTTATTATACTTTCCAGTATTCCACTCTGCAATTGCTTTGTTTATATCATCAGTAATAATTTTTTTATTTTCTTGCAGGTCTGCATCTGATTTATATGCTTCTTCACCTCTTGCAGGTAATTTTTTAGTAGATATACCAATAGCATTTGGTTCTCCACGCATCTCTTTTGCTTGACCACCTAATCCTTTTCTTATATCATTATCTCCAAATAAATATAAAGTTGTAGGATTTGCTTTTAGCTCACTTCTTAAAACAATTTTATCTGTTCTTTCAACAACACTAGTAGATGGTTGAGTAGTAGTGAGTTTAGCAGGTGCTTCTTCAGGACCTTCTTCTTCAGGTTCTTCAGTTTCAATAATAGGCTCTAATGGTGTAGCTTTTATATTAGTATAATTATTAATAGGATCAAAGCTTAATACATTCTTAAGAATTTTATCTAATACTACAGGGTCTTCTTTGCTTAATTCTGTATTAATAAAAGTATTTCCAAAAGCATCTAATAACTCAGTAATCTTTTTAACGTTTAGTACATTATTGATACCATTCATTGAATATCCGGAACCGTGTTGATAAAGTAATACTTCTGAAAATATTTTAAAATATTCAGATATTTCATAATTAAGAGCTTTATTAGATACCTTGCTTACAGTTTCATCAGCTAATTGTGATAATTGTGATGCAAATTCTGTAGCAAGGTCTCCATTAATATTTCTATTATCCGCAAGAGTTAATACAGAGAATCCTTTTTTAGATGGGTATTCTGCAATCTGAAGTAGATTAAGTACAGAAAATTTAGTTTGAAGTTTATTTTGTTGAACTAATTCCATAATCTTTTTAGAATAACCATCAATCAACATTGCATAAGGATTAAAACTAAATATAAGAGCTCTTTTAATAAGTTCCTGTTTAGATTTATTAGGATACATAGTTCTTTGAACAGCTAATTCTAAATAAAATTTAGTTAGTAATTCAACATTTGGAAATATTTCTTTTCTTGCAAAAGTTTCTTTATCCTTAATTGGTGCTTTAGGATCTGTTACAGTTAAATTACTAAATAGTTCATTGAGTTTATTAGTATTAATAAATAGTTTACTTCCTTCAAGAGATGTGACTTCTGAAATACTGTTATTAATTACTATATCAAAAGAACCATAAACTTTAGGTAAACTAGTTCTTCTTCCATTTTCATCTAACATATATGACATAGAATTTTGCCAGATATGAGATATTACAGCATTACTATAAGAAGAATTAAATAAATCTTTATAATCTTTTGAGTTATTAAATCTTTTACGGATTTGAAAGCTTTTAATGCTTTGCATTTTTAATACATAATCAAGCAGTTTATCATTTAATCTTAGTGTAAACATTGGTTTAAGCAAATTAATAGCAATGTCATTATTAAAGAATGATTTTAAGACACTTTCTTCTTTTAAACGTCTAAGTGTCTCCTTATGTATATTTGGGTTCTTTAAAGCCTCGTTAAATGCTTGTGCTCGCGAATATGAAGCAGTAGCTGTTTTAGATACTTGAGTATCCGGATTAAACATTTGTTTAGCTTCATGATATGCTTGACTTTGATACTCTGCTTTTAAATAATGAGTTAATGCTAAAAGATCAAAAACAGGGTTAGGTTCTTTTAAATTATTTGTTAGATTTTTATTAGTAAACTTTGTAACATTTACTTCTTCCATTAAAATTTGTTCAACATAAGGCAGTAAGTTTTTATTACCTATATTTATATTAGATTTAAAAGTATAACCATTATGATTAACTCTAGGTAGTTTTGTAAGTTCACTAGCTGTTTCAATTAAACTAATAGCTTTAGTATCATTTGCAAGTTTAGCTGCATCTAACAAACGTCTTTTGTTAGCTTCTAATAAAACTCTCTCAGTAAACACTTTACCTCCTGTTTGTTCAAATAGTTTTCCAAAGATTTCCCATTTTTTTATTTTTTCACTTTCACGTTTTAATTCATAATACATACCACTTACCTGACCAGATTGTGTTATATATTGTCTAAGTAAAGGTTGTGTTAAAAACTTGGCAATAACTTCTTGATTTACACCTGCTTCTGATAAATGAAGCAATACAGGAAGTTGTTCTATGTTAGCTCTAACATAAAACACCCATGCATCTTTTTCCACATCAACCAATCCGTTCATCAAATGTGAATGCAAGTCTGCAATTTTGTTTTTATCAGAGTTATACTCGTAACTTAATGAAATAGCACCATCTTCTGTTTTATTGTAGTCAAACATTAAATTTAAAGGATGCTCTATTCCTGTGTATGTTAAACTTTTAGAATCAAACTCATAATATTTAGCATTCATTCTGGCACCAACACTTACTAGAATTGGGTGAATTTTATTTGCTAATGCTACCACTCCTAATCCATCTTTACCCACCATGTTTACACTAAGTTTGTGAGCTTGATATAAAGGTTCTAAAGTTTTACTAGGACTAATAGCTCTTTGTTTTTTACCTTTAACTATTAATTGTGTTTGAGGTTCTCCCGAATAATTATTAAATCTATTGTATTCATCTTCATAATAAACTTCTAATTCTTTAGCAATATCTTCCCACAAATAAGTATTGTTAGGTTTAATCAGATATGCATAGATATCTGGGTGAGAAAGAATATTTATATTGGCTTGGATTAGTTTGTTATTTACACTTTTCTTTTTCTCAGCAAGAGCTTTTTTTCCAGCTACTGGATCTTTAACCATAAGTTCTGATATCTCTTTATCTGTAAGAGTTGACTCAAATAATTTACCTTCTTTGTTAATTTCCGGAAATTGCCAGAAAATTTTATCCACGTCAAAGTCAGATCCAGCTTTAGCTACTATTTCTGTAGGAACAACTACAACATTAGTCATAGACTCTGGTAAAAAATGCCATATTCTAGCAAATTCTAATGAACCGTGATCCTGAATAGGAATACGATCTCCTACTATAGTTACTAATGATTTGTTTTCTTCAAACCACTGTTGATCTTTAATAGCTTCATTTAATCTATCTATTGTTCCTATTTCTTCTCCTTTATATTGAGCTTTAAGTAAGTTTTTAAAAGGTCCTTGTAAAGCAATTGAAATATGCATAGCAGCAGTTTTTCCATATGTTTTACTGGCCTTATCATAAACACCTCTTTGGTAAAATGCTAAATTATTAGTTCCTAATAATGCCTTTACTCTAGGATCTTTACTATCAACTATTTCTGGAGAAGTATCCCAGATACCATTAAACATAGAAGAAGGCATCTGAATAAGAGGTTCACCTACTACATTTTGTTTAATGAGTCTTTTTTCAATTAAAGATGTAAGAAGTTTTTCAATTTTGTCAGCAGATATATGATAAGATAAGTCATTAGATAAGTTTCCTTTTAAGTCTGTAGTTATTGTTTCTAATAAGTGTTTAGGTACATCTCTTTCTTCTAAAGTTCTGTTGATTAAATCAACAAACTTTGTATGGTTACCTGTGTAAGTATTTGTTTCCGGGTTATATATGTACTCAATTTCATCAAGTAGTTCTAATCTTACAATATTGCTATATTCTGCTACTGCATCTTGATACGCTGTGGCAACCGGGCCAAGATCTTTTTTAGCAAAACCTTGTTCATATAAGTGATTTAATAATAAACCTCTTTTCTGTGTAGCATAAGTAACTACTTTTTTAAAGTAGTTATTAGTAGAAGAAGACTTTTTAACGTACTCTACTCTAATTTGATTAGGTGTAAATTTAATGTCTTCAATAAATTTTCCATCTTTACTGTAAATTTGATCAGGTTTACCATTAGAAGATATACTAGCTCCTTTAGAACCTGAAGCAAACGTTACATAATTTATACCTTTAGCAAGCATTTGTCTGTGTAAAGATTCTAAATCAGAGTTTTTAATCATTCCGGGAATTAATGGAAACAATGCAAACTTATGCATAGCTAATGCAGGTAACCCATCATTTTGAAGATGACCATGTGTTTGAAGTTTATAAGGTGAATAAAACTCTTTAATTAAATTAGGATCTAATTTTTCACCTTTTATTATTTGTTTAAATAATTCTTCTTGAGGTTCCGACCAATCATTTTCTAACTTTTTAAGAATTCTATAAGAGTCTAGAGTAATATATCCGGCACCATCACCTTCTTTCATACCTGTGTAGGCTTTTATATCTTTAGCTACTAGTTTGTTTATAACATCTTGAGGTAAGTTTAATTCTTTATAATAAGATTCTAAACCTTCTTTTATATCTTTAAGATAAATAGATTCTGGACGTTCAACATCTGCAATTATAGAAGTATTCAAAACACCTTCCCAAGTATGATGGTTAATTCCTATAGACTTTGCATAAGAATTAGGTAAGTACTTTTCATTAATAAATTGTCTAGCACTGGTACTATTTCTAAAGCCCGGACCATTAGATGTTGCTCCAGAAGTTCTTTTATGCATTTCTTCTTTAGCGTGATCATATTGCACAAAATCACCAAAAATTAAAATAGCTGTTTCAAAATTATGAATCCAAGAATTATAGTTAAATGCTTTTACTGCCGCAAACTTTTGATCAGATACTTCTTCTTGTCCTGTTCTTTTTAAAATATCAGGACTAATATAAAGAGATTCACCTTGAACTTTAATAACATCTTTGGTCATGTTATTAAAGTAATTTTTAATTTCAGATATAACTAAATCTTTAATATAACTGTTATTTGTTTCTTCTAATAATACTTCTAGTGTAACATTTTCTGGTGCAGTATCAATTAAGTTATAAAGAAGATCTTTAGTAGTGTTTTTTAATACACCATCAAAAGCAGTAAATACTTCACCTGCTAACTTTACAGGTTGTCCTACAACTTCTATTTCTCTATTGTAACCTATATAATTTTTATATTTATCACGGTTCTTTTTAAAGGTTCTGATTCTATCAAATTCTCCAGCTAAATGGGGAATAAGAATTTCTTCAATAGCAGCTGTTTCTTCTGCAGAATTTGATACAGTTTTTAAATCCATATACAAATGTGCATCATCTGTACGGCCAGTGTATTTTCTGTCAATAGCTTTATTATACTTCATACCCATAGAAGTTTTCTTACTGGCTACCCTTAGAATTTCCTGTACACCTGCTAATAAAACAGCGTTTATGTTTTGATTTATAAAGTCAGTGTCTGATAAATCTGTTGTGTTTTTACCTTTTTTACTTTCATTTACATCAACTATTTGTGTACCTGAATACATAAACACTAACAACTGATTTTGTTTATTAATTAAACTGCGTCTTTTTCCGGTTTCCGTGTTAAATAAACTTTGAATAATTTTTAAACGTGTAGTATAAGGATTATTAGCTGGATTAAGATACTTCATGTACCCTAATTCTCCATTAGAATCTATTAATTCAGATAAGTTATTAGCTTTTTGTAAGGCAGCACCAATCCTTGTTACTGTGTTATAATCAATATGAGGATATACTGTTTCACCAGCAGCATTAGGTACTCCGGAATTAATTGCCTCAATACCTTTTGTAGCCTGTAATGTTGCAAGTTTTTTTATATTACTTGTATTATCAAATTCTCTATTTTTAATCTTAAACTTTTTGGATAATACTTTTACCGGATTAAGTTCAAAAGATTCAATAAGAATTTGTTCTTGTTCTGTAATCTTACCTGAAGTTTTTAAATCATAAATTGCTTTTACTGCATTATAAATATAAGGAATGCCGTAAGTCTGAGAATTATCTCCTACCAATTCACTATTTAAAATACTTATATTATCCATGTTCAAACCAAGAGCTCTTAAAAATGCTGGAGCTTTTTTATCTATCACTTGAGTTTTAGTTTGACCTTCACCAAATACTTTAATTACATTTTCTAGATTCAGCTTTCTTCTGTTTCTAGCATCTATATAAATAATTTCTTGTTCTGTAAATGTTTCTGGATTTCTTGTTTCAAAAGTATTTATCCAACGTGCTAAGACAATAGAATCTTGCATTGTTGATTTAATTACTTTAGTATCATACTGCCCCTCTGCATTTTTTGAATGGAGTACTTGTAAATAAGGGGCTTTATACTTGTTAAAAGTATGGTACAAAGCAGATAAAGTGTCAAATGTAGTACCTGTTTGAATAGACTCTTCAGGAGAAGGCATTTTTTCCAACAACTGCTTTATTTCTGGAAAAGGATAATTTTTAGGATTTTTGTTGTATTCAGCTTGCATCTTAAGAAGTTCTGAATACATTTCTTCTTCATTAGTTTTATTTTCTAATCTATTTAATAGTTGAGACCATACATAATGGCTATCAGCTAGTTTTTTAAAACCTAAAGAATTTAATATAGGTTTATTTGTAGATTTATCAATAACATGTAAGCTAGAAATTATATATTTTAATTCTGGATGTGCTGTATCCCATACAGATTTTTTACCTACTTTACGGTCAGCAAAATCTTCTGAATCTTTACCTGATTCCGGATCTGTAATATCTATTTCATTTCCTTCTTCATCAGTATTGTTTTCAGTATATGCAGTATTATCATATTTTTCTGCATTTAAAAACTGATAATTAGTATTGTTTAAATGATAAGCAATTACACCTGAGTCACCATCCCCCCAGTTGGCTAAAGCTTTTTCAAAAACTCTTAATTGATTAAGTATATCAATTTGTTCATTTGTTAGTTCAGGTACTTTTACATCTTTTACTTCAATAGATTTCCACTTTTGAGCAACAGGATCATCTTTATAATTAAGATATTGATCACGTAATTCTTCTAAACTGTTACCTACAATAATCTTAATAGGGTTTCCATTTTCATCTTTGATTTCACTATGTTCGTAAAAATCTGTTACAATGTTTATATTAAAATATTTCTGACCTCTAACACGAGCACCTTTTCTTATATTAGGTACTAACTTTGATAAATCAGAAATTTGTGAACTAACAAAACCATATACTTTTTCTTCTATAAAATCAGTTTTTCCATTTGTATTAACTTTTTCAGAAGCCTTCTTTGTTTTAGTTATTATAACAGGAGCCGCTGTTGCCAATTGTTTTTCGGTTGTATAAGTATTAAATTCAGTACTTAAAGAGTTTTCTATAACAGTTCTTAATTTATCTGTTTTTTCCTTAAATCCTGCTTTTATTGCATTGTATAATTTGTTTCTATTAGCCTGACGTAATAGTGCTACAGTATATGCTTTAGTGTTTCCTTTTTCATTATTAAAATCAACTAAATCTGAAATGTAACTGTCTATGCTTTCTGATACAAGAATAGAATCAGAATTACTCATTACAGATTGTCCTTTATCAGATACAGAAGTAATTGTTTTTGCTCTATTTAGTTCTGTAAATAATACATTTTCAATAGATGGTTTGTATTTATTTAGTAGTTCCGGTTTGTTTGAAGCAAAGTAAAGATTATCATAAAGTTCTTTTACTGCTGGAATTCTAGCAATACCATCAGAACTATTAAGATTTACTTTACCAAAAAGAGCTTTTATGAAATTCCAAATTCTACGGAATAAACTATTTCTAGTAGGTGAGTTCTTTAGAATTTTTTGATTTAATGCGTAACTTCTAAAATCTTCCGCCAATAATTCTTCAAGTTCAAGCAATGAGAAATTCTTATATTTAGAATTACTGTTTCTTACTTCTTCATATAACTTAAGCTTTTCATCTTTAGTTAAAAATAATTGTGAGAAACCGTGCCATGCTTCATGATAGACATCTACCATGTTCCCGTCACCAAATAGTTTAATTTTAGCTAACATGTAGGGTGAAGCTAAAACAGAACCATCTATTATAAATTTAGCAAAAGCATCAGAATTGACTACTCCTTTTAAATGCTCAAATTGAATAAATTTAGATAATGGTGAATTACTAAACCATGTTTCTGCTTCTTTATTTTGTTCTGGAGAAACCTCAGAATCTAAAGATTTACTTCTGTCTAAACTTATCTCATCCTTTGTGATGTCTTTAATATTTTCAGAAGTAATTGTCTTTTCTTGTTTTTTGTTATCAAAATTATTTGTTTCTCTAACCCAACCTATTTCTTCACCATTTTGATAAACAGCTACTCCAATACCATCAGAAGCAAACTCGTTTTCTTCATTGTTTATTATAGCAGTTTCTTCTAAGTTAATTTCTGGAGCTCCGGGGGATTTCATAAAAACAACTCTTCCTAAAGAAGGATGTAAAAAAGAATACTGTTTACCAGAGTTATCCCAAGATAGGTCAGTAACTTCTTGTTCTCCTAGTACTAACTCTTCTCTTAAAGCTTTAAGGTTCTCTAAATATTGATTAACCTCTTCTGCTGAGTTCTCTATTCCTTCTGTTGTTTCTATTGGTTCTTCCCTACGGATTTCTTCTTCTTTAATAATTTCTTCAAATGGAGTAACCTCACTAAAATTAATGTAAGGATTTACAGGAAAAGAAATAGTATTAATATTTGGATTAAGAGAAATTAAAAATTTAGTGTATGCGTCTGCTGCTGGATTTACTTTAAGGGTGTCTTCTTCATATTTCAGAAAACTATTAAAAGCATTTTGTGAATAGTGCATTAAAGCAGGACCGGGTATGTCCTTAGTTCGGTTACCGTTTTCTAAAGCATCTCTTAAATCTATCTCTTGTTGTTGAGTTAAAGTATTATCCGTAAGAAAAAAAGCTGGTTTATTTAAATCTATAAAAAAGGTCACTCCTAATTTACCGTCTTTAAAAGATATAGTATGAGATTGTTTTTTAGTTTTAGCAAGATCTTTTACTGTAATTTGAGGAAAGAATTGATTATAAAATTGAACTTTTTGCTCAACAGGTATTTTTGAATTTTTAAATACTTCAATTATATCATTAATTACTTTAACTGTAGCAGAAGGTCTTTCTAAAACAAACTTTTCACCAAGTACATTAACTGTTGTTTGGCCTTTAATGAGATTATCTTTATTAGTGTCTACATACTGAACATTGTCACTATTAAGCAAATCACTTAATTCTATATCTTTTTGTTCTGCTAAATCATAGGCAGCAATTGTTGATTTACCTGACTCTAAAATTACTCCAGAACTAATGCTATCAATATTTAAAATAACAGGTTTTTTATCTGCTTCTTGTTGTATTTTTTGTAATTTTTTAAACTCCGCTTGTTGAGCTCTTTTAACTTGTTCTGCATCAACAGAAATTTTAGTAGAAGCTATTTCATAAGGATCTGCTACAGCGGATGCACCTGCATAGTCTATTGCTTTTAACTCTTTTTCCTCTGTTAGCTCAAGTCCTCTTAAATATGTAAAAATGGGTAATCCTTCCGGTACAATGTCACCATCCTCATTAAAATAAAGAATATTACCGTTTTCATCTGCAATAAATGCGTGATATCTTTTAATGTAAGGAAGTTTAAGTTCTGCTGGTGTTTGTTTTAGAGCTTCTTGAACTTCAGATTTTGTTAATGTTGCAGAGTAGCTATCTGGTAGAATTAAAGATTTTTGTTCATTTCTTTTTTTAACTTCTTTTCCAGTTAAGACAACTAGTTTAATGGACGTTTCTGTACCGTCAGTGTTAGTGTAAATAACTTTTTTACTAAGGTCTTCTTGATCTTTTGCTTTTATGATTTTAGCAATATTATTAATTACTACGTACGTAAGTTTCCTTTCTTCTGCTAACTTTTCTAATTTAACAGAAGACGCATTTGTATCTGGTTGTAATTGCTGATAAGTAGTAGTTAAACCAGAAAGAGGTTTTCTTTGAAAATCATCTTCCTCTTCTACATTTATAGAACTAGTTTCAAATCTAGCATCATATAAATCTTTTAATGCTAAAATATTTAAGTCAAGAATACTTTTATTTCCAAGTTGATTAATTACAGAACCAAAACCTGATTCTACGTTTTTATAATCATTAAGAATTTTTTTTAACTGATTAAGATCTACACTGATAGCTTCTTCTTCCATTGCTATGTTCATCATTAATCTAGGAACATTCTGCAGAAATTTAACTGCATTAGCTTTACCAGTTTCTTCATCAACTGCTTTACTGACAATTTTAGAATACAAGTTTTTCATATATACCATAGGATCAAATTGTTGATCCTTTTTCATACTGGCATATAAGTGTTTATATAGATTATCTAATTGCTGCGGTGTTAGTGTACACTTTATCATAATTAACAGTCAAGATTATTTAATAAGTCATCTTCTAATTTATCTAAGTCTACAGAAGTCACTTCTTCTTTTAAGTTAGTTAATTTTTCTGAATTCTTAATGAATTCTGAAACTTCATCTATGTTATTTAAAACAAGTTGTTTACTTTCCTCAGATACTATAATAGGTTCTTCTTTAACTTCTGGTTTAGTTTTATTTAAATCTGTACTCCGCATAAATTGATTTTTATTATCTTCTGACAAAATTACGGAACTTTTTCCATCTATTTGCTTTAAGATAATTTTATCTTCTTTTAGTTCTGCTTGAAACAAAATATTATCCTCAATTCTCATAAACACATCACCGGCAGCAACTTGAGCAAGCACTATATCTGAAATTTTAGTAGGATCTACCCATTGATTATTCTTTCTTGCTGTTGCTCCTGCTGTTTGTAAATAGGGTAAGTCAGCTGGTTTTAACTGAGGTTCTGCTTCCCTAAAAATTTCTAAAGCTTCTTTTTCTGTTTTACTATTAAGAATTCTATCAATATATTCTCTAGCAAGTTTGCTAGGACCTACACCAATAGCAGCTGCTTCTTGTTGTTGAGCTAATTCTTCAATAGTTATTGTTTGTTGAATTGTAGTTTCTGAAGATGCTTGTTGTTCTTCTAATGCTTTTAGTTCTGCATCAAGTTGTTTAAAAAAGTTATATTCATTAGTTACTTTAATATTAGTTTTACCAGAAAGTCTGTCTTCAAGATAGTTTTTGAATGCTTCAGGGTTTACACCAAGAGCATAACTGTAACCCATTGAGGTAAGCTGTCTAAATAGTCTATTTTTATCCCAACCAAGTTCCTTAGCTTTTTCTATAATAGTTTCAATTTCATCTATTTCTTCTTGAATTACATCAATATTTTGAGATTCCTTTTGTACTCTAACCATTCGGTTAGCTGGACTATTATAATATCTATCTTTTTTTACATCAGCTTTTTTAGCATCTAGTTTAACTTTAGCATCTGCAGAAATATTATTTAAAACTTCTTCAGCTTCTTTTCCAGATAATGTTTCAACTGCATAAAGTTGCCAAGAAGCATTAGGCTCTAAGTTTCTTAATAAGTCTCTTTTCTCTATATCTCCTCGTAGATTTAATAAATTTATATATTTACCATGTTCTACTGATGTCCAGTTTTCTAAAAGTATGTTTTTTTCAAATAATTCTTTTTCTAATTGTTCTATATCAGCTTTTTTAGCTTCAATATCAGCTTTAGCATTTGTAGTTTGAGCAGTAGGTAAAGTAAATGTACTAGTAACTACAGAAGATGCAGACACATCAGGATTTTCTACAATACCAAAACCACCTTCAACAGCTTTCACAATCAATCTTTCTATAGGAATACCTTGTTCTGCAGATACTCTAGCTAATTGAGTTTGAGCTCCGTTTCTAGTATCAAAAGGTTTACCATCAGCTTTTTTACCATAAAACTTTTCAGCAGGTGCCGTAATTACTTGACCTGAAGAACTAATCTCTTGAGGTAAAGTATCAGATACAGTATCATTGTTATCTTTGGCAATAATTTCTGCAGTTAATTCTTGCAAGTATAACACCTGTTTTGAAAACCTGTTATACTCTTTTAATCTAGTTTTAAGTAACGTATCTTCTTGTTTAATCAGTTCCTCCGCAGACTCTACCTTATCCATTTGCTCATTTACAGCTTGTTCTAAAGAACTTATGTGTTTAGCCAAATCTAGATAATTATTTAATTTCTGTTGATCCATAGGATCTTCAGATTTTAAAAGTTTGCTGAGCTCTTCAGAAGATATAGGTTTAAAACCTGATTCTTTTATAGCTTTCTTATAAACACTATTTGCTTTTTCAAAATCAGAAAAGTAATTTTTAAACAGATCATTAGCTTTACTAAGCAATGCTGATAAAACTTTAATAACCTTTTGTATAGTAGATAATTTATTATTAATAGTTTTGATTTTATTCTCTACATCTTTTAAATCAATAACATCACCATATTTTTTTTGAAGTGATTGATAGTATTTTAATTGATTAGTAAGATCTTTACTTTGAGTTTCTAGAGTTCTTACATCTTCCCGCATTTTTCTGGTAACATCAGATAATGCAATAATTTCTTTAGCTTCCTCTTTTAATAATTTACGGGCCTGAGCAATTTGTTCTCTAGTGTTTTTAGCTTTTTTAGATTTTAAATCTGTTAAACTTTTAAATCTAACATTAAATGCTTTTTCTAAATCTTGAGCTTTTTTAATTAAACCTTCTATATTACTATTACTGTTCTCATATGCTTCATCTAAAAAAGCTTCAATACTATTCAGTTTACTTTGTAAAGCTTGTAGTTCTGCTAATACTGATACTCTACGTTCTTGTACACTGAAGATTTTATCCCGCAAAGACACTGCTAGATTATCCATATACTTAAGACGGAAAGAGTTTACTAACTCTGTTATTTCTAAAGGATCCGTAGCTTCTAACAATTGATTAATTTCTTGTTCTGTTAAATTAGCAATAATTGCTTCCGGTACAGATTTAGCTATTAATTCATTTATGTTAGATACTTCTAAAGGAATTGTTTCTTCTACAGTTTTTTGTTCTACAGATGGTATAGAAGTAATTGTTTCTGCAGTTGGTTGTGTAAAGCTTCTAGGAATTTTTTCATTAACAAGTGTTTGTACTGACTTTTCTCCAAATGATTCATTAGAATCAAGCATTAATAATTTCTTATTGCTTTTAAGTAGATTAGGAACATCAGTAGGAAACTTAATATCTGTACCAACACCGTTTTCATCATATGTTACCTGAAGAGGTAATATTGCTATAGTAGCTTCTATACCTGTAAGATTATAAAATAGGTTTTTATAAGCAGTTAATTGTAAAGTGTTTGCTTCTCTACTTGGGTACCCTTGATTTTTATAATTTTTCCATTTAGACTCTCTACCTGTTTTTATATCAACAATGAATACTCTACCTTCTTTATCTACAAGGACTAAGTCCATAGTACCTGCATACTCTTCATTAAATAAAACATTTTCAGTACCTAAAATCATGACATCTTTAAGATCTTCTTTTACTAGTTTAGTAATAATACCATCACTGCCAAATAAAGACTCGTACATTTCTGCAGAAATTTTAGTTTCATCAAACTTAACAGGTTCATTATTTATTAATGATTCTATAGCATTATGCACATAAGTCCCTAATGCTCTTGATTCTTCAAACTGATATTTATTAAATAAACCTACTAAAACATCTTTACTAATTTCTTGATCTTTAAGTGAACGAAGATCTTTAAATAATAATTGTTTATTAGCATCTACAGTGTATCCTTTATAGACTTCTTTGTTAAAACTTTCTTCAAACTGTTTAATTTTTTCTTCAGTCAGCAGAGAATCTTTTGAAAATAAAGCATCATACAAAGCTTCTATATTAATAGCATCTACATTTTGATAACTGTTATATTCTAACTCTTTTACCAAATTACTTACTCTTGTTAATACTTTATCTTTAAATGTATAATGATTACTTAATCCTTCTGGAGAAGTTATTTCAGATTGTTTATCTCTAATAGCTTTGTTATAAATACTTCTTACTCGGAGCTGTGCTGCCGTAAAATTGTTTTCATTTATAAACTCTTTATAAGCGTTTAGTGCTGCTAATGTAGCTTGCAAACTATTTAATTCAACAGTTTCTTCAAGTGTTAATCCTTCTTCCGTTTTTTCTTTTTCTCTAAAAGTATTAATTTCAGCAAGCACTCTTTTAACTTCAGTATCTAATTCTTCAGCAGATAATTCACTAGCTTTTATTTCATTACCGTCTTTATCAACAAATGGTACATCATAGTTAGAGTCTTTATCTAGTTCTTGTGCTCTTCTTATTTTATTGTAATTATCAATAATTTTAGAAGCAAGAGGATTGTTTTGGATAAAGTCTATAATATCATCTTCTGAAAAACTAGCATCTTCTCCTAAAGGTTGTCCTATAGAGTTTCTATAATCTAAAAGAGCTAATTGAAGATCTTGTTTTAGATCTTCAGGTATTTTATCAAAAGGTGTGTCTACTGTAACATCTTCAAAAGCCTCACCTGTTTTTCTTTCATATGCTTTTCCTTCTGCTCTAACTTGTGCAATTTTAGCATCATACTCATCATTGATTCTTTTTACTTCTGTAGGATCTGGCAGCTCTGTCATCTTATAGATTTCTCCAGATTTAAACTTTAATTTATTTTGATCAAAAACATTACCATCAGCATTGTCATATCTAAAAGCACCATTCTTGTCTTTAAATAAAATTACAGTTTTGTTTTCTTTGTTTTCAGTATATGTAAGTTCTACAAAAGATTCATTAGGTATTTGATCTTTAATTTTATCAAGAACTTTTTCTTTGTTTTCAAAATCAACCTGAGCAATAATTTCTTTTTGTTCTGTAGTAGGTAAAGATTCTAATGCAGCTTTTCTTTGATCATTAAGCCTGTCTATACGGTCCTGAAAATCTTTTGGTACATAATCTCTTTTTTGTCTTGCTACGTTTTGTAAAGCTCTTACAAATAAACCCTCATACTCACCATATCTGTGATGTCCTTGTTTTATAACAATTTCTTTATTTTGATCAAAAAACTCTTCCGGAATTTTGTTTTTTGTAGACCATTCTTCCAAAGCTTCTGAAGAAATATAGATATTCATTTCAGCTAATTTATTAAGTATAGCGTTATCTTCTATTCCCTGAAAACCTTTACGGATCATTTCTTCATAGTAACCTCTGCGTTGATCATAAAGCTCTTTCATCCAAAGCATATTACGTTCAACCATGTCCATATAACCTTGTGGATCATTAATTGTGTTAATAACTGCAGCAAGTTTTTTCTTTTCTGCAGAAAGCTTCATAAAATTATAAAACTCTGAAGCTGCTTCATCCAAAGCTTGGTTAAAAACTTGGTTATCTAATTCTGCGTCTTCCTCTTGTGTTAAAGTTCTAATATAATTTTTAAATGCTATTTCTAATTCTAAATCTGTTTTATTTAAACTAAGTTCATTTTTTTCATATAAATTATTTGCAATACTTTCAATATCTTCTTCTGATAAGCCCATTTCTTCAGATTCATCAGATAAAGAAAGTTGTAATTTTAGGTTTGCTATAATATCTTTTTTATCTATAACACTGACTTCTTGATTACGTATAGCATCATTTAATGCACTTAAAGTTTCTAACTTTTCTTTAGCTTGTACTAATTGTTCTTGTTGTTCTTCATTTAACTGCTCCATACCTGTTAAGAGATCAATGTCTCTTTTAAGATATGCTAGTTCTGTTTTTAGTAATTGTGGTTCATACAACAATTGAATATCAGAAAGATTAACATTATATTTGCTCAATACAGTTTTAATAGCCTGAGTAGTTTTTTGAATTTGTTTTTCTACTTCAGTAAAGGATTCATTAAAAAATACATAATTAGTTTTGGCCTCATTCCATGCAGCTAACATGAGATGTACTTGTTCTAATTCCGCAGAATTAGCAGGAAGACTATCTATCATATCTTCTATATCTTCAGGAATAGGAAATCTTTCTGTAGCTTCATTCCATCTTGTTTCTATATTTTTAGCTCTTTCTTGCATTTGAGAAAGATTAGCTAAATAGTCTTTTCCTTCACCATCTTTTAAACCAAAAGCTTCTTCAAATTCTGCTTGTGTTAAATCTTTGTATGCTTCAAACTGGTCATAATACAAATCCATTGTATTATGCTTCATAGCCATTGTCATTGACTTAATGAAAGATTCCATTTGCACAGACTCGGCTATTAGTTTTTGACGTACATTTTCATCTGAACTCTGTAAAATTTGTTTACGTAATTCTGCTTGAGAACCATAATGAAATGAAGGATTAGTATAAAAATCTAATAAAGTAGTATTATTTAATGTGTTTACTAATTGTTGAGTATATGTTTTTTGTTTAGCAATTTCTTCTTTATATTTTACAGGATCTGAAATGCGTTCTGCCATTCTTCCTGCATAATCAATAGTATAATTTAATCCTCTTGCCGGGAATCCCATAGCAAAACCAGATAAGAATGTTTCCAGACCTTGTTTAGTAAACTGTTGATCATATGCATGTTTAAACTGAGCATAAGCAAATTGTGAGTTAGCTAATGAAGGATTCTTAAAAGATTCTATATAATAATTTTTTGTAGCATCAGCTATAATTTCTTGAGTATTTTCTTGTAAACCTTCCAGTATGTTTGCTTTAAAATACCCAATAGTTTTTTTACCTGCAGTAAACACAGGTTCTTTGTACCAAGCTTTTAAAGTATTTTGAAGATTTTTTTCTATAAATTCAACAGTTGGTTTAGCAATTACTTTTCCAGTTGTTTTTAAAGTTTGTTTAGTAGTTGTTCTTACAAGAGTTCCCGTTTTAAGATTTAAAACATCTTGTGTTTTTCTACCCATTCTACCCATTAACTTACCAATAGGATTCTTACCGCCAAAAATATTATCAAATACAATTTTATTAGACACATAGATAACACCAGCATTAGCAGCTAAAGCAGTCATCCCGGCAGCCTGTGACTGTTTCTTAAAAGCATTTAATTGTTCGTTAGTAGGATCCTCATCATTTGTTTTGTAATGGTTTTGAACAAGTTCATAATACACATCATTTTCTACCATACCTCCTTCTAATCTAGCTTCCGCTAAAGAAGCATTTAAAGCTACAGCATTTCTATATAAACCTCCAGCAGTATTACTTGTAATAGCCCAAGTTTTAGCCCATCCTGTTAGGTTTTTTGAGGCTGTCATACCTGCAGATATACCATCAGTTAACTGAGATAAAGGATTTAAAAATTGACCTACAGATGAACCTAAACCTGCATCTATTTTAGCCCAATTAAATATTTGTCTAGCATTGTTTATATTTTGTGCTTCGCTTAAGGTGGTACCTACAATTTTAGCATTTTTTACTGCATTAAAATTCCTTGTAGCATTTATTGCTTGCGTAGTATTTAATCCACTTTTTATTTTACTAGTTGTTCCCATAAGTCTACCTAATGTAAAAGAACGAGAACCTAAATTTAATCCTGCTGCACCAATAGAAGCCCCCCCAGAAGGTGCTGCCAATAAAGCAGCAACTCCCATTTCTATTGCTGCTTCTGTAACAATACCAGCAGTATATGCAAAGTTCATTAAAAGGTTAGAAGTAAAACCTCCTAGACCTCCTTTATTTGATTGACCAATAGCAGCAGCTTCTGCAAAAATTCTAGCATCATTAGTGTCTGTACCAAAATCTCCTTGCATAGCTCTAAATAAACTTTTGGGACCAGCTACAAAACCGTTTGCAAATAAAGGAACAAAAGAATGGTTAAGCATTCTCCCAAAGTCATTCCATATAGTTGTATTAGCATTAAAGTTTGCTTCATTATTTAATAAAGGGTGAAAACCTATTTTGTCAAATTTTTCTTGACCGTATGCATGATATCTTTTATAGAAAGTATTTGATCTGTGAGAAGCATCATAAGCAAACACCCCTGTTTTAGGTGTATCTGGTGTAAAAGCCATAGATGCAAGTAACTGCATTCTTTGATAATCAGATACATTTTTTTGTCTAGGTGATATAGTTCCTTTATCTGCAGCTGTTCTTGTTCCGGGAGAACCTATAATATTTTCTCTAAGTTCTAAAGGTGATATAATAGAAGGTGTGGGAAAGTTAATTTTAGGATCTTGCAAAGCAGGTCTTCCTTCAAAAGGTTGAAGATTTAAAGGATCTGTACTTGGCGCATCTATTACACCTTTACCACCTAACGGTTCAGCAGGATTAAAAAAACTTAAATTAGAATTTTCAGCCATGATTTAAAAATTTAAAGTATTATATACCCGTTGCTAAGTAAATTATTATATCCTCTGGTAGCACTACCAGGGGCTCCATAAAAAGTGTTAGTCACAGCATCTACTTTAGGTTGACCATTTTCATGTTCTATTAGATACATACCACCATCTTTATATAAAAATTGTTGGGTTATCCCCGGAAATTTTGTTTTATAAGTTACTCCTTTATTTCCTTGTTGTATCACGTACTGCTCAAATTGTGTATATTGAGCATTAAACGCTAAAGGAATATCGTCTAACTTACCTGCAGGTACTACTACAGTAAATGAGTTACCATTTTGTAAAAAGTTATTCCAAAGATTTTCATCTTTATCTATTGCATTAAAGTTATCTTTAAATGATTTAGCAAAATCATCTGGAAAAGTAATTTTTAAAGAATGATACTCAGTAGAACCATTACCCATTGGTGTGTATGTCATATTAACAGTACTAGTTTTTTTACTGCTTATATATTGATTCATCATACCCTTAAATAAACTTGTAATTTTTTTACTATAATCTTTAAATGCGTTCATTTCATTTTTATCTGTTATACTATTACCAAAAGCAATATAAGTATCAGTATTATCAAAACCTAAAGTATTGATAACTCTATTGGCAATTATAAAGTTATGGGTACCCGGTGCTTTAAAATCACTTGCTTTAGCATTAATTGAAACAGTATTAGGCACAAAATTACCGACAGCATCCGTACTAGTTATTTGACCAAATGGTATAATATTAGGTGGTAAAGGAACACCTTTAGTTTCTATAACATTTTTAATTTTATTATCTAATCGTTCGTACAAACCTTCATATCTAATACCTTCTGGTAATGATTCTTTTGAAATTTTTTCATAAAAGTCTTGTTCATTTGTAGAATTCATATAAATATCAATGATATCTTCTTTGTATGTTTTTTTAATTTTTTTAGTAGGGACAGTTTTTTTAAATTCTTTAGACTCACCTAAACCTAATGCGGATTTAAAACCTGACCAAGTCAGATTTTCTACATTAGGTCCTGTTGTATATAACTTACCAACATCACGCATTGCTCCATCTAAACTACCTGTTCCTTTAAATAAAGTATTATCGTTAACTATATTATTAAACTCTGGTTTAATATATTTATCTACCCACTCTTCATGAGCTTTTATAGATTCTTTATAATAACCATATCTTTGGTAAATAGCATCTGAGTGTCCCGCAAATATTTGATATTCTCTATTTATACCATCAACATGTCTATTATCTGATAAATAGTTAAAAGTACCTTGTATAAGATCATCCAGTTTTTTACCTTCAACCTCCGCATATTTTCTTACAACATTTGCAACACTTAACCCAGCCGCTCTAGCTCCTACAACTTCTTTACCCATCTGAGCTATAGACTCTAAATTTATCTTCGTTCCTTTTTTAGGAGTAAGTCCTCTGTAATTATCAATAAGACGACCCTCTTGTTGAGCTTTTTGGAAAGCTTCCTGTGTTCTGTATCCTGTTAATTTATAAAAGTTTTCATTATCTATTACACCAAATCTTTTTAAAGTTCCAAAAAGATTTACAATAACATCTAAATCGTTATTTAAAGATTGTTTTTTTTGTTCTATAACAGATTTTTCAAATGCTATAACATTAATAGGTTCTGTTACACTCCCTGAACCTCCATCAACAGCACCAGGAAAAGGGTCGTTTATACCTTCCGCATCCCACGCTGCTCGTTGCTCTTCAGCTTTTTGTATTTTAGCTACTCTTGCTTTGTAGTTAGCTAACTCTTTACTTTTTTGATGTCTGTAATCTATTACAGCAAAAGGATCTGCTGTTACAGTTTGTTTCATATTCATTATAGAATAATTTTGAGCAGCTTCCTGAAGTTGTTTACTAAATAAACTATTAGCTACAGCACCATCTACTTTTCTTCTTAAAGTTTCTATATCTTCATAAGGGTTCTGAAAACCTTTACCTGAATTTAATGAACCGGGATCCATGTTTAATTCTGTATTTAGTTTTTCAGCACGATCTAAATTTGTTTGAATAATTTCTTGAGAGTATCTGTATTCTCTTAATGCTTTTTTACCGGCATCATCTAAGATTCCAGCAGCATCCTTTTTTTCTAAGTCACTAATAAAGTTATTAATTACTCTAAGATTATCTTGTTGATTTTCAAATTCCACTTGTTGTATTCTAGAAAAGTTTTCAAACTGTTCCTGAAGATATTTCATTTCAGCTTGTTTTGCATCTCCACCAAATAAACTAGCATTAACCTGAGAATAATCTTTTCTATTTACATAAGCCATTACTTGAAACATTTCTTGTGCGGCCGGATCATTACCAAAAGTTGCTTCAAATAATCTATGTAAAGGTTCTCTTAATTGTTCACCGTTACGGTTAACAATCATGTATCTGCCATCAGGACTAAAGCTAGTACTTTCTACATTACCGAATTGTTTTGCTAAATCCATAGCTTTCTTTTGTATATTTACAAAAGGTGTGTAAGCCAACCCTCCAAAGTTTAAAGTTTCACTGAGATCAGCATCTTTAAACTCTTGCATTTTATAATCTAGATATTTTACTCCATCATCCCAATAGTTTTCTCTATCTTTTTCATTACGTGCATTTTTATAGGACAAACCTCTATTTCTTTCTTGCGTATAATTTTTAGTATAAACCATGTCACGCATTAAATACTTGTCCTCATAAAAAGGAGTAAACAATTGTTTAGCTTGTCTTACGTTTTGTTCTAAAGAAAGATCTAATCCGGAAACTTTTTTAAGATTAAAGTCAATAGCAGTCATCAAATCATCTCTTCTTTCTTGATTGTCTTCACGAGATAAATCAGCATAAAAATATTGACTATATACATTATTTAATGATTTCCAATTGGAATCATATTTAGATTGTTTAGTCTGTAAAACATTTGCA
>Ga0164292_10000612_pt1 | contig 28273 bp, 31 predicted proteins | sample GEODES117metaG_FD_111486 | JGI IMG/M metagenome (GOLD analysis project Ga0164292, IMG submission 111486) | Eutrophic lake water microbial communities from Lake Mendota, Wisconsin, USA - GEODES117 metaG | ecosystem: Environmental > Aquatic > Freshwater > Lake | place: USA: Lake Mendota...
AACATGTCAAATAGTGAGTTTTCCGCCATGATAAGAAAATTGTCTTCTAATAAAAAATCAGAACAAATAAACATGGATGAAGACATATTTTTCTCAGACCCTGAATACTCGGTAAATGAGCCAATTGACGTAGTTACAGAAATGGACTTTAAGCACGCTATGAGTGTTTTGTCTGAATTCATGGAGATGGAAAAAGATTTCACAAGCTACTTGAGAGACACGAACAACTGGGAAATATACGGCGAGGATAATGAAGGTCAAATAAAGAGCTTGCCATTTCAAAAAGAATCACTAGACCAAGACTGCTGCAGTGGAGAACTTGAAGATGAATGATGATTGCTGTAAAAAAGAAAATGTAATAATAACTAGGGTGATGTTCTCTTCTTCCGGTGAGGAAAAACCAGAACCAATCCGACAAAGTCTTGCGACAACGCAGAATATAGTCGACTTTAAGGCGCTTTCAGCAAGAAACGGTATTGCTAGAAAGATGTCAGCAAATAAACGGCTGGGTCAAAGCATTAGCGTTAAAGCGTCAAACGTTGCTCGCTCTGCTGCCAGGATAGCTATTCCTGGGGACATCGACCCAATTCGCTCTCCAATTCGCTCCGCTATCTATAGAACAATAACTCCCGGAGTTGGACTTGGTGGCATATCTGCCCCAGGAAAACAGAACAGGGGATACCGGTGCCCAGAGGGCTATCAGTATGGTGGAAGGTTCACCGACTCAAGGCTCTCTACATGTGGAGCAAAACTTTTTGACATTCCATCAGTTCTTGGATACGCAATTTCTGAGATAAGAAGGGCTGCCCGTGGACCAGGAAAACCAGACCCCGTAACTGGAAACCCCCTTGGCGCTGGTCAAATGCCAGAATCGTTGATACAAAGCAGAAAAGCTCAGATTCCAAAAGTCTCCAATCCAAACCCAATGGCCGTAGCACAGCAAGCAAAACAGCTGGTAAGAGACTTGAGCCAACATAAAGCAAAAGTTGCAAGAATGGTTAGGCGTGACGGATTTGTTTTGGAGCCAGTAGTTCCGCCAAGCGTATTACGTGCAATACCTGACAACAGGGACATGGAAGGCGCCACCTATCTGATGTCAGCTTTTGGCGCTCCAGACATTGGCGGAGAAGAAATTGGCATGCTTTCCAACACTGGAATCAACTCAATTGTGTACGTTACGCCAAGCGGCTCAACAATAACGATAGAAAAAAAGCGTCAGTTGACTGTTGGTGAAAGAAGAAAACTTGGCAAAACCGTAAACGTAGCCATGCAGCAAAACAACTCGCGTGACCCTTCTGCTAAATTAAAGTATCTTGCGAATGAAATGGGTGATGGAATAGGTTACTCAGAGTCGTTCGAGAATATCAAAAATCCAAATGAAATTATTCAGGGCAGGCCAAAATGGGCTACACAGGTATTTAAGAATCCCAAATTTAAAAAGCCAATAGATGAACAGCTTTCCGCAAGGCAAACAGTAAGCGCTGCAGCAACGAGCAAGAAGATAAAATCAATTGACGAAGCTATTGAAGCAATAGTAAATGGTGCTTCGCTTTCAACTATTGATTCATCGATAATGCCAGAGGTTCTTGCAAGAAGTCGCGTTGTCCAAAGGAATAAGATAAATGCAGAGCAGTACCTTATTTCTGCGGGAACTGAAAAGTATCTAGAATACGTAAAGCCAAAGAGCTTCCAACATCTAGCCGAAAGATTTGCCTCTGACCTTCAGGAACATCTAGGTCTAGCTTCTCCGGATATCATACTCAGCTCGAAGCCTGGAGATAAAAGACGCTATATGCGTCAAGATGTAGAAACAGTAATTCCTGGTTCAACATTTAATCCAAACAGGAAGATAGAAGATTTTTCTCCACAAGATGTTGCCAGAATGATGATTTCAGACTTGCTGACAGACCAACGTGAACGTCAGCTATCATCCATATATGCCTTAGACACAGCAAAAGGTCCAGTACCAGTGATGACTCAAAACACCACTTCTGGCCTTATTGAACTAGACAAGGTAGGAATAACGGAACGAACAAAGATGGGAATTAAAGACTTCTACGAAGGTGCTACACAAATAGATTATTCTGATTATTATCAAAAATTAAAAATTGAACAGCAGATTGCTTACAGGAATTTTATTGACAACCTGCTAAACAGGGCTCGTTCCTTCAAGATGAAAGAGCTAGTTTCAAGGCTGTCAATTGATGGATTGAGTGAAGCAGAAGCTTCTCATATAAAAATAATTGACAGAATTTTTGAAGTTAGAGTAGGAATACTAAAATCTCAAAAAAATGATTTGCTCAATTTACTAAAGGGCAAAAAGTGAACAACTATATAGTTATCATGGACCCAATCAGGGTAAAGAATTTTGCCATTGCTACAAATATTGATGGGAAAATCGATTTCTACCCAATGAACGAAATGGCCGTAAATTGGTCATTGAACCAGAAGTCAATCAAAAATCTCTCTTCAGTTACCGCCCCAGATGGAATGTATGTTTCTGGAGTGAAAGCTATAACCCCATCAGTAAGCATATTGATTGATTCACTTTCAACAACGCAGTCCAATGGTGGTTATGTAGATAAAAAAATAATGTCTAATAATTTATATTTAGGTAGAACAAAAACAAATCTTAAACAAAATAAAACAAAAATATCAGGAATACAAATAAGAAAAATACACAAGAGCTCAAGGGAAAATGCAATCAGATATAAGGCAATGGCTTTCCTGGGCAGGGCCAATAGGAGTTCCGTCATAAGCAGTGTTAAAACAAGAAAGTTAAAATTAGATAAAACAACTGCGTCTTTCTTTGATAAAAAGATAAAAAACGTCAATACAGTTGAAAAGTCTTTTGGAGCAAATTTATCAAGAAGGATTGCATCTTCTGTTTTTATTAACAATAATGAAAAATCAAACAGACTTAATAGGAGAGCAAAATCTCTATCTTGCGCCTCAAGGGAAGAGATTTCCAAAAAATCAATAAGTGAATCTATAGATTTTTCAATAGATTCAAAATCAACAAGGTTTGTTTAAGATGTCAAAATCTAGCATTGTTGACAAAATAGAGGCATTAAAGATGGCTAAGAACATGGGGTGTTCTGGGGCGCACAAGGATAAAGACGGCAATTGGATGCCCTGTTCTTCGCATGAAGAAATGCAGAAAATATCAAATGTAGCCGAGGGCGATAAATGGCGCTCTGCCGTTCCTGGGTATAAAGGTGAAGACGGACGCGTTAGGGGAAAAAGGAAAAGAAGAAGAAACGATTCATGGGAAAAACTTAATGAAAGACCGATTTCTTCAATACAAACACTCCCCGGGGGAGGGCTAGTATCGGGTCCTGCTTCTGCTGGAATAACAGCAAGTGGACCAATATCCATGTCGAGTGCAAATAGTGATATAGAGATAAAATCACAACCAGGGCCAGAGTACGTAAGAGATAACGACCCAGACGTTTTTCAAGACATAGAGTCTGCACGTTTTAGGGCTCGTCAACTTGGTTGCATAGGGGTCAGTAGGAGAGTGTCAAAAACTGGCCGAATGGTATGGATGCCATGCACGAACAACTCAGACTATTCACGCCTTGCTGGGGCTACGGCTCTTGGCAGAAGAGGTCAGCAAAGAGACTTTGAGCGAGCAGTGAGAACTGTACTGATGAGCGAGCTGAAACGTCCGAAAAGGAAAGTTTCAATACACCAAGAAATTTACAATTCCCAGTAACTATTTACACACAATATTGCCCAAATTTAAGTAGTTACACTAAAACATTTTAATCTCTGTTATTTTTGATACATAGGGCTGGGTGCTTACCTAAGCCGTAATAATAATCAAATTTATACCCAACCCTTTCAAACTCTAACAGGAGAAAATTATGTCGCAAGACAATGCAAGAATCGAAGAGCTTCAATCAGCACTTCGCACTAAAATGGCCGACAATAAAGCAATTGCTGACTCGTTCCGCGTAGAAGAAGGCACAGTTGTTGTGTCGACTGAGCAGAAGACGGCTTTTGACAAGAACATGGCAGACATCAAGGAAATCAAAAGCCTTATTTCTGGCCTCGAGACAATGGGTGAAGTTGACCGCTGGTCTTCAGAGCCACAAGGTTCAGTTGCATCAACATATGCAGCAACCGCAAATGAAGTAGCTCAACTCTCTTCACGTGAAATTAAGTCAATCGGCGCAATGTTCCTTGAGTCAGCAGAGTTCAAGGCTCTCAACGGTGGACGTAACGGCGCAAACATGCCTGCTCCTTGGCAAGCAAATGTTTCGTTGTCTTCATACAACGTTAAGGACGTTTTCTCGGCAATGCCATCTGGCACGCCAACTGCATTCGGAACAATTCAGCGTGACCCAATCGTTACGCCACCAACCCGCACAAAGCGTGTTCGTGACTTGTTCCCAACCCGCACAACAACTGCAGCAGTTATCGAATACTTCCGTCAACTTGGTTTCACAACGCTGGATGCATCACACGGTGTAAACAGTGCTTCTTCAGTAGCAGAGCGTTCAGGTGGAGCATTCGGTGCAAAGCCACAGTCTTCGTTCGCATTTGTTGGCGAGCAGGCTCCAGTGCGCACACTCGCACACTGGGAAGCTGCACACCGCAACGTGCTTGCTGACGAACCACAACTTCGTTCAATCATTGACAACGAGTTGATGTACGGTCTTCGCCTTCTTGAGGATGCACAAATCCTCAATGGTGACGGCGTTGGCGAAAACTTGCTTGGTGTTCTTCAGACTCCAGGAATTCAGACCTACAGCTGGTCTGCTGGCTTGTCAACACCAGTTCCGGACACAAAGGCTGATGCACTTCGCCGTGCGGCAACCTTGTCGTTCCTTGCTTACTACGAGCCAACAGGCATCGTACTTCACCCATCAGACTGGGAAGATATCGAATTGACCAAGGATACAAATGGTCAGTACCTTATCGCAGTTTCGGTTGCAATGGGTGGCGAGCCAAAGGTATGGCGTATGCCAATCGTTGACACTCCAGCAATCACAGCAGGAACAGCTCTCGTTGGTGCATTTGGTACCGGCGCTCAGTTGTACGACCGTGAGCAAGCTTCAATCCGCATCAGCGAACAGCATTCGGACTTCTTCGTCCGCAACGCAATCGTTATCCTTGCAGAGCAGAGACTTGCGCTTGCTGTCAAGCGTCCAGAGGCATTCGTTGAAGTAACATTTGACAACGAACCAGCCTAATAATCTGTAAGCAAAGCCCCACTTGTCCTTTAGGGGATGAGTGGGGTTTTTGCTTTTTATAAAAACAACTAATGATATAATCTAATTGTCCGTATAAGCCAAACTTCGTTCAAAGGAGAAATTATGTTTGGAAAGGTTCCCGTATCAACATTTATGCTGAGCAGAAGCGCCGTAAACGCTGTCGGTACAGATAAATTGCGTTTTAGAGTTCCATTTGCGTGTGTCATCAGGGCAGCAACAGTTGCCGTTGATGCTACATCGTCTGGTGCTTCACAGATTTTTGATGTCAACAAAAATGGCACAACTCTCTTCACGACCCAGGCTAACCGCCCAACAGTTGCAGCTGCCGCAGTATCAGCTTCTGTGGCCTTGCCAGACGTAAAAACACTCGCTGCTGGCGACGTTATTACTGTTGACATTGACCAAGTTGGTTCAGGCACAGCAGGAACTGGTTTCACTATTGCTCTTAGCGTTTTGCCAACGGCAAGAGGCTACTACTGATAGGTGTTTGAAATAAAGCCCTACATCGTAAATTGCGGTGTAGGGCTTTTTTCGTATACTGAATACTTCTTATGCTCGCTAAATAACTATGAGAGAATGAACCTATGGAAAATCAAGAAATTGAAATAGAATATCTAGAACTGCTCTCAATCCAGCTTGGCATTAATGAAAAAGCTGCCGAAAAATGCCCCAGAGCAACCCAGGATATAGGCGTCAACCTACGCAATAGAGCAAGCGCCATAAAAACAGCAATGTACGGCCCCCTAAACCCAGCTGAGCCCAATACGGAATATTGGGATAAGTTAGGAAAAGAATGGGACGTTGATGCAGCATCTGCAAAAAAACAACTATGTGGTAACTGTTCTTTGTTCATACAAACCCCATCAATGAAGTCGTGCATTAAAGATGGTGTTACTGGCGGCGAAAGAAAAGACGAATGGGAAGCAATTGATGGTGCCGGAGAGCTTGGATACTGCGAAGCGTTTGACTTTAAGTGTGCCTCAAAAAGAACTTGCCGCGCATGGGTTGCAGGAGGTCCAATAACCTCAGAGAAGAAAAATACAACAGAAGAAAAGTCCTTTGATGATTCAGACTTGCCAAAATTTGATGAATACTATTCAACAAATGTCAAAAATGATATTAACGAAAAAGCCCTTTATCAAAGAAAGGCAATGTCTGAAGCTGCTGACCTAAAAAGAGGGCCATGCTGGGAAGGGTATGTGCAATCAGGAATGAAAAAAGGGAAAAACGGCAAACTTGTCCCAAACTGCATTCCTGTTGAGACTAAATCCGCAGGTGGATACCGCAATCCAAAGGGTGGATTGACTGCTGCTGGTAGGAAGTATTTTAAGAGAACTCAAGGCGCAAACCTTAAGCCGGGAGTAAAAGGGCCAGCAGATACTCCAGAAAAGATGCGCCGCAAGGGTTCCTTTCTCACTAGATTCTTCACTAATCCATCGGGTCCGATGAAAGATGAAAAAGGCAGACCAACAAGACTTGCTTTGTCTGCTGCGGCGTGGGGAGAACCCGTTCCTCAGGATATGGAGTCAGCGGCAAAATTGGCAGCAAAGGGAAGAAGACTATTGGATAGATACAAGGGCACTAAGAAAAATAAATAGTTGCTAGTATTGCCAGATGAGCAAAAAAGAAAAAAATCATTACTCCGAATACTCAGAGGGTCCCCTTTCTGTGATGCCAATAGCTGGCAAAATTGGAGCAGAAATTAGTGGTGCAAGGCTTTGTGAAATAACTGAATCTGATTCATTGTTAATAGATTTAATCTACAAGTTAATGCTGCGGCATAAGGTTATATTTTTTAGAGAACAAAACTTATCACCAGAACAGCATGAAAAATTTGCTTCTTTTTTTGGAGATATCCATGTAGCTCATCCGCTATTACCGTCAAAGGATGGATACCCAAACATATTTGAAATTGACTATACGATTCCTGGCAGTCAGTATCCGTCCTACGAAAATGGAAGTAACACCAAATACCAAGACCACGGAGTGGCTTGGCATACAGACATAACATTTACTGAAGAACCACCTAAGTGCTCGATATTAAATGGCGTCATCATTCCTTATGCTGGAGGAGACACTATGTGGTCAGACCAAGTTATGGCATTTTCTACGTTAAGTAATAAAATGAAGGACATGTTAAGGGGGTGCTATGCCATACATGACGCATCAGAATTTGCTCATAGCGGAATTAACGCTGTGTCAAGACACCCAGTCGTCATAAGGCACCCAGAAACAAACGAGGAATCACTGTTTGTTCACAAGGGTTTTACGCGCAGGATAGTAGACCTGTCAAAGCCAGAAAGCGATACGGTGCTGAGCTTTCTGTATGAGCATTCAACTCGCTACGAATTCACCGTAAGATATCGGTGGACGCAGGGCGACATAGCATTTGCTGATAACAGAGTCACGCAACATGCTGTTGTTGGAGATATTGGAAGAGCACCACGCCTGGTCAATAGAGTTACGTTAAAAGGGGAAAAACCAATACCGGCAACCTGAATGGCTGCACTTGTGGGATAATTTATTCCATGAGCGAAAGATTCTGGTATGGAGCAACGGTACTAAAGGTAATCGACGGGGATACCCTAGACCTAATGATTGACCTTGGCTTTAACATTCACCACAAAATACGAGTACGGCTTTACGGTGTGAACACGCCGGAATCCAGAACTAAGGATTTAGCAGAAAAAGAAATGGGCCTGAAGGCTAAGAAATTTACCGAGGACTGGCTGACTAGCCACAAGTGGGTTTATATAAATACAATCCCAGACAAAAATGATAAATATGGTCGCATACTTGCACGCATCTACTCTTCAGATGACGTTGAAGCTACAACTACCGCTTGCCTAAATAAAGACATAGTTCAATCAGGTTATGCCAGAGAGTACTATGGTGTTGGTGACAAGACATGGGCAGAGTTCAAGCACAAGTAGGTAAGTATGGCTTCAGAAAAAGAAGATGATTTTCTTGATAATGAAAAACCAGAAGAATACATTTACGATTCAGAGAAGATTAGCGGCTTCCCTTCTGACCTGAAAACAAAGAATCAGTTTGACAACGTAGAGCACTCAATTAATCACTGGCATGACGGTGCGGTAACTGCGGAAATTATAAATATGGAGAAAAAGTGAAAAAGGTACTACTCCTCATTGCGTTACCAATATTCGCATTTATTGCCATATCGATAAGCTCTTTAAGATTCAGGACTGCTGATAGTCAGTATGAAGAGATGTGGGAATAGGGTACTCTTCATCAATAACCTCTGGAACTTGTCTGCATATTCCGCATTTGCCATAATGTCCATAGGCTTGACTTTCATGACACGGCCAGTCGCGGCAGCATCTTAGGGTTATTATTCTTCCACGCCATTTTGTTATGTTCACAATATTACCTCTAGATTTTTAATCCCTCTAAGAAAAGAGCTAGCCTTCATTCTTGCAGCAACTTCATTATTTATTATTGCTTTTGGATACATTTTTGACATTTCTTCCAAAACTATTCTTAGTTGCATTTTTGCCAAACTTGCGCCGATGCAATAATGAATACCAAACCCGAAACCAACATTTTGGCTATGTTTTCTTGCTGGTAGAAAAACATCTGGCCATTCAAATATGTCCTCGTCACGGTTGGCCGATGCAAGCATTAGCATCACTTGAGCACCCTTTGGTATTACGGATTCAGAGACCCTTACATCCATTGTCGTGTATCTGATTGAGCTCATCACCGGTGTAGAAAATCTGACGCACTCTTCGACGATGCGGGGGATGGAAGATGGGTCTGAAACAATCTCTTCCCAACATGAGTAGTGAGTAAGTATTGAATGAAGACTGTTTGTCAGAAGGTACCTAGCGGTCTCATTGCCACCAACCAACAACGCAAGAGAGTTGGCCTGTGCCTGCTCATATGTAATTTTACCTTCTTTAATATGTGCATTTAAAAGTGCCGAAACAATATCTGACCCTTCTCCGCTCTTAGACTTTGCGTATTTGTCAAAATATTCAAACCAATCTAACACTGCTTGAACTACTTCATCCGTTACGTTTTCCCACCCGTCAGCACCTTCAACCATTGCTTCTCCCCATTTTTGCAATAGCTCGTAGTCGCTTTCTGGTATTCCAAGTATTTTCCCTATAACCCAAACAGGAAGTGGTTGAAGTAATGTCTGAACGATGTCAAAAGACTTATCAACTTCGCATTCCTTAAGTGAGCTACGGACAAATTCTCTTATCCATTCTTCGTACTCCTGCATCTTCTTGGGAGTAAAAGCTCTCTCTACAATGCTCCTCTGAACTCTGTGTTCAGGGTCGTCACAGTCAATCATGAAAGGCTGAGGTATGGAATTTGCGCGAGCCCCAAGTGAACTTGTAAATATTTCCGGGTTCCTAAAGGCAAAAAGTATATCTTCATGCTTAGTTAGAACGTAGGTATTGGTCTTTTCATCTTTGCAAATAGGTTCATTCAGACGTAAATATTTAAATTTTTCGTAAGGTTCATTGTAGAAAGATTTATCGAAGAAGTCCATAGTGAACACTATACCTTGCGCCCTCGGTACGATTCGAACGTACGACCTGCGGATTAGAAGTCCGTTGCTCTATCCCCTGAGCTACGAGGGCATTTTATCTGTTGTGAAGTTATCTTTTTTTGTTTAATTTATGCAAGTAAATAGTTACTGCAAGATTCAGGATTCCTATTGACCACCCAATGTAGTATCTCATTCCTGTATTCCATTCTTTTATGCTTGTATTTTTATATATTACTTATATGCGTTAGCTTTTCAGACAATACTGCTTCAATAGTTTGAGCATTTATGTTTATTCCAGCAGCAACAAGAGGATTTATTAGCTTTGAGGAATCTTTGCTCCATTCATCATAGTCGAGCAGTATACAGTTATTTCCGAAAATTCCAGAATTAAACCCGTTAATAATCCACTGGCGCCGATTTCTAATTTCATTTATTGAGTCATCCCTGAACTTCCATATTGAAGAACGAGAACACTCCTCAGGGTCTCTGATATTTAGTATAAAAAGAATGTCTGGGAATAGTCTCCTTATAAAAGCTATTTCACTGTTTGCTACTTTTTCATCAGGGTAAGAAGAGATGAAATTTTCCTTCCATCCAATATTTGGTGAATGGACTACTCCAAGCACGTGTCTTACGTAGACCGCCTTTATGTAACTCATTACGGAATCAACATCGACTTCATGTGCCATGAACACGGGGTTCCTGTCGTCATCCATTGGTATATCCGGAAACAATGATTCAGGAATCGATGTTTTTGCATCAATCAAGCTTTGCACGAATGCGTGCATGTGGTTTATGGTCATTGGTTTTTCACCAATGCACTTAAAGTTGTCGCTGGTATTTATGGCTCTCTGAATTACCGTAGAGCCAGTTCTTGGATATGAAAGCACTGTAAAATACATATTGAGCCCAATCTCGGGATTGAACCGAGGACCTTTCGCTTACAAGGCGAGCGCTCTACCACTGAGCTAATTGGGCGGAATTCTAAGAAAATCTTGTTAGTGGAACATTCTTATCTTTAGGCTTTATGTAAGTTGACCAATCTGGAACCATTGTCTTATCTGGTGTTTCTGGTTTATAGTTGCCACTTATACACATTCTGTTTTCATCACTTAAATGCCTATCGGTATAGTGGTCTAGGAATGAATTAAAGATTATCAGTTTCCCAGTGACGGCAGGAACAACGATTCTGTTCTCCATACCGTTGCAGTATTGTGCGACAAAATGCAGATTCGCCCCATCTTTTGGAGCGTGAGCGTAGTATGCGATTGAGTAATACTCTTCTGGGTGTAATTGGTAATTGGTTTTATGATTGTGTTGCGGCATGGTCATGAGTTTGCTCATTGTGTACATCCATATTTCGCGACAAACCATCGGCTTGCCAGCAACAGCATCTACCCTCTTGCTTATCTCGTCCTTTAACTTTTCAGACTCTGGACCAGCAGAAGGGAAGCTCATATCCCAGTCATAGACGTCACTCAATTTAGAAGTTATATTAGAATAAAATTTATTTAGTTCAACAATAAGTTTCTCATTATCAATTTCTGTAATATAGGACTCAAAAATACTTTGCTTTACTAGTGAGATTTCTTCTATTTGCATTTTGTCACCCTAAACTATGATTGGAGAAGTAATTATTGGCCTATCCCAATATACCGACCAGTCCGCATTTGGCTCGATATTTGGGCTTACTGGCTCTAGGTTCATACTGACGACGAGACGTGGCTGACTAACCTTTTGGCGCGCGGTCATATGTGTCATATATGAGTTAAATATTACAAGCATGCCTACCAATGGGGTGACGGCGTGCATTCTCTGCATCACTCCGCACCATTCAACCAAAAAAATTAACTCAGCTGACCCCTCGGGGGCTTCTGGATAATAGGCGACCGAGTAATACTCGGAAGGATGAGCATGAAGATTCGAGTGATGGCTGTGAGCAATTACACTTTGATTTTCAATTAAATTTATTGCCCATATATCTTTAACGAGGTATTCTTTATTTGTCATTTGGTTTATTATTAACAGTATTTCATTTTCTAATTTTTGAATTTCTGGGGTTACTGGAATAATAATGTCTTCGTACTGGACAAAACCTCTACTAATCCATCCGTACTCAGGAGAGTTTTTATTCATGCCAATACCGTAATTATTAACGTCAGCAGCAATCTGCTTATGATTGATATCATCAAGCATTGTCGTGTATATATTTTGAGAAATAACTGGTATTTCTTGTAGTTTTTTATTCATTGCAATGGTGACAGGACTTGGGCCTGTGGGTCCTTGCTTGATGTTTCGTTAGCTTCAATCCATACTCTCGCCCCACATCTATCGGGCTCGTCCGACTGAACTACAGTCGCAGCAACATTACTGCAGTGAGGACAGATTATGTCGAGGCTTTTCTGATGCTTTGAACCCTTGTAGGTTCTGTCGATGATTGCAGCAATTCCTTTTTTGATATTTTGCTGATGTACGTGAATTATGTGTTTCATGCCGTAATTACTCCACGCCTACTGTAGATACATTTTCCATATTGCGCCCCCAGCATGACTTGAACATGCGACCTACAGTTTAGGAAACTGTTGCTCTATCCGCTGAGCTATGGGAGCTAACCATTGCTAGCGTACTGGACAGGCTCCGCCTTCGCAATCCCCAAAGTCAACCATGCCGAAAGATGTTTGAACAAGTGGAATGCTTATGTCAACTTTGCTTACGAGTTTTTCATATGCTTCTTTTGTAATTTCCTCATATGGCGGCAAGGAGAAATTATGGTCTGAATGAAGAAGGAAAGAAACAGACTTAACACTCTTGTCGTAGTTCTTCTCTAGCCATTCCTTAATTGAGGCCAACTCTTCCTTGCGGTAATAGACCGTAACCGAAACTGCATTGTCTGCCCATTCGGTTTGCATTTTCTTTACCCATTCAAGCTGTTCAATTGCTGTCATATCTTTAGCCAAAACAGAGCCTTCTGGGGATTCGCAAGGAAACTCGACAACGTATCTAGTGTGGTCTTCGCGTCCATCAATCCCGATATCCCAAACAACCTTGTAACCACGCTTACGACATGCTTCTACTAATGGGTCGTTTGAACCAAAGCGAACACGTCGTATGTAATGCGAAGCGTATGCTGGGTGTACTCCTGGGGTAACTCCAGGAAGTAAGGAAAGCGTTCCGGATGGCTGAACTGTTGTCATGCGAATTGATTCAGGGAATCCATTCTTTGCTGAATACTCTTTATCCACTTCTCGCAGGTAGGAGTAAACGGGAGATAGCCACGAAAGTTGGTCAGTGCTTGATTGAAGAATTCCAGTAATGCTTTGTCCAAGACGAGCATTTTGACGAACGATATTCGTAGTCTTTTCGTAAGGATAAGAAAGACGAGTTATGTGCTTTTGCGTCATGTAAAGCAAACGTGAAATTTCCTTGAACTGCTCAAGCGACTTGATATTGGGGAGGAATATAGTTGCCAAGTTGCAGGACTCTCCGTCGGCTAGGCCGATTTCTGCACATGGATTAAAACCCTCAATGCTTGGGTCTGGGCGCTTTTCGCCAAGTCTTCCGTGCGAGCGAGCGAGTTTGCGGTTAATCAAGCCATATGGCTCACCAGAGCCGTCATAGCCCTTCCAGAGCTCTCCTGGAAGCTCGTCGTAGCCATCTGCGTAGATTGAGTTATTGCTGTTGGCTCTCCATGCTGGAACCGAACCTGATGACCAATTCTTGGCACGCAAGAAAAGAACGTCGTCAGGGTCTCCCATTGAAATTTGAGCAGAACGGCGAGATGAGCCAGAAACAACAATTCGTCCAATGATATTGCAAATATCGAGCACATCAATAGAGCGGAGTTTCTTTCCAACTCTTCCATCTAGAACTTTGCAGATATCGGCAATGCCGTCAATTAGCGCCCCTGGACCAGATGCTGTCCCACCGAAACCTTTGAGCGGCGCACCGTACTCACGAACAAGGATAGTTGAGTAAGTAAATGATTTGCCAGTCTCAAAATACGACTTGAGAACACTGTGGAGGAGTCTCTTCCAACCGCCACGGCTGTCTGGAACAATGATGTCAGCATCATTGGTGCGCTCATGATTAATTACTACGTTCGGCCTGACCTTGGGCAAGTCATGAATTTTTGAGCGCTCAACTGAAAAGCCAACACCGCCACCAAGCATCAAGTACTCAAACAAGAACTCAAAGTCTTCAACTTTTTCGATGTTAGTGAAGTAGCAGTTATTGAGCGATGCTCCACCAAATTTTTCTACCATTGGTGTTCCTAGTTGCCAAAGAGCGCGTCCACTAAATGAACAGCGTAAATTGAATACATGGTCAAATAACTTTTCAGCTTCTTTTTTCGTATACGGAACGCCAATTGCGTATGCACCGTCGATTACGCGCTGAATTGTTTCTGGCCAAGTTTCGGTTTCCCCATTGTCTTTTTTGCGACTATATGTGCGAAGAAAAACGATTTCACCTAAACCGCTAAATCCCCATGGGGCTGTTTTTTGAGAATACGAATCTACAAATGATTGTTCAAGAATTGTCATAATTTTCCTAGGTGTGTTGTGAATTGATGTGAGTTACAAGCTTAACTTATCACGAAATACAGAAAGAGTCTAAAGTCGTTCTAATTTTTTTCCTGTTTCCAGAGACCGAGCTTTTCTGCCTCGCGCAGTGTAATACTTTTGCCTTTTCTATGGACAAGAACTTTTATTTTATTGAACGGCGTTATCTGACGTTCTTCATAAATATCTTCTTCTATAAGAAAAGTTTGACTATCTATTAATTCTTCCGTATAACCCAACCACGCTATTTTTTTCGGAGGACCGGATTCGCCAGTGCAGTCTCCGGTTTCATGCCCGCAAATTATGCAAGGTTCTCGGTTTGACTCATAAACGTACACATCGTCGTAGATTCTCCTGGATTGCTCCTCACCCCTGCTGCCGGGCTCGTTGCGAAAAATGCTACTCATCTAAGAATTGTACACTAGAAAAATTCTTGTATATAAAATCCGTTGTGAGCTATGACTGCTCTTAGTTCGTCATAGGCTTCTGGTTGGACTTCTTGTTCTGGACTCTCGGCCAAGACTGATTCCAGCATTATTGGGTACTTAGAGTTTTTTAATACTTTTTGAGCTTTTGTTGGATATATGAGCATCTCAAACCAAGTCACTTCTCTGCCCAATTGGTATGTGTAGGGAAGGGCGACTAGGTTTACCTCGATGGCGTTATCAACTATCTCCGCATGGGTCAAGGTTATGCACTCCTCCACCCCGGATTCTGGGTCAATGTAAGCTTTGGATAACTCTGTGTTTGGAATACTTTCTGGGTCCATTGAGCAGTAACCTTCGGCTACCATCGTTATTGCTGTTACTCCCCAGTATCTCCTTAGTATTGAGCAAAGAGCCCCACTTTTGCGCAATCTTTCGTTTGGCGGCAAAAGCATTGTTTCCTTACTCATCTGGCAGACTATGGACATATCGCCTTCGGTCCAGCCCATGAAGTTGAAAGTAAGGTCTTCACCAAGACCGTATTCCTGAACACAGACTATTTTCGCCAATTTTGCGGAGGTCGCAGCAAGCGCTATTTTACTGAAATTATCAGAATATGTGTCCTCCATACGACAACATTAAACTTTATTTAAGCCCCACAGGGGATGTTCCCCAATGCTGGCTTGTCTTCTACTAGCATATTTGGCATGACAGTTAACAAAAAAACACAAACAAAAAAAACTGCTGAGAAAAAAGTAGCCGCTAAAAAAGTAGCCGTTAAAAAAGCTACTCCGCAAAAAGCTACTACTAAAAAAGCTCCAGTAAAAAAAGTATCAAGCAAAAGCGATACGCTTGAAAATGAAATAGGCAAATTCATAGATAAAGATAAAATCGACGAATGGGCAAAAAGCCTGAACGAAGTAGTCGACCGCGAAAAGCTGGAATCTTCAGTGCAGCAGGCTTCGGAAATTGTAAAAGAAACTGCACAATCTATCGATAAGAAAATTTCATTTCTGAAAAGAATTTTTGGTAGAAAACTCAAGTAAAAATATGTCAACAGAACATCGGCGCGCCCCAAAACGCGATGTAGTGGACATATCAAGAGTTGGCTCATGGGGCAACGTGCTGTACCAGCATAAGCTTTCGTGTGGACACATAGAGTCCAGAGCAAGAGCCGCAACTACGAAAACTCTCGCCTGCGCATGGTGCCTTCGTGCTGAAAAAATAAACGTAGAAATGAAATCTCTTTCTGCTCCAGAAGTAGGACTTGTTCCAAAAGAAGAACAGTCCGTAACGGAGTTTGATAGCTACGTAGGAAAATTGCGTGCTGGCATTTCTAATAAGTTTTCAATACCAATTGACGCAATAGACATAAACACTATTGACGTCAACGGATATTTGGTAATAAAAAATGGCGTAGTATTTCTTTCTGCCTCAGACGTTGATAGGCTCGGCAAATCATAACGTAGAGGATTGGGAGAGAGAGTGGAAATTTACGATTCTGTGCCGAGAGATGGTTCCTGCGCAAACCATTCTGTCAACCTATGGTTTACGCCTACAGGGAAGAGCCAAGTATCCAGGAAAGAAAGAAAATTAAGAGCAGACAATGAGTCTGAAGCTAAGAGCATTTGTCTTTCCTGCCATATAAAAACGCATTGCTTGGAATACTCTTTAAGGCATGAGCCATTTGGAACGTGGGGCGGCTTGAATGAAATTGAAAGAGCAGAACTAAGGCAGCAGAGAAAAATAAATCTTTCAAGAGATGGAAGGCTTACCGTTCCTGGTGTTGGGACAATGAACGCTGGCACAGGGTATGTAACTTCAAGAAAAAAGCACAGTTAGCGAGAAAGCATGAAAAGCTCTTCCCCGATAACTCAAAAGGTATTAGAAAAATTAGATGTAGTTAGAGAGACTTCGGCTGGATGGCAGGCTAGGTGCCCATGTAGAGATGACGACTCAAACCCATCACTATCAGTCGCTGAGGGTGTAAGTGGAAATGTCGTCATGTTTTGCCACAGGGGAGCTAGTGCATGCTCATTTGAAGAAATATGCAAAAGCATTGGAATGAGCATGCCTGAACTTATGGGGGAAAAAATCGAAGAGCAAAAACCTAAGCAAAATCAACTGAAATTTGTTAAATCATATGATTACGTTGATGAAGATGGAAAACTTCTCTTTCAAAAGGTTAGATACATAGATGAGTACGGAAAGAAAACATTTCGTCAGAGAAAACCTCTAGCTGGCGGTCAGTGGGCTTACTCGCTTGGAGACATTCCAAAGATTCTTTATAACTTGCCAGCAGTGTTGGAGGCCAAGAAAAATGGCTACTCAATATGGTTGGTTGAAGGCGAAAAGGATGCTGACACATTAATCAGTCAAGGTATAGTAGCCACAACAATGCCCGGTGGGGCAGGAAAATGGCTGGACATACATACCGAGGCACTAAGAGGTGCCCATGTGGAAATTATCGCAGATAATGACGAACCAGGCAGGGACCACGCGCGACTAGTATACGGCCATCTTTTGAAAGCTGGATGTGAAGCAAGCATATGGGTTTCTCCAGTGGCAAAAGACATAACTGAGCACATTTCACATGACGGGCAAGATATTTACACGCTTGAATTTCTTGACCCAAATGAAGCTGAAGCAAGTTATAAATTTGAAAATACAGAAATAGATGAAACAGAGCCAGAAGAACTAATAACAAAAGAAGAAGAAGCTTTAGAAAAAGTTCTTTTAATGCTTCAGCGTGATGACATGAGCATCAAGCAGAAGATATTGAGGGTTGGCTCATTGCTTGATTCCGTATCTAGCGAGAAACCACTTGATGTTGGCAGATTGGTCTCGTGGACCGATTTCATAGAAGAATCTGAAGACGATACTTACGACTGGTTAATTCCCAATCTTCTAGAAAGAGGCGAAAGAGTAATCGTCGTTGCGGCAGAAGGTGTTGGAAAAACAATGCTCGCTCGCCAGGTTGCTCTTCTTTCAGCCTGCGGAATTCATCCATTTACATACCAGGAGATGAAGCCTCTAAAAACACTTACTGTTGACCTCGAAAACCCAGAACGAATTATTCGACGGGCATCAAGGAAGATAATACTGCAGGCCATGCATAGAAGTAAGATTAAAAAACCTCTATCGGAGCTGTATACAAAACCTGCTGGTCTAGATTTACTGAAAAGCAGCGACAGGGCTCTACTGGAAGAACAGATAGAAAAAACACAACCAGAATTGCTCGTCATGGGACCTCTTTACAAGTCATTCGTTGACCCAGGTGGCAGAACATCTGAAGCAATCGCAGTTGAGGTTGCTAAGTACCTTGACTCAATAAGGGCAATATATGGGTGTGCGTTATGGCTTGAGCACCATGCTCCACTTGGGACCACGATGACAACCAGGGACCTTAGGCCATTTGGTTCCGCCGTGTGGTCAAGATGGCCGGAATTTGGTCTGTCAATAACGCCAGACATGGTTTCCGGGATGCCATACGTCTATGACCTGAAGCACTTCCGTGGGGCACGTGACGAGAGAGAGTGGCCAACGAAGATAACTAGAGGCAAAATATTTCCGTTTGAGGTTTTGGAGTATTCAAAAATCACACTGTAATAGAGTGCTATTGTTGTCAAAGGTGAGCATATGGCTGATGACAAATCAAACAAAATAGTAACTAAAGAGTTTATCCAGGAACGCGATATGCGTATCTTTAAAATGCGCCAGGCCGGTACTTCGACCCAGGAAATTGCAAGAAGATTCGGGATATCAACATCTGCTGCGTCTAAAGCCGTGCAAAGAACACTGGAAAAAATGAATAGGGAAGTCCTGATGGCTTACCCTGAAGTTTTGAGAATGGAACTTGAAAGGCTAGATAGCTTGCAGCAAGCAATTTGGCCCATGACGCAGCACCGCAAAATGACAATGGACGACGGCAATGAAGTAGCGGTTGAACCTGACCTGAAGGCAATTCAGCAAGTACTTTCCATAATGGACAGAAGAACGAAGTTGCTAGGAATGGACCAGGTCAATGTGAGTGTTCAGATGGATGTCCAGTCAAAGAACAACGAAGTCATAAAAGCAACCCTTGCAGGCTCAACCAACGTCGCCGCAGAAGTCGATGCATTCAATCCAGAGACCGAAGCTAGGCAACTTCTGGAACTCATGGGGATATCTGGTGTTCTTCCTCCAGAATCTGTAAAACAGATGCTTGCCGACCACGAAATAGTGGATGCAGAGATAATTGATTACGGAGACAATAATGAGCAGTGACAACAACCTTCACGCCGCAATGGAACGAGCCATGCAGTCCGGTGATATGGGCATCAGACCAATGGCCAAAGAAGACGACGGCCCCATAGGGAAGCAGGTCCTAATAAGGACGACGGACTCAGATAGGGCGCTATGGAAAGAGGCTGCATTGGCAGAAGGCGTGACTCTTTCGTCTTGGATAAGGACAAATTTAAACAACGCTGCCAAAACCCTCCTAGAGTGCGAACACCCTGCAAATATGACCAGATTCTACCCATGGGCCACTATTTGTACGAAGTGTGGCAAGAGACTCGTTAGTTAAGAACTACAATATATACATGCGCGAAGAGGATATATTTTATGTTGAACAATCCTCGCGTGCAGTCCGTCGCGACCTCAAAATCAAGGCTGCATCCAGAAAGCTTGGGGCAAATTTAGGTTCTGTTTCAGGGAAAGCCCCCAAGAAAATGGTTCCATTTGACCCAAATGCAGAAGATGGTGACGGGGACCTAAAGGTTCAGGATGGCTCGGTGTGGGAAAGACCAGCGAAACCTTCTGTTCCGGGCGCACAAAATACTACCGGCACTACCGACGCCGATATTCAAGAGACTAGCAATTCCCCAAAAGAAGTCGGACAGGCACTTAATTCAGCTGCCATCGAAAGAGAAAAAGAATACAGAGGGCAACATGGAGCCCCCGATAGAGATAGCGGAGCCCCCCTTCACGACATGATGTATCAGGGTGGTATCTACCCGGAGGATGTCTACTCCTCTGATGCGGTGAGATTTTATGGCGTTGGCGATGACAGGCTAGACGCAATCGCTGCCGGCCTCATTAATAGCTACAGAGGTAGACCTAATGCGGTTGTCAGCATATATAGAGCTGTTCCAAACTCCAGAGCAAAAAGAATTGCAAATTTAGAAAAAGAAGCCGCCTACGTGATGAGGTATGGCAAGCCTCCAAGGTCAGCAAACACCAATTTGAGCACTTCTGATTTCTATCAAAAAGTTCTTGATGAACTTGAAGAACTTAGAAACCTACCAGAAGAAGAAAGAATTAAAATAAATCCAGGAGACTGGGTGAGTCCGATAAGGCAATACGTTATCGACCACGGCAATAGTCATCTAGGTGGACGTGGTAAATATCAAATAGTTTCTAAACGAGTAAAAGCAAAAGATGTCTATACCGCTGGAGATTCATGGCTCGAATGGGGGTACGACCCTGATGACTCAAAATCTGGTGGATTATCCTCGGGTGCTTCATTAGTAGAAAACGCAATCAATGATGATGCTGATGATGAAAGACTTCAATTAGCCGAAGCAATAGACAATGCACTTGAGCAACAGGTGGGATTGTTTATGCCTGGCTTGCTGTTGTTTGAGCCAGATAGCGATTCCTTCCAGTCATTGCGTGAAATTATCTCCGTTAAAGCACCCACAAGCACTGGTGCTCTTTCTGAAGCTGTAAAAAAATACAACGAGAGATATGGGACAAATCACGACCTAGCTAGCATGCTTTCTGAATTGATAGACAATCCGTCAGTTATGAATGCTACAGAAGGTCAAAAAGAAGCATTAATTAAAAAATTCTTTCCTTCTAGAAAAACTAGAGAAGACCTTTCCTTAAAAGAGCATCAAAGTACTGACTACAGGTATGGGGATAAAAATAAACTAGGAGGAGAAGTAAGAGCTACTTCTCCAGACTGGTTAAGGGGGATGACTCCAGAGCAGATAGCAAATGTTGTTATTCCAGAAGACGAAGAAGCGCTTCATCAAATGCTGGCAGATGAAGCTGGATATCTTGTAGATGGAGAAATAATTGATTCTGACGGCAAAGAAATGACTGGCCGTGAATTTGCTAATCAACAAGTTGTTAATTCAATTCCGTTGGACGAATCGTCGAAGAATAGAGAAATTCTTAGAGAAGGAATAAAAAATGCATTAATAAAATCTCCAGCTTTTCTTCAAGCTGTACAAAAATTTGGATTCCCACCAATTTACGTAAGTGATTCAGGAAAAATAAATATCCCGGGCCGAAATACAGACCGTTGGATTGGTGCATTCAACCCGAGTGTTCCTCACATTGCTATAACAACTTTTGGGATTGATGAAGTCATTACCCGTGGTGGGAAGTCAATTTCCGGACCAGTCGAAGAGTTGGAAATTGGCGACTTCTTCAATAATTCTTACGATTTAACCCAATTACACCTCGAGTCTCAGATAATGCATGAGTGGGGACATTATTTACTGTTTTTATTTGATGTACTAGATACTGAGTTCGCTACTCCTAGAAGAAAAAAGATAAGAAGCGTTGTAGGCGATGAGGCAACGAAGCAAAACATGGAAATTGCAAAAAAATATTCCGCAGCGAACCCAGAGGCACAAAATATTTTAGACCAGTGGGACCCTCCAGATGAATTTTATGAAGGAGACGGAATAGACGAAGTTTCAAAAGAATGGATGGACTCTCAGTCATTTCCATTCGCGATATCTCGTTATTCACATTCCTTAATAAGTGAACTGGGTGCAGAAGGTGTTGCTTTTGCTCTTCACCCAAATAAGGAAATAAGAACAGATGGAATCAATCAAACGCTAAGAAACGACATAGAGGCTCTACTCGGTTTCTCAATCGAGGAAGCTTTCAATAAAACAGACGAAACTCCAATAGGAGCAGGAAGAGCAAGAAGAAGGGCAGCTAATTCTGAGCAGAGATTAGAAATGGCTAAGCCTGATGAACGGCAGCCGATGTTTGCTCCTGAATTACTGGAAGAACTGACGAGACAGCAAGGCGCTGCAGATAAACCATCTCTTTCATCTGGCGGCAAAGCCCCTAGGTACCCACGCGAACCAACGCTTGGCGCATTCCTTGGGGCAGCAGAAGAGCGATTTGCTAGCGCTAGGTCTTGGGATGAGTTTAGGGAAATATACAACGATACGGAAATGGTGTTTCTTGACTACGAAACAACTGGCTTGAATTTTGACGAATATGGTCAGGCGACTAGCAATGGAAACCCAACACAAATAGGTCTTGTTAGAATAAAGAACGGGCAGGAGATAGGGCGACTTAATCTCTTCATGAACCCAGAAGAACCTCTTGGTGATTGGTCTGCAAAATATCTGAAGGATGCGAGCGGTAACCCACTAACAAACGAATGGCTTGCCACTCAGATGTCAATGGAGGAAGCCCACAAGCAGGTCGCCGAGTTTATTGGACCAGATGCAATTATTGGTGTGCAAAATGCAACATTCGATAAGAACGTTTTGGAAGACACACTTGCAAAGCATGGAATAGATTGGCGCCCCTCTGGATATCTGGACACAAGAGACATAAGCGCAATGACGCTTCCCGTATGGAGCGAAGAGAACCCAGACGGACCATACACAATCGATAAAGATGGAAACAAAAAACCATCAAGCAGTCTTGCCGCTATAACTGAGTATCTTGATGTTCCACTAGGCGAAGGGCACCACAATGCTGATGCTGACGCTCTCGCCACAAGTCAGGTAATGCAAAAGATTATAGATAGAGCTATAGAAAATGATTGGTCAGTGGATGCTCTAAGTAAAGAAAAACGAGATGAGAAACTTAGATTAGAAAGAGAAAAATTCGAGTCAGATGTAGTGCGTTTTGAAAAAGAAAAAAGCGATTTCTTAAGAGGTGGCTTATCTTCTGGAGCATCTCCATCTAGTGGAGTAAATTGGGATAGCCTTTTTGGTGATGGTTCACTTGACGGTACTGGACTACCAGATTTACGTGAAGAACTAGAAGACTATCTGTCGCAAGACGCTAAGGAATCTCGTGAAGACTGGGTCGGAGGAGTTAGCTTCTATAAGACAGTGTGGCCATCTAAATACTTGGATGAAATAACAGACCCCGATGACGACCAGCATTACCAAGTTCTTCAAACTAGATTAAGAGAAGCTGGATTCCCTGACATTGTTACAATAAGAAGAAGAGGAACACCAGACCCAAGAGGGGAAATAAGAAACGGTTCCGCATTTGAAAATTGGTCAGGCGGAGACCCAGATGCAACACACTACGGCCAAGATACAAAATTATTTGTCAGCCAAGTTCCAATACAAAACATAATAGGTGTTGGCTCTTTAGAAGAGGGAGAATTCTTTTACCTTGACGAAGGTGTCGAGACCGTAGAAATAGTAGAAGATAAATCCGCTCCAGATTTAGAAAAACTTTCTAATAAGGGAATTTTTGGAGGAGAGGGATTTCAAAGAGCTCAAATATCTTGGCTTAGAAATCTCATCCCGGAGTTGAAAGAAATTAGAGAGACAGATGATACTGAAGCGTGGTTTTACGAAAGTGCGCAGCTGATAAAGCAGGGACTAAGCAGAAGACTCGCTGATTCCATAAGTAATGTTTTGCCAGAAACAATTCGCAAGGTTCTAATTTCTACAACTAGGGAGCCAAGTGCAATTGTTTCATCTCCCAAGAGATTGCGTAATTCATACTTTCCCGACTCCGGCAGGAAAATGACCGATAATTTTCAAAAAGTAATGAATACGCCAATGGGTGTTTATCAATTCTATCGAGCGCTTGTGTCAAGAATTGACAGCGATTACGGTGGAAGAGAGGCTGTGGAGGAAAGAATAAGAAAAGCGAAAAATCTTAGCGAAGACGAAAAAAATTTTATGCGGGCTATGTATTCTGACCCCGGAGTAGATGCTTCTAATTACAATCGCGAAAACTATAATTTTGCAGATATGGTAATGGCGAACGAAGATGGGCAAGACATAGATGATGCGACATCATCCGCGGCGCAAGCCACAGGAGAAAAATTTTTAAGCCACTATAGAGAATTTCTAGAAAAAAATCCAGACAATATTGATTCTGTTATGGATTCAAGAGAAGAAATTATAGCAAATGTTGAGGCGAATAATCCTGGTTTACTTATCGAGTACGGCTACGTACCAATCCATAACTCTGACCCAAGCGGAAGAATGGGCGGAGCATGGTATCTAGCTGATAGCTCTGCGCCAGAAAATTCAGATTCAGCACGATTGATTGCCAAAGCGATACCATTAAGTGAAGTTAAAAGCCGCAGACCGGCCACTCAAGAGGTGAGTATTTTCAATTATGCGCCAGACAGTCAAATTGGTCAAGTCTCAAATGAGTTTATTTTATTTAAGCCAGAAGAGATGAATGAACCTTCAATTCTGGACAGGGAGCTTCTTGTCTCTTCAGTAATAGGAGAATGGGCTGTCAGCAGTGGCTCACCGCTTTCTTTGAAAATATCATCGCTCGTCCAAGAAATTTTTGGTACAGGCGGAAGCTTCACCAGTAGAGACTATATCAACGAGCTAAGTCCAGAAGAAAAAGAAGTTTATTCCCTAATAATAAAAGAAATGTATGACGCAACGCAACAAATGTTTGCCGACACAGGAATCAAGAAGTTAATTGTGTGGAGAGGTGCCTCAACAACGGATGAAGATTTTAAAAAAATTCTTATAGACAAGGCAGAGTCTAAAGACTGGTCGCAACCAATAATCCCCGAAAAAGTAGATACGAGACCAATCTCATCATGGTCAACATCGCTATGGATTGCTCACACGTTTTCTAACGGGCTAGCAGCGACGGAGGGATATCTCACGGCACGCATGTTGGACGTTGAAGATATTTTAGCAACTGCATTAACTGGGTTTGGCTCATCAATTGAGCAAGAGATAATCCAACTCGCACCACCCGTTGGAAAAAAACAACCAATAACAGTATTGGTTCCATCCTGGTCCGCCACAGAGAGAGTTCGTAAAGGCACCGTTGGTTCTGCAAAAAACGACACCGACCTGAATGAAATTGACATTTACTTGGAGAACAGAGACCAATATCTACTCACCATAAAGAACAATCTAACTAATTACATAATCACAAGTTAAAAATAGGGAGCAAGAAAAATGGAAGATAATAAAAAAAATATAGAAAATCAAAAGCCAATCCGCATAAATCTTGATGAAGAAGAAGGAAATGCAGACTGGATAAAATCTATGACGGAACTAAGAAAAAATAGAAATTCTCCAAATAGAAATCCAAATAGAAAAAAGGATTAATGGTAAAAATCATGAGCGAATCGCACAATAGAGAAACAAAGGGAGAAACATTCCCATGGGTGAAAACACAAGTAGAAAAAATGTTGGTGAACGCCCCATCTCTAAGCGAGAAGTCTCTTGGTAATTATACAAAGCCAGATTTGCGTGAAAAAATAAAAAATAGAATCATGGCCGGCGACAAAGGTGGTAGACCTGGACAATGGTCAGCCCGCAAAGCTCAACTGCTCGCTGCTGAATATAGAAAAGCTGGTGGCGGCTACCGTGGGAAGAAAACTTCTAAACAACGTTCTTTGTCAAAATGGACTCGTGAAAAATGGACGACAATAGATGGCAAGCCAGCTAAAAGAAAAGGCGGAATGTATAGATACCTTCCAGCAAAAGCATGGAGTAGGTTGACGCCAGCTGAAAGAAGAGCTACTAACAAGAAGAAGATTGCGGGTGATAAAATTGGAAAGCAATTTGTCAGCAATACAAAAAAAGCCAGGACAATTGGCGCCAATGTGAGAAACGCAAGAGCTAAAAGAAAAAAATAATTATGTCCAGATTTGAAGAAGATGATGAATTATTAGAAGAATACTCCAGGTATGTTAAATCTTTCCACGGTGTTCCGGAAGACTATGACACATGGGTATATTCGGAATATGGTGAATCCAAAAAGAGGGCACGCTCTCCACGTAAGCACAACGACAAAGGACTGAGTATCTAATGCAATTCATACCAGGCACATTTGGAAATAGCCCTGAAGAACAGAAACGCTTAGTTGATGAACTGCGACTAATTCAGGAGCAAACCGAAAAAGACATGGCTAAAACAGCAAAATTCTTAATTGCTTCTAACATTTTTCAAGAAAAACTAAGGAAACAAAAAAGAACCCCACTTGGATTATCCGAAGATTAAACAAGCAGGGTTCTTTGTAGTGGTTTTTACTTAAGAAGTTCCTTAAGTTCTGTACTGTAAATGCGTTGGTAGTCCTCTGCATAGCGATGTTGAAGAACGATGTGTGCACGACGGCGAGCTTCTTGCTTTTTCCCGTACATAGCTTTGCGCTCTGCTCTTTCTTGCTCGCTAAGAGGAGGGCGCCCCTTGCTTAGACCTTTACTTTTTAGCTTGTTGTACTCTGACATTTTAATATCTCCTCTAGGCCAAGGCCCTTTTCATGGGTTGAAGTAAATATACGAAGTGCTGAAAGATTTAACAACCTCTAGCTAAATATTTTTAATATTACTTTCGTTGCATTTTTCTGTTTCGCCCGATATGTTTACCAAACCAAAACTATGGAGGTAACTAATGAACAATATTGATGGTAAAGAAAAGTATCTTGAGGAAAAAATGGAACAGGCTGCATCAGCCATTGCTTTAGACAAATATCTAAAAGAATTGTCAATTCAGGTTGGCCACAGTCCCCACGTCCAAGTTTCCGTTACAGACGTTGTAGATAAATTGCTTGATATCAGGAATTTGATGGCAGATGTTATTATCGACGGTGACGAAATGGCTATTGCTTCAAAAAGTAATTAAAAATGAGCAATTTCGACATTCCGGCAAGGAATTTTGACTTCGTAAAAGACTTAGCCTACGGGCACGAAGGCGAAAGCTTAGTTTCCGGCTTCCTAGACTCCCTTTCAGGGGGAGAATTTGAAGTTAAATCAGACAGATACCGCAATGGGCGTATGGTTGTGGAAACCGACCAGAACCCCAAGGGGATGAAAGACGAAAACGGCAATCAGATATGGGTAAAAAGCGGCATAAACGTCACTACAGCTAAATGGTGGGTATATATCTACTCTCCAGAGGGGGCTTTTGTGTCTATTTCGGTTGACAGACTAAAAAGATACCTAAGAAGCAACCCCAAAAAGTTCTCAGAGGCGACAAAAAGAGACTTCGGGGGCGCAGATAACCCAGCAAGAGGTTTTCTAATCTTTCCAAATGATGTGATGGACATGCTGACCAACCCTAAATACGACAAATTAGAAGAACCCTAAAAATTTTTTTACAAAATAGGCTATATTTATATAGATTTATCCTGAAACCACACCCCACCTAATTATTTGTGGGTCCTACACAAAGGAAAAGCAATGGATTCTGAACCATATACAAAATATGAACTACTAGAAGACATCAATATGCTCATCAGGCTCGACTTAATCGACTGCAAACTCAGAGAAGACAACGAATGGGTGTATGCAATCACCGAAAAAGGACGCCAAATGACAGACGACCAAGTAGGTGAAGTAATTGATGAAGCAATACGGCAAAGAGATAATCAAGAAATGCCAGAAGAAGAATAAAAACGCCCCATCTTTGGATAGATTTATTCGAAAGAGCGAAGCAACTTTATATTTTTTAGACCTACCACGATAGGAGATGCATGAAAAGGACAAGCCTCAATCCAACAGGGGAGATGGCACGCTGGCTGCGCCAAAATCAAGACAATGAAGAAGCAGCAAGAATCCTCAAGATGTATGAGAAGACATTCAGGTTGTCTGACGAAGAATATAAGGAAGCATCTCGCCTCAGAGAGCGCCTAGAGCTGCTTGGCAAGGGTCTATTCAAAGCAATAAAGCCAGGCTTGTACTACAAAGACTCAACTAACATCATCTACAAGGTGAATAAGGGCTCTGCAACAGCGGAGTGGAGAGAAGTTACGAGAAACTGGTGGTCAAAAGACGCAGATATGGTCTTGCTCACCGCAGACATCAAAAATGGCGCAACACTTCCCTTGACAAGCAAGCTGGCAAGTGAAATAGGCTTGAAGAATGGCATCTGCTGCATGTGTGGGAAGTCCCTGTCAGAAGAAGGAAGCCTAAAAACAGGCATTGGGCCAGTATGTGCAAGGAACTTGAAGAAGAGCGAGGAAGAATATGACAATTAAAGCAAGCAAGTACCCTCAGATAAAAGTAGTAGAAGATAAAGAGGTCATCTACATCAGCTTCTGGAAAAAGGATTTTGCTATTGGTCAGACACTTACGGTCCATCAGGGACTACCCAACACACCGGAGTTCACCAAGTTCTTTAGGTGCCGCCTAACGGGCCTGCATGCCTCCACTGTCCACCCGATAAATGAATATGGGTTCATCATCACCGAACAATGGTGGGACTTCACGTACGTACCAGAGCAAGAGTACCTACAACACAAAAGAGCGATGGAGAGCGACCAAGAGCAGCCAGCACTGTTCTAGGCGGGAAGTTTGGATAAATCTATTCGGACGAATGTGGAACTCAAAAATTTGAAATTTGGCCC
>Ga0164292_10000613_pt1 | contig 28241 bp, 30 predicted proteins | sample GEODES117metaG_FD_111486 | JGI IMG/M metagenome (GOLD analysis project Ga0164292, IMG submission 111486) | Eutrophic lake water microbial communities from Lake Mendota, Wisconsin, USA - GEODES117 metaG | ecosystem: Environmental > Aquatic > Freshwater > Lake | place: USA: Lake Mendota...
CTATCCATTTTAATTCGTCAAATTGCCACTTGTGGCTTTTAAAATTAGGTTAGAGGATATAGCAAAATCAAAAAATCACTTTCCATGTTCTTCGCCTAATTCGTGAAATTCGTGGTTAAAAAAATCTTGACCACAGTGAAATATGAAATTCGTGGTTAAAAAATTCTTGACACCATCATTATTTATTGTCAATCACAACATGAAACTTAAATCCTTCCTTTTCCTTCTCCTTTTCACCCTTTCTTCCGCACCCCTGCTAGCGCAGTCGCTTGCCGAGATCCAAAATGTCAAGGTGGACAACCTTTCGGATGCACAGATCCAGGAGTTTATCAAGAGAGCAGAAGCATCGGGGATGAATGAGCAACAGCTGATCGCCATGGCTCGTGAGCGGGGTATGCCTATGTCAGAAATTACCAAACTGCAGGCCAGAGTAAAGGGCTTGCAAAGCAAAGGGATGGATGATGCTACATCTGTAGGTACAGAAACTGGCAGAGAAGGGGTTACTGAAGAAGTGAAAGTAGCCGAAAGAGCACCTGATTTGACGGAGCAGCAAAGCAAGATTTTTGGATTTTCGGTGTTTCGAAACAATAAACTGTCTTTCACGCCAAACCTGAATGTTCCTACCCCGGTAAATTATGTATTGGGAGCAGGTGACCAGCTACTTGTCGATGTTTACGGAGCCTCCCAGCAGCGATATGATTTCCGAATCAATAACGAGGGGATGATTTTCGTGCCCAATATTGGCCCGATCAATTTGGGCGGGCTTACAGTAGAAGCAGCTACCGCTAGATTGAAAAGTACGCTATCCAATATCTTTAGCGGTCTTTCTGGCTCTTCGCCAAGTTCTTTTTTACAATTGCGCTTGGGAAACATCCGATCCATCCAAGTAGCCATGATTGGTGAGGTGTTTGCACCGGGTAATTATACACTTTCTTCGTTTTCTACTGTATTCAATGCGCTCTATGCTTCGGGTGGGGTGACAGAAAATGGATCCATGCGCGCCATCAAGGTGTACCGAAGCAACCGTTTGGTGGCGGAAGTCGATGTGTATGACTTCTTGGTCAATGCCGATCAGTCCAAGAATATCCGCTTGCAGGACAATGATGTGATCATGGTTCCTCCGGTAGAAAAGCGGGTGGAAATTCAAGGTCCACTTCGTCGTCCAGGTCTATTCGAAATCGTACAGGATGAATCGCTGGAAGACCTCATCAAATTTGCCGGTGGATTTAATGGTATGGCCTATCCAAGCAGAGCTATTGTCTACCGAACCACCGATAAGGAGTTGAAAATCGAAAATATTGAAAAAATCGATTACGCTAGCTTTAGACCGAGACAGGGGGACAATTTTATTTTCGGAGAGATTTTGACGCGTTACGAAAATAGGGTTCAGGTCACTGGCGCGCTGATGCGTCCGGGAACTTTTGGCTTGCTAGAGGGGATGAAAATCAATGATTTAATCAAAAAAGCGGAAGGACTACGAGAAGATGCATTTTTGAATAGAGCAACCCTATACCGAACCAAGCCTGATTTTTCATTGGAGATTGTTGCCGTAAATATTGGTGCCATCGTCAGAGGGGAGGAGCAGGACATCGTCTTGCAGCGGGAAGACGTATTGAATATTCCAAGCATCTACGACTTGCAGGAAGAGTATTACGTCAAGATTACTGGCGAGATCAATAATCCAGGGGCATTTGCTTTTGGAGAGAATATGCGTGTGTCCGACTTGGTATTGAAAGCTGGAGGCTTTACTGAGGCGGCGATGGCCACGCAGATTGAGGTGGTGCGCCGTGTGCGAGATGATGTTTCTGGAAAGTTAGCAGAGATCATTCAAGTGAGCATCGACAAAGACTTGAAGATGACTCCTGCGGGAAGCGACTTGCAATTGATGCCTTTTGACCATGTGCTGATTCGACGGTCTCCTGGTTACCAGCGAGAGAAGCTGGTGCGTGTGGAGGGTGAGGTATACTACCCAGGTGAGTACGCCTTGGCCAATGCAAATGAGCGCATCTCAGATTTGTTGAAGCGCTCGGGAGGGGTCAATCAATTTGCTTATGTGAAGGGGGCAACCTTGATCCGTAGAAATGAATTTTTTGCTTCCCCTTCGGAAAATGCCATCACTGTAGATAATCTTGCTGGGGTGAAGGCCAATGCTACTCAAGACGAAAAGAACAATACCGAATCGGAGAAAATCTTGCTTTCTCGAATCGACTCAAAGATTAGTCAAAGAGCGGTAAGTAAAGATGAGGCTACGGAAACAGTAAAAGCTGATGCCTTCAAAAAAGAAACTATTGAGAATGTTGCATTGAAAGAGGGCTTGGGAACTGAAGCTGCCGTAAGAAGTGAGGAAATGGTAGGAATTGACCTTGGGGAGATTCTGATGAATCCTGGAGGCAAAAATGATTTGATCTTACAGGAAGGTGATGTGTTGTCCATACCGAAGGAGCTGCAGACTGTCCGCATGCGCGGGGAACTCCTATTCCCTACTACGACTCGTTTCGAAGAGGGTGCGCCATTCCGGAAGTATATTTCCCGTGCCGGTGGCTTTACTGATCGCTCACGCAAGGTGAAGTCCTATGTAGTCTATGCCAATGGCAATGTGGCCCGTACCAGTCGACTTTTATTCTTCTACTTCTATCCTCGTATCCAACCTGGTGCCGAGATCGTCGTACCTACCAAACCCGAACGCGAAGGCGTCTCCGCGCAGGGTTGGATAGGGATTGGAACAAGCTTAGCGACGCTGGGTCTTTTAATCAATCAATTAATTCCCGCGAATTAAAAAAAAGCCTGCCTGCCGAAGGTAGGTTAACCACGAATTAGACGAATTTAACTAAGAACATAATTATTAGATTCATTAACCTTCTTTACCCTTTAACTTCTTTGATTGATTAAAAAGCCGCGTCCCGCGGAATTCGACGAATTACAAATCTTTGAAGTGCTTTTATATCTCTAGGGTATAAATCAATTCGTCTAATTCCACCTTTAGGTGGCTTAAAAATTAACTGAAGGATATAATTAAGCTTTGATAACCTTTCCATGTTCTTCGCCTAATTCGTGAAATTCGTGGTTAAAAAAAATCTTTACCACAATTGATTATTGAAATTCGTGGTTAAAAAACTCTTAATCACGAATACCTTTTGAAATTCGTCGTTAAAAAATCATTCTCTTCAGTGTCCATTTTTTCAACTTGTTTATGGAGTTATTATTTAAAAAGGAATCCTATTCAATTATCGGAGCAGCGATGGAAGTTCATCGCACTTTAGGTAAAGGATTTTTGGAAAGTGTATATCAGGAATCTCTAGGAGTAGAGTTTAAAAAAAGGCAGATCCCTTTTTCTAGGGAGCATTTACTAGAATTGTTTTACAAGGGAGATAAATTAAGTAAATACTTTGTAGCTGATTTTATTTGCTTTGAAAAAATAGTGTTGGAGTTAAAAAGTGTTTCTGTCCTCAATTCGGAGCACGAGGCACAGGTTTTAAACTACCTCAAGGCTACCAAAATGCAACTTGCCTTATTGATTAATTTTGGAGCTTCTTCTTTGCAGTACAAAAGGATAGTGCTTTGAAGGGTAAAAAAAGTTATCCACGAGTTAAAAAAAAGATTAACCACGAATTAGACGAATTAAACGAAGAACATAGTTCTCAAATTCATTACTAGTTTATACCCTTCAGGTTTATTTAGCAATTAAAAAGCCGCGTCCCGCGGAATTAGACGAATTACCCGATCTAGTAAATGTTAACTGCCTCTAACAATTTAAATTCGATTAATCGCCACTTGTGGCTTTTAAAATTAGGTTGAAGGATATAGAAAATAGTTCAGTCAGTTTCCATGTTCTTCGCCTAATTCGTGAAATTCGTGGTTAAAAAATTTTTCGTTAGTAATTGAAAAATCTCCTTTTGAGGTAATATAATATTTACAAATGTCTGAAAACACTCCATCACCTTCCTCTTCCGAAGACGAAATCGACCTCCGGGACATCATCCTTCCTCTCTGGAAAGCCCGTATGCAAATCCTCACCACAGCGATCATCTTCGCGATTTTTGGTGGGATTATCGGTTTCTTAACTCCAGCAACTTATACGTCGAGCAGTACCTTTTTGCCGCAAACGAGTCAGGTGGGTGGGGGCTTATCAGGAAGTCTTGGCGGATTGGCCTCTCTTGCGGGGATCAATCTTAACGCGCCGATGGTGGGAGGGGAGATTCCACCCACGATGTATGAGAAAGTATTGGCTTCTGAGCCTTTCAAAAAACGCTTATTGGCTGCAAAGATTGTTGTGCATGGAGATAGTCTAGACTATGGTACCTATTTAGCTAGTCAACCAAGTTCGGCAATCGGAACCATAAAGGAATACACCATAGGATTGCCTGGAAAAATAATAGGAGCAATAAGCGGAGCCACTAAAGAAGAAAGTACAGAAGTTAGTGGAGGTCTACAAGCATTGTCTGATGATGAATATGCATTGCATAAAGCCTTAACAGGTAAGATTACCTTAACTGCTGATAAGAAAGAAGGAGTAGTTTCGATTTCTGTGGTAGAAGGTGATCCCTTGTTAGCAGCACAAATTGCTCAAGTGACTGAGACAGCACTTCAAGATTGGATTATCGAGCACAAGATCAAGAATGCCAAGGCACAATATGGATTTATTGAGCGGCAGTTTAAGGAAAAAGAAAAGGAGTTCTTTTCGATTCAGGAGCAATTGGCTAATTATACCGATCGGAATCAGAATGTACTTTCGGCTTCCTATTTAACCCGTTTGGACCGTTTGCAAGCTGAGTTTAACCTGGTAAATACCGTTTATTCCGAACTGGCCAAGCAGAAGGAGCAGGCAGCGATTCAATTGAGTAAGGATACGCCTACTTTTTCAATTTTGGATCCAGTTAAGGTTCCTAAAGTAAAGACAGGCCCAAAAAAGAGTCTTTATGTTTTAGGAGCTTTTTTCATGGGGTTGATTGGAGGGGCAGGATGGGCTTTTGCACGTAAGCCGGTAGAGGATTTCTTTAAAGGATTAAAAGAAACACCGAAGAACTAAATTAAATGCAGAAGATTATCATTGTTTCTGGTTATTTTAATCCCATCCATAAGGGGCATTTGGAATATTTTATTAACGCCAAGGCTCATGGTAATTTACTTTTTGTGATTGTAAATTCCGACCACCAAAGAGCCCTAAAAGGCTCCAAGGAATTTCAAAAAGAAGATGAACGACTCTTTATTGTCCAACACATTAAGGAAGTAGATCAGGCTTTTCTATCCATAGACCAAGATCGCACAGTCTGTAAAACCCTGGAAATGCTCCATGCACAATTTGGGGCTTTTCACCAATTGGCTTTTGCAAATGGGGGTGATCAAAATAACAAATCAATCCCTGAAATACCTATCTGTCTATCCTTAGGAATTGAGTTAATTGATGGTTTGGGACAGAAGATTCAATCTAGTTCTTGGTTGTTAGGTATGTAATTTGTATTGTCTAGACAGCCGAAAGCAATTTGTAAACTATTATAAATCGTTAATAATTAGCACTTCTTTGAATAGAAAATCGTTTCAATATCTTCAAAAATCAATTAAAATAAAGATGATGGTGCGCAGTCTAGTGCGCAGTTTTAAATATGACAATAAAAAATATTTAAATTACTGGCGGTGCAGGATTTATTGAATCGGATGTTCTGCGGATGATACTAACCAAGTATCTGGCGTATCAAATTTTTAATTTGGATTCTCTTACTTGTGCGGGTAATTTCGATAATTTAAAGGACATCGAAAACGCTCATAATTATGATTTTTAAAGGCGAACTCTTAGATGCAGAAGCCTTAAAAGATATTTTTAAACAGTATAATATTACAGATGTGATTCATTTAGCTGCAGAGTCACATGTAGACCGTTCTATTATTTCACCACTTGATTTTGTATACACCAATGTAGTTGGAACTGTTAGCTTATTAAATACGGCCAAAGAATTTTGGAAGCATGATTTTAGTTACGAAAATGTATATGACGGAACCTGAGATGCTAAAAGAGATCACCTATTTTATCATATCTCAGCAGACGAAGTATATGGCGGTTTAGGTAAAGAGGTTTTGTTTAAAGAAACATCGCTTTACGATCCAGACTCACCATACTCTGCAAGTAAAGCAGCGAGCGATATTTTTTTTTTGCGTGCTACGGTGAAACTTATCACTTACTCATTATGGTTTCTAACTGTTCTTACAACTATGGCCCTAACCATTTTCCTGAAAGTTAATTCTCTTAAAATCATCAACAAAAAAGTGCTTCCGGTTTATGGAGATGGCCTCTACACACGCGATTGGCTGTATTTGATTGATCATTCCCGCGCTATTAATTTTAATTTCATGAAGGTAAAAAAGGCGACACTTATAATATTGGCGGCTTTAATGAGTGGACCAATATTGACCTCGCTAAATTACTTTGCGCACAAATAGACGATAAATTAGGTTGTGCAAATGGTGAGAACTAACAGCTAATTACCTATGTAAAAGACTTTCCAGGACATGATCGCTGTTACGTTATTGATGCAGCAAAATTTAATAAGGAATAAGGTTAGAGTCCATCGGTTACTTTTGAACAATGCCTTGCTGCAATCATCGATTGGTATTTACAAAACACAGCTTGGTTAGAAAATGTAACAAGCGGCACCTACCAAACTTACTATAACCAAATGTATACGAACAGATAATGAGAATTGAGCAAACGCCTTTACAAGATTGTTTTATCGTTCATGAAAAAGTGCATGGAGATGCAAGAGGTTATTTCATTGAAACGTTCAATCAAAGAGATTTTAATGCAGCATCGGGTCTCGATATTTTGTTTGTTCAATACAATCAATCAAGGTCTAGTAAAGGGGTTTTAAGAGGGCTTCATATGCAAAGGGGTGTATATGCACAAGCAAAGCTGGTAAGGGTTTTAGAAGGATCGGTACTTGATATTGCAGTTGATTTAAGAAAAGGATCTCCTAGTTTTGGACAGCATTATGCAATAGAGTTAACTGCTAATAACCACAAATAATTTTTTGTTCCTTCAGGTTTTGCGCACGGTTTTGTGATTTTAAGTGAAAGTGCTACTTTCTTTTATAAGGTTGATAAATTTTATGAGCCTGGTAACGAAGTAGGAATCATGTACAACGATCCAGCTTTACATATTGATTGGAAATTAGCGGACCCTGAAATTATATTGTCTGAAAAAGATAAAACACTAGGAAGCTTGGCAGAATATGCAGCTTCATTATAAATTAAACGAGCACATCATGAAAGGTATTATATTAGCAGGTGGATCAGGCACAAGATTGTATCCAATTACAAAAGGAATTAGTAAGCAGTTAATGCCTATTTATGATAAGCCCATGATATATTATCCGCTATCTATTTTAATGTTAGCGGGCATTAAAGAAATTTTAATTATTACTACACCTGAAGACAGTGTGCAGTTTAAGCGTTTGCTAGAAGATGGGTCTGAACTGGGTTGTAAATTTTCATACGCGGTTCAGGAAAAACCAAATGGCCTTGCACAAGCTTTTGTCATTGGTGCAGATTTTATTGGTAATGATAAAGTGGCGCTGGTACTTGGTGATAATATTTTTTATGGCGCAGGTTTTAGTAAACTCGTACAATCCTTTAACAACATCGAAGGCGCTGCCGTATTTGCTTACGAAGTAAATGATCCTGAGCGTTATGGTGTTGTGGAATTTGATGAAAACAAAAAAGCCATTTCTATCGAAGAAAAACCGGTGCAGCCAAAATCTAATTATGCCGTGCCGGGTTTATACTTTTATGACAATGACGTTGTAGAAATTGCAAAAAATATCGAAACTTCTGCTAGAGGCGAATACGAAATCACTACGGTTAATAATGAATATTTACAAAGAGGCACTTTACAAGTGGGTATTATGAACCGTGGTACTGCTTGGCTTGATACGGGTACTTTTGACTCATTAAGTGACGCTTGCGAATTTGTAAGGGTTATTGAAAAGCGTCAGAGCCAAAAAATAGGCTGTATTGAGGAAGTAGCTTACCGAATGGGATTTATTGACCGTGCCCAGCTCTTAAAACTGGCTGCCAAATACGAGAAAAGCGGCTATGGACAGTATTTAAAATTTATATTGGGATTGTATGATATGTAGGTTTTTTTAATTAATCTAGTTGCCTTTGATATAATTCACCTCAGTTATCATTTTTTTTATATGCTATTCTAGTTTAATATTTTGTTTTATATTGAAGCGATTATTTACTAGCCACTAATTTTAAATCTATTCGTGTTTTCAGGTTTTAATTATATTTATTTATGGTTCATATATTATGTATTCTTGTAGATCAAAATTTGCATTAGCTCTTTGAAGTTATGAGATATAATAGTTTTATAGAGTCAAATTTAAATATTAAAGTATTTCAAGCAACAAAGTGGTCTTTAATTACAGAGATCATAGCGAAGTTGTTCGTTCCAATTTCGACAATTGTCCTTGCTCGTTTGCTAACTCCGGATATGTTTGGAGTCATTTCTACTATCTCGATGGTTATTGCGTTCGCTGAATTATTTACAGATGCCGGTTTCCAAAAATTTATTATACAAAATGATTTTAAAACAAAAGAGGATCTTTATAATAATGCTAATGTCGCTTTTTTGACAAATTTAGTTCTATCAATTATTTTTTTGTGTATGATAATAATTTTTAGGGATTCGATTGCCAGTTTATTAGGAAACAACACATTGGGGCCAGCTATTGCTGTTTCATGTATTTGTATACCACTTGGAGCATTTTCCAGCATACAAATAGGATTATTTAAAAGAGATTTTGAATTTAATACACTATTCAAAATTAGGCTATTAAGCCTTCTTGTCCCATTATTAATTACCATTCCTTTTGCATTACTTTATAAGAGTTATTGGGCGCTTATAATGGGAACTATAAGCTTGAAGCTAGTTAATGCTATTTACTCTAGCTTAAAATCAAGGTGGAAGCCAAAATTACAATACAGTTTCATGATCTTAAGGCAAATGTTATCATTCTCTTCTTGGACTATATTAGAATCTATTTCTATATGGTTCTCTAGTTATATAGGCATCCTTATTATTGGACGAAATTTGGGTGTTTATTACATAGGTTTATATCAAACTTCTATGACGTTTGTGGTTTCAATCCTTTCAATGATCTCAATCGCTGTAACACCGGTTCTATTCACTACTTTGTCCAGGTTGCAGAGCGATGATGCTGAATTCAAAAAAATGCTTTTATTTTTTCAAAGTATAGTTGCATTAATTGTTATTCCTTTGGGTTTTGGTTTGTTTTCATTTAGAAAATTTATAACCTTTTTAATTTTAGGAGATCAATGGGATGAAGCTGCGAATTTTATCGGCTTGCTTGGACTTATTAGTGCTTTTGTTATTGTTTTTTCACATCTGAGTTCAGAAGTGTATCGAGCAAAAGGGCAGCCACTTGTGTCTTTAATACTTCAGCTTGTGTTTCTTTTATTTTTCGTACCTGCAATAACAATCGCCTCTAATTATGGTTTTAAGCCCTTATATATTACACATTCAATTGTACAAATCATATTGATAGTTGCAAGTTCCATGTTGATGAATAGGTTTTTCAATGTAAGTTTGGTAGACATGTTAAGAGGAACAGCAGTGAAGATTATTGTGGCAATTTTTATGTTTTTACTATCATTGGTTATGGCACAAGTATCTACCTCCTTACTTTGGAATACTTTATCTATTGCCATTTGTATTTTATTTTATTTTGGAGTTTTATTTTGTATTAAAAAAGAAAGAGATCTATTATTTAGGTTAAAGGCTATGATAGGAAAATCCATTTTTTCAGATAGATTATAATATTAAAAATCTAATTGATACATTAACTTTTTGTAAAAGAAATTAATATACTATTTTATCAGTTATGGAAGTCTTACTTTTTAATATTTTAATTATATTAATTTATTCTTTGATTATAAATCTAGCATCATTAAATAAGAGTACAGAGCGTTTTTTATTTTTGACTATAGTCTTTTTCCATTTAATGTTTTTACATACATTTTTTGACTCTACTCCATTTCCTGATTTAGACAATTATTATTCTTATTTTAATAGTATCTTAGATTTCAATGTTGATGACGTAAATCTTGAAGTAGGTTGGAATATCTTAAACAGAATTTTATACGGTATTTCTAATAATAATTTTATACTTTTATTTGTTGTTTCACTTATTATGATATCGTGTTATATTATTGCAATTAATAGATATTCTGCTATTCCCTGGGTCTCAATTTTTTTACTTCTTTGCACTGTCTTTTATGACTCTTTATTTGTATTACGACAGCATTTGGCTATTGCAATATGTTTATTATCTATTCCTTATATTATTGAGAGAAAACCAATTAAGTTTCTATTAGTAACACTAATGGCAATTTCTTTTCACATTTCTGCACTTATATGGATTCCATTATATACATTATACTCATTAGAAATAAATAGACGATTTGTTTTTTTGTTGATTTGCCTTTCTGGTTTATTTTTTTTTTCAATAGAGATAATCTTAAAAAATTTAATATTTCTTACTACTAACATTTTGGCATACACGGATGCTGAAAATCAAGGGTCAATTAATGCTTTAAAAGGTTCAGCAGTAGTTTTAAGTACTTTATTCTTAAGTTTATATTGTTTTGAAAAGGTCGATAAAATTACAGGTTACAATAAACTATTTTTTCAATTATCCATGGTTGCCTTTATTTTGAATTTTATACCTTTTTTTGGAACAAGTTTCACACTTTTTTCAAGGTTACATCTTTACTACTCGATATCAGGCATATTTTTAATACCTAACGCACTTGCTGTTATTAATAATAAAATTCTGTTTTACATATTAATTCCTATAATATGTGTTTGTTACTTATTTTTATTAAATTCTACTGTACAGTATGGTTATGGATTCTAGCTTAATTCTTTGTTCTTTTTTTTGGATTTGGCAGTTAATTTTTTTTTCATTCTCTCATTGACCAAGAAGTGCGGGACCTCTCAGTAAGTAATTATTTTAGAAATACTGTTTCATAGAGGATTTTTTTTACCTATTTGTAATTGCTTTTTTAGAAATTGCTATAAATTATTTGTATTTTCATAAACACCTTTTCAATTGGATTAGGTTTATTCACACTACTAAATGAAGGTTTTATTAATTCATAGTTACCATGCCCCAGCAGGTGGCGCAGATAAAGTTTATCTAAATACAGGTGAACTTTTAGATAAACTGGGACATAAAGTAATTTATTTTTCATTTAAAAATAACGAAAATATTAATTCCTTAAATGAAAAATATTTTTTGGATAAGCCTTCTAAATTTCAATCAGTCATTAATTTTTTTTACAATAAAAAAGCAGCAATAAAAATAGAAAATTTGATTTGTGAGGAAAAGCCAGATATTGCTCATCTTCATTCCTTTTGGGGGGGACTCACTCCTTCGATACTAATTGTTTTGCGGAAATATAAAATTCCAATTGTTCATACAGTCCATGATTATAACCTAATCTGTCCAGTTACTACCTCAAAAGATCATAAAGGGAATATTTGTGAGGCTTGTAAAGGTAAATATTTTTATAAAGGTGCATTGAAAAGGTGTTTTAAGGGAAGTTTTTCAAAAAGCTTAACGGTATCTGCATCTCTTTTTTTTAGACGAAAATTTTTTGATCCAGTACGATTAATTGACGGTTGGATTTTTGTAAGTTGGTTTACATATTATAAGCATCTTCAGTTCATGCCTAACCTTATTAACTCTGATGTTATTAACTTATATAATTTTAATCCAAATCCACTTTTGAAAAGCAATAATAAATCGGAAAGAAAATATTTTTTGTATTTTGGGCGACTTTCACATGAAAAAGGTCTTGTTACATTAATTTATGCGTTTTCTCGGATTAGAGATGTTAAATTAATTATTGCGGGTTCTGGACCTCAAGAAATTTATCTAAAGGATAAGGTTAAAAAACTAGGTTGTGATAATATTGAATTTGTTGGATTTAAATCTGGTGGTGAATTAAATTCAATTATTTCTAATGCTTCATTTAACATTGTCCCTTCAGAATGGTGGGAGAATAATCCATTGTCAATTATTGAGGCATACTCAATGGGGATACCTGTAATTGGTGCAAATGTAGGTGGGATTCCTGAAATTATTGTTGAAGGGGAGACTGGGTTTCTATTTGAAATGAAAAATGTGGAAGAGTTACTCACGGTCATCATAAAGGCAAATTCGTTACCCGCAGATGATTATAATTCTATGTCTAATAATACCATCGAATTTGCTTCACAAAATTTTAATAAAGAACATTATATTAATAGTTTAGTTGGATATTATGAGAAACATGTTAAAAAGAATAAAAATTAATTGAATATGAAAAAGAAAATTTATTTAGCGGGTGCAGGAGGGATGTTGGGTGAGGCATTCTATATGCAATTCAAAGATGATTATATTATCAAATGTACTGATAAGGATGTAAATACCGATTGGCTTTCATTTCTTGATTTTCGTGATTTTGATGCATATATGAAGGATGTTGAGGATTTTCATCCTGATTATTTATTCCATCTTGGTGCGTATACCGATTTAGAATGGTGTGAATTGAATGCTGAAGAAACATATCTAACAAATACACTATGTGTTGAAAATGCAGTTTTAATAGCTAATAAACTAAATATACCCCTTCTTTACATAAGTACTGCTGGTATATTTGATGGCAAGAAAGAATTGTACGACGATTGGGATCAACCAAATCCTTTGGGGGTTTATGCTCGCTCAAAATATATGGCCGAACGTTTTGTTTGTGAGAATGCAAAGCGATTTCTTGTTTGTCGTGCTGGCTGGATGATGGGGTCTGGTCCTAGTAAAGATAAAAAGTTCATACAGAAACTGATGAAACAGGTTAGGGATGGTAAGAAGGAGCTTTTCATTGTAAATGATAGAGATGGAACGCCAACATATACTCACGACTTTGCTAAGACGGTTAAAACATTAGTCCAGAAAGAATATTGGGGACTTTACAACTGTGTTTGTGGCGGACAAACGAGTCGGCTTGAAGTGGCGCAAGAGCTTTTAAAAATCGTCGGAAAAGATGACCAAATAAAAATTAATATTGTAACATCAGAGCATTTTGCTGAAGTGTATTTTGCAGAAAGACCAGCATCAGAAAGACTTTGGACAAGAAAATTACAATTACGTGGAATTAGTGTTATGCGCGATTGGAAGGTTTCGTTAAAAGAGTATATTGACAATTATTATTTGGGATTTTTATCATAACGAAGATTATACTAGCAAAAAAAATATCATGGAGAATAAATTCTTTATTTCAATTTGTATCCCGAGTTATAATCGCCCTTCAGGTTTGAAACGCTTATTAGAATCTATAGATTCTAAACGACATATTAATGAAATACAAATCGTCATTTGCGAGGATGATGCTCCCAAACGAGCGGAAGTAAAGACTGTTGTAGATGAATACAAAATCAATAGTCTCTACAAGGTAAAGTATGTTGAAAACCCAATCAATTTGGGGCATGGCAAAAACTGGAGGCAGTGCAGCAATCAAGCGGATGGAGAATTTTTAATTTATATGGGGGATGATGACGATTTTATTCCAAATGCTTTAGATCCCTTCATTGATTGGATAAAAGATCATAGAGAACTAGGGTATATTTTGCGTGCTTATCGAAGCATAAATTCAAATGGGAAAATTGAATATTTCAAATATTATGGTAAGGATACTTTCTTTGAACCTGGTATTAAGGCTTATACTGAATTTTTTAAGAAAAGCATGCTGATGTCTGGCTATACAATAAAAAGGGAATATGTGCATCAATTTACTGAAGACAGTTTGGACAGCACTTTATATTTTCAGATGTATTTAGCGGCAGAGGTTTGTTTGAAGTATCCTTCTGCTTATTGCAATATCCCAATTGCACAATTTATTGGAGATGGAATTTCTTATTTTGGCACTAATGAAGTGGAAAAAAATATGTTTACTCCCGGTGTAAATGCGGCGGGTAGTTTAACCTGTTTTTATAATGTTTTAAAGATTACAAACTATATAGATGAAAAATACGGGTTTAATTCAACGGAAATCATTAATATGGAATCGTCTAAGTATTCTTCATATTCTACTATGAGTTTATACCGACAATATGGGATTAAGCAGTATATAGCTTCTTGTCGTGAGCTTAGAAAAATTGGACTAGATAGTACGATTTATTTTAATTTGTATTATTTCGCTTTGCTTTTTTTTGGTACAAAGGCTTGTAATTTAGTGATCATGATCATAAAAAAAATTATTGGTAGAAGATTACATTTATAAATAAGATGAAAAAAATAGCCTTACTGGTTTTATCTTGCGATAAATACTCAGATTTGTGGGAATCTTATGCTGAATTGTTTAACCGATTTTGGTCTGATTGTCCATATGACAAATATCTTGCTTCAAACAGCATTGAATTCAATTCACAGGGTTTCAAGCCGATTCTTATGGGAACCGATGAAACATGGAGTCAAGGAGTGAAAATTGCGCTTGCACAACTGAAAGATAATTACGATTATGTTTTTACCACTTTGGAAGATAGCCCAATAGTGGTTAAGGTTGATAATAATTATTTAGTTAAGACTTTTGAATCATTTATAGAAAGCGATGGAAATTTTCTACGAACGTATATGGTGGTAAAACCCAAAATCAAACCAATTAATCAATATTATGGAGAAGTAGAAAATTATACTCCTTACAGACAAACTTGTGCATATGCTGTTTGGAAAATTAAAACATTGTATGAAATTTTAGATGAAAAGGAATCTGCATGGGATTTCGAACGGATTGGAGTAAAAAGAGGGTTTAACCATGATAAGTTTTTTTGTTTATACAAAAACCAATTTGAACTGATAAATCTTGTTATAAAAGGTAAATTAGTGAGGACAAGCTATAGAAAACTTAAAGAGTTAATGCCTGAAGTTGATTTGAATAGACAACAATTTACCATCATTGAAAACGTTAAAGATATGATTCATGGCTATATAGTTCGGATGGCTTTAATATTTATTCCCCAAAAAATTCAAAACAAGATATATTTCATGCGACATAAATAAATTTGGCGTTGATGGGTTATTTATTTCTCATTCAATAGTATTTTCATAATATGGATTTCAATAAAATATAAATTAAAGTTTATCTAATAACTAATTACGCAAAGATATTTTTAAAATAATGAAAGCATTAATTACTGGAATTTGTGGGCAGGACGGCTCATATTTAGCTGAACTTCTACTTGAAAAAGGCTATGAAGTACACGGAATTATAAGAAGATCATCGGTTTTTACAACTCAAAGAATTGATAAATTTATGCATAATCCAATGCTTTTTCTACATCATGGCGATTTATCAGATTCAAGCAATTTGGGGAGGCTAATTCGTGATGTTAACCCTGATGAAATATATAATTTGGCTGCTCAATCGCATGTGGCAGTTTCTTTTGAAGTGCCTGAATATACTGCAGATATTGATGGGATTGGAACAATCCGCATTTTGGATGCAATCAAAGCTTTTAATTCAAAAATAAAATTTTATCAAGCTTCAACTTCCGAACTTTATGGGAAAGTACGGGAATCTCCACAAACAGAAAATACGCCTTTTTATCCTCGTTCACCCTATGCTGTGGCTAAACTCTACGCGTTTTGGATTACAAAGAACTATAGGGAAGCATACAATTTGTATGCAGTAAATGGTATTCTTTTTAATCACGAATCTCCACGAAGAGGAGAAACCTTTGTGACCAAGAAAATTACAAAAGCTGTTGCAAACATTAAAAAAGGAAAACAGGAAAAAATCACATTAGGTAATCTTAACTCTAAACGTGACTGGGGTTATGCAAAAGAATATGTAGAAATGATGTGGTTGATGTTACAGCAATCCGAGCCAGAGGATTATGTCGCAGCTACAAATAAAACCTATACAATTAGACATTTCGTGGAATTGGCATTTAGAGAAATTGGAGTTGAAATTGAATGGGTTGGGACAGATACGGAAGAAAAAGGTTATGACAAAGCTTCCGGAAAACTACGTGTTGATATAAATCCAAAATATTTCAGGCCAACAGAAGTTGAGTTGTTAATAGGCGACGCCAGCAAAGCAAAAGAAAAATTGGGATGGGAAGCAAAAACCACTTTGGAAGAACTGGTTCGAAAAATGGTCAAATATGACTTAAATTATGATAATTACGGAGGTATAGAAGATTAATCAATCAGAAATAAAAGATGAGTTCAATAAATCAATTTAAAATAGAAAAATCAAAAAAAATACATGGAATTCATATTATTACGCCATCTATTGGTAAAGATGATAGAGGAATTATATATACATCCTTTTATGATGATTATTTCAAGGATTTTTTACCAAATGGATTACATTTCAAACATGATAAATTTTCGAGTTCTAAAAAAAATGTTTTGCGTGGCATACATGGAGATGTGAAATCGTGGAAATTGGTAACTTGTGTTTACGGCGAAATATATCAGGTGGTTGTAGATTGCAGAGAGGAATCTCCAACGTACAATCATTGGGAAGCCTTTACAATAAACAGTGAAAATCCCAAATTTATTTTGTTGCCTCCTAAAATAGGAAATTCTTTTTTTGTAAATAGCGAACTGGCTATCTATCATTATAAATTGGCCTATGAAGGAGAATACCTTGATGCAAAAGACCAGTTTTCCCTAAGATGGAATGACCCTGCAATAGGAATTAAATGGCCTATTGAAAAACCAATACTTTCAGAACGAGACAAATAATACACAGATATGGAAACAATAAAACACAACGATCAAATTTTATCAATCATTTATAGAGATGGTGATTGGACAGAAGGTTTAAATTTCATTACACCAAACGAACTTTTTGTGCAAGTAGGCTCCTGGTGGTATGATAAAGGAAAAAAATTAGCTTCACATGTTCATAATGATTTTGAACGATCTGCAATGAGAACTCAAGAAATGACTTATGTAAAAAACGGCTCAATGAGAGTTCTTTTGTATGATGAGGAGCACAATTATCTTCAAGATTTCATTTTAAATAAAGGAGATTTAGCTGTTTTTGCCTATGGTGGACATGGTTATGAGATTTTAGAAGATGGCACAAAAATCATTGAGGCTAAAAACGGTCCTTTTATAAATGTTGAAACAGACAAAACTAAGTTTTAATGGAAAGTAATTTTTTCACACTTAAAAAAAATTTGAAGAAGGATTATAATGGCTTTCAATCCTTTAAAATTGCTTTACTTGGAGACTCTTCTACACAGTTCCTTCGTCAAGCTATCAGAGGAAGTGGATTTAATTCAGAGTTAGATTTAGAAATTTATGAGGCTGATTATGATCGTATTGATCAGGAAATATCTGATGAAGCAGCTTATTTGTATGAGTTTAATCCAGATTTTATTCTAATTTTTCAAAACACTCAAAAAATTAAAGAGACATTCTATTTTTCTAACGAGAATAAGCGTCATAATTTTGCTGAACTACATATTTCACATCTCAATGATTTAATTGAAATTATTGATAGTAAATTGAAAGCCCGTATCATTTACTCCAATTTTATAGAGATAAATGATGGCGTATTTGGGAATTTCGGAAACAAAGTAGAATCATCTTTCTTATTCCAATTGCGTAAGTTAAATTTTGAGCTTATGAAATTGGCTGTCCAAAGGAGAGACTTCTTCATTAATGATTTATCATCCTTAAATAGCCAATGGGGTTTGAAGACTTCATTCGATGCAAAAATGTATGTTAATGCTAGTATCACTTTAAGTCATGATTTCACAGCTATTGTGGCTGAAAACACACTTAGTATAATTAGATCCTTGATAGGTAAAATCAAGAAGTGTATTATTCTAGACTTAGATAACACTATATGGGGAGGGATAATTGGTGATGACGGCATTGAAAAAATACAAATTGGCGAGTTGGGAATTGGAAAGGCATTTTCAGATTTTCAACAATGGGTTAAGGAGCTTAAACGAAGAGGAATTATTGTTGCGGTGTGTAGTAAAAACACAGAAAGTATTGCTCGCGAACCTTTTGATAAACATCCAGATATGGTTTTAAAAATGGAAGATATTTCTGTTTTTGTTGCCAATTGGGATTCCAAAGTAGATAATATAAGGTATATCCAATCCATTTTAAACATCGGATTTGATACAATAGTCTTTATTGATGACAATCCATTTGAAAGAGAAATTGTTCGTTCAGAGATTCAAGAAATCGTAGTTCCCGAATTGCCAATTGATCCTTCCTTATATTTGGAATTTGTAAAAGAGCTTAATTTATTTGAAACTTCTTCTTTATCAACTGAGGATAGTAATAGGACAATACAATACCAAGAAGAGGCAAAAAGAAGTAGTGTTAAAAAACTATTCACTTCAGAGGACGATTATTTAAAAAGTCTTTCAATGAAATCTCACGTAAAAGCTTTTGATAATTTTTCAATTCCTCGTATCGCACAATTAACTCAAAGATCCAATCAATTTAACCTGCGTACAAAAAGGTATACAGAAAAAGACGTTGTTTTAATAATGGAATCGGAAGGATATTCAACCCTTTCTTTTACTCTTGAGGATAAGTTTGGTGATAATGGTTTAATTGCTGCTGTTATTTTGGAGTCAAAGAATGACATTATGTTTATAGATACTTGGATCATGAGCTGTCGTGTACTAAATCGCCGAATGGAAGAATTTATTTTAAATGAGATAGTTGGGATAGTTAAATCTAAAGGAAAAAATAAATTAGTTGGAGAATATTTGCCAACGCAAAAAAATGTGATTGTTAAAGATTTATTTGAGTCATTGGGCTTTTTACAAGAAAACGAATTATGGATTTTGGATATCAATCAATTTACCCCATTAAAAAACTTTACAAATGCACAATATTGAAGAATTACTTAAGAAAATAAATTACATTTTTATTGATGTGCTAGAAAATGAGGATATACTCGTGGAGTATGAAACCACATCACAAGATATCGAAGAATGGGATTCTTTAAATCACATTTCTCTAGTTGTTGCCATTGAAAAGAGTTTTAATATTCAATTTACTGCTCAAGAAATTCAAAATTTTAAAAATGTGGGTGAAATGTGTCTTGGTATTTTAGATAAACTGAAATAGATGATAATGAAAAAGGGAGATACGTTTCAGCATGAATTTCAGCTAGATGAATTTGTCTATACCAATTTTATTCAAACTTTTCATGATAAAAATCCCTTACATACCAATCAAGCATTTGCCCGAAATAAAGGATTTCAAGACAAAGTAATGCACGGTAATATTTTAGGTGGATTTCTTTCTTTCTTCATTGGAGAGTGCTTACCTACCAAAGAAGTAATTATTCATTCGCAAGAAATTAAATATAAAAGGCCTGTTTATTTAAATCAAAATCTTTTGTTTAATGCTGAGATTGTTGGACTTTTTGAGTCAGTTAAGTCAATTGAGTTTTCGTTTGTATTTTCTGATATTACAGAATCTGTAGTTTTCGCAAAAGGTAAAATTCAAATTGGAATAATTTAAAATGAAAATTTTAATTACAGGTGGCGCTTCTGGCTTAGGCGCAGCAATAACAGAAAAGTTAGCTCAAAATGAAGTTAATTTTGTTTTTTTTACTTTTTTTTCTTCCCGCCAAAGTGCTGATTTATTAGAAACTCGTTTTAAAAATACTAAAGGGTTTAAAGTAGACTTTAGCGATGAATCTTCAATAGACATGCTACTTGAAGAGATTGAACGCATTCAACCTGATGTGCTAATTAATAATGGCATTACTGGTTTTATCCAAAATCACTTTCATAAAATAGATCCGAAAGAATTTATTACAAGTTTTGAAAGGAATATTTTTCCTGTAATTAAAATTACTCAAAAATTTCTAATAATAAGTCGTAAACGAAAGAGCGGTAAAATCATAACTATTCTTTCATCTACAATTGTTAACAAACCAAAAATAGGTTGGTCAGAATATATAGCCAATAAAAGCTATCTCCACATGCTCTCTAAATCTTGGGCGGTTGAAAATGCGAAATTTGGCATTACTTCTAACTGTATTTCTCCTTCCTTTATTGACACGAAACTTACAAGCATTATTGATAGACGATTAGTTGAAATGATTGTCCATGATAATCCTAATAAGAAACTTTTAAGCAAAGAAGAGGTTGCAGATTCAGTCTACTTCTTGGTATTTTCATCATCCCAAATCAATGGAATTAACATTATAATTAATGCTGCTGAGGATCTTCTATAATTTATGAAAAATTTCCAATCACATATTGAATGGGCAAAGCGAGTTAATGGTAATCTTACCATCAGAAAGGCAACAGAATCAGATGGAAATGCTTTTGTTAATTTATATAATCAATATTACAGACATAGAAAAACAAGTATTGATTATTTCAAATGGCAATTTTTAGATTCTCCTTTTAAGAGCCAACTTTTTTTAGTATGGGATAAAGATCAATTAATAGCATATTCTGGTTTGAAAATTTATGTGCTCTCAAATAATTTAAGTACTGGATTTGTAATTGATTTCCTTATTGATCTAGCTTATCGAAATAGAGGTTTGGCGTTTCTTTTGGAAGATGCAATTATAACATATTGTAACGAGCATGATGTACACTTATTAACAGCGCTACCAAATCAATTTGGAAATGCGGCATTAATGGGGATGGGTTGGACAACTCTTGCAAAAATAGATTCGATGGTACTTGATTTAAAAAAAGTTGATAGATTTACTACAATAGATTCAAAACCAAAAGAAAATCTTGAAAAAACATTAAAATTTCATAAAGATGAGCTATTTAGAAGTTGGCGTTTTGATAAAAGTCCAGTTTATAAATATGAATATGTATTTAATGAAAGTAATGCAGCGGCTATAACAAAACTTTTTTTTGATTCTGATAATGGTATTACGATAGGTGACATTGTGGATTTAGTATTCTCGGAAGAGGAAGAATCTGCAAACACATTAATTGATGAGGTTATTAAGTATATGAGTTTGAAGCAAGTGGAAACATTAACTTGCTGGGCATTTCCTCATACGAATTTATATAATATATTAATATGTAAAGGGTTTAAAAGCATACCAGGAAATAGATTTTTCTGTTTAAAACCCTTATCAAGTGAATATGAATATTTATTATCACCATATATATGGGATTTAGTTGAAGCAGATTCTGAAGTTTATTAGAACACACCTATAATCAAATTCTTAATTTATGAATGTAAAAAAATTTATTCCACAAATGGAACCGTGGTTTGGCATAGAAGAAAAAGTAGCTATGAACGAATATATGGATGAAGGTGGATGGTTAACCGAATTTCAGCGGACTGCTGAGTTTGAAAGAAGAATTTCACAGTTTACTGGTGCTAAACATTGTTTTGTTGTAAATAATGGTACAGTAAGTCTGACTTTGATGGCAATTGCAGCAGGAATTAAAGTTGGTGACGAAGTATTAGTCCCTAATTATACTATGATTGCAACACCTAATTCAGTCAAAATGATTGGTGCTATTCCAATTTTTGTTGATGTTGAGCCTGAAACGCTTTGTATGGATATTGAATGTGCAAAAAAAGCAATTTCTCCCAAAACAAAAGCAATATTGTTTGTTAACGCGAATGGAAGAAACCCGAAATCAGGAATTGAGCAATTAGTTGCATTTTGTAACGAAAATAGATTAATTCTTTTAGAAGATTCGGCACAATCATTGGGATCTTTTTATCCCAACGGACAACATCAAGGAACGCTAGGTCTAGCAGGAAGTTTTTCATTTTCTGCACCAAAAATTATTTCAACGGGTCAGGGAGGGGCAATAATCACAAATGATGATGATATGGCCTTCAAACTTAAAAGATTGAAAGACTTTGGAAGAAGTGGAGGGGGAAATGATGTTCATGATACTATTGGATACAATTTTAAATTCACTGAAATGCAGGCAGTTATCGGTAACGAACAAATGAAAAAACTAGGTTGGCGGATAACACGTAAAAAAGAAATGCTCAAACTTTATAGAAATCTATTGGCTAATATGAAAGAAGTAATTTTTTTTAGTCAAGATTTAGAGTTTACTACACCTTGGTTTATAGATGTTCTTGTGGAGAATCGAGAGAATCTTCAAAAATATTTGAAAGAAAATCAAATTGGGACACGTATAATGTATCCGCCAATTAATAAACAGGAAGCTTATAATATTCCAGGGAATCATTCTGTTTCAAATTTAGTTGGTGAAAAAGGTCTTTGGCTACCTTCTGCTGCACAGTTAACGGACGAGGAGATAGAATATATTTGTCTTAAAATAAAGAAATTCTATCAAGAGAATATTAATTAAGTAAAAATCCATTCATTAAAATGATTCAAAATGATTTAATATTTATCTCATTATTTTCAAATTTTCAAGTTATTTTATGATTTGTTTTTAAATCATAAAACATTCTTATTTTAATAATTATACAATAAAATTTATTAAAATAGTAACTCTTTTCATTGTTGGTGTTTTATTTTAATCTTAAATTTAGAATTATTTAATTATAATTTACAATAAGGTTTCGTGGAATTAATTATTAAAGTTAAAGATTTAAAAAAAATTATAGAAATATTTGTCAGTATTTTTAAATGTATTAAACTTTAAATTTGTTTATATTATAATTTATTTGGAAAAGGTTTGACAACAATTAAAATAAGTAAAAAACAAACTGTGATGGTTAGTCAAGATTAATTATGCAGATACCAACTTGTAAAATAATAGATCTTCCAAAAATTCTTGATAGGCGCGGCAATTTATCTTTTGCTGAAGAAAAAAAACATATTCCATTCAAAATTGAACGATGTTATTGGATTTATGATGTTCCTGGGGGTGAAAAAAGAGGTGGACATGCCTATAAGGAAAACCAAGAATTTATTGTTGCATTATCAGGTAGTTTTGATGTAATTATTCATGATGGGATTAATCAGAAGATTTATACTTTAAACCGTTCCTATTATGGCTTGTATGTTCCAAAAGGATTATGGCGTCATTTGGAAAATTTTTCAACAAATTCATTGGCATTGGTAATGGCATCAACAAAATTTGATGTTGATGATTACATTTATGATTTTAACGAATTTAAAAAATACCAAAGTGATTAAATCATCAGTTTACAATTGCTCTATTATTGAAATTGACAAACATCACCACGAAAAGGGTAATATTAGTGTTATTGAAAATGGAGTTACAGTTCCCTTTGAGGTTAATAGAGTTTACTATTTGTATGATGTTCCTGGGGGAGAATCAAGGGGTGGGCATGCTCATAAAGAATTACACCAATTAATTGTTGCAGCAAGTGGAAGTTTTAGTATTGCACTTGATGATGGTTATGTAAAAAGGGCTTTCTTTTTAAATCATCCTTACCAAGGGTTATTGGTAGTGCCTGGAATTTGGCGTGAATTAAGCGATTTCTCCTCCGGATCAGTTTGTTTAGTGTTGGCATCGCATATTTTTGATGCTTCAGATTACATTAGAGACTACAATGAATTTTTAAATTTTAAAAAGATATGATTCATGAATTGGCGGATTGTCAAACTGATTTAATTGGAAAAAATACCAAAATTTGGCAATTTGTTATTGTTTTACCAAATGCTAAAATAGGTGAAAATTGTAATATTTGCTCCCATTGTTTTATTGAGAATGATGTAATAATTGGTAATAATGTGACAATTAAAAATGGAATATATCTTTGGGATGGCATCGAATTAGAGGACGAGGTTTTTATTGGTCCAAATGTTACATTTACAAATGATAAATATCCACGTTCAAAGCAATACCCCAAGCACTTTCAAAAAACAATATTAAAGAATGGTTGTTCCATTGGAGCTGCAAGCGTGATATTAGGTGGCATTACAATAGGCCAAAATGCAATGATTGGAGCGGGTAGCATTGTTACTAAAGATGTACCTAGTAACGAATTATGGATGGGATCACCTGCAAAGTTTATACGAAAAATTTGAAAATGATTAAATTTCTAGATTTGAATAAAATTAATAATCAACATGCCAATGAACTAAAGACAGTGGCGTCTGAGGTTATTGATTCTGGTTGGTATTTATTGGGAGAACGTGTAAGTCGTTTTGAAGCTAGTCTAGCAGCTTATATTGGTGTAAAAAATGCAATCGGAGTTGCAAATGGTTTAGATGCACTTAGATTAATTTTTAAAGCATATATTGAATTGGGGGTTATGAGCGAAGGAGATGAGGTAATTGTTCCTGCAAACACTTACATTGCATCAATTCTTGCAATAACAGATAATGGACTTAAACCAGTTTTGGTTGAGCCTGATGTGAATACCTACAATATTAATTTTTCTTTAATTGAACGTAGTATTACACCTCGCACAAAGGCAATAATGATTGTCCACCTTTACGGGCAAGTTTGTTGGAGTAAAGAATTAAATAAAATTGCTGAAAAGTACAATCTTAAAATTATTGAGGATAATGCCCAAGCAATTGGAGCCGCTTATTCAGATCATTTTAACATGAATACTACTAAATTAAGTAAAACTGGTTCCCTCGGCCATGCCGCCGGTTTTTCATTTTACCCTGGCAAAAACCTAGGTGCCATAGGTGATTCTGGTGCTATCACCACAAACAATGATGAACTAGCCCGAGTTGTTCGTGCCCTTGCAAATTATGGAAGCAACAAAAAATATGTAAATGATTACCAGGGCTTAAATAGCCGTCTGGATGAAATTCAGGCTGCTTTTCTTGATATCAAAATAAAATATTTAGATATCGAAAACCAACGCCGTCGTGAAATAGCTAAATACTATGTTTGCCAAATCACAAATCCGAAAATTATCCTACCATGGACAAGTAGAAATTTTGAGCCCTCAACTTTTAACTTTGAACTTTCTCATGTATGGCACCTCTTTGTTATTCGCACCTCTCTCCGGGATGATTTGCAACATTACCTCAGTGAAAATGGTATTCAAACTCTAATTCATTATCCAATTCCGCCACACAAGCAGTTGGCTTTTAAGGAATGGAATACCCTTAATTTGCCGATTACAGAAATAATTCATAAGGAAGTATTAAGTTTGCCGATAAGTCCTGTGATGACTGACGAAGAAGTTACTAAAGTTGTTGAAATTATAAATAGTTGGAAATAAAAAAAATCTGGATTGTAAATTATTACACTACTCCTCCGGAATTCGTCTCAAATCCAAGACATCTTGAATTTTCTCATTTTTTAAGAAAATCTGGATATGATGTTACAATTATTAGTGCTAGTTATTTAAGTGATAAGGAGATTGATTTAGTACCTGGAGGATTAAATTATATTCAAAAATCTTATGGGGAGTTTAAATTTATTCATATTAAAGTTAGACACTATATTGGAAATGGAATAAATCGAATGTTTTCTATCTTCCAATTTGCATGGCGTATTAATAGATATCGAAATAATTTTGAAAAGCCAGATATAATCCTTCATAATATTCATGCACCATTTGATTATCCTGTGTTATGGTGTGCCAAAAACTTGAAGGCAAAATACATTGTCGAAGCATGGGATTTGTGGCCCGATTCTTTCGTTCGTTTTGGTTTAATTAGTAGAAAGAATCCAATAGTAAAGATTGCTTATGAGATTGAGAGGTTATTATACGAAAAAGCCGATAAAATAATTTTTACTTTTGAAGGGGGAATAGATTACCTAAGAGAACATAAATGGGCAAAAGATTTTGGTGGAAAGATTGAATTAAATAAAATACACTATGTAAACAATGGTGTGAATTTAGAGAAGTTCAATAATGATATTAAGTTAAATCAGTTAGATGACAAAGATTTAAATAATATCTCTAATTTTAATGTTATTTACATGGGATCAGTTCGTTTGGTCAATAATTTAAAACGGCTGATTGATGCTGCAAAAATTTTAAAATCTCATAAAAGAATTAATTTTTTGATTTATGGAGATGGGATTGACAGAGAATATCTTGAGCAATATTGTAAGGATAATGGAATACATAATGTCATTTTTAAAGAAAAATGGATTCCATTAAAGAATGTTCCTTATGTATTATCTAAAAGTTCATTAAACATTTTAAATTATCAAAAAGATTTTGGAATATATGGAGTTAGTTCTGGTAAACTTTTTCAATACCTTGCCTCCGGTAAACCAATTTGTTCAAATATCAAGATGAATTATTGTCTTATTGAAAAAAATTATTTAGGTATTGCTAAAAATCTTGATACTCCACAGGAGTATGCTGATGCAATTCTTTTATTAGCATCATTAGATGAAATGGAGTACAATGCTATATGTGCTAGAGTAAAAGAGGTCTCTAAGCATTTTGATTTCGAAGTTTTATCAACAAAGCTTATTGGTATACTTGAAACCACCTTATAAATACGTACTCGAAAGCACTACATAATTCAAAATATTATCTTTAATACATGTTTAAATAAAAAACAAATTAAATTTAAAATGCATTAGATAATGGAAATGCATTTGATCAATTAAGACAATATGATTTTTTGAATAATTATTTGATAAATTTGTTTAAAAAGTTGGTTAAAAAATATATATTTAGTTATCACTTTTATCAAAAAAATATTGAAATTTATTTTGGATTAGGGAGATAAAACATAAGTTTCTACATAAATAGTTTTTAATAATTAAAAATAATATATTATATGAAAGTGAATTATATTGATCATATAGGCATAGCAGTTAAGAGCTTAAATGAGAGTATACCATATTATGAAAGTCTTTTGGGAAGTAAATGTTATGCAATTGAACACGTCGAAGACCAATTTGTAAAAACTGCTTTTTTCTTGGTTGGACAAACTAAAATTGAATTATTAGAATCAACAAATCCTGATGGACCATTGGGAAGTTTTATCGAAATGAAAGGTGAGGGAATTCATCATATTGCTTTTGCAGTCGATAATACTGATGAAGCATTAAAGGAAGCAAAAGAGACAGGCTTCGCACTGATTGATAGGTGTTCAAGAAAAGGAGCTGAAAACATGAATATTGGTTTTTTACATCCTAAATCAACACATGGTGTACTTGTCGAGTTGTGTTCAAAATAGAATTTAATATTTTACTAAATGGAGGTTAATAGGTTTGTTAATAAATTTTTCAATTCAAATACCTACCTACTATATCAAGATGAAGAGAATGATGTTTGGGTAATTGATCCAGGTAGTAGTTTTAATGAAATATTAGATTGGATAGAAAAAAAAGGAAAGAGTCTAAAAGGAATACTTTTAACACATTCTCATTTTGATCATATATGTGGCATTAATGATTTGCAAGATAAATTTGCAGGATCAATTGTATATGCATCATTATTTGGAAAAGAGGGGTTGTTATCCGAAAAAATAAATGGTTCTCTATATATGGAAATTCCATTTGTTGTAAAAAGACAATTGATAAATATTGTCAAAGAAGGAGATTTAATTTTTTTGTGGAATAATATTATTTTAAAAGTTATAGAAACTCCAGGTCATGATAGAGACTGTATATCTTTCTTAGTTAATGAAAATTTATTTACTGGGGATGCTTTAATACCAGGAATAAAAGTGCATACTAAATTAAAATATAGTAATAAAAAACTAGCAGAAGAATCAATAAATAGAATTTTCAATGAATTTGATGATAAAACAATCATTTGGCCTGGACATGAGGATAAATGCTTATTATTTGATCTCAAGAAATAGATACTTAAATTAAAATTCATCTGTTTTATTTTCATAATAATACAAAAAAGTATTATTATATTATGTTCATTTTATAAAGAGAAATTAAAATTTAAAATAAATGTACAAAATATGTTACAAGCGTTTATTCGATTTAATTATTTCAGCTCTTGCTTTAATTATTTTAAGTCCTATTTTCTTATCTTTAATTGTAATTTTGCATATAGTGAACAATGGCTCAGGAGTATTTTTTACACAAGATCGACCTGGTAAAAATGAAGTCATTTTTAGCGTAATTAAATTTAAAACAATGACTGATAAAAAAGATGTTAGAGGAATTTTGTTATCAGACGTAAATCGTTTAACAAAAATCGGTAAATTTTTGCGTTCAACATCGTTGGATGAACTTCCACAGCTTATTAATGTTTTGAAAGGAGATATGTCATTAATTGGCCCACGACCATTATTAGTTGAATATCTTCCAATATATAACAAACATCAAACAAGGCGACATGAAGTTCGTC
>Ga0164292_10000614_pt1 | contig 28182 bp, 31 predicted proteins | sample GEODES117metaG_FD_111486 | JGI IMG/M metagenome (GOLD analysis project Ga0164292, IMG submission 111486) | Eutrophic lake water microbial communities from Lake Mendota, Wisconsin, USA - GEODES117 metaG | ecosystem: Environmental > Aquatic > Freshwater > Lake | place: USA: Lake Mendota...
ATTAAAGCAAGAGGGATACGGTGAGGACGGAGACAAAGACGAAGAAATCGTAGATCGTTGGTTCCGTGAACTGTGTGCTAATGTAGTAGTCGATGGTGATTTTGGCGGTCCTGTAAACACAGGTTTAATTGATATTAAAACAGTGAAGAAAGATAATCTATGAATTATATCTTAGTCGATACAGCAAACACATTCTTTCGTGCAAGACATGTCATCAACGGTGACGCTGATATCAAGTTAGGTATGGCGTTTCACATCACACTAAACAGTATTCGCAAAGCATGGCAGCAATTCGAAGGCAGTCATGTTATCTTCTGTTTAGAGGGACGTAGCTGGCGTAAAGATTATTATACTCCTTACAAAGCTCAACGTGCCGCTCAACGTGCCGCACACACAGAAAAAGAACAAGATGAAGAAAAAATCTTCTGGGAAGCATTTGATACATTCAAAGACTTTATCGCAGAAAAGACCAACTGCACTGTACTACAAAATCCACAGTTAGAAGCAGATGATTTAATCGCTGGTTGGATACAGAGTCATCCAAATGACAAACATGTGATTATCAGTACGGACACAGATTTTGTGCAATTAATTGCACCTAATGTCACACAGTACAATGGTGTGATGGAACATGTAATCACACACGAAGGAATATTTGATGACAAAGGCAAGCCAGTCATTGACAAAAAAACACAACAACCTAAAGCAGCTCCAAATCCAGAATGGCTGTTGTTTGAAAAATGTATGCGTGGTGATACCAGTGATAATGTCTTCTCAGCGTATCCGGGTGTGCGTACTAAAGGCACAAGCAAAAAAGTGGGTCTTACTGAAGCGTTCGAAGATCGTAAAAGCAAAGGATATGCGTGGAACAATCTCATGTTACAGAGATGGTCTGACCACAACGGTCAAGAACATCGTGTGTTAGAAGATTACGAACGCAATCGTCGACTTATCGATCTAACTCATCAACCAGATAATATCAAAGAGATAATTACGAATACAATTTCCGCTGCTACCGCTGAACAAAAGAATGTGAGCCAAGTTGGTATAAGATTAATCAAGTTCTGTAATCTATGGGATTTGAAAAAGATTGCTGATCAAGCACAGAGTTATGCAGAACCACTCAATGCTAGATACACGAACTCAGAGATTGTGACAGCATGATCACCCCACAGGAGATAGTGATGACAGACATACACGCTAAACCTATCATAGCAAATAAATTTTGGATCGTAGAAGAGAATGGCGAGAAGATTGCCACTCTGAGAAAGGACGATGACAATAGATTTTTCATGAGCAATGAGACAGGAGTAACTATTTACGAAACCAAAGATAGTTTAACTAAACAGTTTGGTAAAAAGTTTTTCACCGTAAAGATTGTCAAAGAGGCCGATACGGCACTGCCTAATGAAGTTCATGGGTATGCTACTAGCACCGAGCCTCACAACGCCATGTTTGATATTCGTAAGAAACTACCACTGTTCACAAAAAGCAGTGATTCAAAAAGTCTATACTGTGCCGGATACTACTGTATCAAATTTGAGAAAGGGTGGGTCAAGAGTTTTTGTCCTAAAAAGATCACCTTAGAACGCTATCCATACCAAGGTCCGTTCAAGACAGAATTAGAGATGAAACAGGTATTAGCCAATGTCACAAAGTAACTTACCAGAAATACTTCCTACAGTACAAAAACTTATTCAAAGAATCAGTGTTGCTGAACGTAGCCAACAGAAAGAAATACGTATTAGTATGCAAGAAGCTAGAGATCTCACTGCAGAATTAGCACTGTTAACAGCTAAACTAGGAAGCACTGTCAGCGAAATACACCAAATGTTAGCGGCAATCAAAGAATCTACTACCCAGATAGACGTGAAATTCGACGGCGGGCAGTTCTAAAAAAGACATAAATATATACGTGGTTAATTAGGAACACGTATATGAGTAGACCCAAGCCAAAAGTTCTTTTAGAGTATGCTAACAAAGAAACCTATAAGATTGAGCAGATTCTTGACTCGGAAGCCATCTGGGCTGTGTTCTACAACGGCCAGCCTTTCAATCTCAAAAGCGGTAGTCTGATAGCCAGTTATCCAGGTCCAAAATATAAAAAGGTGTCATTTTCAAATCCAGGTCATGCACACAATCTAGCAAAGAAATTAAATCGACTGTTTAAGACCAAAGACTTTGCAGTTTACAAACTTACTTCTGGCGAAGAGATCAAATAACATGAACAAAGATGCCTATACCAAGGCGTTCTTGCAGGCAGCAGAAATACCAATCACTGAAAAAACAATCAAAGACTACAAAGCTGTGTGGTGGTGGAGTTTTAGAAACAAAGATCGAGGTGGTTTGAGATTAACCGAGCAGGCCTTGGAATTCATTGAAGAACATGCTAAAATAAAAACTTATAAAATAGAATTTCCTAAAGAATTTGCATTCACTCCACAGGTATTGCTTTGGTTAGACAATTATATCGATTCACCGTTCTTTGTCAACAAAAAACACATCATTGTAATGAAAGAAAAAGCTGCTTTTGAACTATATCTGCTCAGCGGCGATGTTCGCAAGTTGGGACATAATAGAGCCATGAACAAAAGACTTAGCCAAGAATCCACCCCCGAATAATCCCACTGTATAAATATTTTTACTATGTTCGACCTTAATCCCATGGATGTTTTACAACAGCGAAATTTGCGTACGATTGCTCCGCATTTTTCTACGTTCACCGTTACTGAAACTGAGTTGTTTAATGGCGTGGAAGATTGGGTTCGAACAAAGCTCAAAGGCAGATATTATATCTGTGCAAAACCTGCTGTAGATCGCAGCGGGAATCTTAGATCTTCATGTGTAATAGGATTTGAAGATCATCAAGAACTAACTTATTTCATGCTTGCATGTCCACACCTAAGGAGAACACAATGACAGAAGAAATCAATGAAACAACCAGCGCAGAACCCGTTGCTGAACAAGCAGCACCTGCGGCAGCTGCACCTGATTTAAATATCAGCGACCTACTAGCAGTAAAAAATATCATAGAAGTTGCTACTTCAAGAGGTGCGTTCAAAGCCGCCGAACTAGAAGCAGTGGGTAAAACTTTTAATAAATTAAACACTTTTCTAGAATCTGTATCTAAAAAGGAAGCCTAAATGCGAAGCCTAAAACACATAGGTAGAATTCAAAACACAGGAGTCAAAGTATTGGTGGTGTTTAGAACTCTTCCCGGAGAGTCAAATATGGCTCTAGTATTACCTGTAGCACAACTACCAGATCAGTATCATGACGCAATCATGACCTTGGTAGAAACTGATCAGGCACAAGATGCGTTTGAATTTGGCGAAATCATGCACATCCGTCTATTTCCAGATGGCAGACCTATGCTGAGAGCTATGCAAGCTGATGGTAGATTGATCAAAGTGCCTACGGATTCCGTAATGATGACTCCTACTACCAACGACACTGTGCTGTTAGCCAATCTCAACACATTAATCGCTGAACAGAAAAACTGCACTATCGACGATCTATGCAAATTTGTAGCAGGAGCACCATCAGCTAAGCCAGTGGTCAAAGATATAGCCACTGTCAACGATATGACGCCGGCAGTGGATTCAGATATTCCTGCTCCTATTAGAGCACAGGCTGACACAAACGCTGCACTGTCTGATCGTGATCTTGCTAAATCATATCGAAGCCAAGCAGATGCCATGTACAAAGAAGCAGCTAGACTACGCAAAGAAGCAGATAACTTAGATCCGGTTATTAAAAAGACCAAAAAGGTAGAAGACACTGTTGATGCCTAATCCCTTGTTCAAACCTCCGCGCCATCTTGTAAAAGAATGGCCGGAGGTTTTTGAAGATCTTTATATGAACACCATGCCTGTGGCCTATCTAGATTCAGTGAGATTAGATTTCACTGATGGCAGGGTATGGGAGATAGATGTTCGAACTGAATTAACCAAGCAATCTCCCGAGGGAATTGCAGAGATTCTGTTCAGCACTCTTCAGGAATATAAAGACGAAATCAAGAAAATTGATTTCAAAGTAGACATTGAGAAACTCAAAAAAGACATATTAGATTCAACTAAAACTATATTCTAGTATTTCCATAATGAATAACTAGATGTTCGTTTGAAATAAAAGTTCTCCAAGGGTCAATAACAATTGACCCTTTTTCTATTTTACAATATAGGGTTTGAGTTTCTTCGAATCCCCGATATTCATAGGTGACTTTTTTGTTATGAGCCAATAACACAACTCCATAACATGCTTCTATGTTGTCACCGGTAAGAGGATCAATGTATGTAGGAGGATAACCAAGTTCATTACAATAGTGTCCGATTAACAAACTATAACTACCGTCGCAATATTCAACGTTTGGTTTGTAGGCCTTTCCATGTATAAAAATATTCATGTTATTTTCTTCAGCATATCTAACTAATTCTAATGCTAAATTTTTTGCCTGTATTTCTCGAGCATTCATAATACTATCAAATAAATCGTATCCTAGATCGAGTTCGTGAGCGAGATATCTTAGAGCAATATTGTCTCTAGGATGACATGCACCGCCGTCGCCCATGCCAGCTTTCATGTATTGAGGACCCATGATACGCATAGTAGATTTGGCAAGAGCATCTGTAACAACATCAACATTAATATTACCTTGCTTCATTGCTACATCTTGAATCATGTTTACCAGACCAATTTTAGCACTAATAAATGTATTATAGAATACTTTTATACATTCACACTCGTCCCAAGTACCTATCTCATACCTTGGATTGTTTTCCATTACAGTTTTATAAAAATCTACAAGCTTCTTAGCATCTCCTGTTAGACTACCATCTTCTGTGCCTATCATTACCATTTCCGGGTTTATCATGTCCCACGACACACTGCCCATGGCAATCAAATACGGATTATAAACAAATTGAGTATTGGTCACGAGAGGTGCGAATTCTCTACGTGTGGTTCCTGGAAGCACAGTTGAAATAAGAACTAACAACTGGTTCGGATACATATGTTCGTTGGCTTTAATCAAACAATCTTTAACAATGTCGTAGTTAAAATCTTTCGGAGGTAAGTGTGCGGTTGGTCCCCTTCCGTCGTACTGCTTATTATGAGGAGTAGGCACTGCAATAAAAACAATATCTGTGTCTTTGATACAATCTCTTATCGAGCTTACCACATTAATTTTATCACTAGAAACTTGTGCAACATCGAATCCCGTTACATAGTGTCCCTTATCAGCTATTGCTTCTGCACAAGGCATCCCTAATTTACCTAAACCGATAAATCCTATTTTCATAAAATTCCTTAATAAATATCATAGCATATTATTTATCGAGGCAAATTTTGTACAAAAGAGATTTAATAGAACCATTCTGGACACTAGAACATCGATATTTAAATTATCAACGGGAACCTTTCAATTGTACTGAAGATGTAATACGTTGGAAATCTCAGGGATACTCTCAATCGCATTTTACAGGTTTGATGTTTGATATGAAAAATAGTATGCCTAACTGGTGCGCACCTTTCTTTTCCATTTTTCAAGGTTTAAATATAGGTCTAAGTTTTTATAGAATGGACACTTGTAATATATTGCCTCACCATCGAGATAGTTATGAATATTACAAAAAAATATTTAATATAAAAAATAATATGTCGATTTCGAGAGCTGTTATTTTTCTAGAAGATTGGAAACCAGGACATATTTTCGAAATAGAAGGAAATTTGTTGTCAAATTGGAAAGCAGGAGAATACATTCTATGGCAGTATGATACCGAGCATATGGCAGCTAACCTAGGAATAGAACCTCGTTATACTGCACAATTAACTTTCACGAATGTTTAATAAAATTTTAGAATTCGAAAATGCTCTCGCTGAGTACACTGGAGCCCCCTATGCTATCTCAACAGATTGCTGTACTCATGCTATAGAACTATGTCTCCTTTACAACGATATATCAACTTGTAAGTTCACTGCATATACATATCTTAGCATACCAATGACTATGGTCAAATTAAACATTAGTTTTGAATATATTGAAGAATCGTGGATAGGTGAATATCAGTTTCATGGAACTAACATATGGGACAGCGCAAGACGCTTAGAAAAAAATATGTATAGACAAGGAACAATGCAATGCTTAAGTTTTGGTCACACCAAACCTTTAAATAATGGTAGAGGTGGAGCAATACTACTAGATGATAAAACTGCATATAACAAAATAATTAAAATGCGATACGATGGTCGAGATCTAGCTGTAAGTCCGTGGGTAAATCAAAAACATTTTTTGTTAGGTTATCATTATAAAATGAACCCTGAAGAGTGTATAAGTGCTTTGGAAAAATTAAAAATCTACAAAGAAAGTAATCCAATTTATGTAGAATACCCCGATTGTAGGAAAATAAAAATTGATAAAAAGTAATAACGAGTGGAATCAACTTCAAGAAGTAATATTAGGCACAGCTACCAATGCACATTGGCCTGTAGTATGTCCTATATTTAGAAATTTAGAAAACACAACAGCATGGAAAGAAACTCCTGTTTCGTCTGGACCAGTTGATATAAAAATTATAGAAGAGACTAACGAAGATTTAGAAAAATTCCAAATAGTATTAGAATCATTAAATGTCAAAGTATATAGACCCAAAGATTTAGATTTTCAATCATTTGACGGTATGTATAACTATTGTCCTAGAGATAGAGTATTGGTGGTAGGCGACACTGTCATCGATGCACCGATGTTATATCCGACTAGAAAAAAAGAATTATCGGCTATTAACCACCTGCTAAATGATCGTACAATTGTCTGTGAAGATTCGTCTGTGATTTTTGATGCAGCTAATATTTGTAGACTCGGACAAGATCTGTTATATCTCGTAAGTGACAGCGGAAACATTGCAGGAGCTAATTGGTTACAACAAATTTTACCGGAACATAGAATACACATTCTCGATAATATCTATAGTGGTGTTCATATCGATAGCACCATATCACCTGTTAGGGAAGGATTAGTTGTGTTAAATGCAGACAGAATAAACAACAATAATTTACCGACTGTTTTCAAACACTGGGATAAAATTTGGATAGAAGGAACAAATATAATTCCGCAAGGTTTTGTTAACTACCCCTATGCGAGTAAATATATTGCTCTTAATTTCTTAACCATAAATCCGAATCTTGTAATATGTGACCCCAATCAAAGCTATTTAAGGGCCGAACTGTTTAAACATAAGGTTGAAACTATAGGAGTAGAATTAAGACATAGTAGAACATTAGGTGGCGGACACCACTGTGTCACATTAGATCTAGTCAGGGCATAACATGGAATATACACAAGATATTTTTTGGAATAATATTCCTAATACGAAAGGAAGAATTTATAAAAAATTAGGATTTTTAGAAAAAAAATCTATTAAAAATACTTTTTTAAAAGATTTAAAAAACCCGTATTATATATGGACCGGGTGTGGTCGAATACATCAATTAGAAAATATAATCTTAATTCCTAAAATACAAAATAGCATTAGAAGAAAAGAAATTTATTTCTTTCTATACGAACCAATATGTATTAAAATAAATGATTCCTATAACAGATCTTTTTATAGTGAATTTGGCCCCAACGATGATCTTAGTAACATAATTTCCGAAGAATTAGAAAGTATAAAAATATTTGTAAAAAATAATAATATTGATAATTTTAGAATTTTTACCTCTGATTACAATATACAGTTAATACAAACAAGGTATCCTGATTTAAAAATTAATTGTCTTGATATTTTTCTTAGAGATGTATCAAGGAACTATTCAAATTTACTACAATTACGGGCAAGGCCTGTAATAGCGAATAATAATGATTGGCTATTACAAAATAATATCACTAAAAAATTCTGGTGCGGTAATTGGAGATATGCAATTCACAGGCATATTATTATGAGTTATTTGGCCACTATAGACGGAGTTTATACTTGGAACTTAAAATGTTCATATGAAGAATTAGAAAAAAACAATTGGTTTGATTTGAAGAATTTTGAACAGACTGATCCTGTTCGATATACTCAATTAAAAACAGGTGTGGACTATCTTTACAATAATATATTTGTAATAGATCAAAATATTGATGCAGTCGTTGTTAAAGGATACGATGAAGTAGTTATACCAGGAAATAATGCTCCCATGCCGAATAAACAATTTTTACAAAGTTACATAAGTAGTTTTTGCGGAATTATTAACGAAACCAGATTTGCTCAACCTTTCGGATACTTTAGTGAAAAAACACTAACTGCATTATATTCAAAGATTCCTATAGTATTAGTTGCACCGCCATATACGTTGGAATACCTCAGAACGTTTGGTTTTAAAACTTTTGATAAATGGTGGGACGAAAGCTATGATATTGAAACAAATCATCACAAGAGAATAATTAAAATATTTGAGGTTATTGATTATATAAATTCTAAATCTATAGAAGAACTAAAAAAAATATATTCTGAAATGGCAGAAATTTTAAATCATAATCAAGAAATAACAAAAACTATTCAATGGAACGATAAAATACTATAGGCTTAGAAACAGTATTAGACAATTCGATGTTATTAATACTAGAATTATTCCAAGTTCCTTCTCCTTTCCAACTCCAATTAAAATTCCAATCCGTAATTTGATTTAAGTAAAATTCTTCATTTAACAAATTATCAAAATCCTCATGACTTCTTCCGTTTTCACCCCATTTAGGTTTCGCTAGTTGTCTTGCTCGAATTGCAGCATTGCCTTGCATCCTAGAAAATTCTTGAGCAAAAAATGGTCCGTGGCGATACTCTTCTCTGGTGTCATTTGTTGAATCATATCCTTGTATAAAGTCAATTTTAAAATCTGCATTCCACTTTCCTGATTTATCAATTTGAAAATTATATTCTGCTGTGTAGAGACCGGTACCAAAGTGCCCTCCGAATTCTGCAACATCCATAGCAGGATTAAATTTTATACAAATATCGTATCCACCGCGAGCTCTCCAAAGGGTTCTTAAAATAGGCCATATTTCATTTACAAGAGAATCAGCATACGGATTAATCTCTGTGGTAATTATATTATAATCAAAATTTTCGTACGAAATTTCATTTTGAATCGAATCATCGTGAAAACTTAACTTATAATGACTCTTCTTTAATTCGGGACGAAACGGATAGGTAAAAGATTTTTCTGTAATTAGGCTATCAACAAAAATATTAAAAGATTTTACTCTAGTTAACACATGACTACCTCCTAATTTAAAATCTTTGGTAATCCAAAATCCTAGATACTTGTGAGACGACAGATTAAATCTATCAGGATTTTGTCCTACAATGGTTTCTGGACCCATTCCAAATCCCATGCCGGTTCCTATATTATTAATATTCATGTTTCTATTTCTCCACAAGAATGTCATAGTATCGGCAAAATCTTGATATGTTTCTGTCGGAAATCCAACTATCCAATTTGTTGCTGCTTCGATTCCAACTGCCTTGCCATCTCGAAAGTTCTGTTCCATTTCGGATATTGTTACACCTTTATCGATATCGTTAAGGACTTTCTGGCTACCTGATTCACACCCATAATTTAGTGCAATGCATCCGCTGTCTGCGAGATCCTTTAAATATTCAAGATCCATTCTTCCATCACATCTGGCATAGCCTGTCCATTTTATTTTTAATCCTTTAGCTATTACACCTTTGGCAAATGCTCGAAGTTCTTTAAGATTACCGTTAACAAGACTATCAATAAACCAAATGATATCTGTACCTTTATTATAATATAGCCATTCAATTTCTGCAAGTGCATCAACTGCTTGCCGTTGTCTGTATTTCCAAAAGTGTGTTTCTTCACAGAAAGTGCATTTTGCTGTGCAGCCACGACTGAGCTCACTGTTTACTCCATTTGGAATATCGTAATCATTGAAATCAATCGACGAATAATCGGGCATCGGCAATTTATTAAGATTAATCCGTTGCCCTTCTGGTTGTTGAATATACTGTGGGGTATTATGTGTTATACCTAGTTCAACTTCGTTCAATATATCTAAAATTGCTTGTTCACCTTCACCGTTTACTACATAATCATAATATGATTCGATATTAAACCAACCATGTTGAACATTACTTCCGCCAACAACGATTTTTACATTCGGTAATTGTTTTTTAATTTCTTGAATCATCCATTTAGTAGGTTCTTCATTAAATTGATAAACAGAGAATCCTAATAGATCCGGTTTTAAATCTACTATTTGTTTTAAATAATCGTTTAAGATTTCTTGAAATAATGGGTGTACGAATTTATAATAGTTTTCACCGACCCACCGCCAACTACTTGCCGAATTCCATAAACTAAAATTCGTTGATGGCCCTATTGCTATTTTATATTTCCACTCCTTAAAACATTTTGAATTTATGTCTAAGATAGTAGACTGATAACCAGCTTCTTTAGCAACCGCACTCAATCTAGCAAGATTAAAAGGAGGAAATGTAGCTGCCCATTCCGGAAGCAATACTAATACTAATTTAGTTTTTCTGGTAGCATAATCAATCGATACGGTAGTAACATTTTTTTGCACCGATGGTTTAGCATAAGGTGAGATAGCCTTTAACATATTTAAATGTCGATCATTTGCATCGTTAGGGATTTCTCTAGATTCTGATTTTTTTCGATGCAGATTTAAATTAAATACCAAAATTATTCCTTTTCAATATTTTAACAACTAAAAACTAAATTGTCAATGATGTATGTATAAACTCTGTTTTGTTTTTTAACACATAATAATTGTAATTACAAATCTTTCGAGCTTCGACTAAAAAAGTCTGTAGCTCTTGATCTTTTAAATTACATAATCTGTGTACTTCTTTAACTATGGCAAACATTCTCTCGTCATCTTTTACAATGCTATCATATGATTCATCTATAATACTTTCAAAAGTTTTGTAACCTAGTTTTTTAAGATACTGTAAAGAATTAGGCACACTTACTATCACAAACGGATGTTTCATTGCGATACATTTAAAAATTTTTTCGCTTAAAAAAGGCACACCGTCATACCCGGACTTAGTATGGAATGTTGTTTCAGTAACTATACTAAAATATGTATCAAGATAATATACATCCGTTGATCTTGTTTGTTCTGCACGATTGGTTACTAAATCGTTGGTATCTAAATACATCAACGGAAGTTCTTTTATTTTTATGTTTCTTTTAAAAATCTCTAACATTGTCGGAGAATCAAAATAATACCTATGCATTTCTGCCCACCGATTATCCCATGTATCTTGATCGAAGTCTGATTTACCAAAACTAATATATCCGTGGTCGATAAGATTGTAATTATGAAGTAATGTTAGTAGAACAGGTCGATGCAAACGCCAACGTCTGTTGAAGTTTATATATTTTTTCTTATAATCCTTAATACTTAAAGTATCTATAGGTTTTGTTATTTGGTGTTGAATAACATCCCATAGTTGATATTCAAACATTGACCACCATTCGACACTTATTTGATCTTGATTAAATTTTTCTGCAAGATGTTTAACATGTTCGTGCATTGTGGGCACCGAAGACATAAAGATAATCTGACTTGCGGGAATTTTTCCAGGTAATACAATATTATAATAAATTCCATCAGCTGATTTTAGGAAAGGTTCAAGACCGTTGTCTAATACAACGTATACTTCTCTATTTCGAATCCTATTTAAAATATCTAATGGTATGAGATCTAAGATATCAAACAACCTAAAACTATTATGACAAGAAAATTGACAATACCAATATTCAAAATTTTCATTTTTTCTAGCAGATATTCCGGTCGACCCATCAATTAACTCTAATCTAGGGTTGGCCGAATCGTATGTTATTAGATATGGAAATTTTGGATTTAAGCAGGGCATCGGAGTCTTGTAGGTAAATTAGGATTAGTGAAATTGTATATATTAATAAGAGGAATTTTTTTTATTCAATATTTTCATAATCGAGTAACGTATGCTCTTTTAAATGTTAAATCATCAAAATTTCTTACATTTTCCATTTTAGTTTGTTCATGTTGAACAAATTCAATAGTATCATTCAACCAACAGTAGTCCGGAAATAGTTTTTTAAGATAATTAAAGTGCTGAATAGGACTAGGATGATAATCTGCGGTTTGCCCTCCTTCCTTGCGGATAGGATGTTGAGGCCATTTACCTTTTAATTCAAAAGTTAATATGTCTGGTAATAATTTATCAAGTGTTGGTTTGTATAACTCAAGCAGCTGTTTGACATTTTGATCCATTTTTTTACTTGTTGATTGTAAGTGATCAAACGGAGCCATATTTAACATATAATGGTCAACGCTGAGGTTTTCAAGTAGAGTACTGGCTAAGGTTATTAAATTTAAATCTCGTAACAGATACCCAGTTGGATCTGCATATTTTTGTACAAAGTTGTCGTCATAATAATTTTGAGTATAGATGTTGCCGGGTGTAAGCCAACTGTTATTAATATATCGATCTTCCCTCGATACTCCAGACCACATTATCATAATTAAATCAGTATCATTAAAACTGTGTCGCAAACTTGCTTCGGTTAGTTGACACGATATAAAAAGATTGCCGCCACCACTTTGGCCGTAATTATGAAATTCCGGAATTTCTTGTGAAATAATATCCGCCCAGGTTGGCCATCCGTACGAGGTCATACTACATCCGAATGCAAAAAATCGTTTATATTTTTTAAAATCAACCATTAAAATACTCCTTAGAAGATTCAATAGCTTGAGATAAAGATTCATGATAAAAGTGTCTGTTTCTAATTAAATGAAAATTATGTTCTATGGTGCTTCTAGATTCCATTATACGTTTAACCTTTGCTTCTCGAGATAACTGTATCCACCATTGTAAAATTTCATGTGTCTTAAAAAATCTTTCTTGATGGTCAGTAATATCATTGTACGATGGGTCTATCCCGCACCAATCTATTTTAAATCCCAAATCTTGAATAGCTCTAAGCGTACCGGCAGAAGCCAGCAAAATTAACGGATGTCCGAATGCTATCGGTTTATAAATTTTTTCGGTAGGAAATACAACATTTTCATTAAATTTGGTTTCTGTTACAAACGACATTAAACTATTATTGTAAAACATATGATTATAGTATTCAGCGGCATTAGTATTCGACCAATTACCATCGACAAATCTAGGGTAATGGGTTTCTAACACACCGGAAAATTCTTCTATACTTACGTTTACTATGTTTGCTCCGGCGTGATCTGTGAGAGATATTTCATTACATGAGATAATGCCTTTGTCTAATAATTTATTTTTCGCAAGATAATAACAATGAGCACCTCTATGAGATCTATAAACCCTATTTAAACTAGTAAAATCAAATTCAGCAACAGCAATTGCCGTATCAATTGATGGACTAGTAGGTAGGAATTTCTTATTAAAAAACAAATTAGTAAAATGACTAGAATATTGAACATCAAACATTTTAGGATGATTGGTATTTTCTAACCATAGATCATAATCTTTTTTAATTGTAAAATTACCTTGTATGATTAATATTGACCCGGGTGGTAACCCAAGTTCTATCATAGCATTCGTAGTAGATAAAAATGCATTTTGATCAACAATATTCATTGAGCCACCTTCTTTATCAGCAGCTATTATTATTCTAATTTTTTTATTTTTAACTAAATTTATCAATTCATCTGATAGGTAAGAAAGTATATGCTTAGTTGGCACATCCGGGCCGCGACATACACCCGCCCACCATATCGGATCTGCATTCACATCAATAAAATAACCTCCAGGTTCGTCGACCCTAGATATCAAATCTACCTCAACATTCATTTCTTCTAAATGTTTTTTTATATCAGTTCCCCTAGATACTAACCACCAATTGCTCTTTCCTCGAGACTGTAGTGGCAATAAATTTGACTCGTTAGGTGTTAATGTGTCAAAGTAAATTTTCATATGAATAACTCTCGTAATTCTGGAAAAGTATTAACAAAACTCCTATTTCTAATTGTATCGTAATGAATTGTGGTGTTCATAAATTGTTTTCTCAGCATCGGATCATAATTAGAATTTTGTAAGTATGTAATTACTTTTTGTATTTCTTTATTAATAGATTGAGTGTAATTTAGATTGTTTAATTTGTTCATAATTATTTTTTTTAAATCATCTGGAATAACATCTGCACTATAATAATTAGGATTCATAATATTATAAAAATAAGGATAAAAATTATTATCAGAAAATAATTTACTTTCTAACAAATAATTTAAAAATTCAGGTATGGTAAAAAGATTAAAAACAGAAATCACCGATCCGGTTTGTAGTTTGACATGAGGTACTTCTTGTTGAACCGTTTTAATATTATATTCGATATCTTTCCAAACAGTACCTTCTCTAATATATTCTGCTCGTTCTCCCCAGCTATCTATGCTTGCGTTGATATTAACATTAGAAAAGTTTTTCCATAGATCAATAACTGATTTATTTTTATATTTTAGATTACTTAAATTAGTATTATAGTCAATTTTTACATCGGTTTTTCCTATTGAAATTAAGTGTTCTAGTATGGAATAATGTTTATCAGTAAGCAGTGGTTCGCCTCCGGCAAAATAAAAAACCTCGATATCTTTTAGATATGGCAAGAATTCATTGTATAATTTATCATTAGAATCGCCACCGGCTATAATATAAACATTTTTAGTTTGTCCTTGAGCATTATCTTCTTGTGCCCATGTAGATGAATAAGTACTGCTGCAACTGAGACATTTGAAATTACAAATATTACTCCATCGTATATCAAAGTGGCGCAATGATAATTCTTCTAAAAACCCATCTTCCTTTGTATTGTCTACAAGATTAAAGAATTTCTTATATTCGTTGTTTCTACTCTGTCTAACACTCTGAATTCCTTTGTCTTCTGCTTGATAGCAGCCAGTACACTCAGCACATCTATCGCCGGCAAGCATTTTTTTTCTCAAATTTTTATAACTGTCATTATTCCATATTGTTTTTACAGTTTCATTTCGCAAGTTACCGAGCGGTTTATGATGATCTGCAACGCAACAAGGAAGAACAGAACCATCCGGGTTGGCATAGATATGTATCCAAGGTAAGATACAAAATGTTTTAGATATCATCTTTCCATCCTGCTTTTCTAATTAAGTACTGTGCCCATAATAAATGAGAGAATTCGTTTGGATGGTGTGAATGGAGCGGATTGCCTTTGATAAAATTATTAGATTGCTCTATAATATCTATTTCCTTCAATAACAGCGATTTATCAAATTTAACAGTCTTATAACTACCATCATTGATTATTGAATCGAGCCACCCTACAGAATAAAATGACGGTGCTTGTAACTTAGTCCCTAATATGCTTGCAGAATACTGTATCCAAGTTTTATCTACAATTTTAAAATTTCGTTCTTGTTTTTTAGAATTTATTTTACAGAAATTTTTCCATAATACACATTCTAAATTATTATATTGAGAAATAATCGATTGATACTGATCAAAAAAAATATCGTCGTATCTTTCTAACCAATCGCTAAATGTGAGATGTTCGGTGCATTTGATTAATTTATGTAGGGGATGATTACGTAATTCATCAACGAGAGATTGTTCTCTCGATGGCTCTGTCATTTGCATACACACATAGATTTTTTCGTAATTTAATGCACTGGTTTTTTTCAATATTCTTTCTAGTTCAGTAAACATATAAAAATTACAATTTCCAGGTACTGCATATTGATATAAATCGGTATCAAGCATTGTTGCCATACGCGGTCCTAGGGTAAAAAATAGTTGTGTTTCAAAATTAAATTTCTCAATTCCTGTAGCTATTCCTTTAACTGCTTCACCGTAGGTCCAACTTTCGCCAATTACTATTAATAGATTTTTTCTTTTTCTATTCACATGAAATTCTGTATACTGAGCCGGGCGTTCGATCCAACCTGGTTTAAGATTATTGTCTACAAAATCAATTTGCACAGAGTCTTTTAATAGATAATATATCGGATTATTTTTTATATGTGCTGTTATATTATACTGCGATAGCATTACAATCATCCATAAATGTTACTAATTGAGGAAATGTTATTTTAAAATCTGTACCTCGGCGGCGATCATATTCGGTAAACCAATTAAAGAAGTCTCTGCGCCCCTCTTTTACTTTTTCTGGTGTATAGACCGTGGTTTCCATGTATTTTACCACTCTTAGAAATTTCTCATACTCTAAGTTACTGAATTTGCTGGGGTTTTTATCGTCTAAATTGGCTAGAATGAAGTCTAGATGGTTTATCATGTAAGGCATAAACTCGTCTTTGGGTAGAATATTCATATCATACTGCAGAGGTTCTTTAAGGAATGGAGTGTCAAATCTCACTCGTTGTGGTTTATCTTGATCACTGCTGTTGTATTTTTCACGCCATTGCAGGATTTTAGCCAATAATGTTTGAAAATTCGTTACAGTAAGTATATTGAATGTGATCATAAAAGTCACTGGCAGTCTAGTTTTTGAGAGATAACGATCTAGATTACTTTCCCATAAATCTAAATCTAATCCTGTACGAATGTATTCTGCAGGAGCTCCCCACGTATCTATGCTTGTGAAGATTTTAAAATTTTTAATACAGCCAGTATTAACTAGATTGTTTACCTTTTCAATCAATCGATCAATTAATATAGATTTCACACCGAAATTACTGTTGATGTTTAATTCTAAATTTGGTAACGGGTTTATTTCTAGGTCATCTAAAAGACGCCATGTGCTTTGTTGCAGCAAAGGTTCGCCGCCAGTGATACGTAGAATCGTCAAGGTCTTGCGAACTTCGGGCCACCAACGCCACCATGCTTCTACATAGGGATTAGTTTCTTCTTCGTGAATTTTAAACCAATCAATATCATTACGATGATTTTTCACCATTGTGTACGGACCATGATCTTTGATTTCTTTGTAATAACTGCTGCTGTGTTTGGGATGACAGTATCCGCATTTGAAATTGCATTCGTTACCAAATGAAATTTCTATATACTGCGGATTTATGTTTTGATCCCAGTCACCGTTTTTTATCTGTGCAAAGCGCTGGTCTGTATAGATTGTGGCATTTCTTTCTTTTCTATCCGATATGTAATCGTCTCCTAGCTTTTCTATATTCCAGCAATAATTACAACCCTTGGGCTTGCCTCCGTTAAGCATGTCGAGACGCTCAAGTTTTTTTTCTGCGGTGTTGTGTAATGCACTGGGATCAATCTGTATTTCTTGTAGAGGTATTTTATGAGGTGCAGGATGATAACAACTGTGCGTTTCTCCTGTTTGTAGATAGATAGTGGTATGGTGCCATTTAGCCATACAGAATGTAGGACTAATTTCATTCATTATAGGTATAAATGTTTTAATCTTTTCTACATCGTTCATTGAACTGTTCCTCTAACCAAGTAAAGTCATTTATCATTTTTAGTGCTTCTAGATTATTTTTATTTTCTGATCCGTAGTCTCTACCGGCTCTAGCACCATCTAAGGCATATTCATCTGTGGATTTATTACACCACACATTTAATCTATATTGTGTTTCTTCACCCTGCTGACGATCTATAATCTTACTAGATAATTTCACGCATTCTCTAAAGGCTGATTTCCAAGTATTAAATGGATCTGTATTAAATGCTGTTATATTAGAAACACTATCTATTACTTTAAAATTATTACTAATACTAGTAGTCATATCAGTAGTGTTTACATCCATGTTTATGGTTTTTTCTCTTGGCAATAATTTTACTCCGCCATATCCGTACACTAAATCATTTATAGGATTTCGACTGTGCCAAACATGCACATAAGATTTTTCATATCTAGGAACTGCATAATCAAATTTAAAATCTTCTACAATTATAGCATCACCGTCTACTACATAAAACATGTCTGTTTCTGCTAATTTAGCTGCGGCAATATGTGCTTGATGAATTCCGTTAACTCCGTGAACACGATTAACTAACGGAAATCTATTTTTTAAATTTATAAAATTATCATCGGCATTGGGTTCATTATAACTGATAAACACAATGTCATACTTTTCGAGTATAGGGTCAGAAGCAACAATGTTTATCTCTTTCTTTTCAACAAAAAACCTATTATCGAATTCTCTTTGAGATATAGTCAGACCTTTGGGAATTAAACAAATACCATCCTTGTGTTCACCATTTTTAAATACGTGTACATACATATCATCCCATTTAGTAGCTCGGTATGATGATAGATCAAAATCTTTTCTTATTTCAAGGTCATCCCATATGACCCAAAACATTTTAGTAAAGGATTTTTTAAAAATATCTTCAATCCTTTGACAATTTTCTACAAACTGTGCGTTTGAAAATCTAGAAGAAACCAACTGCTTTTTTTCTGCAGATATAAAATTTCTACTTACGAAAAATATGTCATACATTTTTATAATAGGTAAGCCCAAGATTTATAGTTTCATCATATAAATCTAAAGTAAATTTGCTTTGTTTTTCGTCAAGCCACGGCCAATCTAAGCCTAACTTAGCTCTCAAATGATAACCTAAATCTTGAGCATCATGTTCTACATCGAAATGCTTAACTTTAGTTTCATAGATTTCTCTCAACACTTCAAAATCTCGGACCTGGACGTAATCCCAGTCTGTGCAGTTAGTCATCCACGTTCCCATTCTAGCACCGAGTACGGCATATACTCCGTTTTCTTCGTGCATTCCAACGGTGCTCCACATACGTAATCTATGAATATTATGCCACCAAACACGTTCTCGAATTTCTTGCGGGGGGACTTTTTCTCCGTCAAGTAAAGTCATCTTAACACCTTCACGGAATCCTGCTCTCCATGCTTGAAATGGCGATCCTGTGATAATACTGGTGCTATACACGCTAGGAAAATGTTGATATCCGTCTTCCCAACAAAAATCTACCTGGGCTCGATCACTTGTGGAATTTTCATGTGTTTTCATATCGAGCACAAAATTCTTATTCCAGAGTTTCAGTCCACCGTTTCCATATCGCAATCCATTGACGTTATTTTGACCGCACCAACAATATACCTGTGTATTTGTGTTGCTCATATCAATATCTAGATTAAAAAATTTAGGATTAACAATGTTGTCTGCGTCAACAGTAATAAACCAATCAGTATCAGAAAGTTCTGCTGCGGCTTTGTGTGCGTGATCTGACCCTTTTACTCCGTGTACACGTTTAGCCCAAGGTACTTTATTACACAGGTCAGCATAATGCAAATCTGCATTAGGTTCGTCGTAGCTTAAAAATACTACATCAAATTCTACAATTTTCATTTGTATTCTATCACATAATTTTTAAATAATCTACGTGTATACACACTGAATGTATCATAATTTAAATTTTTTATTATTTTATTTTTACCAATTAGTTCATTAATTTTTATAGAAAACATCTGATAAATCCCGTTAGGATCATTGTATTCGGTGATTAAAAAATCCATAACAGTATTTCCATCCCAAACAACATTTCTTGGTTTTAGATTTATTTGATGTTTCTTGGTACCGCCAAATTCTTGAGACAATTGTATTTTTAATGTTTTGGTCTTCGCAGTATATGTTAAAAATATATCTGGTTGTGTGATATCAGTATATTCAGACGATACAATTCGATGTAACACATCGTCTAATTTTGTCAGTGTTTTTATTTCAGCTATTTCTAATTTTCCCGAATTGATGTCTATTAAACATTTTTCAATTTGTATTTCTGCTGAAATAATACTTTGTGCTAGTTCGAGATCGATTGGTACTTGGTTGATTTGATCAGTGAATGCATAGTCAGGGCCCACGCTTTGAACCTTACCAGTCAAGGGATCAAACACTGCAACATAGGTCACTTCTGGAAGTTTATATTCAGCTAACCATTTATCAAAATCTTCTATCGTTTCCACGCTATTTCCTCTAAAATATGAATTAGCTCTCTATCAATTTTATTTTTTTCTACGTAATGAACTATATCATTTTGTTGATAATTACCTATTTTCAATCGACCGTGTTTATTGAGATAGAAACCAACATGGTCACTCCATGTATCTGCTGGCCATGGCCAATTCTGCAGGAGCGGTTTCATATGCACTACTCTTGGAAATTCTAAGGGATAAGCAATATCATCGGCAATATCTAATATTTGTGCAGCTAGAGCAAATGCTTCGTCGGTTCCCATAATTTTTGGTTTATAGGCTGTTAAGAAAATATTTGTAAACTCTACAGGATATTGTATAATATATCTACCCAGATCAAAGAAGTCCTTGGTTATCGTTGCATCTTTTCGAAAAAAGGTCCACATAGAGTATAGATCGGGTAATTGATTCGCATCAAAGGTTTTTCTATAATTTCGATTAGTTGCTACATCACCTCTGTATGTGTAAACCTTGTTGGCCACATATAGATCACAATTTTCAACGAAATAATCTATCCAATGACTGTAATCTCTGGTAAACAACATATCAACATCTAGACAAACTGTATGTTCAAAAGGAGATAGCTGATCCATCCAAGATCTACCATTCCAGAACGTCTGTTCGTCCCAGGATATAATGTGATCAAATACCCAAGGACTTTTTAACTGTTCAACTTTTTCTTTATCATCTATTACCAGTGCTACTTTGTCATAACCTGGTTTTTGTGTGTTTTTTATACTAAGAGCAAGACCATATGCCAATTGCAGATAGTCAACAGTGTCGCTGTGTGATACGATAAGCAAATAGCCAAAATTCATATTAACTCCAACAATTGCTGTTGATTTCTAATAATACTCTGCTTGTTCATGATATGAATGTCAACTCCAGATATTGATGCAGCACAATAATTATTATCTAATTTATGATCTATAAGAAATGTTAAACGTCGATTATCAACACTATACAAAATATCTCTGTCGAGTGCAGATAAAATGGGTGGTAATGTTCCTAGATTAGATTCAACATACCCATCTAATATATGTTTGCTCACACTGAAAGCAATGTCATTTCTAAATTGTCGATGATCAAATCTAAAAACATCAGCATAGTGTCTATAATTTTCTTTAACGTGATTAACTGTATCAAAAAATAAGCGTGTATTTTGATTTTTAGTGAACATTATTGTAGTAGCCCAATATAATTTTACACCAGTATCTGAAATGTGTCTATCAAGATATTTCATTCTATCTTGACTGTTAATATCATTTATAGATTCACCTATCAATAAATCGCAGTCTGTATGCCAATACTTGTTGAGAACATCGGAAAATATTAAAAAGTCACTGTCTATTAATAGAGTTCTATCATATGGCGTGAGACTCCAAGCAGAGTCTCGATTTACATTTATAAACGGTACTGTGCTACTGGTTTCGCCATCGTTAAGACGTCTTTGATTATCAGTCACAGGTCTATCAACTGTGATGATGTTTTCAAAAACTGTATTAGCTATATCAAATGTTTGTGATTGTTTCATCCACGATATAGTAGAATCGTCAGTTACTAACGACACTGGCATAGACAAATGTTTTTTAGCTAGGCCAGCGCTGATAACAGCCATTAGTGCATAATCAACTGCACGAGTGTTATGAGCATAGATTAATATACCGTGTGTCATGTATCTAATAATTTTTCTACAGACCTACTTTTTTTGATGTTTTGATAATGTTCAAAATATTCATTAGTAACTTGGAAATATCTATCAAATATTTGATCACGGAATAATGTAAGATCATCTATAAGTATAGGATTTTGATTGATATCTAATAACACCACTGCATGTGTTCTACCTTTGGTAATCAAGATTTCTACAAAAGTCAAGAGATCTCTGTCTATGCGAAAAATGCCCCCATTGATACCATAGGTAAGTTTGGCTTCCGAACGTTCTTTGAGGGTTTTTTTCTGTACGGAAAAAGTCTGTTGATAATTAGAAAAATCCAGAACTTTAGCGAGTTGCTCTTGCATGTTGTCTCCTAAATAAACTGTGCAGTTTATTTAGTGGCTGAACTCAGTTGGGAAGAAATTAAGAACCAGTAACGGATCCGACAGTTACAGTAGGATTGGTGACTGTGAATACTGCACTACTAGGTACCATTATACCTGTGGCGTACAGCAAGGAAACTGATACAGTTAATGTACCATCTACACTGTCTGTATAATCTGGAACAGGATTACTCGGATGTTGGCCCGGATCTGTATAACCATCTGTGAATACCACACGTATTTCTCCAGAAGCTGCTGTACCAGAACTGTTACTGGCAACATCAACGCACCTAGCCTGTATTTGATAATTGTTAGAACCATAAGGACTGCTAGCGGTGGCTGTGTAAAAAGTTTGAAAAGTGCTGGTGGTTTTATACCAATTCGTTCCATCGTTCGGAGAAGTACCTGTGCTTGGCACAGCACCGCCAAAACTCTGTGTACCTGCCGAACTTAACAATGATGTCCAACTGGTATTCTGAGGTTGAGCACCACCTCCTGATCTAGCTGCACTGATTCGAATTTTACCGCCGCTGTTGAACCAATATCTAGCTAGATTACTGTTGGCCCAATTAAATTGTATGGTGCAGGTGCACTGAGAGATCCACGCACCGGTTCTTGATTGTGAAACAGCAGTGGTTGTGGCGCTTTCTCCTGCTGCTACCGTGAATCTAAAAGTGGTGATATTGGTTGCCCAATCATCATACTGTTTCTGCGGCACATCCAACGTACCAGTATCAGGGGTGAATGTTGCTGTGTATCTGATCGTGTTACCTTCTGCTACCTGTGCTGTAGTAGGATTAACACCGTTGATATGCTTATAGGCATTTATAATATCAAATCTTAGGTTAGCCCATTCGTTGATAGTTACCTTAGTACCTTCTGCTACAGCAACACTGTTGATTCTAGCCTGCTGTCCGTATCCGGAATTTCCAGAACCGTCGCCCAGAATTGTGACTATTTTGTTTCTGATATCATTGTAATCTGCTTGTACGATTTTACTATTAACAGCTGGCATAGGAATATTTATATAATTAAGAGGCTGTAACTACACTAAATGAATAGGCGGGACTAGCCACTGTGAAAGTACCGCTAGGTTGTAAAAGTCCTGAAGCTTTGAGTTCTGATGCAGCTATAGTTAATGTTCCATTAACAAGATCTCCGGGTGCTGGAGCACCAGGATCAACATAGCTGTCAGTAAGAGTCACCCGTAAAAACAATTGTGTGGCTGTGCCTGTGGAGTTATTAGAAACATCAGTCCGTGCTTCTAGACGATAATTATTAGCGGAATACGGACTGCTTAACGAACTCTGATAATAGATTTGAAAACTATTGGTAAGAGTATAATAATTAACAGCACCTGTATCAGCTCCAAACGACTGTGTGCCTACGCTGGCTAAAAAATTAGTCCATGCATTAATCTGTGCAGTAGACGAACCTCCACTTAGTGTAGTTGTAAATCTCACTTTACCTCCACTATTAAAAAAATATCTAGCTTGATCGGCTGTGGAAAATGTGCAGGTCAGAGTGGCAGTTAATGATGTAGACCAGGGAGTACTGTAGGTCAGGTTAGCTGTTGAGTTGACTACCGACTGACTACCTGCTATTTGAAATCGATTGGCTATGGCCTGTTCTAGTATGGTATCATAATTGCTGTTAGGCGAACTTGCTCCAAATCCGATAGGATCACCGACATTTACAGTAACCACTCCCGGTAATACCCCGTCTTGATGCAATTTGATATTAATTATGTCAAATTTTATTAAATCCCATTGGGCCTTGGTGATGGTATTCCCAGTAAACACATCAGAACTCTGTACCGTCTGACCATATCCTCTAGTACCCGATCCTGTACCTATCAAGGATTGAGCTTTGTCCTGTATGGTCACATACTGCGCTGCAAGGATATTAGTCCCTTGAGTCATTACAGCACCAACGCTTCGATTAGTTTGATACCCTCGTCATCGCTGCTTTCGAGAGCAACAGCAAAAACTCTGTTGGCATCTGATGGTGCCATCACAGCACATCCGTGATCAGCAGCAATTAAATCTTGTCCCTTTTTAATTCGACCAATGACCTTGACTGGAACACGACCTTTAAGAGCCACATACACACCGCCTTCTAGATCTTTATTCATCATAAATGCAGGACTATCACTGATAACTCCTACGGCACGTTGATTTTGCGAACACGCAGTGATCTCTTTTTCTCCACCTATAACCACAACTGTACCTACAGCATATTCTCGGTCTGGAAGATATTTTTCAGCTAGGTCCGCATATCTTGCTGCTGTGGCTGTGCCGTTGAAGATGTTTGCAGTGACATTGGCACTGACATCTCTAGCAACGATACTGTATGCTGTGGCTGTTAACCGTGCTGTGCGATATTGTGTACTGGCTGTGCCGTCTGCCCATGTTGGGTCTACTCTAGCATCTGTTCTATCAATAAAGGTTCTATCTACTTTATCAGCTATACCAATAAACTGATTAGCTACAAGATTACCACTGCTGTTGCGTACAGCTATTGTGGCCACTGCTGATCCTGGAACTGTAGCACTGCTGTCTAGACCATTTAATTGTCCTGCATTAGCAGCCGTTGAAGCTGAACCGATCACTGCACCTGTGAGAGTTCCTACTATGTTAGCTCCGGCAAAACCAATCTGTTTAGTAGCAGCATTGATGATTACATCGTTATCGTTGGCTAGTACATTACCTTTGTGGACGCCGGTGGTATTACCTGTGACTGCACCTACCAAAGAGCCAGTAAAAGTAGTAGCATACACATTGCTCCATGCTAGTGTAGATGTGCCAAGAGTGTAAGTATTTCCAACTCCTGGGATAATTCCAGTGGGTGTTAAAATAGCTATATCACGTTCATCAGTGGTTTCGGTAACTGTGATTCTGAACGTGATGTTATTGCCTAAGCGATTTTCTACGATCACCTCATCCCCATTTTCTACTCTAACTCGAAGATCGTTGCCGTCACCTAATTGAAATCCAGGATCCTTGAAACTAACTTCTGATGTGAATATCGTTTCACCGATCTTAAGATATTGATCGCTGGCAAAGCCGCCCAGTTTATCTGCATTTGAAGCAGTACCCCAAAATCTAAAATCATCTGAGCTTACACCTGTTTGAGACTTGGCCAGTGTAATGCCTTTCTTGATTACTGTAAAATCATCGATGGCATTTTTGGTGTTGTCAAGAGTAAATGCTGTTTTGCTGGCAATGGCCACAGTTTTGTCGTCTGTGATTACTTTGAGTACAGTATGCGGACCTTCAGCTGTAGTTAAAGTTCCATAAACCACAGCTGCAGAAATAATACTGCTGCCTAGATCAGGACTGGCAATAGGTCCTACCAGGGTGAATTCAGTACCTGTGTAAGCATACAATTGTTTTGCACCCGTGTCCCACCAAAAATCACCTGTGGATAGTCCGCTGGGTGCTGATGCGCTGGCTTCTGCGCCGCTAGCTACTTTAAATCTTGCGCCATCATAATATTTTAATTTCTTTGTAGCAGTATCGAACCAAATCTGCCCTGTGATTGATTTTGGTGGTGCTGTAGTATTTGCAAAATTTTCTAGAAGATGCAGAAAATTCTCATTTTGCACTTCACCATAGCCTGCGTAATTTTTACCAATAAATCTCAGGTCGGTGGTGGTGTCGATGGTGCCGTCTGCTACCGATGTTACAAACGCACCGCTAAATTTATTGACTTCGTATGACATGCTGTGATGTTCCTAGTATGTTGTTATTTATGCTATATTATCCTTGCAGCAGCAGCCTGTCTCTGCTGCTCAAGTTGTAGATATTCTACATCTGATAAACTTGTGGGTATATTCAGTGCTTTTTGTCGCAAATGTCGAAGGACTTTCCAATCTGTCGAATTCAAAAACTCCCGCTCTTGTGCATTGGATAGATCTTTGGCTTTTTGTATTGTGATAGCAGAATCTACAGCCTTCACTGTGCTATCAGTTATATCAAAATAATGTGTTTGTGCTGCTATTTGATTAGCCTGTGCGTCTGAAATTTCTTTCACAGTTACTGATCCAGGAACGTTAGGTTGATAATTTAATATGCTAATTATCTTACTATCTTCTATACAAACATAATGCATAATTAACTCCAAATAGCCAAGTAGTTTGCTGCGGGGGTTGAACGTTGTTCTGTGTTCTGTACGTAGACTCTAATTCTGTCGCTTAACTCACTCCATGTACACCTCATCGAATCGTCTCCATTAACGCCGCCGGCATAATGAATCACCGCAATACTAGGTATGAATGCCACAAGATTAGTCATTGTTTTTCCGCTCGGAGGAAACACATCAAAAAAGTTACGACTATTATTCCACGAACCTACTTGATTTGTGAATCCAGACGTACTATATACAGTGTTGCCAGATGTAAAAGTATATTGAGGCAATCTATTATCAACGTAGGTTTTTGTAGTAGCGTGATTTGCATTCACAGGAGCACCAACTAACGTTAGATATCCAGTCATAGTGCTGCCTGCTAGAGCTACTTTGGTAGCGTCAGTGGCAGTGACTGTGATGTTTTGTGTCCCATCAAATGATACACCGTTGATGGTTCTTGCAGTTTGTAACTGTGTAGCAGATCCTGCATTTCCTGACACTGTGCCTGTCACATTACCTATGAGATTGGCTGTGATAGTTCCCGCTGAAAAATTGCCGCTGCTATCACGTGCTACTACCTTACTGGCAGTATTGGTAGTTGTGGCATCTACAGATATTGTCACAGCAACCGTACTGTTATAGGAGGCCGCCGACGCACTAGTAGCAGTGTTAACCATATTAACATAACTGCCTTTGGTTAATTGTTCCGTAGATAATGCATCCCAGACAATAGTTCCGGCCTGTGCCTTCAACACATATCCGGCTGTGCCTAATCCTAACATAGCAGTTGTACCAGCCGCTGTTTGATAAGGAATAGAACCAGCTCCGCCACCTGGAAGATTTGTAGCTGTGGTTGCTAAGGTAGCTGTAGTAGCGTTGCCAAAAAAGTCGTTGGCATAGATGCCGTTGAATTTATATCCTGTTATACCAAGATTGGTTGTGTTGTCGCCTATAATAGCAGGAGCGTTTGGTCCACCAAGGCCCAACGAAGTTGCAGAATTAACAAAGTTAACATCCGGGCCACTTGTGCCCATATCAAAATTTAAACGTCCTGTGGCAGATCTAATTGTTGGTGTACTAGAATCAACAAATAACCTAAGTTGACTACCGCTGCCTACAGTAACACCAGTGTCTGCGACAGTTAACGAATTTAATGTTCCTACTTGGTTAAGAGATGAAAGTGTTATACCACTGTTTAGAGTCGTGCCAGTCAGTGTGTCTGCGGCTGCTGTGACTGTGATATTATTAGTGCCATCAAAGTTTATACCGTTAATAGTTCTTGCTGTGGCTAATCTAGTAGCTGTGGATGCATTGCCGCTGAGTTGAGCACCGACAAATTGATTAGCCTGTACAGTATTGAACACACTAGTACCACTATTAGCAGTAACATTACCTGTAACGTCGCCAACAAAAGTTGCGCTGATAGTGCCAGCTGAAAATCCACCTTCTGAATTTCGTGCAACTACCTTACCTATGCTGTTAGAAGATGTCGCATCTACACTCCAAGTGATTTCTGAACTGCCATCAAAATCTGAGCCGAGAATATAGGTACCTTTTTTCAGATAATTTGTTGTAGAACTTTTGACAGTGATGTTTACGTCGCCGGTAAACGGTACTCCATTGATTAATCTTGCAGTTTGTAATTGAGTAGCTGTGGCTGCATTGCCTGTGACACTGCCATTGATTTTAGCTGTAGAGGATAAGTTTATACCGACTTGTAAATTATTTTCAAATCCTGCAACACTGTTGCTGCTGTTAATTGTGAAGGCTACGCTGGTACATATGGCTAAAGGAACACCGTTGGTTTCTAAAAATATCACAGGCCGAGCAGTACCGTTGACATCATTTATAGTTGCCGATCTTGCTTTAGTAGAAAGAAATCCTTCAACTGACTCAGGCCCTATCAATCGCCATTCAGTGCCGGTATAGATAAAAAGTTGATTGATTGGTGTTTTTAACCATAAGGCACCTGCATTGGTGTTAGGCGGTTCAGTGACACTGACTGTGGCTGAACCGATGGGATTCCATTGTGTGCTGTCATAGGCATAGGCAGTGTCGTC
>Ga0164292_10000617_pt1 | contig 28089 bp, 24 predicted proteins | sample GEODES117metaG_FD_111486 | JGI IMG/M metagenome (GOLD analysis project Ga0164292, IMG submission 111486) | Eutrophic lake water microbial communities from Lake Mendota, Wisconsin, USA - GEODES117 metaG | ecosystem: Environmental > Aquatic > Freshwater > Lake | place: USA: Lake Mendota...
AATGGACACGCCTTGAATACTTGCGGCGTAATCTTGAGTTGCCATGTGTTTCTTTCTCCTTATTTAGCTATCAACGTAGATAATTCTACGCTGTTAGATCGATTCTTACTGCTAAGTGGACAGACGAATCAAAGTAAACCGCCGCTGGGCGGATTGCTTTAAGACGTATGTTGTTTTGATTTCCTGATACGTCATAGCCCTGTGCTAGAGTATCAGTGACGACATCGATGTCGCCAAGAACAACCCTGACATCACCGGTGGCGTACATCCATTTGTTTATTGCGGTAGGCGTCTCTGTATCTCCAGCCGCGTCAGTTGGGCCTGCTCCTGAGTAACCAGAACCGATTACTATTGGAGTTCCACTAACAGTTCTGAGGCACTTCTCATTGCTGTCGGACGCAGGATAAACTAAGTTCGAGCTTGCAAGAAGCGCGGCAACGTCGCGGGTCATGTGAATGACTCCTTGAATTCCACACGCTGAGGTTTCTCCAATTGTCTGCTCAAGAAGCGCAAGAGCACGACGAGCAGATAGGGCTGTACCTGAGTTAAGTATCGTAGCGGCAGGATCTACTAGTGCTCGATTTGAGTGGCTTTCACCAATGCGAATCACACCGTCCCATAGCTCCTTCTCAAGAGCCTTCTGTGTAATACAGTCTGCCTGAAGTTTAATTCTTTCAATATGATCTACACCAAGTAGACCTAATGTTGAGCGGTAGTCCTCAACCTCGATAAAAAATGGTTTAATCTCGTCATAGCGAGTTGGTGTTGCATTGCTTGCAATTGTGTATGACGTTGTATCTGTGTCATCCCAGTTTTTAGCAGAGTAGACTCCACTGTCCCAGTATTGTGAAAAACCGCGTACCCACTGGTCTTCATTTGACTTTGTGTCAGGCTTAACACAGCCCAATAGGCCAAAGCCAGCACCCATAACCATAGGTGCTTCAAATACTCCCTTGAAGGCCATCTTTACTTCCTAATCTAAAAGTTTGTTTGATTGTTTGTATCGGAGGGGCCCGTTTCCGAGCCCCTCCTCAACATTACTAAAGTGGTTACGGCTTAGTACTCAATCGCCGCAGCTGTTGCGCCACCTGTTGTATCACGGAGGGCTGCTGCCACGCCGTTTACGTTGATGGTGCTTGTGATCTGAAGTGATTCTACTCCGACGAACGCGACACCTTCGAAGGTCTCAACGAACATCTTGTAGTCGTTTGTGCCAACAAGTGTGCTGTCACGAACGATACCAAGATCCAAAGTACCACCATCAAGGAAGAGGAATGAACCCTCTGCGAATAGGTACCATACGAATGAATCTGGGAACTCCAGCATTGCTGCTGTGCCTTGTGAACCAAACACTGTTGCATCCAGAGAAGTACATAGGTTTACGCCGCGTGATGCTGCGTAGCCGTCGATTTCTGCGTATGCGTTAAGTGTGTTGTCGCCAGGCATTGCGATAGCTAGATCTGCTGCCATTGCATCCTTTACCCAGCCAGGAATGATTGCGCGAAGTGGCGCATCAGTCTCTAGACGGTGACGTGAACGGTAAGCTGCTGCTGCGCGGCCCATTTGAACCAAGAAATCGCGACCAAATCCGATTAGGGATGTTGATGTGATTGCTGTTGAAGCAGCACCGATCTTAGTCATTAGGTTTTGCTCAGCTTCGCGTGCGTGCTGGATTAGACCAAGCTCGTTGTGACGAGCGATCAATTCAGGATATGCACGTGTTGCAAGGTTACCGAACTGCATTTGTAGAGTTACAGCGTCAGTTGCGACGGTGGTCTCTGCTGCTGCAGCAACTGTCAAGCTAAGCTTGGTGTCAGTTCCTGGGTTTGTGTCAACTGCGTTTGTCCAAACACCAACAGCGTTAGCGTATGAGCTAAGTACTGGTGGAGTTACGAAGCGGATACCGCCACGGTTAGCTTGGAACTTAGGTAGGCAGTCGCGCACTGGACGAGCGGTTGTTCCGATACCAAAGATATCGTACTTAACTTCGAATGGTGCAACATGGCCACCAGAAGCAACAAGTGCCTCAGGAGCTGTTACTGCTTGGATTTTTGCCCAGTTTGATTCTGCATCATTTGTTAATGTGCGCTCTTCTGGGAATGATGTTGAGAAAGAAGCAACAATGTGCTGCTCTCCATTTCCACCATTTACGTTGCGGAATCCATGAAGACGCTTTGCCATAAGGCCAGCTACTTCTGTCATGTCCTTTACTTCGCTGCCTGCTGAGTAGCCAGGAATATCAGCACCCGCTGTGATTGCCACGGCGGCTACTGAAGCCTGAGCTACTGGGCGACGGTCAGCTGGAACTTCAATGTTTGAAGTTTCTTCTGATGATACTGCGGCGGTCACTGGTGCCTCCTGCTCCTTCTGCTCAATAACTTGAGCTGTTTCTGTTGTTGTTGATGCTTCAGCCTCAGGAGCAACTTCAGCTACAGCCTCGGCAACTGGTGCCTCGTCTGCTGATGCAGTTACAACAGGTGCTTCTTCAGCAACTGCTTCTACCTTAGCTTCTTCGGCAGCGAATTCCGCAGGTGCGGCTTCTTCTGCCTTAACTTCTGTTACAGCTGCTTCTGCTACAGGTTCTGTTGCAGGTGCAGCTTCTACAGCTACCTCGGTAGCTGGTGTTGCTTCGACTACTGTCTCAGCGATTGTGTCGTCGGTCGATAGTTCCGAACCAGTTTCCACAGCAGTTGACGCTTCAGCCATCGGCTCTTTGTCTGCTGGCTTTTCCTCTTCCATAGCAGGAACAGCAGGAGCTTCTTCAGCTTCTTTGTCCTCTTCCATAGGTTCGGCTTCGCCTTCAGCCTTTGGAGCATCTTCAGCTTCACCCTTGACGCGCATTGCAGCCTCTGCGGCACGTGCAGCAAGTTCTTCAACTTGTGCTTCGCGACGCTTTGCTTCATTGCGTACTGTGTCAAGCATGTCAGCTAGTGATGTCATCGCATCTACTGTCTGGGGAGTTGGATCTTCCTTTTCAACCGTCTCAAATTCGCCGACAATAGCACTTTGAAGCTCAGCGAGTTGATCCTCGTTAAGCTCAGTTAGTGTATCTAGCATTTCTTTAATACGGTCCACTACTGTCCCTCCTCCGGGCCAGTCACGACGAACGAGATATTCTCATTCGTCTCGTTGATCAGTCCAAGGCTGAGGGACTCCGCTGCAATAGCGTGGAGGCACTCCACCCGAATTGAATAATATATTGCTTTTATTAGGTTAATAGTCGAAGCATCTTACTTAACTCAGAGCTTATTTGGCTCTGGTTAAGGAAATCTCCTCCGGCCATATAGGAGCGTAGTCCTTCGGTAGCGACGTCCGCGTCCTCTTTACCGATCTTAGCCTCCACCCTCATAATCATGTCATCGACAAGGTCACGTAGGGCAGGAGGTAGATCGCTAAATCTTACCTTTGTAGCGTCTGCTCCAAAAGGTAAAGGTAGATTGGCGATTGTCTCGCCTAGAGCACGTGCGCTCTCACGCACGTTAGTTAGAGCCTGTGGGTTAAGAGCTCCAGAGTCGATACGGTCAATGAGTCCGATAACATCTGTTGCAGAGCGTGCAGCCTCAATGTAATCACCTGAGTTGCCCAGCCCTTCAGCCTCATTAACCTTGTCAAGAACGTTTTGTAGACCAGAATCGCCAATATCCTGCTTTAGTCGAGCAAGAACTGTGCGAAACTTACCTTTAGCATCACGCGGTTGAGTCTTGCCAGAGACGTATTTAGCCTCTGGTTCACTGGACTCAACCGCTAATGCTTTTCCCAGGTCGTTTGTTTCCTCTTCTGCGGCTGCAACTAAAGGAATACGTGAACGAAGACCTTCAACTGCAAAGCTAATCTCCTCTGAGGACATTGCCTTCCACTTTTCAGGGATGAGATCCGCACGGTCAAGAACGCGAGCGCGCTTCATGATGTGACGACGGATTGCCGCACGCTTTGAAGGCTTGCCACGTCCGTAGGCTTGGATTGAATCCTTTAATGAATCAACGTTTGTGATTGGGTAGGATCCGTCTGGAAGAGCTAGACCCTTCTTTGCAAGCTTCTGGCGTACCTCACGTGAGATGTAGCCAAACCCATCCTCGTAGTCTTCTGTTGGAAGAACACGAGATGAAAGCTCAGTTATTTGAGCTTGAAGCTCTGACCTTCTTTTTGCACGAATATCGGCAAAACGCAGGCGAGCGTCATCAGCTTTGATTGAAAGCTCTGTTAGTTCTAACTGCTCAAGTTTTTGTACACGAGCAGCAAGTTCTGACACAGGGTCACTCTTCATCTTAGCCAGAGTGCTTGCGCCAGCGGCAACAAGTGCCATAACCTGTCCTGATGCGACTCGGGCACGAGCAATAGGGAACCCAGGGACATTTACCTGGCAAACCGCTACTAGCTCAAGGGCACCCTTAATTGGGCGCCAGTCTCCTGAAGGAGCTGATGCGCGAAGGGCACGGATTTGCTCCGGAGTTGCGCTAGGGCGTAGTGCTCCAGCAACCCAGATGCCATAGGCATCTTCTCCAGCATGAACATCTGATACAGCAGATCCTGTGTCGTCGTAGTGACGAGCAGCTGCTGCGGCGCTTGCCTCAAGTGATGCATGACCACCGGCAAGTGTTAGTTGACCTACAGGAACATCAGTTCCGTCGTCAGTGCGAACTACTCCTGTGTGGAAGTAGGCATATTTGCTCTTTGAGCGTGGTGGCTTAGTTCCATACGCTAGTCCAATGTGATCTACATGCCATGCAGCAATGTGACCAAACACCTGACCTTCATCTGTAACTGTAAGCGGTGTTGCTTTTTTAAGTTCTGGATTTGCAAACCAGCTCTTTGGTGGGGTGACGGGGATTGCTCCAGCAACGAAACCGCATGCGACTAGCGACGCTGCTTCTGCCGGATCCACATCTTCCACATAGACTCCGTCAGGAATCACATCATCCTCCTGTATCTCATTTTCTTCCTCAACGAGGAAAATCTTGCATTCTTGGAATGCAGGCTTAGGCACCATAGTAACTCCCATAACGCGTGCCTTAGTAATGTCCATTTTACCATTACCAACTTTACCTGGCTTATCTTCTCCAGCCTTTAGTTCTTCTTCTTGTGCTTCAAACATATCCATGTCGGCTGAAACTCCACGGATAAAACCTTCACGAACTAGACGTTCGGCTTCCTTACCGTATTCACCAGTATCAAACACGCCCGTGGCGTTTCCGATACCTTGCTCAACGCGTTCCATGCTTTCAATACGGCCTACGACTACAGACCCTGCATGGCCTTCGCCTGTTTTGATCTGCCACATCAATGGAAGTGGTAGCTCGCGCAGGTTAATTGCATCTTTTCTAAACTTACGGCCATCACCTGACTCGATTCCTTCAGGGATAACAAGAGGAATCACGAACTTGGCGCCTGGCTTTTCGTGCCCTGCTGCAACTAGGCCCATACGAGAACGAGCCTCGTTTGCCCGAGCGGATAGCGCTGCTCTTTCAATCATCTCTTCAGAGCTTACAACAACATCGGTGCTAAAGGAGTTACGTCCTCTTCCTTTTCTACCGTAAAGTTGACGATGTTCCTTGTCACCTGTCCACATTCCGGTCATTTCTTTATGACGGAGTGAGCAGTAGCCTTTTGCACGTGGACCCATGTACTTTGAAAGTTGACGCACGCAACGTGTCCAGTCACCTGCAGTGTTCCAGCGAATCTTCATTCCGCCCTTACCGATAGTCCAGTAACGACGCAAGGCTTCAGCGTTTCCACGATTACGGTCAAGGCCACCAGCCGCAGTTAGCGTTGGTCCCCATAGAACAGTAAGAATATGGTCTACATCTTCAGAGACGTAGATAGACGCTGTAACCGTGTTTGTGTCAATCTGTGTTAATACATCCTGCAGCGTCTCACTGTCAAGAGGCACAACTGGCGGAGGCGTCGCAGAGTTAAGGTCTGAGATGATGCCTTCATCACGAACCCACTCAGCTTCAACTCGCTTGTAAGCCATTGGAAGATTTGATTTAGAGCTAGCAGGCACTAGTGCAATTAGGTCCATCACAGCTCGAGGATCATCTGGAGAAACAAGAGCTAAAAACAACGGCTGAACGTCAGAGTTGTCTGGTGTTAGTTCAACAGCAGCAGCTGAGGACATCATTCCTGATGCTCTAGTTACTGGCTGATACCAAAGACGATTTGGATAGGTAGTCTCACCAGTTTTCTTGTTTACAATTTTTTTATTTAGCCAGGACTTAAGAAGAGGGTGATCATACGCATCGAGAGTAAGCGTTTTGCCTGTCATCTTTAAGATGTCAGCGCCCTTAGTGCCAGAGATATCTGGTGTACCAGCTCTATCAAGAGGAGTTGCACCTGCTGGAGCCTTGGTTGGAGTCTGCGCAGATGGTTTTGGCGCTCCTGGAACAGTTGCTCCTGGTTGCGCAGTAATAGAAGAGCCTGGCGCTGCTGGCGCAGGCGTATTTAACGGCTTAAACTGGTCTCGTTGCGATTTAACCCACGCTGGCCAGTTATTAACAATCTCGGCCATATCACTTGGGCGTAACGCAGGTAAAGTTCCAGGAATTTGAACGTTTGGACGGTCAATCGGTGTACGTGGCTGTGCAAGTATCCCTGTTGTGTCAAACGCAGGAGTGTCAACAGTCTCTCTTGAGATCGCGCCAATGTACTTATCAACCTTTTCAGTTGATTGCGCTGGCACATCAGCGGTTGTTCCGTTATCAAATTGAATTTTAACTGTGTTAGACTCAGGGTTAATTGCGCGGATTGTTCCGACGCCGTTTTGGACGTCACCACCGACAACAACACGAGATCCTTGTGACGCAAAACGACCTGACGCATCACGAACTTGACGCGCTGCGTTCTCAGAGCGCTCTTCAGGCGTGTACTTGCCATCTCCTTCAGCAGGAGCAGCAGGTGCTGTTGGTGCAGCAACCATCGCGCTGTCGACATAGTCCCAGTCAACCTCATTCATTGCGCGTGCAACTAGGTGAGCCTCGTCATAGTCAATGTCTTCAACAGAAACATATCTGTCAGGGTTTTGTTGTAGTCGTGCTGAGATAATTATTGCTGAGTCTGGGTCAATTACAACGTGCGACTTCTCAACGTAGTCATCTACATCGTCAAGCTCACTATCGTATAGATAAACGTCTCCGTTGTATAAACCTAAGTCGTCCCAGCCTAAGCCGTCCCAGACGTAGACGCTTCCATCAAAATCAATCTTGTAAAGACGGTCCATACCTGTGCCGTCAAGTCGTACTCGAGCAAGAAACTCTGGTGCAGTCATTGCTGGCTTCTCTTGAGCTTCCTTAAATGCATCTAAGTCAGAGGTATAAAGACGTGGTGCGTCATAGTCACTAATATCCTGCTCATAACCAGGAAGAACATAGCCATCAGCAGTTAGGGATTTTTTGTTTTCGCGTTCTACGATTGCTTGCGCCCAGCGCCATCCCGCGTCGCCGCCCCAGAGAGCCCACGCAATACGCCCACGAGAAGGAAAGCCCTTTTCACCTGGCTGGTATCCTTGCGCCTTCTTATCAATCTCATGACGAGGAAAATACTTCGCAATATGACGGACCTTTTCGATCCCGATCTGCCCTCCCTTAGCAAGAGTGCGCGCGGTGTTGAGCCCAACTGGTGTACCTCCTCGCTTATGTTCTTTTCTCCATTCAATACCTTTTTTAGCTTCAACCTGAACTCCGCGAGGAATAGTGTACATACGTCCTGAAGCAACAATAACCTTAATTTCTAGGTCTGCTAAAGCACCTTGTGCAAGATCAAACATTGCCTGAGGCATCTCGTCAGAGCAAGGCGTCCAGCTGCTAGATGAAAACATCTGCTCAGCGTTACCAGTCTCGATGACAAGGTTAACGTTCTTGTCTATTACAACAGCGTTATCCCCACTTTGGAATAAAACTAGTGAGTCATTAACTCCAAGTATATTCACTTACTCTTCCTCCGTAATAGGTCCACCAACAACCCACGCGTTACATGTACGAGATGCCGCACACTTAAAATCTAAAGCTTCGCAGTACCCAAGCTCTGCCGCGTCAACCGCGTCCCAGGCATTATCACTTGAGGATCCGCCTTGCTCAATACCAGTTGTAATACAGTCAAGCATCTTAGGAGTGCGAATAAACATTACGCAGTTTCCACATGTGCTCTTTCGTGCCTCGTCGCCAGAGACTCCCCAGCGTGTTCCTTTATCGTCCCAGAACTCATCGTTTGGTTCATTTGGATTTAGCGGGCCGTAGCCTGCGTTCTTAATTGCATATTCACGATTTTCAAGATTAACAACAATGTCCTGTGTTGCAGGAGGGCAATCACCATCTGCAGCTGCGGTAATAGGCTCAGACTCTTCGTCCTCGTATTGTGCAGTGTCTTCTGTGGTAAGAGTTTCATCATTACCCTCAGCCATATCGTAGATCTTTATAAACTTAGGTGTTACCTCATGAACCTCTAGCCCGTCGATTGACTCGTCGTCTGCAGGCAGCTTAAACCATCCGCTATTTGAGCGGGCGTACATTCCAGCCTCTGATGAGTAAATTAGGTACTTAACCTCTTGAGATTCAGTGTCAACTGCTGCATAAAGATTATCCTCTGGAGCAGGCGCGTTGGGAGTAAACGCTAGTTTTACATCTGCCATGTACATCTCCTCTAGTGCCTCAGCAGGTACGGTAGTCCTAAGGCTCGAAGCCCATCTACCGTCTGTGTCTTGAAATGCTCGTACTGTATAAATCTTACCGTAACTTGAGAAAGTTATGTCGCCTCTCGACTCATTTACACGTACATCTTCAGGCCGAACAAGTGGGTAGTAACGTATGCCGTCAATAGTTGAGGCTCCTGCGTGAGGCTTGTCGTCAATCATCTCGACGTGAACTCCGTAGACCGGTTGAAGCATGACCTGCCCATCTTCACCTTTAACTGTCATAACCGCAGGACCGGCTAGAAAGCCTTCGTCAGTCTTCCACGCTGCCTCATCTGTAAACTTCAACTTATTTATCACGACTTAGACTCTCCTGTTCCGGTAATGATAACCTCCTCGATAGGACGTCCTCCGATGTAGTTAATTCCTCTAGCCTTTAGCCCCTCAATGACGCCTACATGAACTTCCTTTGAGACTACCATCACGTCAAGATCTTCCCAGGAGAGTCTTTGCTTAAACATAACCTCGTAGGCTCCAACCTGCGCAGCAGATATAACGTCCTTGTTCTTTGAGCGCTTGCCAAAGGCATCGGTGTAGTTTGCATAGAAGTCCAAACGTTGATACACCTTCTTAGGGTCAAAGTATAGTGTAGGCACCCAGTCGGTAGTTCCGTATCTCTTTCTATCAGCACTTTTTACCGGGCGAGTAAACACATAGTCAGCTCCGCCAGTTCCAACGTCAGCTTGACTGGACTGACCGTGAACTCCAATACCTTCTGTCCAGCGTGTTGTTGTTGAGAGAAGGCCTCCCTGTGGGTTATCAATGAATCCTACTATCCAGTCTGTCATTGTCTTTACTTTTTCCTCATCGCTCATACTGTATTGAAGAACGCCAGGATTACGAAGGCCGTGACTCATAGCCTCTGGCTTGCCAGTTGCCTCCCAGATCTTTAACGCGCCTTCCTCAGAAAGGCGATATTCAATTCTCCCCGATGGGCCTGTCGTTACGATAACGTCGTCTACAGTTAGTCCCCACTTGTCCTTTACCTTTTCAAGACTTTCTGTTCTTGCCGCACCCTTAGGGTTTGTGTTCGCATCTGTCTTAGCATCAAAGATACTCATCAAGCGATTTTCAATAAGAACCTTTGCGTCTGCCGGTGTTGCAGGACGCACCTGACTTACTCCTGCTAGAGCTAGTGCGTTAGCAATCTGGTCATCGGTAGCACCTGCTGGCGCTTGAATCTGCACCGTGTTGTGAAAGGCACGAGCTGGAGCTCCACCGTACCCTTTTGAGAATGTATCAGACGCATCTGGGTTAGCACGATGAATAGAGATAACAATTCCATCTTCTGTGGTAATCTTGTAAGTTCTTCCTATTGGGCTCTCATAGGCAGCCTCGGAAGCAGACAGATCTCCTACTCCGTCCTTGCCAACGGTTATTCTTGGAATACGCAGTTTGGTGACCTCTATACCTGCATCTGCTCTTTCCTGCTCAGTCATGCTTGCAATCTCGGCAACCTTTTTCTTACCGGCCCAGTTTGTAAGCTTAAACTTTAGCTGAATGCCGTCTACACCTTCAGGGTTACGCACGTGCATAACTCGAACATCTAGGTCTTCAATTGAGTCTGCGTCAACAGCAGCAGAGGCTCCACGCATTGCTGATTTTTTATCACTTGTGTCAAGAGCCTTCGCTACTGCGCCTGGCAGGGAAGGTACTGCCTCAAAGCTAGATAGTGACCAGTCAGCGGGGCTGTCTACAATCACAGGCTCAGCGCCCGCACCAGTTGCCTTTGTTGTAGACTTCTTAGCTGTAGGTCCCTTAAAGTTTTCATCAAGTGTATTTGTAGATTTTAGAGTCTTACCTGAGCGCCACTTTACGACGCCGTTTCCAAAATCTACTTGCGCGTAGTTATCCTTATTGACTTTTAGCACGGTGCCAATCACACCATCTTTGTCTGCAACCTTTACCCCTGCAAAGATCTGACTGCCAGTAGAGTCATCAATTGCTGCAAAGCCGTCAGGTACTTCAATTTCATCAGATGCGTCTACGTCAAGCTCTTCTAAAGGAGCTGAGTCAGTTCCATAAGGCTCGGATTTGTTTTGAGATATCTTTTCAAGTAGCGCGTCGTTTTCTTCCTTGGTTGGTTGACGCCACTTAAATACCTCAAGGCCATTTCCACCAGGCTCAAAGAAATCAGGTTTAGCCTCAGGCGTATAGTTTGTCTTCTTCTTTGCATCAATTATGTATACGGTTTCGCCATCAGGTGTTGCAGCAATCATTCCATCTTTCTCATGAACCGCAAGAATCTTTCCACCCTCTGGCATTCCATATGAGAAAAGCTTAACTAGTTCGTTTGCTGCATCATTAAGAATAGGTTCATCTGGGAAAGGAGTATTTGGAGATGGCTTGGTTGTTGCTGGCGTTGCTTTTTCTCCAGCTGCAATTTCATCGCTAATATCGACTATGCCAGGAGCGACTATGTCGGTAATTGCTGAGATGACGTCTGCATCTTCTGCCTCAGACCAGTCAACAAGGCCTTCCTCATCTATAGCATCACGTATCTGATCTGCCTTTTCCTTAGAGATCTTAGTGCCTTGAGCGTCTAGTAGATCTAGTATCATCTTCGAGTGAGCTTGAATTTTTTTATTATCGGTGTAGATGTCACCGTAGAACTCTTCAGGCACAAGATCTTCATCAAGAACTGACTTGTACTCTTTTGCAAAGTCGTCCATCTTGTCAAGCGGTACCTCTACTGTAATTTCATCAACGCCATCAACATCTAACTTAGAATCAACTACATACGGCAAAACTTCTTCGTATCCAGCAGGTCCGTTACTATTAGGATTAAAAGGACGAGTCCCGTCGTGAACAAACGACACGCGAACTTTCTTTCCGTCTTCAGTTAGTTGCGCGGTTGGCTCAAACTGACCAATGTCATCTTGCGGAGTTTCTGGTGTTGGAGTTTCTGGAGCTTCTGGCTCAGGGGACTCCGGAGCCTCAGGGGCTTTTGGGCCTTCGCCACCACCGCCGTCGTCGCCATCAATAACTGTTAAATACTTTGTGCTGAATACCACAGGCTTCTTACCGTCTGGCATCTTAACCCAAACGTATCCAGTGTTCTTGTCGTAGCGTGAGAACACTCCTTCAAGAACAACACCTTTCTTTTCATAGCGAATCTTTGCGCCTGGCTCGATAGGTGTTCCGTTTTTATCCTTATAAGGATTTGTTACAGATTCAGTTGCAACTGGCTCTGGAGCTTCAACAGGCGCTTCTCCTACAGCAGGCTCTGGCGCATTCTTCTTGTTCTCTTCTTCAATATACTCCTGAAGACTTATAAGCTGCTGATCAATATCATCAATGTTATTGAGCAACGCTATGTCGTCGCCAATTTTACCAAAGTCCGCTAGGTCGCGTAGCTCGCCGATCACGCCTGGTAGCTCTTCATCTGAGATCTCCCCATTACGCCAGTCAACAAGCACCTTGTCGATCTGATCCGCTACTGCTTGAAACTTCTTGCGAGCAGACGCGAGCATATTTTCATCAAGTGCGTACTCTTCTGCCCAGCTGCGAGCGTTATCGAGACGACTGTCAACCTCTGCGCTCTTGCCTTCTGGCGTTGAGACTGCCTCTGGGTCTGCGTCCTGCTCTTTGCTAATATCTGCGTTGTCAACTACAACAGATGTGTCCTCACTAAGTAAATCGTAGCGCTCAAGAATAAACTGGCGACGAGCCTTTAGCTTATCCTTTATCTCTTGCCCTGCTTCTGGGTCTGTGACAATTCCATCAACCATCGAGTCAATGTCATCGTTAGATATCGCAAGAAGCTTACGGGCTGATTCCTTTTGTTGCTCATCGGTCATTGAGCCAAACACTGCAGCAGACTGTGGGTTCATGCTAGGGTCACGTAACGTATCTAGTTCATTGACCTCGTTACCAAACAATGATCCCTTTGGTTTTCCCATAGCGCGGAACAAAAGCGCTCCACCTGGGTCTACACGGACTGGATTGCCACTGCCATCTGACATTACGTTATCAAATGCTAATCCTGCAACGTCCCAGTTTCCAAGCCACGCATCAACTGCAAAGCCTTCTTGCAACTTAGCAAGATACTCTGGGTCATTTAATTTTTGCTGTAGGTCCTGCTTGGAATCGATGATATCTGGAGAGAACGTCATCTTAACTCCGTCGTCACCACTGCCAATTCCAATATCTGCTGCGTCAATTCCTAGAAGTTTATAGAACGCGGAAGCAAGAACTTCATTCTGTGCGTGTAGGTCGGACTTAGGCTTCTTTACGTAGTAACGGTTTCCTTCAGCGTCCTCGTAGAAGCCGCCTTCGTTAGAACCAAGTTGTGGTCCAACCTTCTTCCAGCCTTCCATGTCGTACTCTGTTGAGAGTTCTTCAACTATGGCGTTAACTGGGTTGTCTGCACTTTGTTCTACAGGCTCGGCTTCTTCACTAGACGCTTGTGCATCTGGGTCTGCGTTTGCGATGTCATCAAGCAGCGCGTTTGTGTCAACACCTTGAATCTGTAAAGCATCACGAACAAGTTCTACGGCAACGGTAACTTCCTTGTCGTTATCCCACTCGAGAATAACTTCACCAGAACCGTTTTCAATTGCTTGTCTAAATGTTTCAGTGAGAGCATCACGGTCATAGCTGCGTGCAACAACGTCAGGCTTGTCTTCAAAATCCTCAGGGAAATCTTGTTCTGCTCTTGACTCGTATGGAGCAGGATCAATCTTATGGTAACCTTCTGGCATCTCTGGAGATGCGTTATCCTTTATCAAAAGTTCATTGTATGAAGTATCAAGTCCCTCAAGCACAGCATCACGCTTTGACAGCATCTCAATTTCAACCTTAAAGACTTTTCTTCCGTCTGGAGTATCTGTCTCCTTAACCTCTACTATCTTAAAGTTTCCTAGCATTCTGTGCTCTTGCTCGTTAAAGGTAGATATCGTCGTTAGGTCAACGGATCTTCCTTTGTTAGGCTTTACTGTAAAGACAATTGACGTCTTATCAGTTGACCTAGAAAGCGCACCTGCAAAAATCGAGGCGTTGATGTCACTTGTTGAGAACGAACGTGCGTCAAATGCTAAAACTTCACCATTTCTAATTTTTTCTATAAGAGGGCTGTCGTTTGGTACCTGCAAGCCTCGGTGCAATGACACCTGGTTGTATCGAGAGGACTCAGTCATAAGTCTAAAGAAAGCGCCTGCAAATGATGTATCACTGTCGATAGATTCTCTTCCATCGATTAAAGCCTGCTTTGACTTAATAAGATCATTTATACTTCCATTTTTGTCAAAGAACTCTTTTACCTCTGACCACTCAGCAGAACCGTTATACTTTTTAATTGCAGCGTAGACGCCGTTGGCTAGTCTAGTCTTTTCAACGCCATCACTAATTCCCTCATCAAGAGCAGTGACGGTTGCCCATAAAGCTTGGAATGCTTGCTTCTCTTCAGGAGTAGCGTCTGGGTTAAGTGCGCCTCCGATGTAGTCGTCTAGTAGTTTTTCAAGATCCTCGGAGATGACGCTGTCATTGTCATTTACAGGATTTCCCTTTGCTTTTCTAATTGCATCTGCAAGTTCTACAATCTTAGGGTTTGGCTCGCCATTTCTGTTGAGCTCCATTAACTGTGAGACAAGTGCAGATCCCGAATCTGCAAGGGCAACATCAACATTTGCTCTTGCGATAGCCTCTGCGTCCTCTGGGTCAATTGCGTCAAGCAGTGGAGTTTCAGCTTGAACGTTCTCCTCCTTGCGAAGAGACTTAAGAAGATCTTGATTTTTACTTTCGCCTAAGCCTGTGTCGTATAGTTGTGCAAGTAATAGGTCAACGTCATACCCTTGCTTCTTAAGCGCGAGATAGATTGCCTCTACTGGAACCCACTCTTCACCGCTATTGAAATCAAGAGCGCCAACACCTAGACCGACAGGCTTAGCTACTGGCTTCTTTTTCTTAGGGCCAGGCTTGCCTTTCTTTTTAGCTGGCTCGCCATCTTCATCAAGCTCTTCGTCTTCGTCATCTTCAAGAAGATCTAGCGCGTAGTCTTTTTTACCAACGACGCCTTGGATAAATCCATCAACAAGTGCATCGGTTCCAAACTTGTTTGCAATAACTTCTGGGTCATCTGAGAAGTCAGAGCTCATCTCATCGTCAACGCGACCTTCGGGTTCAAAGCTTTCTGGACTCTGCAACTTCCATGCACCTTCAGGAGGAGTAAGTTTTGAGACAACAGATTCTTCAGAGGTGTTAACAACTTCTGGCTGTGCTGCAGGAGCCTCGGGAAGTTCTGCAATAGCTTCATCATCTGCACGAGGAACAGGAATAGTTTCTTTAAACCAAGGATCTTCTGGGTTGTGCTGTAGACTCTTAGAGTCGCCTGCCCACTCAACAACTCGAGGAATCTGCGCTTCAGCTTCTTCCCAGGTATCATACTTGCCAGTTCCGTTTTCATTCTTGTTAAACCATTGAGCACGATGGCCAAAACTAATCTTTCCTTCATCGTCAATTTCTGCAATGATGTCGACTTGGCCTTCTCCGTCTGCACTTGGCACAAGCTTAGTAAATGATCTAATTGGAAGAACATTATCAGTTGAGTACTTACTGATTCCGACTTCCCAGCCTTCTGGAATATCGCGACCTTCAATATCCTTGCCCTGTTCAAGCATCTCTTCAAACTTATCAACGTCCTCATTGTACTTCTTTTTCTTTTCTACAAAGAATGCTTCATCCTTTTCCTTCTTAGCTTCTAGCTCGTCGAGAGTAGCCTTTGCCGAAGGATTAAGCTTGTCGTAAGGATCTTTTTCAGATCCTGGAAGTACGTCAGCGTTTTCTGGTGCAGAAATGATACGCTTAAACTTGTCGTAGTCTTTCTGGTCTGCGTTTGCAAGATCCTGGATTTGCGCCCAGTCATCAACCTGTTCGCCAACCTGTGTACCCTTATCGCCGTTCTTGTCCTTGCGGAACAGCGTAAGCTTTCCATCTGCCTCGTCAACGATGTAGTCATCGTCAGATCCAAATGACCCATCTTCGTTTTTCTTCCAACCGGCAGGTGCGTCTAGGCGGGCAGCAACAAGATCATCCTTGCTAGGAATACTTGCTCTCTTGTCAAGAATAGACGAAAGCTTTCCCTTAACTTTTCCTACAGCGCTGTCAGGAAGCAAAGCCTTATACGCCTGAGCGTTACTTGATTCAATTGGATAGATTCCATCAGGGATGTTTGCGTCACCCTTAACTTGCACGAGTCCACGGTTACCGTCTGTGCCAATAAACTTTCCATTGATAGGAACGTTATTGCCGCCGATGTTAACTCTAAACCCGATACCACGGCCCATCTCAATCCAGCGTCCTAAACGGTCACGCCACTGCAGACGCGCACGAGCGCTACGGGCAGCAGATGTGTTTCCAGCACCAAAACTAAATGCAGCGGTGAGAGCTGATAAGTAGATCTCACGAGGAACTGCTCCTGCAACAAGAACCTGTAGTGAGGCGATTGCGTGTGAGTACTCTACTGAGTCTTTGTCATAGAAGTACGCTGCTGCGATAATTTCTCTTACATCCTCGTCAACGCGTGGGTCTGCTGCGATCCAGCGAGAACGAGCATGACGCAAGGCTGAGGCTGTCATCACATTAGAGCGAGATGATAGAGGGTGTCCTACTGGAAGTAGATCTCTATATGATACCTGTGAGTCAGTTGATATCTCTCCGGTGCATGCAAGACTAATAAAGGATGAAACTTCCTTATAGGCAACAAACTGACGAGTCTTTGTCTCTAGGCTTGCTGTCTTTGCTAGTGAGCGCTCTGCAACTAAAAACACAGCCTGTTGAGAAACGCGACGCTCTGCAGGTACCTTTGCATTTTCAATTGCCGCAAGATTGCGTAGCGACTGACGAAACGACACCTTGTTACCACGAACGTTTGCCTTAGGAACAACTTTAACCTTTTCTCTGTGTGAGATAAGTTCGTTAATTAGCTCGTACATTTACTCGGTCTCCTTAACTGGCAAAAGGTCTGCGTCCTTTGACCCGTAGAGTGCAGACGCAAGAACTGCTGCTCGATCAAATGGAGACTCGTTGTCGCGTATAGCACGTAGCCAGGTTGCGCGTAGCGCTGGAACAATTTCGTAACCTTGACCAGATAGTTCCGCCATCGCAAGGATTGCATGCTCTGGTGAGTGGTAATCTTCTTCATTCTGTAATTCAACGTATAGCTCCTGGCTAGCATAGAGTGATGCAATGATTGAGGCATCACCTTTACTTGAGCGTGGGTGCTTTGCTGGCAGTAAATCATTGTCCTGCTTGTAATTTGCATTTGCAGGGCGACCGCTCTTTAACAAGCGCAGAAACGCATTGACGCGAGCAAATGCCCAGCCGTCTCTTGTCATTCCTGGACGATGTGAACTTGAAAACGCACCAGCGCCACGACGATACACAGCCTTAAGCATTCCAAGAGTTGCCTTACGACCTTCAGGCGCTTTCTCATTATGCTTCTTTACCTTCTCACGAAGCGTTGCCTCTGTTCGAGCGCTAAACACGATTTTCTTTCCACCCTTAGCAGATCCCTTAGGATTTCTCTTTGAGCCGTAGATGCGATCTTTCTTTGGAGCAGGACGAGACGCAGCAGCTGTAATCTGACTGTCTTCAACTTGAACAACACCATCAGGGATAACGGCAAAACGGCACTTGCCGTCATCTTCAATTGGCTGTGCAATAATCTTGCAAACTCCAGGACCTTCATAAAGAACACAGTTGATGCACTTAACACCAATTTCCTTATATTCGTTTTCTGCGGCAGGCGTGTATCCTGCCCAGATACCTGTTCGGTCCTCGTTAAACTTTCCATGCTCTTCAGCAATCTCTAAAAGTGCCTTAGCAAGATCTTGTTCTTCAGCAACGATGATTCCTGCAGATGTAAGCGAGTCTGCAAAATCCTTTGGTACGCAGTTGGGAACCATGTTCCCGTTCTTACCTTTCTTCATACCAACTTGCTTATACCCGTCCCAGCAAGGACCTTTACCATCTGCTGTTATTGGCGTGTATGAAGCAACAAGATCAACTGGCTCAAAGGACATTACTGTTACACCTCAGTAGTTGGAGTTGGCTCTGGTGTCTCTGTTGGCGTCTCTGTCTCCGCTGCTTCTGTTGCAATTTGCTGTGGTCCCTTAAGAAGTCGTTCAACCTCTGGCGGAATTGGTGCAAGTGATGTTGCCTGTGATGCAAGACGAGTTGCCTTCATAACGTCAGGAGCAACTGCTGCAAGCATTGCCTCTGTAAGCTCAGGTGTGATTGCACCCTTCTCTCTAAGCAGACGTAGCGCAACCTCTGTAGGAGTTGGGCCGTCCTGCTCTGTAAATCCGTGTGATCTGCGCCATGCATCTCCAGAGATAACTCCCCGGTCAAATCCAGCATCTGCGTCGGCGGCGCGGTCATTGCGCGTAGCCACCTGTGATGGGTCATACCATACGCAGATGCGTTCTACCTGAGCTGGGTCGAACCCATTTGCAATCAGGTAAGGACGCAGATAAACAACTGTAATAGCGTCTGCAATCAGAAGCATTAACGGTTCGATATGTGCTTTGTATAGTGACTCATCAATTTGAAGAGCATTGGAATACTTAACGTTTGCAAGACCTGTAACGATGTCCTTTGGGACATCAAGGCCTTGTAGAATTCTTTCTAGAACACGATCTGCACGTTGTGCAAGCGCTGGGTCAAACGAGCGCTCAAACTTGAATTGCTTAATCTTGTCGCCAAGTTCTGCTGGACCACGAATAATAAGTGGAACAACCGCAGATGCTGAATCCTCGTCACGAATAGGCGTTGTCATCGCATCCATAAGTTGATCCTCAAACTCGTCAGCCGCCTCCTCAGGAGTATAGGCTTGATTCATTGAGTCATCATCATCATACGGATAGTCAGGATCTGGTGAACCTGCAACAGAAAGCCCGTCCGGAAGATACAAGGCGCCAGCATTTAGACGTGAGCGCGCTGTAGCACGGAACGTTCTGTTGAGGAGAAGTAGTTCTGAGCAAAGATCTAACAAGCCACGTAAGCTTGAGTCTGCTTCATCAGAGTAGCGTGGGTGCGCTCGCCAGACGCGACCGATAAACGCATTGTTTGGAAGTATAATTTGACCAGGTTGTTTTTGTCCTGTGTAGGAACCTGTTTCACGTCGAGGAATAATTGTGTACGCGCCCTTTTGGTCAATCTGAATCTCATCAACTGAACGGATATCCCATGTCTCAGGAAGTCCTTGACCTTGACGCTCTGGAATTTGAACAAGGTAGCACTCGCCAGCTACTGCAAGGTTGAGTGCTGCATCACGGAGAAGACCAGCCTGACCGCCGTATGCTGAGTCAAGACGCACGATTGCACGCTCTGCCGCTGAGGCAAGACGCTCATCAATGAGAGGACTGTTGCGAACTGGAAGTGGAGGCTCTGCAGGATTATCAATTACTGCCGCAAAGATACGAATACGAGATATTACCGAGCCAACTAGACTGAAGGCATATTTAATTTCACCGATTGCGTCGTAGTATTCCCACGCCTCAGACTGCCAGGCATTTGATCCTGATGTTCTGCGACTACGGAATTGCTCGGCCTCGCCTTTGTCATTAAGACGAAGTTGAGATGCTGCTGCAGTAAGTCCACGAGGAGCTGAGTATGCGACAGGTGATGCAAAACCAGGAATGGTTGCTATCGAGCTAAGGGAAAGAGCAGGTGAGTTAATTGCACGACGAGTAGCTGCAGCCGACCTAGGGCGCTGTGATCTGTTGCCGTTTGAGTCACGGCTGAATACTGCCACTTATTACTCCTCGTCCTTGTTAACGGAACAGCTGGGCATTACTTTTCCAGCCACGCGGTTATTACTCCTGCGGCTGCTGATAGCGCAAAAACAGCGCACACGGCAATCGTAGGTATAGGTACTATAATATAGGAAACTATAACTAGTGATGAGATCCAAAATGACACACACCAGTAGCAAGTAAGGAGGTAACCGATACCTCCATCGGCTGGCTTATACTTCTTCCAGACCTTCTTGCGGAACTTATCAAGAACTGTGTCCTCGATGATAAGACGGCTAGCGCGGTAGACTGCAAGTGCTAATATGATGAAATTACCAAAGGCGATTTCCATAGTTTATTCCTTTCATTCGGTTGGATCTTGGTCTGAGTACACGTGGCGATACGGATTCCACGAGCGTAAACGCGAACCGCAACCGCAGTTCTCGTCCTTCTTGTAGGCGAGCATCTTGCCCGTCTCGGTAAGGATATATGAATCCTCGGTTCTAACATTTGACTTGTGATGTTCGGTGTACCGTTCACGGAAGATAATCATTGGCCCTTCATTTCCGTCAACCGCAACCATTACCACCTCGTCGGTCACAACGATACGAGCCTTTGTTACCTGATAGGCGCCAACTGTAATTGGCGCGGAGTGTAGGTCCTGTAGCGTAGGAACGAGGTCTGGCTGGGCAACTCCAACAAACGCGGGAAACACATCGTGAACAATCTTCATTTGCCCAACCTTCTTGCCATTGCGCGATATGTAACGCCTGCCGCCTCGGCAAGCTCGCGAACTGGGACGTTTGACTCGTAAAGACGAGTGCAGATAGCTGTAAGTTCTTCATTGGCTGCAGCCTGCGGAGAGAAGCCTGTCATCTTTGAACGGTAGCGACGAGCCAGCGGAGACAACTGCTCGATACGTGCGCGTTCTGCTTCACTTATTCCTGGAGAGACTGGGCGTCGTGATACGTAACCGCGAGGTCCTGTCTTAAGCTTAGGTAGAGGAACTGGTACATCAAGAGGAGAATACTCGTGTTTACGGGTAACCCAAAACTTAACCGTAGAACGTCTACGCGGAGGATTACAGGCGTTACCTATACTTTGAAGAGGCCAACCTGCCTCGAACAACTGTCCTACGCGGGTGTAGAACTCCTTGTGAAATAAAGTAGAAAGAAGCTGAACCTCAGACGCTGGTAGCTCCTGCTTACGTGCGGGACGACGCTTCTCTTCCATAACGTACACGATAACATGTTGTGTACACTAGCGAACTTTAAAAACACCGCCGGTTCTATCGCTTGGAATCTTGCGACCTGCCATTGAGCGCGCGGTGATCTTTCCACCAACGAAACCAGCAGGAGGTTTAATGAGGAGCGCGGTTAATGCGTGTACTAAAGCGTCAACGCGGTCTGGAGACTTACCTTCACCAGGAATCCACGAGATCATCTGTGACTCAAGGTCTGCGAGATATCCAACGTGGTGAACACGACCTTGCTCATACGCGAGCGTAATTGGCTCTGCGCGTAAAGCCTTGCCATACTTGGAGTGAACCTCTAAAACCTTAATGCTTGGATCAATGGTGTTAATCGCGTTGCGAACGAGCGCACCGCCTTGGTTAACTTCCGCGACCACAGGGCAACCCCACTTGCGCGCCATTTGAACTACCTTGTTTGCCCACACGTCAGGAGAGCCGTGAACAGTTGCGTCTTCTAATACCCAAGAGTTGCGCTTATACAAATCGCGCTCGCCAGTTGACGCACAAACTACAATTCCACATTCATCACGAGGATTCTCTGCAACTGACGGGTCAACGGCAACAACGCGCAACGGTGTTCCCATTGGAAGCTGTGATTCACGGCCACGGTCAATAAGATCTGGCGTCCAGAGCGCACCTTCTACGTCCGATAGCATCTCGCCGTATAGTTCCTGCTGCGCTAGTCGAGTTCCTTCATACACGCCCTTGATGGCGTCTAGATACGCGTTAGAAAGGTTTCCCTGGTTATCCATAGTTGAACCACGGGTAATGATAACCTTTCCAGTTTTTTCAGCCTCGGCCATCAACGCGTAAAGAAGAGGAACTCTCTTTGGAGTTGTGGTAACAACGATCTTAGGATTAGATCCAAGACGGGTACCAACACGTAAGTTATCAAACGCGGTCATACCTGCCGCGTCAGGAGTTTGACGCCAGGCGGCAACCTCATCACCCCAGGCATGTGTAAATTGTGGACCACGAAGTGAATCCGGCTCATCTGCGGTGAAGCAAGTAGCCGTGTTTCCATTGGGCCAAGTCAAACGTCTCTTTGATGGTTCATACAGCGGGCGCTCACTTGGAGGCGTCACGTTGATGATTCCTGATTCACCTTCAACGATAACGTCACGAACGTCAGCGGCAGTACGAGCAACAAGCGCGAAACGTATTTGCCCCTTATTCGTGTACTTTGCTTCTTCTCTTATCCACTCCGCGGCGGTGCGAGTCTTTCCAGCACCGCGACCTGCAAGATAGAGCCAGATATTCCAGTCATCGCCTTCAGGGCGTTGCTGCTCGGGACGACCCCAAAACGACCAGTCCCACTGTAAGCGCTCAGGATCAAATCCTTGAAGCGCCATAGCCTTTTGCTCGGGAGGTAGTTTGGCGATTTTTTCTGCCATTGACTCTGCCATGTTACTACCTTATTCTGTAGGACGAAGGTTGATGCGATTTTCTTCTAGGATTGGAGTGTACGCCTTTGACGCACCTGAAACGGGAGCCTTATATCCGTAACGTGCAAGACGAAAACGAAGAGCGCCGTGCGTAACACCAAGACGCTTTGCAAGACGGTACAGAGTCACACCCTCAACGGTGTGGGCATAGTTAACCAACCAGGTGTATTCCTCAGCCTCCTTGCGATAAGCCTTTCCATATGAACGTACCTGTTGCGCATATGGTTGAAGCTCAAGTAAGCGCTTTAGCGTTTCCTCGGATGGTTCAACAAACTGCGGTGAAGATTTCTCAACGATCTTTGGCGGCTCAGGGATTGGATACCCATTTGCGGCGACACGAATTGCCTCACTCATTGGGACGGCAACTGCAATCTGACGAATACGCTCACGGGTGACGCCGACGGCGATTCCAATTGATTCAAGCGTCCAGCCGCGCTCGCGAAGTGCCTTTATGTAGGCATAGCGCTCGAGCTCGTTGCTGGTGGTTCTAGCAGAAAGCGCGGTGAAGGTATCAAGTACCTCCTGCGGAAGAACGTGTCCTTGCTTAGTATGTTTTGTCATGTGTATATTATAACATGTTATCGTGCGCTCTAGAACCAGGGCGGAATACTTGTGTACTGACGAGTAATAAGTAGTACATTAAGGCTAATTGCCTTGGGCGTGAGAGACCGAGGTTGTATACTCGGGAGTAACTTAGAAGTGTCTCCAACAATTTTTTTATAAAAAGATTTTTCTACCGAGAAGTAGAAAAAATAGCAGCAGGCACCTGCCTGTGCCTGTCCTTCATAAGTTTTTGTAGCAAAAAGGCTGTAAAGTGACATAGATAAATAATGTGTAGATATGCCTGTCTACACTATCTATAAGTAGTTTAGATTTATTTTTATAGTTGTAGTGTCTATGTCTTGTGTGTAGACAGACAGAGCTAGTGAGCTAGAGGCTAGCAGCTAGCAGACAGAACATCTGAGTGGAACTTAGATTACTTACGAGTAACGAGCAGACCTGCCAGCCTTTGTGTTGTGAGCTAGCCTATAGGTCAAGTGCTTATACCTACAGAAATAGAAAGAGACCTGACATATAGTCAGGCCTCTTGCTATTGTTAACTGTTATTCTGGGACGACGACCATTACGTTTGGGTCGCCCTTGAAGATACGCTTAAAGGTATCAGCGTCCATGACGCCTGTTGCCTCTAGCTTATTATCTCCCTGGTATTGCCTTACGGATTCCTTGGTTAGGTCACCGTACCAGCCGTCAAGATCTGCTGAGGCATCGCCGTATCCTAGCTCCGCAAGGCGGCGCTGTAGGTGATGTACGGTTAGTGACTTACGTGCATAGATGTTCTTGTATACACATTGGGCAAGGAGTACCTCGTCCTTATCACCAAGGCCTACCACGTGGGTAGCCTCCGTATCCTCAACCCGCTCCTTTGCCTTAGCCTTTGGGGCTGGCGCTGGTTCAGGTTCAGGCTCAGGTGTTGGCTCAGGCTCGATAGCCTCAACCTCTACCGCAGGTTCTCCAGAGGTAAACGTTGCTGAGTTAAACTCATACAGCGGTTCCTCTGTAGCCTTAGGCTCGTCCATAGGGACACCAGCCGCATAGGGCTGGTAGTTATCTTCGTTTTCGCTCATAGGTTAAATATATCCTTACTCTGGTAAAGTGACCTTAACGACACCAGGGTATTCGTTAAGCCTCTTTAATGTAGACATACCCGCACCTGAACGATATGCGTTAGGACCTATGCCCCAAGAGCCAAAGTCCTTACCTCCGCCTGTCATCAGGTACATGACCTGTACATTAAGTACTGGGTCAAATAACTGCTCATTGGAAGTAAGCCCGAACTTCTTGCGACGTTCTGGTCCTAAATCGTAGATCATGTTGATTTGGTATATGCCGTATGAGCTGTCACCAGTTCTTGTACTCTTATTAAGAGCTAGCGGACGGGCGTTTGATTCCCGCATTGCTATACCCCAGGCAGTCTTATGTGCCTGACCTTCAAAGCCCACAGCTGAAAGAAGCTCTGAGAGTTGGCCACCAGATAGAGGTATCTTGCTGTTCCGGTAGGAAGCAAACACCTCAGCTGAAGTACGAACTGATGCTGAAACTTCAGGTATGACCTTTGGTTCCAGCTTGCTATTTAGTTGTTCTGACTCGCTGGCAACTGCCTTTGGGTCAGGATTGAATTGCGACGACGCAGTCATTGCGACTGCAATCAGTGTCACCGCGTAAGCTACTGACGTCACTGCTAATTTCATCTTCGAAACTCGCATGCTAGTTAGCCTCCTTTGTTAGGGGACAGGGACAACCAAGCCCGCAGGCTTGGCGGAATGCGCTAGAGTTAGTTAAACCCCAACGACGATTCATATTCGCGAAGTCTTGAACGAGCTTCCTCGTCCTCAACCTCATGCATCGTCGACCACACGCTTCCCAACGCGTAGGCGTATTCCTTTCCTCGGGTAATAGCAACTTGGTTTTTGAAGTTGCTGTATCCAAGGAAATCTATTGAGTCATTCATCCAGCTCTTGACATCTTCCTTACTCGCCACAAGGCGGTATGGGTAGTCGGCATCTGGCGTTGACTTGATCTCGATACTTAGCATTGTAGCTAGCGCCTCGAGTGATTCACGGTCACGTGCACGGACCATCAGGTATTCAGGGTTGTCTCTGTGTTGAACAGCAGACACGAATCCAGTCTCAGTAAATATCCACATCAGTATTACGTCCTTTCGTCATGCGTCCAATAATAACATCAGACGCTGTTTTTTGGAAACAAAAAGGGACAGAAATAGAACCTTTTTGCTTCATGGTTGTTTGTGAACTAGAACCGCTAAGCGATGTCTAGTTCTACTCCTTCGGGTAGTTGATCCATTGCCTCAGCCTCAACCTGGTATCCCTCGTCAAAGGAATACATGTGTTTGGCCTTGCGCATCTTGTCACCCGCAACGTAGAGTGTCATGTAAGGTGAGCCATCACTGTTCGTGATGTTCAGCTTATAGTACTTTGCTACATCTTCCATAGGTGCCATAGTATCGCCTACCTTCCGAACTTCTTGCGGCATTCAGGCCCAAGCTGAAGATCCCTTGAAACCGGATCTGTTAGCTCGGCCCCACAGCTACCACAGCAGCTGTAGTGTTGCCCAAAGATCTTTGCGTACTTGTATGGGTCCTGGCTGATTACGTTCATAATCGTGATTGAGTCCTGTGAAGGCACACGATGACGCGTAAATCCGCCTACTGAGCCAGTTAGTCGGCGCATGTATAGGTTACCCATATATTCCTTAACCTCAATGAACAAGAGGTCACCAGTTAACGGTGTGCCTTCGAGTGAGATGTCCAGCTCGCTGGTAGGTATCGCGTACTTGCTTTTAGGCGCACTTGAAAGTGCTTCCTGAAGAAGTGATTTGGTAGCTCCTGGAACCTTTGTAGCTTTCTGAGGCAGACGGAGAAGAAGATCAATCGTGCTGGAAGCTTGCTTCTTAGTCAGCGTTGGAAGCATCGAGCGGAAGCTAGAAACTTGAATCGCATCAAGCTCGCGCTCGGTAAGTAGTGAATCAATGAAGGCTACCTGCTTTTCGCTAGCGGCATCCTTCACGATTGGAAGAGTCATTTGGGTCATCGCGCGTCTCTTTTCTTTTTAGCTTCTTCATACTTTACCTTTGACCACTCATCGAGGTCATCAATAAGCTTTGAGAAGCGAGCCTTGAACTCTGGGGTAAAGAACCCAACGTCCTTCTTGGCTTTACGGCGTGCTTTCTTTGTCATCTTAACTCCTGCGTAAAGTATCGGGCTGTCTGGTACTAATCCGTGGAACATGTTGGGCTCCTTTCCTGGGGTCCTCTTGATAGGTTAATTATATCAGGTAGGGCCAGGAAAGGAGCGAGAGGCTACGCCCTTTGAGCCAACAGTGCCATAGTTATGCCTGCCATACCCAAGGAAACCACCTTAGAGAGGCTCTCAGGGGAAATGAGGGCTACTCCCACGGAGAGCACGGCAAATGCCAACGCCAATACCGCAGGCCATACCAGCTCTTGGAGTCTAGTAATCCAGTTTGGCATGATTCCTACTTGACTGGGCGTGTTCGGCCCTTGAGACGGCTGGAGCCATCCCGAATGGTAGTTCCTGATGCGTCGATGAGCTTGCGGGCCTTACCATAGGTAATTCCTAGCTCCTTGGCTACCTCAACTACCGGCTTGCCTTGGCTGTAAAGCTGAGCTGCCGCTTGCGGCGTTGCTTCTGTCATTTCAGTACCTTTCGTCGGTGTTTCTTTTAATTCGGCTGGAGGTTCTGCCTCTAGCCAGGCTCGGGACTTCCTATGAAGCTCCTCGGCCTCCTTGAGTAACCGCAGCTGCGAGCTACCCAAAACTATTTTTCTTCCAGCTTGAGAGTCTCAAGGACAGCACGACCAGTAACGGAATCCCGGATAAGGAATCCATCATCAGCGTGACAGCTCATGCAGAGATATTCGTTGCGTCGATGCGACGGGTCACGGAAAACCTTTTCTTGTTTGCCACACCTATCGCAGTAGGGTTTTAATGGATGCGAATGTGCGTATTGGCGTGAGTGTTCGGCGCACAGCAATCGTTCGCCGCACTCATAAACAAGTACTTGAGATTCTTGGCAGCGTTCACATGTTCCGTAAACGTATACCTGATCTTTCTGAATCGTACCTCGCGTCATTGCATCCTCCTGTTTGGTAGAACTTTATCCTGTCTACCTAATCTTGTAAACCGCTATCCAAAACTCTTTGTCGCCTTGGGCCAAATTGGCTGGAAGGCAGCCCAATGTTGATGGACACCTGACAGTCGATGTAATCAACGTGACGGGCGGACATCTTAAGGTTGCCTCTAGCCTTCGAGCCTAGCGGCACGTACTGAATCTCCTGTGGATTGTAGATGTAGTGCCCACAGGAGATACAGATCTCAAAGGTGTTGTCGTCTCTACGACGAGGAACCCTCTGGTCCTTTGCTATAAACTTCAAGTTAGATGTCTAGCTTTCGGCTACCTGGCTTATAGGCAACACCTAATAGTGGCTGAACCTTTACTTCATCCTTCTTGAACTTGTAGATCTTGTAAGCTATAAGTACTACTGCAACAGTGGCAAGTACCCACAGGCGAAGATATAGTTCGATTGTGTTGGGAATATAGAGACCTAGCTCCCAGTTTTCAATTACTAGTTCCATAGTTATTTTCCTTTTCTCTTTGAGTTAAATTCGTCATCGGCAACGTTGAAGCAGTGAAGTGCGAATACTAGAAGTGGAATACATCCACCAAGTACGAGAACTATTGCCGCAACAAGTGAGAGTAAGCTGGGAAAGATGAAAAACGTGTGAGCTGCGTATGGGAACCAGGCAACTGCTGCTACGATTAGTGCTGCGCCATAGCGGCGGTAACGGTATCCACGAAACTTGTTTATTTTCATTTGGGAAGTCCTTTCGTCATTTACCCAGGTTCCTGGGCTTGGGATAATTATATCAGGTAGGTGCGACTAGTCGCTTGTTACTCCGAATGCTGTTAGGTACGAAGATCTTTCTTGTTGTTCGCGCAATGCTTCCATGTCGCGGGAGATTTGGTTGTAGGCATTCGCACAGTTGTAGCACCAGGTTTCAGTCTGGATTCCACCAAGCATGAATGCGTCTGTCCCTGAGTACACTAGCTCTGTGCTCTCGCACTTATATGTTTTGCATGTCTTCATTTTTGTACCTTTCGTAGTACGTCGTTGTTGGAATAATTATATCAGGTAGGTTCTCCACGGCGCTTGAATTCGGGGCGGCGCCTTGAGATTTCACACTGGTCTGGTTTTATCCCCTGGGACTTCAGCCAGCTCTTGGCGGCATCCTCATCGGTGAACTGTCCCGCCCAGACTCCGCTAGGCAGGAACACGTTCACCATTTCGTAAAGAGTACTCACCAACGAACCTCTGGGTCGTTTTTGTTTACTCGGTGATCAAACTCAAGCACTGCAAGGAACAGTGCAATAGCAGCAGCAAC
>Ga0164292_10000618_pt1 | contig 28082 bp, 27 predicted proteins | sample GEODES117metaG_FD_111486 | JGI IMG/M metagenome (GOLD analysis project Ga0164292, IMG submission 111486) | Eutrophic lake water microbial communities from Lake Mendota, Wisconsin, USA - GEODES117 metaG | ecosystem: Environmental > Aquatic > Freshwater > Lake | place: USA: Lake Mendota...
ACACGGATTTACATGGCGGAAGGGGGGGGATTTGAACCCCCGAGAGGCTTGCACCCCTGACGGTTTTCGAGACCGTTCCATTCGTCCACTCTGGCACCCTTCCGTTTTGGAAGGCTATCGGCGAGTTTTACCTACTACCCCTGAACGAATCCTTCAATGCAACCGCAAGTTTTTTCACAAGACCAAGGTTCCCAGTCAACACACTCTTGGCTATCTGATACAAAATGTGGAACTTCACGATCCACATTCGTCGAGCAACTCGAGCGCTAGATGAAAACCCTTGGTTTTTACACGTCTTCGAAATCTGAGCGTAGAACTTAATCTCTTCCGAAAATCGTTCTGTGGACTTGTTCAAACGGGAAGTTAAGTTGCCGCCATGCCGGCGATATCGATACACCTTGTCGCCCACACCAACAATTGTCTTGCCAGATAGCAATGACCTACTAATCAGGTCAAGATCAATTGCCATATTCCATTCTTCGTCAAACATTGGGTAATCACACATTGATGTCTTGAAGCTCAAGGTTGGACAAAACACAAAATTTCCCCTCAGAATTTGCGACAGACCGGCATCGCCCCGAGAAACAACTTCGTCACGGCTTGACCCTGGTCTCACAATTCCTTTGATGAAGTCAGGGAATGAAAAACGAAACGACCCATACTCATCAATAATGCGCACTTCTGTGTGCACCGCAAACGCATCGGGGTTGGCTTTATGGGCGTCCAGTACCGTCGAAACGTAATTTGGTTCTAACTCGTCATCAGCATGAATTACGGCAACCACATCTGGGTTGTGAAGAGATTTCATACTCTCTAAACCAGTGTTCCATGACTTCCCCAACCCAAAGTTCCGGTCATTCACTACTATGTCGATTCGTGCGTCGCGCACAACTTCTGGACTTAAAACCAATGGGTCTTTCCCACCTGAATCATCGACAATGGTCAAAACCCAAGCCCGCGAATCCTGGTTTAAAATTGAATCAAGGAGCCGAAAAAAGTAGTCCTGGTTATCAAAATATGGGACAACTATGCCGAGGACGCTCATGACCTCTTCATTCTACTTTTCATGGGGTAGCCTCTAAAAGCCCAATATTTACGGGGCGTATTGACAAAACATAGGGGTGCGAAAGCGTAGAGTCATATCAGGTACTATCTAAAACAACTGCTTATGAGAATTATATTGCGCACTTCTAAAGAGGCTGATGGAAGTCTTAGTTTGTATCAGGCATACCAACACTTCTCGTCGTTAGTAAAGGCAAATGGATTTCTTCCAGCGATTCGGACCACACTGTCAACAGCTCGACAACTCTTTTTTCGAGATGGTGGAAGTTTAAGTTTTCGAGGTGGTCAAATTGAGAGTAATGATGCACCGGTGATCAGAGGAATTCCACGTAGATGGGCGCTAACTATCCGTCACCTAATAGAAATCAATAACTATTACACTCAAAACGGATTTCCTGCTGATCATATTGCGCCAACCGTTAATCGATTACGTGAACTCATTGATAAATCTGGAAATGACCATGATCGCGCACGCGTAACAATTGTCATTCCTGCATTTAACAATTTTTACGAAGTTGCGACTTGCATTGAATCAATTTATTCCTTCGCTTCTAAGTCCCACTTTAAGATCATCATTGCGGATGATGCTTCGCCGGATGTTTCGTACAGTGCACTTGGCCTGCTTCCTGGCATCACCTTGATCCGCAGTGGTACGAATTCTGGCTACATCGGCAATGTCAATGGTGCTACATCCTCAATCAACACTGAGTTCCTTTTGACATTGAATCAAGACGTCATCGTCTGCCCTGGCTGGCTTGACGAATTGGTCTTGGAAGCCGACAGAAATCCTGATGTCGGTATTGTTGGTCCACGAATTATGGACAAACAGTTCAAAATTCTTGAGGCGGGTGGAATCATCTTCCAACATGCACAAGCTGCTCATCGCGGTAGGGGTGCAACTCCTGAAGACGACAAATACAACTTCTCCTGCGACGTCGATTATGTCAGTGGTTGTGCAATGTTGGTTCGAACCGCATTGTGGCATCGGCTTGGCGGGCTAGATACCCAGTACGCCCCCGCGTATTACGACGATGTTGATATCTGCCTGCGTGCAAGAAAAAACGACTGGCTGGTTCGTTATGCGCCGCTTTCATGCATTGTTCACTTTGAAGGCACTTCAATGGGGGTAAATGAGCACGACTCTTCCTCGCTTAAGCATTTTCAAGTAATCAATCGAGAGAAAATTGCGAAGAACCACACGGAGTTGAATGGCCACACATCAATAGACCATCTTCCGCGGGTTGATAGTCATTGCCTGAAGCGATCAACCGTTGCATGCGTTTTTGAATCTGTGCCGTTTGCAGACCGCGACGGTGGGGCTGTTGACTTCGTGTTGTTCGTCGACTACTTACTTGAACTTGGCTACACCGTTTCAGCACTATTTCTGCGAGGTGTTGCACCGGAAGACACAGCAAACTGGAGAAGCCTAGGAATCCAATGTGTCCATCTGGATACCGATCTAGGGCGTCATTTATTGGAGATGTCAAATCTCATTGTTTCTTTTGGAACCATGGTGGGAATTCGCCTGGCAAAGGAAGACCTCGCTCATAAAAAATGGATTCACCACACCAGCGATTGCGCAACACGACGCCTAGAAGCGATGAACGAGTTGTTCAAGACACAGAAGGATGTCAGCCCGGAAGCTTCGCGTTGGTTTCTGGGGCTTCCTAGAGACGTGCCTCAAATGTGGCAGATCGAAAAACCAATTCTCGAGCTTCCTTCAATAACTCTCTTTGTCACACCACACGACTTGGAATACGCACAACAAAATGGAGCGAACGGCAACTTTGTCCACTTTCCAATTCTGAAAGGTGGACCCGATTCACACTCGGTTCCCGAACCACTCCAAGAACTCACTGTCGGATTTGTTGGTTCATTCCTGCATAGCCCCAACCCCGATGCCGTTGAATACTTTCTTCGCGACATGTGGGAAAACATCCACCAAGCTGTCCCGGGTTCTCGTTTCCTCATTTGGGGAAGCAACATCAATGACAAACAGATTGCCCAATGGTCGAAAATTCCTGGCGTTGAAGTTCGTGGATGGTTTGCCACCTGGGATGAAGTGGTTGCCCAAACGCGAGTTTTGGTCTCCCCGCTGCGTTTCGGCGCTGGCATGAAACACAAGGTTGTTTCCACCTATATATATGGTCGGCCAGTTGTTGGAACGTGCACTTCTTTTGAAGGTTTTGACATTCACCATTTAGGCCAAAATGTCATGACCGATGACCCCCAATTAATGACCAACTCGCTGATCGAGATCCTCCAGTCAGATAGCGCATGGACCGATGCCCTGAAGGCAGGTTTATTGGGCATGGGCGACGAATTTGCCCGTAGCCGGGAAATTGAGCGTGTACGTAACTTGGTTGATGGTCTGTTACATCAATAACTTTGTACTACAAGAAGTACAATAAGCACCCGTAAACCGACCAGAAGGACTTAAGACTCTGTCGCATCGTTCAGCACTCGTTGAGTCATTCTCAAATTATCGAATTTGGACCCATCTCGGTTGGCGAGACCTTCGGGCTCAATACGCCCGTACAAAATTTGGACCGTGGTGGTCTGCAGCTTCCCTTGCTGCCATTGTCGCAGGTTCATCAATTGCCATTGGGCTTGTTGGCGACAACAAAGCCCTCACGCTCACCCCACGGTTAGGAATTGGTCTCGCGATTTGGACGCTGATCTCCACTTCATTAAATGAAGGCGCCGACCTTTTTGAAACCGACCGAAGTCTGTTGCTCAATTCCACCCTCGACACCATGTCATTGGTATTTCGAGTTATTTGGCGTAATGCAATCATTTTCGCTCACAACTTGCCAGTTGTTGCAATCGCATTGTGGCTCGGTGAATACACGATCACCTGGCATCTCGCTCTCTTTTTGCCTCTCACGGCACTTGTATTACCAGCACTGATTTTGCCTGTCGCCATTTTCGCTCGACTTACTCTTTGGCGCCGCGATCTCAAGTCACTACTTCCATCGATTATTCAAGTTGGATTTTTTCTCTCGCCAATCCTGTGGAGCCCACCAAAAACTGGCCCAATGACCATTGTTTTCAATTTGAATCCAGCAGCCTGGTTTATCGAACTGGTCAAGGAAGCAGTTCTGGAATATAACCTTCGTTTAGATCTATTAATTCGCTGCCTCCTCGTTGCTCTTGTTTCGTTATGTTTTTCTGAGTTATTCAAGTCAAGTTTCCGCAATGTAAGGAAACTGATTTAGCCATGTCGCACATCACACTTCAACACGTGGGCTTTTGGCGAAAAATGATCGGTCACGAGGGGAATACACGGCACATATTTAACGATGTCTCGTTCACTGTGAATGATGGGCAACGTGTTGCCCTCATCGGCTCAAATGGCTCTGGTAAGACCACGATGTTGCGCCTTATTGCTGGAATTCTTCAACCAGATTCGGGAACAATTGAATGTGGGTCGGACATTTCAGCACTTCTTGATTCCGGATACGGAATGGTTGATTCACTGACCGCACGAGAAAACTGCGTATCTCGACTCATCGTTGGTGGAGTTCCAAAACGCGAAATCCCAGACATTATTGACTGGGTTGAAGACTTCGTAGAAATTGGTGAATACTTTGATCAACCGATGAGAAGTTTTTCCAGCGGCATGTTTGCGCGAATTGTTTTTGCTTTAGCAACTGCCAAACCTCATCAAATCGTGCTTATTGACGAGGGGTTCGGCCTCGCCGATGAACATTTCAGGCGTAAGGCTCAAGTCGTTCTCAACCGCCTATATTCAGATGCATCCATTTTGATGTTCGCTTCTCATAATGACGAGTTGCTACGAGCAACATGTGAACGAGGTCTTGTGCTTTCAGAAGGTGGAGTCGCATTTGATGGTTCAATTGAAGACGCCATCAGTTTCAATCACTCTTCTTGATCAAGTAGCTCTTCATCGCAAAACACACTTGAAACGCCAGCACTTCGCGATGATCGACCAAAACTAAAGCGTCGTTTTTGCTCGACAACTTCTGCGGCTTCAGACTTTGCCAAATAATGCTTGCCAAAAACACGCATTACATGTCGAACACCAATTTCCTTAACTTCCCGTAAGTCATCTTCGAAATATCTTCCCTGCACCTGTGGGCAAGTAATTATTTCATACGACGGGAAATAATCAACATATGGCAAAGTGCTAGCAACATCACCTGCTGCTGATCGAAGCGTTGCTTTGCTATAGGTCGTTGATGTCCATACATTCCTAGGCTCATATGTTGCATTTAGCGGTACTGGGCTGACCGTCAACAAAATACGAACCTCGGGGTTCATCTCTCGTAACCGAATACACCATGCAGTCAGGTCGCTCATTACTTCGGTGTAATTGAAGTTCTTAAACACATGTTGGGATTCGTCCATTGACCCTGCCGCCACACCTGGTGCAACCGGGTACACAGCTCCATCTTGCAATGACATCCATGTTTCGGTGAGACCAAGGGTAAATACCACCACATCAGATTGGGTAAAGACATCAAGAACACTGGCTAAATGCCGCTTGCGTTCCTCAAGGAGTCGTTCCTCGCTGGCAAAACCACCTGGAAATACGTTAGGTCGAAATGCGTCATAGAACCTGCCGTCACGCTCCCAAATACTGTCTTTTGGTTCCCATCCATTTGCGCGATCCAACAACTGCAGCGCTTGGCGAACCGTATATACGTTTCCATACCTTGCTGAAAACTGACTAGCCATCATTTTGGCCATTTCAGTTTGTTCTTCATCGCTTCTTAGCGGCTCTGTTACCAAATAGTTATAGCCACTCTTTTGAATGTGCTTTGCTAAGTGCTGAGCAAAGCAAGACCCGAGAGTAGAAATTTGATCACTTTCACCAATCTGAAACTTAACTGCTTCAACAGGGTCAAACTGTCCTAAGCCAACATCTGCAACCCCGCTACGCCAATAATGAAAGCTAGGCAGACCCCGATATGGGTTCAACTTGTCGTTCATATTCCCGCCAAACTCCGAAGCAGTTGGTCATCTTCATTTGAAATTACGGGGATAAAGTTCACCTTCTGCTTCCGTAGCTTCATTTTGTCCCAAGCAGAAAAGCACAACTCAATGAATTCGGTTAATGAGGCATGCTTACGTGCAACCCGCCAATGGTATGAACCCTCAACTCCTAGATGGTCGCCAATTTCCGGATACACCGGCCACACAATGTGCGAAAGATAGTCGGTCGTAAAAGTATGTAAATCTTCAATGACTACATGCGAATTAGGAAAAACCCTCTCAGCTATCTGTACAGCCAACTGCGACAGCCCTATCTGCATCGGGTGATTTATCCCATACATAAACACTCCCGTACGCTGAACCGACCGTATCCATCGACCGTAATCAAACCCACATTCCTCAAATGATTTTCTCAAAGTTTCAGAAGACTTATCCCACTCGTCAAAGTATCCCAATGATTGAAACACATCTTCGCGGAAAAGATTTTCTGTCTCACCCTGTGAGAGCCCTTTCGAATATGCCCACAACATGATCCGCGAATTCCAGTCGCTATCAAGTCCACTCTTGACGACTGCACCGTCAATAAAGCCATATTGAATATCCGGGTGGAACGCGGCAAATGAAATCGTAGGAATATAGATGTTTTCCTTGCGATCAAATTTGGCAAGCGAGTCATTGACCGAAAAAATTTCTCTTACCGAATCATGTAAAAGTAAAACACTTTCTGAATCAAAAAAGTGCTCAGAAAGTTCACTAAACAGAACTTTTGGTTCGTTGGAAACCAATATCCCTGAAACAGATGAACCATTACTTAGTATCTCCAACGAATCAGCAATGCCTCCAGCTTGACAATTTCCAAGTACCTTAAAGTTCACTTAACTTAATATAATGCAATTCTCATTCAGTTGACGAAGTTGAAACGAACTTTTCAATATTTCTTATCTCAGCTTCAAAAAGCGGTTTGAATAAATGCTCAAGTTCTTTTGCTCGAACCTTTAACAATTCGTGGCAATACTTGAACACTTCGTTTTCATTATTGTCTAAATCGGAAATCAAGTAATTGTCAAAAATCTGATTTGCTCGATAACCAACAGATTTTATCAAAGCTACAAATTCGGCAGGAAGCTCATGCTTGGCGAATTCAAGCCATCCCCAATCCAAACTATTGGCTCCAATAAGCATGCCGTGATCGGCACAGTTTAGTAATTCCCACACAAACGTAGTCCCACCCAGTTCTGAAGCCCTAAACCAGTAGGAGAAGTTTTGGTTTAGATTTGCAGGTTCTGTGTATCCATCCTGATCATTAAAAATCAAACAGAAAAAGTCCCGTTCGATTGATAGACCACTCCATGTTGCACCTGTAGATACCAGATCAACCACAATGTCATCTTTTTCTGTGTGCACCTCCAGATACTGTCTAGCCATTGAAGCATCCTTGCCAAACATTCGAGAAAATGGCAGATACACGGCTTCACCAAAATGACGTCTATAAATCTGGCTTAATGTTTGACAATCGCGACCTAAAAAGACTGGTCGCCTGCCAATCTTCTGAATAGTTGAGCAGGCCACAAACAACATAGGGATATTCGTTTCAATCGCCAGCAATGCGATTGGATCTCTTATCGCATCAAGCCTGCATTCTCTAACAAAATACCCGATGGGATAGCTCAGACGATTAATGTCGTGCTCTAAAGAGGTCGGTTCACTAACTTTTGACAATTCAACCTCTACGCCAAATTGTCTTGGGTTTCTAAAGTCGCTGATTTCATTATCCCCAACATGCAATCCAGGTTTCTTTGTGACTTCACCCCAAAAAACGCCGCTCCACTTATCACTGTTGGACACGTAAATTCCAACCCTCTTTTGCAAACCACATTTCCCAAGAAGTTCCAATACAAATTCTTTAGGTAAGTATGTATCAGAGACTAAAAGGTCACCATCGCTTACTCTTTCAATGTTCTCTTGAATTGGAATACAGTGAGCCAGTTCAAGTTGAAGTTCTCGCTGCAATATTGTTTCACTTAGGCCACAAAAGTCATAAATTTCTCTAAGGGTTCGTGAGCCATTGTCTGCTTGCAGTCTTTGCTCAATGATCTCACCGAATTCCTTTTTTAGTTCATCGAAGATTGACGACGGTTTGAACTTCCGTCTCGCTATTAGTGTGTCGAAAACGTCGAATGAGTTATATTGATCTCTGACAAATATGTCACCGAACCCTTCAAATCTATATGTCGAAGGATGAACTACGTCACTGCTTGCCCGAAGTGCAAAAATCATATTCACTTGTGTATCGGCCAGCAATTGGTAACCAAATTGGTTTAAATGACTCAGAATTCTTTGTCTATTTCGCGCAATTAGATGGTCTGAAGGTTCAATTTGAATTATGTCAAATTTGTATCGCGATAAATTAGATTCTTCTAAAAGCTCAAAGTCCTTGCCTTCAACATCAATGAACAGAATATTGACATGATCATCTTGCCAAAACTCATAGAATAAATCGTTAATATTCACAGCTGGTACCGACATTGACTCCACCACAGTGGCACCTGGAAACGAGCCAATGAGATCGTCTCGAGTCGAACTCAGTTCCGACATGTTTGATATATACAGTCTTTCAATTTTTGAATTTGTCGCAACCACAGCTGCATTCACAACAACGTCTTCGCTTCGGACAGCTTTAAGCTGAGGGATAAGTTTAGGATTTGCTTCTACCAATGTCCCCCTAGCGCCTTTGGCATAAAAAAGAAACGTTGAGGAACTAGATATCGGATGATTAGCGCCGATCTCCAGATACCTAATTCGTTTTGTTCTTTTGGGATCCAACACATATATTGCATTAACTAGAGACTCAATTATTAAATCCTCACCTTTTTGGGCGAACTGAGGCTGTACAAAAACATCAATATCTGGGTGATAATTCTTACTACCCAAGGTTCCGTAAACAAATGGGTTTCGAAGTGTATTTATCCCGCTAGTGAAATGCTTGATCTTTCTTAAGCGTATTTTTTCTTTAAACTTCATTTTTTTGATCAATATTCATCTCGTTATCCGTTGGGTTTGGGTAAATACAAACAATCTTGCTTACCAAGAATGTGAATTCCGCCTTACTGAAATGCCAGTACTGAACACAATCAGAAGAATGCCTACTGCTTAAGCTCGTGAAGTATCTTCTTTACAATTGAATCTGCATCAAGTTCATACCTTTTCATCAAGTACTCATAGCTTCCATTCTCAAGAAACTTAGGCGGCAAGCCAAGTTTAATTTGCGGGATACTGAACTTATTTCTTTGCAAAAAATCCCCAACAACTGAATTCAACCCACTTGTAACTGCATGCTCTTCAGCACTTACAATCAATCTTGACTGATTAGCTATCGAAGTAAGGCAGGTTTCGTCTAGTGGTCGTAACGTATGCATGTTTACGACGCCAACACTCAATCCGGTCTCCTCAAGAATTTTTGCTGCACTTAAACAAGTAGCAACCATTGAACCGGAAGCTACGAATGTGATGTCCCCGATAGGCCTTATCTCTACCGCTTTACCAATTTCGAATTCACTTGATTCCTCATAAACCATTGGTGAATTCGGCAGCCCCGTTAATCGAATAAACGTGGGATCGTTAGTTCTTGCACATGCTTCAACCGCATTTACTACCTCTATGCAATCTGCAGGAGAAATAATCGTAATTCCTGGAATAGCGTGAATTAGCCCAGCGTCCTCAAGTCCAAAATGTGAGTTTCCTAGGTAACCCATTGATATTCCACTACCAATTGCCACAAGCTTCACGTTTGATGCCATATAGCCAAGATTCATTCGGATTTGCTCCAATGCTCTGCAGGCAAGGAAAGGGGCAAACGACGAAGCATATGGAACGTACCCCAGCTGAGAAATACCTGACGCAACTCCAACAAGATTTTGCTCAGCTATTCCCACATTGATGAAGCGATTGGGAAAAGTAGCTTTAAACCGATCCAAACCAGATGAGTTCCCCAGATCGGCACTCATTGCAATTACAGAATCATTAACCTTGGCGAACTCCAAAAGCGCTTGCCCATAGGTAGCTCGAGGTCCGAGTCTGGCTATTTGCCTTGGATTGAACTTTTCGCTAAGCATCAAACTGACCATCGGTTATCATCAGTGTTTGATCCAATCTCAGACACTGCTTGCTCAAGCAGTGTCTGAGTGATCCGTCCATGATGCCATTCGTTATTGTTCTCCATGAATGAAACCCCTTTCCCCTTCGTGGTTTCAGCAATAATTACTACCGGAGCACTTATCGTTTGGCTCGTCTTGAAGGCTTTATCGATTTCAGTGAAATCATGTCCATTGATTTTTATTGCTTCCCAACCAAATGACTTCCATACATTTTCAATCTGATTGATCTTCATAACGGATTCGGTTGTTCCATCACTTTGCAAGCCATTTGCATCAACAATCGCAGTGATATTTGTCAGTTGTAGGTGTGCAGCGCTCATTGCTGCTTCCCATACGGATCCCTCATTACATTCGCCATCGCCCAAAAGAACAACTATCCTATTTTCTTGGTTCTTTGCCCTCGTAGCCCAAGCAAGTCCAACGCCGAATGCCAATCCATGTCCAAGGCTCCCATTAGAAGACTCAATTCCAAAATCTAAATCCTGAATAGGGTGAGCAATTATTTTACTTTCATCCTTCTTGTACGACTCAAGGACAGATTCTGGCATTATTCCAAACTCGGTTAAAGCAACGTAGAAACCTAGAGCGGCGTGACCCTTACTTAGGATAAAACGATCCCTTTGCATCCAGCGAGGGTCATCTATTTTTATGTTCAGATAATGTCCATAAAGATAAGTCAGTATCTCCACTATTGAGAAACTGCCTCCGATGTGAGATGGTCCTGAGCTCTGTTCGGCTATTCGCAGTATTGATCTCCTTATGTTCGCAGCATGCGATTTCAGGTCTTTCTGGTTGAACGAAATTTCATTCACTACTTTTGCCCTCCATCAACTCTTATTACTTGGCCAGTAATGAAACTTGAACTGTCACTCACTAAATACATTGCCAAGGCTGCAACTTCCTTTGGCTCTCCAATGCGACCTAGAGCTGTATTCTCAACTATTTCAGCAACTTGTGCATTGTCCATTTGATCCAACATTAAGGTTTCGATTAAACCCGGTGAAATTGCATTAACACGGACTCCATATACGCCCAATTCAATTGCTAGGACCTTTGTTGCAAAAGCTAAAGCTGCTTTGCTGCTTCCGTAGCTAAAGTTGCCTGGTCGTGCTATTTCGCCAGAAAGAGACACGATGTTTACCACCGATCCTTGTTTTTTTTGCGTCATTCGGCGAGTAATGAACTGTGTGAACTTCATAGGTCCGAAAAAATTGACTTGAAAATCATTTTCCACATCCGACATTCGGACATTACCGAAACGGGCACCACTTGCGATTCCTGCACAATTGATTAATCCATGTACCTCTCCGCCAGAAAGTGAGACCACTTCTCTAGCTGCATTTGAAATCGAATCCGAATCACAAAGATCCATTTCAACTAACTGAAAATTTGCTTCGTGATTTTTACAATACAACTTCGTAAATTCCGTTAACTTTTCTTTATTCTGAACAAGTCCAATAACCTTTCCACCGCTTTCAAGTGCAAATTTCGCGCAGGCTCCACCAATTCCACCATTCACCCCCGTGATGATGATTGTCTTATCTGAAACCTCAGTTCTCATCGGTCGTTGCTCTCGCCGGAACTTAATGGAAAACGATAAATTCTTCCGCGCTCGTACACAGGGGAAAGAATCTCCATGTCCGTATCATGAATTTTTGAACCATTTGGAAACGGCGCGACAGTATTGATCCCCAATGCTTGCCGTACACGCTCATCCGAATAATAGGAAGTTAACAAGATACCCATTATTGGATTAACCATGGCGAACCATTTTCGAGGTTTACTTCTTGAATATTCCTCTAGCGCCTGATCCAATCGTTGCTCATTGATTAATTCGCCGTTAAGAACTACTTCAACAACCTTTGTGACGACCATTTGTACTTGATGATTCCAATTACTGTCCTTGTTCAATTCATTCAGGATGTTGATTTCAATAGCTCCGGGTACGCCAATCGTAGTGTCACCTGGAAGCAATGCTTTCAGTAATCCATCTACGACTGGTCCCTTGATTCCAACAACTTCTTTGGGGATCATCTGAATCTCATTATGCAGCATTAATGGTACTCGTTCTTCAACATGTTATCGGCAACCCAAAGAGCTACTGCCTGCAGTGTAGAAGTGGGATTTACTGCACCACTCGTCACAAAAACGCTACTATCCGCTACATACAAATTTGAAACATCGTGGCACTTTCCAAATCGATCGACCACAGAACTCTTTGAATCATTCCCCATTTTTGTTGTTCCCATTAAATGCCACCCCGTGTTTCGAACTGGACCAATTCCTGAAACCAAATTTGCCCCAGCTGCAAGCATCACTTCTTTGCTCCTGTTTATTCCGAAAGCTAAAGCGGCTTTTGAATTCTCAGAAAGTCGGTATTCAATTTTTGGAATTGGGTCACCACTAATATCTAACTTGCAATCTTTGAGCGTGACCATGTTCTCTTGGTCAGCAAAATCCTCCACGATGATCGCTAGGTGTGCCGTATGCTGATAACGACTTAGGAATGATTTGGTGTGTTCTTTTCCCGTGGACACAAGTCCCATTGCGACACCAGAAATAGCCGACTCAATAGGACCGGGCCCTCGAAGCGCTTGAAGAGTTACCCCTTTTTTGAACCCACGCTTATCGTCATTCTCATAAAACTCATGGCTGTAGAGGCAACATCCTTGCGGACCAATAGAAGAATTCAGGTCTTCATCGAAAATTCCTTCGACATACCCAGTTGGATGCAGCATGAGGTTTTTGCCAACCAACCCAGATGAATTTCCTACTCCCTTCGGATGGGACTTTGATGCTGAAGTAAGCATTAGCGTCGGAGTTCCAACGCCGTTACAAGCGAGAACTATTCGTTTAGCCCTAAAGCAAATAAGGTTGCCGTCTTGACCTCGCGCGATTACAGCAGTAGCTTCGCTCCCTGTCACGTCAGTCTCAATTCTTAAGGCCTTCGTTGACGTCATCAACTTCGCGCCATTTCTGATTGCTTCCGGCCAGTAAGTAAGGTCAACACTTGATTTGGCTCCCTGCGAGCAGCCGGTATTGCATGGACCGAGATTTATGCACTTGTTTTGTTGGCTGCGTTGAATAGTTGAAATAGCGCTATACGAAGGCCACCAATGCCAACCTAAATTGTTGAAACCATTTGCGAGAACTTCGCCCATACGGCCTAGTGGAACAGGAGGCAACAAACCGTCTATTTTGGGATAGGCAGGGTCACCTTCTAAACCAGCAACTCCCATGATTTTATCGTTAGTTGAAAAAAATGGTTCTAGGTCTTGATAGTTGATTGGCCAGTCATCGCCAACATCGTCAAGTGACTTTGAACAAAAATCTGATGGATGAAATCTTGGAAAATGCCCAGAAAACAAAATTGAGCTACCCCCTACGGCATTAAAGTTTGCAATCGAAATCGGTGAATTTCGATCGTCAATCACTCCGAATGCTTTCCCTGCTCTTACATTTGGGTTTGGACTAAATTTTCCAAAACGCTCAAGTTCCCAATTCGATTTCGTACTGGGTAGTTGATTTGCATCAACCCATTCCCCTTGTTCGATGCAAATGACATTCAGCCCAGCTTTTGCAAGACTCCAAGTTACACATGCCCCAGCTGGACCGGCTCCAACCACTAAAACATCCGACTCAAAATGTTGAATCAATAATCTATACCTTCGTTGATTTAGGCAAAAAGGTCTCAAGAATTCCAGGAATCGTGATTACCATGTCTGCCTCACAAGCAACTTCTCCATCTACTCTCCCTACTCCGCGACCTTTCGCTATTCCTCTTGCCCAACTTTGAACAGTGACGTCAAGCATGAGTTGATCCCCTGGAAGGATTTCTTTGCGAAACCTAACCTTATGAGATAGTGCGTGAGTAACTGATCCCTTCAATCCTGGAAGTGTCGTGATTGCAACTGTAAGTAGCTGTGCTAGCGCTTCAAGCTGAAGTGCGCCAGGCATATTTGGCGCACCAGGAAAGTGCTGAGGAAAATACCATTCGTTATTCGTAAGGTTTTTGAATCCAGCTGCGCTTACACCTGGAACAACCCATGTCACTCTGTCAATCATTAAAAATGGATATCGATTCGGCTGAAACTCCAATAATTCAACTGAATCGAGCGAAAAACCCTGCGATTGCGGTGGCACACCACCTATGCTACAGAACTTCAATTCTTCTTGTCAATTGAGATACCACATCGTATCCATCCCAATAAAGCCCCATCTCCAGCGCAGAACCAATTGGTACGACTCGGTCTATGCCGCGCGATCCACTTTGATATACAGCCAACTCAACTTCATCTCGTTCAAAACCAAAGTAAGTGAGCGTTTGATACTTCTCACTTAGATTGCGCAAAGCGTTCTGTGGGCTGTGGTTTGAAACCTGTACAAATGTTCCGAACATTATTGGTATATTTTCAATCTCAGAACACACTTCGCCCAACTCAAATACATCTATTCGAGCAAGCTTCCTGTGATTCAACTCAACACTCTTCAAATCGCAGACAATATGGGCATTCTGTATGAATTTCTCTGATTCTGTGGAATCGACTTTGGGATAGCTGATTAACGCAGACCTATCTACTTCGTTCCAAAATAGTTCCTTGGACGCAGTAACTACATCACCGTTTCCGATCCAAAGAAGCAAACGTGGGGAGGAGCATGCATTTTGATCAAATTCAAGCGCGTCAGCGCAAAACCTACTCGCTAGTGAGTTCAGCTCAATTTCATTGAGTTTCAAAACCGAATTTGCATTGATCATTGAAACAGATACTCGATTTGGGAAAACTAAGTCTCTACAACGTAACTTTGTTTCGAAACGCTTGAAATTTTTAACTGTTTCATCTCCTCCCCAGATCATTCGAGCATCCACAAGACTCGAGATATCCGCAGAAATCACATCATCTCTTTCATAATTGATGAAGCATGTTCTTTCTCTAACATCGCTGTACATGTCAGAACTCAGAATTTTCCCAACGACTTCCAACAATACCTTCGATTGAGGGAAATTCACCGAGGGCATTCGGACAATCGAAGAATTGCCTGTCAATAAAGAAAAAATATACGAGTAAAAAAAGGTAAGTGGAACATTTCCCGGCGATACATGAAAAACAGAACCCACTCCCAAACGACTGCCAATATCTTTATATTGACTCTTTAGGTAATCAAGTCTTTTCGGACGACACCAAAATGCAAGTGTTGCTAGGTCTGAATGTTCTCTAATCGAACTCATTTTCCGCAACTCGCGTGATACCTCACCGAGAAAGGAGAGCGTTACATCGTTGAATGGCTGAAGTGGATTAGCACGAACCGCTGTTTCAATTGAACCATACACCTCATCTACGCCTGCAAATGCTCTAAGCCCTTGAGACATCGCTGCAACCTCTTACCTCAGCGGATTCCAATCTACCCTGAATACTGAAATAGGCTCCCCCCCGTCCACACTCGCAATTATCTCGCCCAAAAATTACGCCGATATCTTCAGTCAATATTGAGTGACCTGGATAGCTCCAAGGGAGAAGTGAGCCAACTTGAATAATTCCCAACTCGCCATAACTGCAGGCTTTCAAGTCAGATTTACGACGTGCGATTATCTCACTGAATTCAGATGCGTGAAGAAATTCGTAATCGCACTCAACATAAATTGATCCAGTCTGTTCAATCATGCCGTAGTAGTTTCGAATCTTAAGATTTTCAAATACAGAATTTATTGCTTCATGGAATTGTCTTTTACTGATATCCAGAGAGGCTAGTTTTTTCCATCCTCCACCATGTAGCAAAGTTGCATTTCTCAAAATCGGAAGTCTGAGAGTGTGACTCACGGACAGCATCACTTCCCACACAACAGAGGTAAACCCGAACAACAATATAGGACCATCGCAATTTCGTTCAATAAATTCAACAAGTGCATTTTCATCAATTTTGCCTGATTCCGTCAATGCAAAACAAACGTCTGTTGCAAACGGAAGAAACCCCAGAACAGCTGCTTTTCGTGCTGAAAAGCTTGAATGATTTGAAATAATGGATTTCGGCTCAAAGAATAAAATTGGAAATCGACTGATTCCAAGAAAACTTGAGGTAATCCTTGAGAGAACTTTTCTCTGCCTAACTGAGGTATTCGCATCTAGGAATATTCTTGATGGTATTTGACCTGATGTGCCAGAGGAATGCATCACTGTGCGAATACTGCTTGCGTCTACACTCTTCAATTCAAAGCTTTTAAACAACCGAGCCGGTATGTATGGCATCTCGTCGAACTTGTTAAACGAAGGTTGATCTTTGTCGTTGAATAATGAATTAAAAATATTTGCATAGTGCTCGGATTTATTCACGTGATGGCGATGAAGAATGTTCATCGTTTCCATGAACCTTTCATCTTTATCTTTTTCATTCAATTCAAATAGTGGGGAATTCAACAGAATTTCAATTGATTTGCTGTACTCTTCGTAGTTGTCGTCCATTAAGCTATTCACTGGAGCAAATGCTCTCTAAGTTGTCCGTACAGTGTTTTTCCTGAAGAACTTCTTGGTATGACATCTATATGTTCAAGTAGAACCTGTTGCGATCCGATACCAAATTCGGACAAGATTCGTGTCTTCAATTTTCGCTGATCTATCATTGTGCAATAAAATACAGCCAGCTTCTGGTCTTCCTCCACGCAGGCGGCCTCTACGCTGATGCGCATCAACCAATCTTCAATATCGTCAAGATTGAATCGTTTACCCGAAATTTTTGCAAATCGTGACTTTCTACCCGTGATATAAAAAAATCCCTCAGAGTCAAAACAAGCTGTGTCTCCAGTACAAAGTCTTCCGCCATTCATGTCGCCTTCAAAAAGATCTTTTCGGCTGGTTGCGTAGCCCATGCTCACGTTAGGTCCGTAATACACAAGATCACCTTCAACATTGCTGTTTGAAATTTCTTGGCCTGATTGATCCAAAATTTCAAATCTGCCCCCACGAATAGGCATTCCTACGCTCCCAAGACGGCTCCTATTTTGAGACTGGTTAAACACTGACATTCTTGCTGTTGCCTCAGTTTGACCGTACATTAACCACAAGGTTGCATCGTTTCCATCAGCAACCTCTAGCAGTTTCTTAATCTGATCAATCTTCATTCCACCACCAGCTTGAGTGAGACTATTGATCTTTGTTCCTTTAAGAATATTTGGTCCAAATCGATTTACCAGTTCATACGTTAACGGAACTCCTCCAAACGTTGTTACATTTCGTTCAACGATTAATGACCAAAACTTCCTTGATGCCACGGAGTGATCGCTTAAGACTATTTTCGCACCAGCGAGTAAATGTGTATTAATAATTGACAAACCGTACGTGTAAAACATGGGAAGAGTCGTAATTGCAGTACTGGATTTTTCCAAGCCAATTGAATCAATGATTGACTCTGTATTTGAGAGGAGGTTCTGATCTGAGATTCTTACAACTTGAGGGTTGCCAGTTGATCCGGAAGTCGTTAGCAAAAGTGCAGAAGTAATACTTTGTGGCACAACATTCCCACGTTTTTTTAGTGCGAATATTCCTAGCCCAAATTCAATTTTCTGAAATCCGTGGTTGATCAGATTCTCGTTTCCCTCAAAACCAAAGACGAGATCTGGGTCAAACTCAATAACATACCGCTCTAACTTTGAGTTTTCCAGCGAAGCCGACAACAACAAAGGCGTCGCTTTCGCAATAAGACAAGCAATATATTCAATCAAGCTATTTTTTGTATTGGACGTCCCAATAACTACAATTGAATTTTCTTTCAGATTCTCTGCTATGCAAAGGGATTCTTGATAAAGAGTTAGATAGGAAATCTCAAAATTTCTCTCATCTACCAAAGCAATTGAGTCACCAAAATTGCCAATTTGTTCGAACACTGAAAGCTACTCGGTCGTTAAGTTAACGCCATATTTTTGAAGTATGGATATGCCTTGTTCGTAAGAACTAAAATCAATTATGTCGTCCATCTCCAGAAGTATTGAAAATGAATCTTCAATCATTCCAACAAGACTCATGTGGCCAACAGAATCCCAAGCTTCAATTGATTGATAAGCAAGTGCTGAGAGATCATCGCCGTCATCCAACAGGAAGCATTCTTTGAAAGCTTCGTTGTACTTAGTGCGTAAGTTGCTATCCATATTCCCTCTTTTGGCATCGTTCAATTCTTACTATACCATTCATTTACCATAAGCTCCATCGGATTTGATCAAGTCCCCTTTCACCAATCAATTACTAAGTCCTGGCATCGGTTGGTTTGAGAGACTAAATCTTCACAAGCGGGATTGGTTTTGAGTTGTCCTTTTCAATGGCGTTCGTGAGAGGACCAGGACATTTGTGTCAGACCAATATTTCCCGACAATTTGATTGATCAAACCTAAAGTCCAGAAAAATGGTCCCACTCGGGCATTGGAGCGCACACGAACCCTTGCGCCAATCTCACGCCCGAATTCAGTCATGTGAATAATTCTCTGGTTTTTGTAACCAGAATTGAATCCTAAACTTCGCAATCCGCGTTTTGAAAAAAGCCAATAATGTGGATGTGGATCGTCACTCAAAAACAGTCTCTCAAGCAACCGGGGATTGTTTAACTTGAATAAAACTCGTGCGACCATCACTGAAGGGCCCTTTGCAGACGGAACCTTCAACAAGACCTGCGCCGCACCGATTTTTCCAATAAACTCCAATGGATTTTGGTGATGTTCAAGCACGTCCAACAACACGGTCGAGCTCCAAGGCCGGCTCGGCAATTCCCAAGGCTCAACCAACTTCACAATGTTTTCACCAGCAACTTGAGGGTTCAAGTCTGCACCAAATGCCGCAAATCCAGACTTCAACAAGGCACTTATGAGCACGCCCTGTCCGCAACCGTAATCCAAAATCGGTTGATCAAACTCAAATTGCTTTATTGCTTTGATTAGTTGAGTTGATTGAATCTCTCGTCGTAACTTAAGTGAATTCAAAAATCTCTCACTTACATAAGCTTCTTCCCAAGACTTGCCTTCAACTTTAAGTAAGAATCTTGAATTAAGTGATTTACAATTTTTGCACTTTGTAATTACAAGTTTCTGCGACTTGCCCCAGAAGCTTTTTGTCCCACCACAGAAGCAAAGTTCACTCAATGGCTGATTGGTCATCGTCAACGCAGATGGGCTCATACCAAATCTCTCCCAGAAAAAACCTCTAGCCCTTGCATAAAGGACTCATCAATAGAAAGTTGTTCCAGTGATGGTGCATCAAACGAGATGATCTGAAGTATGCGTTGCATCATCAGGTTCCGCCTTGCCATAAGAATTTTACTCATAATCCAGCTTGGTGATTTTGGCATGTGGATTGCACCTGCGAAATCATATGGGTGACAGTAAGTCCAAAGACCTGCCCTATTTTGGGATTGCGCCAAAAAGCGGTTAACCACCAAACTAGGAAGAATTCTTAAATATCCGCCACCAATTGCCGGAAATGTACTTCCTAGAATTTTTAACACCGGAACAGGGAATTCGGGTAAACCATTTGGCCACTTAAACGGAAGATCAGGCGCCCCATCGTAAGCAAATTGCGGATTCTTTCCAGGTAGGACACTAGAAGAATACTTGAATCCAGCATTATTGATTTGGTCAGGGGCCCAAGGAGTGGAGTTGGTTAATGAAAAGTATGGCGCCCTAAACCCTAGGACGTTTTTCTCACCAACCAACGAAGCGAGTTGATCGTAGCTTCGGTTGATTTCGTCCTTAGATTTCTTCTCTCCCAAAATCGTCAAAGGAACGTGGCTCCAACCATGTGAGCCAATGAAATGCCCACGCTTATGCAACTCAACAATACGATTTTCCCATCTTGAAATGACACCTCCGTTAACAAAGAATGTCGCCTTGATATTTCGAGTATCCAATTCGCCTACTAACACTTCTAGTATTTCTGCGAATTCATAATCACTTTGAGACCCATGACTTTCAACATCTACAGTCAGACTCACCGCAGTTTGCATTGTCTTGACCCCCATTTTCCGATTAATGATTCAGCCACAGTGTGATACGTGTTCAGACTTCAATTCGCAGAGCATCCGGTTTGCAGTTGCAATTGGAAGTAGATCGCTCAATTCAGAGAATGTCTTCCCGGCATATGTTTCACTCACGACTACTACTACTTTAGATTTGTAAATCAAAGAGTCTGCCCTACCAAAATCGGAAGATTGTAGAAGACTTCGTACGGTCATCCAAGCTTCCCAGTCGCTGTTATTCCACTTCATGTTTAATGTATTTATCCAACGAGTATTCAACTCAGACTCGTGTGCATCTGAAAGGTAAAGCACATATCTGTTCTGTTCGCGACCAAATATCTGCAATGGCTTAATACTTCTGATGTCAACGACTTCACTTTCATTCGAAATTGCAGAAGTCAGAGTTTTGTACATTCGCCCCATATACCCCGAACTGAACGTCTCGCTTCTTCCACTAAATAATCCAACTTGCAGTACTAGAACACCAACAAGTGCGACATAGGCAAAAGAGCTTCTTGGTTGGACTACCCGTCTTGACCTGAATGTTGCTGCAGTCATCAAGATCTGGGCATGCACAACAGCAATCAAAATCTTCGCAGGATAATAAGTAATCAATCCTTCTCCAAAAAATGATTGGGTGATAACTGCAATCGCAATCAAAAACAAAATCGAGCCCAAAACCATCGGCCGGGCATTCTGATTCCTATCAAAGTTAAAAACATTCGCGGCGAAAAGTAAAAAGGAAGACGCCACATAGACAAAGAACCCGGGAGATTCGATTCCGCCCTTACCCACGTATTGATCTATCCCAAACGAACGAGCAATCGCCATGTACGTCCACCAGATCGTCAGAAAGCCTGCTATGCAAACAACGAACATAGGTGCGCTTCTAAATGTCAACGAAAGGATTAATCGACCCCTATTGGGGGAACTCGCTTCCCGTACTCTCATTCGGAAATTCAAGAATTCTCTAAACAACAGAAACTGTATGACCAAAATCGTGCCGTACACAACACCTAAAGGAGGCCACAAAATCATTATTGCTGCCAGAAAGATTATCTGTTCCCGAATGATACTTTTTTTCTGTGTGGCTGCTTTATAGACCGCGAGTCCAAACAATAAGGTCGCTAAATTCGAAGCAAAATATCCAGAGAACCAAATTCTTCCCAAGTGTCCAAAGACGACGGTTCCAATTAACAGTGACGGTACAAGCCATTTTTGGGCTGATGAAATTCTTAGCACAATAATCAAGAAAAACGCTGGAAGCATGAGTTGAGCTGCGAAGTATAAATTCGTGAAGGAATCAATTGAATTTGAATTGCCGAGCAGACTATTTATGGCGGCCAATGACGATGCGGCGCCCTGAGGAGTGTCTGTTACTACATTCGTAATGCTACGAACTGGTTCAATCAGGAAATTCTGGCCTTGCTCTGTAATCGCACGCGACTGAAAAAGGTGTCCGTAGTTGTCGTACCCCAAGGCAAGCAAACTCAGTTTGAAATTAAATTCGGAAGCTGAGACGACTACATATGCCAGCACCATCATCAGTGTCCAAAACACATGAGTCAGCTTCAATTTAAAACCTAATGAGCTAGGTGGATTTAAGTAGAAAAATCCAATCCAAAATATAAAGACAAAGAAATACGGCAACAGAGCATCATCCCAAGATAAAACGCTAATTAATGAATAAGCAGCTGTTGAAAGAACGATCCACGAGGCGATTTGTAGAGGTGAATTGCTGATTGAGATCGCATGTTGTGGAACTAGATACAGTCCAAAAATACATATTAGAAGAATTGTCAATAACAGTGGGGCTTTGGCGCTAACGATGGCCATATTCAAAGCGACTACTAGATAAAAGCTTTTATTTCTGTAGTTCACGAAGTTACCTGTCAGATTATGAGAGAAATCAACTTACAATCAAAATAATTAGCTCAAAGTTCGACTTACTATAGACCATCTCTGCCTCAGATATTGTCAATAGATCAAAAGAAATCCAGGTCGCTTAGCGTGAAGTAGGACTTTCTGAATTGATTCTCAATAAACAAAGGGTTGCTGCCTGCTCTGCTCTGGTCAAGCCTTAAATAGATGGGTATAACTTGAGGCATCAACTTTTTAGGAACGATTAGCATTGGAATTGAAGACACTTTACGAAGTGCTGAGTTATTCTGATTCGAAATGAAAACAATCAATTCAACATTCTTGTTTGAATAATCTGCAATCGATATCCATAATCTAAAACGATTAATCAGTGACTTTTTTTCTATCCAAACTACGTCGATTAATACTCGTGCTCTAAAGCCGTACGCCGACGTGTCCGACCAAACTACATAACCCACAATTTGGTCGCGTATACATATACATTTGACTACATACGGTGTAGTGGCATCTTGACTGAATCGCCAATCAAAATACTCTTTTGATCGGACCGCACCGAATACCTCGGATTCATTAAATCTTCTAAAGATGTTTTCTAAATCATTAATTGACTCTAAGTCTCTGAGAAGCCTTGTCCCTCTAAACATCCAATTTATTGCTTTAAGTATTTTTCGATAACCCAAATCGAAGATAGAAGGAGAATTCCCTCCCCTTTTTGTCACCAGGTTAGATACCAACAGTAATGGTGATACTGGGAATACTGATGCTTGGAGATAGAAGTTCGGCCTGCTGCGAAATATCCGTTTGTACAAACCTTCTGAATTTGGATTAGCCCCGTGATACATCATCCCTGATTCACTAAGAGACCTGCTGAAGGCACATTCAATGAGACCAACAACGTCTTTTAGTGCTCTTTTTCTTGTATCCACGAGCAAGTCTTGCGGATGTCCCATTTGCAAAAATTCATCATTCAGTTTCCAATGTCTGTAAGTAACCCATAACCGGCCGAAGACTTCCTCCTTTTCAACTAGGTCTATTGCGACGGAAGCGCCAAAAGGGCTCTGCAAATGTTTCCATTTAACGTGGTCAGCATTACAAACGCGATCAGGGAGTTTCTGAGAAATGCTGAGTTTCAAGAACTCCTCAACGTTAACTTCCGATGCGCTTATCGTTCGAATGTTTGCACTCATAAATTGAAAATCCTCACAAGCCGAATAACCAAAAACCTACGCGGGAGAATCGTTATCAATCAGTCGTCTCGTTAACTCAAATAACTTGTGCTAACTGATTCGGCACTTGAGGTATATACTACTTTAGGGACTATGTGGAGTAATTATCGATTCATCCAATTATTGATGATTGAACTAATTGGATTTTTGCTTGTTTTTTCGATCTACCGTTTTGCCAAGAAAGGCCTACTTAGCTTTAGATACGTTGTTGGTTGGCTTTCTTTAGCTTTGGTGATTATTTTGTCAGGTCCTTTGTCGCTCGTAATCAAGCCTGTTTCCGATGCATTGCTGCTTTCCCAAGGAACTTTGATTTCAGGCGTAGGAATTGCGATCGTCTTGATCATTTGCATTCAGTTGTCTATAAGTATTTCTGGCATTCATGAACGGCAGAGACGAACCTCCGAAGAGATATCACATCTAAAAAACTTAATTGATTCAAAATTTGAGAATTGAACTCTAATTTGGTAAATCTAGTTAACACATCAAATCTTCTCGTATTGATTCCGGCGTTCAATGAATCTCTGAATATTGAAACGGTTTTAAAAGAATTGTCAACATATAAATACAATGTTCTTGTCATCAACGATGGTTCGTCTGATGACACCTATTCAAAAGCTCGGGGCTGTGGGGTTCCAGTGCTAGATCTTCCGTACAATCTTGGTGTTGGTGGAGCACTACGCGCAGGATTCCAACACGCGGTGCGAAATGGTTTCGAAGCGATTGTGCAGATTGATGCAGATGGGCAGCACCCAATTGGCCACATAGGGGATTTGGTTCGCACTGCCAACGAAACCAATGCACACCTTGTTCTTGGAAGTCGGTTTCTTGGTCAAGCCAAATCAATGGAACTTGGCTTAATTCGCCGGTCAACGATGAAAGTTTTGGCTAGGTCTGCTTCTAAAGCAACAGGTACAAAAATTACTGACTCAACATCAGGGTTTCGGCTAATTCGAAATCCACTACTTGAAAAATTCTCTCTAAATTTTGCTTCGAATTATTTAGGTGATACCTATGAAGCGCTTATTGCAGCTGGCAGATCTGGATACCACGTACATGAGATTCCGGCTCCGATAGCCGAACGACTGAATGGGGTTTCCAGTTCCTCTTCGTTGAAATCGACTGGACAAACGCTCAAAGTGTTGACTGTTGCGCTCCTGAAACTGCACACAAAGATTTGAGGTAAGGCAAAAACCTTGCCACGAGCCATCGAATCGCCAGTTAGCCAATTTCAGCAGCAAGGCACGCCCGATTTAGAGCTACCTGCGTGGTTTGTTCTTGGTGGTGGAGAAGATGATGACCAAAATTCTCATTTTTTCGCGAATCTTCGCACGCAAAACTCCAATGGTCACGTCAAATCGTGTGACACCGTCGACTCTGCCACTCAGGCTGTGTAGGAAACCCACCATTTCGTTTGCATGTGTGCCTCTGAGTTTGCTCGTCCAAGAACTCGGACTGACCCTGAATGATGACATCGTCTTGCCGGTTCCGACAGCGCCACCCTTCTCCCAAAGTTGCAACCACATCTGAAAATCAATCAGATACTTTCCTGCAAAGCCCTCTGTTTTTGCAAACACCTCAGACTTCATCATCACGCAGCATGGTTCGCCAAAAGGGTTTTTGCCGCCTCTGACCACTCTTCTTATTCCATCATGGAAATACTGAATTTCTCCATTGGAACGCCCGCCAATTGAGTTCATAATCGTTCTACCGGATTGATTGATTACTCGACGCCGCGACCAGCAAAAGGCTGCTTTCGGGTTTGCGTTAAGGGTGCGGACTTCTTGCTCGATGCAGTTTTTGTCAAGTAGATCATCTTGACAAACAACCTTCACATACTTCCCTCGATAACTGCTTGTAGCAGCATTCCAATTACTTGCTCCTCCAAGATTTTCAGGCGATGTTCTGACTGTTATTCGTGGGTCTGCAAAACTTCTCACAATTTCCATGGTGTTATCAGTTGAACCATCGTCCTGAATAATCACTTCCAAATGTTCATGCGTTTGGCCAAGTATGGATTCAAGTGTCTGCTTTATAAATTGAGCCCCGTTGAATGTTGGTACACAGACCGAGACCAGGTCTTTATCCATTGTTTTTGTATTCGTCCATTACAAGAAAGACAGGACGATTTCTCGTTTGACGGTACACGCGAAGAATGTACGAACCAATTACACCGAGGCACAAAATTTGAAATCCGCTTAATGTCAATATTGCAAGCATTATTGACATCCAACCTGGTGCTTCATAACCCGATCCAAATATTTTTGCTGAAAGCACAAATACAGAGAACATGATTGCCGCTAAGAATATTGCGCCGCCAATCTTTGAAATCAATCGCAGCGGTTTTTCAGAGAATGCAAGAATTGCGTCAGAAGCAAGTGCAATCATTTTTTTCATTGGGTACTTAGTTTTGCCTGCAAATCGTGCTTCTCTGTTGTATTCAACAGGTGTTTGTCGGTAACCCATCCAAGCAATAAGACCCCGAATGAAGACACTTTTCTCATTCATGGCTTTCAAGCTGTCAGCAACTTTCTTGTCAATCAATCTGAAGTCGCCAGAATCTAGAGGAATGTCAACTTCTGTTAACCAATGCAAGAGCCTGTAAAACATTGCGGCCGATGTTTTCTTAAACAGACTTTCGCCATCTCTGCTGATTCGTTTTCCATACACAACGTGAAAGCCCTTTTGCCACTGCTTCACAAATTCGGCAATTACTTCTGGCGGATCTTGTAAATCTGCATCCATGATCACTATGGCGTCACCGTCGGCATTGGTAATTCCTGCCATCACTGCAGCTTGATGTCCGAAATTTCTTGAGAATTGGATCAACTTGAATTCAAGATCGGTAGATATCTGCTTCATGATGTTTACTGATTCATCAGTAGATCCATCATCAACGAAAATGATTGCTAACTGAAACAACTCTGTGTTCGAAACGGCGACTTGTTCTAATCTTTTGAACAGTTCGGGGAGAACTTCTTGTTCATTAAAAACAGGAATAACCAGAGAAATTCTTGGTGTAATTGTTTGCATCGTGACTACCTAGAGCTTTCGTTTCTGGGAAAAGAAATCCTGTAATTGAGTTTGGGATTCGGTGGCCATAACGCCGTTTTTCATATTTGGATTATGGTTCATTCTTGGGTCAGTACATACGTTGTACAGACTTCCGGTAGCTCCGGCTTTAAGGTCTGCAGCACCGAAGACCAAAGTTTGGACACGGGCGTTAAGCAGAGCCCCGGCGCACATGACGCAAGGTTCCAGGGTGACCACCAAGTCGCAGTCGTCTAGGCGCCAGCGGCCAAGGTGTTGCGCGGCATCGCGCAAGGCAAGTACTTCGGCATGGGCCGTTGGGTCGTTGGTCGCTTCGCGCTCGTTATGGCGGGCAGCAATGATGACGCCGTTATGTACGACTACTGCCCCAACAGGGACTTCGCCTTGAATAGCAGCAAGACGCGCTTGTTCAAGAGCTACCTGCATGGCTTGTTCATGGCTTACGGACATGGCGGAGGAGGTGGGATTCGAACCCACGGAGACTTGCGCCTCACACGCTTTCCAAGCGTGCCGATTCGGCCGCTCTCGCACCCCTCCTGGGTGAGAATTACCTTCAATTACAGTGGCAATCATACCTGACACCATTGGGTGTCACTATAGAAATTCGATTGGATTATCACCTGTGCATTGTTTGATGTGCTCTTCGCCAATTTCAGAAAACAGTCGCGAATACCTCATTGATGAGACCATGTTTCGCATCGGTCAAAGTTTTCGCTACCGAGAGTGCGAACAATGCGGAAGTGTAAATCTGGCTGAAGAAGTCTCTAGCGAAACAAAGTTGTACCCCGACAATTACTACAGCTTTTCAGTGGAACCTGAAAAAGCCTTCGAAAGCTTCGCGCCTCGTTTGCTGGCTACGGCCATGGCGAAGTCTTCGCTAAAAGGGAACCGATTGCTTCTTCGTTTTGTTTCTCGTTACGCACCAATTCAGCAGGCCCGCACCCTCGCCTCGATTTTGCTTTCCATTAGCGCAGCAAATTCTGGCTCGGAAAACAAAACGATTCTCGATGTAGGAACAGGGTCTGGCGTTTTGCCATTTGTGCTGAGTCTTGCAAAGCGCAGTTACACCTTGGGTATTGATCCGTTTTTAACAACAGAAAAATCGAATGAACATTTTGCATTACGGCAAGCAAGTGTTCTGGACATCAGCGAGAGTTTTGATCTGATTCTTTTCAATCACTCGCTCGAGCACATGCATAACATTGCCGATTCGCTTGCACATGCACAGACCCTCCTGCAACCAAATGGCAGGATCATTGTTCGAGTTCCAACGGTGAGCAGCCAAGCTTGGGACACGTACCGTGAGTGCTGGTTTCAGCTTGATGCCCCAAGGCATATATGTATTCCGTCGCGAAAGGGCTTGGAACAGTTAGCAACTTCCTGTGGGCTGCAGATTGTGCAGAGCTACGACGATTCCACTGACACTCAGTTTTGGCTGAGTGAAGCTGTGCGCAGTGGTCTTTCCACCATGGATGCAAATACTGGGTATACGTCTTATTTAACGAACACTCACACCAGAAAAAAGAAACTGGCAATGCGGCGCGCGGCCAGAAAAAATAACCGCGCACACCTTGGTGATCAAACCGTTTTGATACTTCGTACTTCATAATCGCAAACCAGCAACGAAGAGATATCGTTAAGTCACGCTTCCGTCGAGTGAGGTGGCGGTCGGGTCCTGTGCAACGGACGCTCGAGAATCAGGTCAGGGTCGGAAGACAGCAGCCTTCATCGGAAACGTCTGAGTGCCGCAGACCACCTGGCCGTC
>Ga0164292_10000620_pt1 | contig 28023 bp, 26 predicted proteins | sample GEODES117metaG_FD_111486 | JGI IMG/M metagenome (GOLD analysis project Ga0164292, IMG submission 111486) | Eutrophic lake water microbial communities from Lake Mendota, Wisconsin, USA - GEODES117 metaG | ecosystem: Environmental > Aquatic > Freshwater > Lake | place: USA: Lake Mendota...
TATTATATTCAGATTAATGAACTAAAAGAAGGCTGGGCTAAAAAACCAACACTTGCTAATATTAATTTTCCTGTGAATGCAGATAGAACTAAATTTAGTTTGGCGCAGGATTCAATCTTGCAAACCATTTCCGCAGGGTTGACGAAAAGTAATTTAGTCATTGCTCAAAAAGATAAAAAAGTAAGTATTATAAGCGTAACAGTTAAAACTGAAAGTGAATTATTTTCTAAATTATTTTGTGAGCAATTGCTAAAAGAAACTTCTGATTTTTATATTGAAACAAAAAGTAAAAAATCGAGGTTGAATGTAGATATTTTACAACACCAAGCAGATAGCATTAGGGCCGAATTGAATAGCGCTATTACAGGCGTGGCTACTGCAAGTGATAATGTTTACAATTTGAATCCTGCATTAAACGTAAAACGTACACCAAGCACAAGACGCCAGGTAGATGTTCAAGCCAACACTGCCATACTCACTCAGTTGGTGGCTCAGTTGGAATTATCTAAAGTAAGTTTAAGAAAAGAAACCCCACTAGTACAATTAATTGATCGTCCTATTTTACCTTTAGAAAAAGATAAAGTTGGAAGGTTGAAATCACTAGTATTAGGAGGATTTTTAGCAGGATTTTTAACGGTGTTGTATTTGGTGTTTGGGCAGTTGTATAGGAAGATGATTGCGTAGGACTTTGATTAGTGTGGTCCATTCGGCCAAATCCTATTCATGGATATACGTAAATCAATAATTCATTCATTTTCAGGCGTTAAATAGTTTTATTTAAAACTTAGAGATAACGGGAATTATCAAAATATTGGGTTTTGGTGCGCAGTTTAGTGCGCAAATAAATAATAGTTAATGAAAATTGGTATTACTTTTAGTTGTTTTGATTTGTTTCATGCTGGTCATGTCAAAATGCTTGAGGAAGCAAAGAGAAATTGTGATTATTTAATAGTTGGATTACAAATAGACCCAACAATTGATAGGCCGTCAAAAAACAAGCCAACTCAATCAATAGTCGAAAGATATATTCAATTAAAGGCATGTGTTTTTATAGATGAAATCGTCCCATATTCGACTGAGGCTGAATTATTGGAAATATTACAAAGTTTTAAAATTGATGTACGTATTATTGGGGAAGATTATATTGAAAAAGAATTCACTGGAAAATCTTATTGTAATGAGAATAATATTGAGATAATCTATAATTCTAGAAAACATTCATTTTCATCATCAAATTTAAAGTCAAAAATAATAAACCAACAATTAAAATGAAATTAGCAATTGTAGGCACGGGTTATGTAGGTCTAGTTACAGGAACGTGTTTCGCGGAGACAGGTAATAAAGTTACTTGTGTTGATATTGATACACATAAGGTTGAAAAACTCAACAAAGGTCAAATCACAATATATGAACCGGGTTTAGAAAAAATCTTTTTAAGAAACATAAAAGAAGAGCGACTTACTTTTACTACAGATTTAGAAAAAGCAATAGAGGAAGCACAAATTATCTTTCTAGCATTGCCAACCCCTCCTGGTGCCGATGGAAGTGCCGACTTAAAATATGTATTGGGTGTAGCGGATCATTTAGGAAAAATATTGAAGGGTTATAAGGTCATAGTTAATAAGAGCACAGTGCCAGTAGGTACAGCTGATAAAGTAAGCGCTGCAATTTCAAAAAACTATAAAGGCGAATATGATGTAGTTAGCAACCCTGAGTTTTTGAGAGAGGGAGTTGCAGTAGATGATTTTATGAAACCTGATAGAGTAGTAGTAGGAACAAGATCGGAGAGAGCCAAGAAGTTGATGAACGATTTATATGCGCCATTTGTTAGACAAGGCAACCCTGTGATCTTTATGGACGAACATAGTTCGGAACTAACAAAGTATGCGGCTAATAGCTTCCTTGCAACAAAAATTTCATTTATGAACGAAATTGCACAATTGTGCGAGCGTTTAGGGGCAGATGTAGATATGGTTCGCAGAGGTATAGGAAGTGATGATAGAATCGGTAAAAGATTCTTATTCCCCGGAATCGGATATGGAGGAAGTTGTTTCCCTAAAGATGTTCAAGCTTTAATTAAGTCATCTGATGAAGTCGATTATGATTTTAAGATATTAAAAGCAGTTGAAAAAGTGAATGCGAATCAAAAACTACATTTAGTAGAAAAGATTAAGGCGTACTATAAAAACAATTTGCATGGAAAGCACTTTGCGTTTTGGGGATTAGCCTTTAAACCTAATACAGACGATATTAGAGAGGCGCCTGCATTGAGTATTATTGAAGCATTATTAAAATTAGGAGTAACAGTTACTGCGTTTGATCCAGAAGCTATGTTGAATGTAAAAGATCAATTAGGAAATAAGATTAAATATGCTGAGAATCAATACCAAGCATTAGAAGGAGCGGACGCGTTGGTTATTGCCACAGAGTGGAGTGAGTTTAGAACACCTGATTTTGATTTGATGGAGCAAAAAATAGAAAATAAAATTGTATTTGATGGCAGAAACTTATTTGATGTTAGTAAAATGACTGAATTAGGATATTATTATGAAAGTATAGGAAGATTAGATTCTGAAAAATAATCTTATGTGTAAAATTAACTAAATGAATCAAAAAAGAATTTTAATAACGGGTGCTGCTGGTTTTTTAGGGTCGCATTTATGTGATCGTTTTATCAAAGAAGGGTATTATGTGATTGCGATGGATAATTTGATCACAGGTGATTTAATGAACATTGAGCACTTAAGATCGAATCCTAATTTTGAGTTCATCTATCATGATGTCACAAAGTATATTGACATAGATGGGAGCTTGGATTATATTTTACATTTTGCCTCTCCTGCGAGTCCGATTGATTATTTAAAGATTCCAATTCAAACATTGAAGGTGGGGGCATTGGGTACGCATAATTGTTTGGGCCTAGCCAAAGCAAAGGGAGCAAGAATTTTGGTAGCAAGTACCAGTGAAGTGTATGGAGATCCACTAGTTCATCCACAAACCGAGGAATATTGGGGGAATGTAAATCCAGTGGGTCCAAGAGGGGTGTATGATGAAGCAAAAAGATATATGGAAAGCATCACCATGGCTTATCATACTTTTCATCAAGTAGAGACAAGAATCATCCGCATCTTCAATACTTATGGTCCAAGAATGCGCCTGAACGATGGAAGAGCATTGCCTGCATTTATAGGTCAAGCATTAAGAGGAGAGGATATGACGGTATTTGGAGATGGTTCACAAACAAGAAGCTTCTGTTATGTAGATGATTTAGTAGAAGGCATTTATAGATTATTGTTAAGTGATTACGCACAACCAGTGAATATTGGCAACCCGAATGAAATAAGTTTAAAAGATTTTGCAGAGGAAGTGTTGAAATTAACAGGGTCGACTGTGAAGATTGTATACAAGGAATTACCTGTGGATGATCCAAAGCAAAGACAGCCGGATATCACTAAAGCGAAAACCATTTTAGGATGGGAGCCGAAAGTAGATCGTTCAGAAGGTTTAAAGAAAACCTATGATTACTTTAAAAGTCTTCCAAATTACAATCTAGTACATAAAGAATTTTGCCATTTTATCAAATAATGATAATTCTATTTCTAAAGCCATTCTAATCTGAAATATTTAAATTAATAAAATAAAATAAAATGAGTATAAATGTAGGTCTAATTGGATATGGGTATTGGGGGCCAAATCTCTTGAGAAATTTCATGTCTACTGAAAATTGCAATGTTAAGACAGTTTGTGATTTTAGAAAGGAGAGATTAGATTTAATTACTCAATTTTATCCTAGTGTTAATGTTACAAAGGAAATAGGTGATATTTGCGATCATCCTGGTATTGATGCTGTTATAATAGCAACACCCGTTTTTTCTCATTTTGAATTAGCAAAAAGAGCATTGAGTAATGGCAAACACGTATTAATTGAAAAGCCAATGACGTCATCAGTACATGAAGCGATTGAATTAATTAATCTAGCTGAAAGAAAGAATTTAGTTTTGATGGTTGATCATACTTTTTTATATACCGGAGCAGTAAACAAAATGAAAGAGTTGATTAATTCAAACGAAATAGGGCGACTTCAGTATTTTGATTCTACAAGGATAAATTTAGGTTTGTTTCAGCCAGACGTTAACGTTCTTTGGGATCTTGCACCCCATGATATATCAATATTAACATTTTTAGTCAATGAAGAGCCCTTTAGTATAAACGCTACTGGAATTTCTCACACAAAAAATGCTATAGAGAATGTTGCTTTTATGACAATAAATTATCTAAATGATTTCATCGCACACTTTAATTGTTCCTGGACTTCTCCAGTTAAGGTTAGGCAAACTTTAATCGGTGGAGATAAAAAAATGATAGTTTATAATGATTTAGAACCTTCAGAAAAATTGAGAATTTATGACACAAGTTATGAATATCAAAATGATGAAGAAAAAAATAAAATTTTAGTTGATTACAGAGTCGGAGATGTCTATTTACCTAAAATTCCAAATATTGAGGCATTATCAGGTGTTGCAAATGATTTCATATCTTCAATTAACAATAATAGTATCCCAATTTCAAATGCAAAATCAGGGTTAAAAGTTGTGAAAATACTTGAAGCGGCTCAACTATCAATAAAAAATAATGGTAAAGAAATTAAAATAAATTAATATATGAATATTAAAATACCTTGCTTGGATTTATCAATTCAACATAAAAATTTAAAAAAAGAAATTTTTGAAGCCTTTGAAAAAGTCTATGATAGTACTTCGTTTGCAGGGGGGCCTTATGTTGAGCAATTTGAAAATGAGTTTGCTGATTTTATAGGTGCGGAATATGCAATTGGAGTTTCGAACGGGACTACCGCTCTTCATTTAGCGATGTTAGCATTAGGAATTGGTCAAGGAGATGAAGTAATTATACCAGCTAATACTTTTATTGCAACGGCATGGGGCGTATCTCATGCTGGAGCTAAACCAGTTTTTGTAGATTGTGATAATAGTTGGAATATAGACGTTACTCAAATCGAAAAAGCAATTACTAAAAATACTAAAGCAATTATAGGAGTACATCTTTATGGTCAGCCATTTGATATCGAGGGTGTCAGAAAAATTTGTGACAAGTATAAATTATTTCTTGTTGAAGATGCTGCACAAGCGCAAGGTGCAAAAATTAACAACAGTAGGGTAGGAAAATTTGGGGATATTGCATGTTTTAGTTTTTATCCAGGAAAAAATTTAGGTGCATGTGGCGAAGCTGGCGGGCTTACTACTAACTCTAAAATCTATGCTGAAAAAATTAAGTCTCTTAGAAATCATGGGTCTAAAATAAGATATTATCATGATGAAATTGGATTTAATTATAGGATGGGGGGGTTAGAGGCAGCTTCATTAAGTGTAAAATTAAAGTATCTAGAAGGATGGAATAATCGAAGAATTCAGATTTCCAGTCGCTATCGTACTGAAATTAACAATTCACTTTTTAAAATGCAGTTTAAACCCCAATGGGCTGAAAGTGTGAATCATTTATTTGTTATTACGACTCCTGACAAGGAAGCACTTGTCAATTATTTGATTAAAAATGGTATTACACCTGGATTTCATTATCCGGTACCTTGTCACCTGCAAAATGCCTATAAATTTTTAGGACATAAAATAGGAGATTTTCCAAATTCTGAATTTTTGGCAGAAAATTGTATTTCGTTGCCGATGTTTCCAGAGATGTCTGAAGAAAATGTAGATTATGTAATTCGATGTATGAATAGTTATAAAATTTAGATATATTAAATTGGAAAATTATGAAAATTGAAAACTTAGAATCTTTAAGTGAATGGTACGGAAATATCGAATTAGATTTTGATAGAGAATTAATACATTACAGGTATAATGCAATTAAAAAATACTTTACAGGAAAAACATGTCTAGAAATAGCTCCTGCTCAAGGTGTAATGACGAAAGAACTAATAAGTGATTTTGAAACTTTATATGCAGTTGATGGGAGTAAAAATCTTTTAAATCAAATCCCAAATTATCCTAATGTTTTCAAGTATCATTCAATGATTGAGGATTTTGATATTGACATTAAGTTTGATACAATCATAATGGATCATGTTTTAGAACATATTGAGCATCCAAGAATTGTTTTAGAAAAAATCAAATCTCTTATGCATCTTAATTCTAATTTAATCATTGGAGTACCCAATGCTTTAAGTTTTCATCGATTACTTGGTGTAGAGATGGGTGATTTGAATACTCCTTATGAACTTAACAATAGGGACTTAGAGTTAGGTCACTTCAGAGTTTATGACCTGAATTCACTTATTGATGAAGTTAAAAATGCAGGCTATGAAGTATTTATGACCGATGGAGTCTTTTTGAAATTTTTATCAAATTCACAAATTCAAAAATCATTTGATAACAAAATGAAAGATGGTTGTTTTTCTTTGGGTAGCAAGTTTAAAGAAAATTGCGCGGAAATTTATGTTATTTGTAAATTACAAAAATGATAATACTATGAAAATCACGCTGGAAGGAATTAAAATAAAATTAATTTCTATGATGGAAGAAGATGCACAAGATTTTGTGACTTTAAGAAACAATCCTGAATACAATAGGTTTTTAAGTAATAGAAATCAGCAAATAACTGTAGGAGGGCATCTTAATTGGATGAGAAATTTAAATAATCAATTTGACTTTAAAATTGTACTCAAGGATAATAATACTTTTTCAGGAGGTATTGCATTATATGATATTGTCACATTGCCAGAGACGAATATATATCAAGCAGAATTTGGCAGATATATTGCAATCAACTCTATTTCCGCAGTTGAATCAGAATTTATGATTCTAAAGTTTGGATTTGATATTCTTAAACTAAAAAGAATCTATTGCAACACCGTAAAAAAGAATGAAAAAGTTTGGAAACAGCATTTAAAGTTTGGTTTTAGAATTATAGGTGAAGATTATGATGAAAGGATAGATGAAATTAGGGTGATGCAAGAAATTTATTATGATGAATTTAAAAATCACGACTATTCATCTATTGAAAAATTATTAAAATACGTTTGATTACTAAGTTAAAATTTTATACAAATTCCTGTAAATTTAACCTGGCCTTAAAGGCTACTAAATTTATTTTAGTCGGCTTTTTCGCGGTATTAATCGATTATTCAACATACATCATTTTGAATAAGTTAATTTACAGTATACCTGTGTCAAAGGCTTCTAGTTTCATTGTAGCGACATCTTTTTCTTTTTTGGCAAACAAAAGAATTACGTTTAAATCTCATTTCTCGATAGTTATTTTATTAAAATATTTGTTACTATATTCTGTGACTATGATTTTTAACATTCTTGTTAATGATTTTTTTTTAGCATTCTTTAATAATTTTAAATTTCAAACACAAATTTCTTTTATTTTGGCTACTGGAGGTTCTGCAACCATAAACTTTATTGGGCTGAATTTTTTTGTTTTTCGTAATAAACATTTGAAATAAAAATATATGAGTAAGAAATTAATTGTAACTGGCTCGATGGGTCTAATAGGCTCTGAGGTAAGTGAATTTTTTTTAGAAAAAGGCTGGGAGGTACATGGGATCGATAATAACCAGCGAGCTATCTTCTTCGGACTACAAGGAGATAATTCTTCTAACAAAGATCGTTTGGCAAAATATGGTAGTCTATATAAGTTGTACACTAATATTGATATTCGAGATCGGCAAGCAATTTTAGACATTATTCCACAAATTAAACCAGATGCTATTGTTCATACGGCCGCACAGCCAAGTCATGACAGAGCTGCTGCTATTCCATTTGAAGATTTTGATACTAATGCCGTAGGGACTTTTAACTTATTGGAGTCACTACGTCGGTATTCGACTAATATTCCTTTTGTTCATTTATCAACTAATAAAGTTTATGGAGACGCTCCTAACAACATTAAAATGAAGGAATTAGAAACAAGATATGATTATGATGATGTTGTATATGAAAATGGCATTGCTGAACATTTTAGTATAGACCAGTCTAAGCATTCATTGTTTGGAGCATCTAAAGTCTCAGCTGATATTTCTGTACAAGAATATGGTCGATATTTCAATATGCCTACTGCATGTTTACGTGGTGGTTGTTTAACGGGACCAAATCATGCTGGTGTCGAGCTGCATGGCTTCTTAAGTTATTTGATTAAATGTAATATAGAAGAAAGGGAGTATTCGGTTTTTGGATATAAAGGGAAGCAAGTACGTGACAATATACACTCATACGATGTCGCACGTTTTATTGAGGCTTTTATTGAGATGCCAAGAGTAGCAGAGGTATACAATATTGGAGGGGGTAAGGCAAACTCCGTTTCAATATTAGAGGCTTTTGATCTTATATCAAAAATTTCAGGTAAACCAATGAAATATAAATATGTTGATCAAAATCGCATTGGGGATCATATTTGTTATTATAGTGATTTGAGAAAAATGAAAGCTCATTATCCAAATTGGGATATAACAAAAACACTTGAAGATGTCTTTGTTGATATTTATAATCGTTATATGGAAATATGAAAATTTTAATTACTGGCGGTTGCGGCTTCGTGGGCTCAAATCTTGCCATTTTATTCAAGCAATTTTATACGGATTCTGAAGTCTACTGTCTAGATAATTTATCTCGCCGCGGGTCTGAAATTAATTTGCAAAAAGTTCTGCTTGCAGGTGGATGTTTTGTTCATGGAGACGTAAGATTAAAAACTGATTTTGATCGAATTCCAGCTGTCGACATTGTAATAGACGCAGCAGCAGAACCATCCGTATTAGCAGGGAAAATTCCTGGGGAATTAGAAAATTTAATTGATACAAATTTAAATGGGACAATTAACACTCTTTATTTTGCAAAAAAACATCAGGCTGCAATTATTTTCCTTTCAACTTCCCGAGTATATCCTTATGATAATCTAGCTGGAGCAAACGTGGTATCTTCACCTAAACGTTTTAATTTTTCAAGTGATCAGACTATAAGCGGCTTGTCCGAATATGGTGTTGCAGAAAACTATCCTTTGCAAGGTTTACGTTCTTTATATGGTGCAACAAAGTTAGCATCTGAATATTTTATCCAAGAATTCGCTTATAATTTTAATTTACCTTCAGTAATTAATCGCTGTGGTGTTTTAAGTGGACCTTACCAAATGGGGAAAATTGACCAAGGGGTAATTGTACTTTGGATGGCGAAACATTTTTGGCGGGGACGTTTAGACTATATCGGATACGGAGGTTTAGGCCAACAAGCTCGTGATGTATTGCATGTACGCGATTTGTTCAGACTAGTGCAGTGGCAAATAAGTAATTTAGGATTACATAAGGGGCAAATTTTTAATGTTGGTGGGGGCTTAGAAAATACTGTCTCATTAGCAGAATTAACAGATTTATGTAGTCAAATCACTGGTAATAAAATTGAAATAGGATCTTTTTCAGAAAATAGACCTGGTGACTTACCAATTTATGTGACAAATAATTCGAAAATAACGGAGTTCAGTGGCTGGAAACCTGAAATAAATGTTTTTACTCTTCTTAATGAAGTTCATGATTGGTTTATTTCTGATGAGACTTCTTTAAAAATAATTTTATCATAATGAAATTAAGTATAGTAATTCCCGCTTATAATGAAGAAGGGTCTATAGAGGAAACGATACAAATCCTTTACACAGTTTTGAAAAAGGAAAGTATAGACCATGAAATAGTTGTTGTTAATGATAATTCTAAAGATACTACTCTTCAAATACTTGATAAAATTAAAATAGAAATACCATCATTAGTTGTATATACAAATATGGGGCCTAATGGTTTTGGATATGCAATTAGATATGGGCTAGAAAGATTTAAGGGGGATTGTGTTGCAATTATGATGGCAGATTTAAGTGATGATCCATTGGATTTAGTTAAGTTCTACAGAAGATTGTGTAATGGGGATATTGACTGTGTATTCGGTTCAAGATTTATTAAAGGAGGGGAACTTATCGATTATCCAATTATTAAGTTAGTAATAAACCGCATTGCAAATTCAATTATCCAATTAGCAATAGGAATAAAATATAATGACGCTACGAATGCCTTTAAATTGTATAAGAAAAATGTTATTCAAGGAATTTCTCCATTAATAGCCCCTCATTTTAATTTAACTATTGAGCTATCGTTGAAAAGTATAATAAGGGGGTATTCGTATTGTGTATTACCGAATAAGTGGTATAACAGAAAAGCGGGGGAATCTAAACTCAAAATAAAGGAGATGGGATCTCGATATTTTTTTATTTTAATGTATTGTTTTGTCGAAAAATATTTTTCTAGGGGAGATTATAAAAAGCTACAAAAATGAAACTTGAAGTCATAGATAATAACCGCATTTTCCATAGTCTACTTATTTTTATAATTCTTTTGTCGACAATTTTGAATTATAATGCTAACGTCATGGGACCTATGAATGTCCTCTACGAGGAGTTTATATTATTTTTTAAAAGTGGGTTTGACTATAATTACATCTTCAAGTATTCAAATTATACATTTCCAATGTGGGGGTTTGGCTTAGTTATGTATCTTTTTCCGAGTAAAATTTATATTATTTTTTTTCAACAAATAGTGACATTTTTTACTATTTGTTTTTTTGATAAAACAGTAAATCGATACAATTTGCTGACAAATATTTATAAATTTAGATGGGGATTACTGCTATCATTTACATTATATTTTTTTCATTCTTCCGCTTATCCTTATAGTTTAGGATCAAATCTTTTGATTTTGGGGTTATTATTTTTAATTAATTTTTATTTTAATGAATCAAAAGTTGATATTGTACTTTCAAGTATTTGTCTTGGAATAATGTTGAATTTTAGATCTGATTATTATTTTTTTATTTATCCATTATTCCTTTTAATTATAGTATACGCATATAAGAAATCTAGCAAAAGTGTATTATTAATGTCAATTATATGGCTTGTAATAATTCAATCTTTTTTGATTCCTTGGCGAGTATATACGTTTAATAGAACGGGTGAAAGTTTAAGTGTTTCTACTAACAGTGGGCATGTTTTTTTTATCAGTCTTGGACAATTGCCAAATAACAAATGGGGAATTACAGAAGAAGATGATGATCCAGTGATGTATTCGTATTTAAAAAGACAGTTCCCAAAAGAAAATGTTTATAGTCTTTCATTTAGGGAAAATAAGTATTTGCAAAAAAAATTCATCGAATTAGTTTTAAATGACCCTTTGGAATTTGTTAAAAAGTGCGGTTACAATGCATATCGTTTAATAAGAACCCCATTGTATACCGGAAATCTTGAAACATTATTTAGAAATAGCTCCATAGATAAAAAAGTAGTTAAGAATAAGATAAAATTCTATCTCAATAATTTCAATTTTATTAGACTTTTGAATTATGTGTTTTTTCAAGAAGGTAGATCTTTTATTATATCTGGAATAATTAATCTATTATCTGCTCTCTTCTTCATTTTATTTCTAATTCATTTTTTTAGATTTTATTTGAATGGTATTTTTAGGTTCAATTTTTTTAATTATTTATTATTTTTAATTTTTTCATATCAAATATCCTTGAGTGTATTTTCTTTTCATATGCCAATATATAATATGAATATTTACTTATTTTATTTATTTGGATTATTCTATTTTACAGATAATTTAAATAAAAAGATATGGTTGTAAAAACTTTTATTTTAATCATTAATACAATAATACAAAAGGATTAATCTAAATGTTAAATAAAAATAAAATATTTAATTATGGAATAGCTTTATATGCTTTATTGCCAATAGTATTTGCGTATATATTTACGGTAATAAAAGTAGCCATTCCAGCAAATGCAACAATTTATACTTTTATTATTATTATGGGTATTGTTGGTTTGAATTCTATTATTAAGATTCAAATTAGATCTTCATTTTATTTCTTCTTTTCATATTTTATTTTTATATCTTGGTTATGTTTTGGATATTTTTATTCTCCCTCAGTAATTTCTAGGAATGCAAAATTTATATTAATTTTTTATAATATTATATCACCAAGTTTAATTTTTATCTTTTATTATTTTACTAATAATATAAAATTAGATTATGATCATTTGAAAAGAGTTCTTCTAAAATTCTCCTATGTAATAGCGTATATTGTTTTTATTTTTTTTGCAATATCTGCAAAAGTTGATGAAACTGGAAGATATTCTATACCAGGGTCTGAAAATCCAATTTTTTTATCAAGGTTTTTATGTTGTTTATGTATAATTATTTTATATGTTAAACATCGAACATCACCCCCTGCTTTGAAGTATGTCACCTTGTTTCTTTTATTTTATTTAATTTTCTTATCAGCTTCTAAGGGTCCTCTTCTTTCTTTATTAATTGTTATTTACATTCTTTTTAAGAAAAAGTACCGTGTCAATAATTTTAAGCTTTTTGTCATATTCATATCAATTATATTGCTTTTAGTAATAGCATATACTATTTCATCCAGTAATTATTTATTTGATACAAATTTTTATTCAACCTATGCAAGATTAGATATATTTACACAAGTTCAGAGTAATTTAAATTTGAATTATTGGACAGGGGCAGGCTTAGGTAGTTTTAATTATTTATTTTTCAATGTTGATACTTTTGGTTATCCCCACAATATTTTAGTTGAATTATTCCTAGAAAATGGTATTGTTGGATTATTGCTCTTTATTAATTTGATTTTCTATTTTTATCGAGAATTTGTGATTAATGTTTTTTCTTTAATTATACTTTTTTATTTTTTTTGTTCACAAACATCTGGTGATATATCATTTAATGGTCAGTTGTTGGTTTATACACTTTTTTACTTCTTGTTTAAATTTTCGGATATGAATAATAAATCAAATCTGTTGTTTAAATTTTGATATGGGCGATATTGTTTTTTAATTTTTTACTTTAATTTATGATAAAAAACTTGATTATTTTTGGTACTAGACCTGAAGCCATTAAAATGGCTCCATTATTTATCGAATTCTCTAAAAATAATGACTTGTTCGAAACTAAAATTTGTGTAACAGCACAACATAGAGAAATGTTGGATCAAGTTTTAGATTTTTTTGAAATAATTCCTGATTATGATTTGGATTTGATGAGGGCTAATCAAGATCTATATAGTTTAACATCTGATATTATTTTAGGACTAAAGGAGGTTTTTCATGATTGTAAACCTGATTATGTTTTTGTTCATGGTGATACAACAACCTCAATGGCATCTAGCCTTGCTGCTTTTTATTCAGGAATTAAAGTTTGTCATGTAGAGGCAGGTTTAAGGACTTATAATAAATTATCTCCATTTCCTGAAGAGATTAATCGTCAGTTGACTACTAGGATTGCAGAATTTCATTTTGCACCTACATTTCAGTCAAAGAAAAATTTATTGTTGGAAAATATAAACGATAGATCAATATTAGTTACTGGTAATACCGTTATTGATGCATTACTTCATAGTGTTGAAAAAATTCAAAACATAAATAATAGTGAGATTGAGACACTAAAGAATTTGCTTGATTTTTCAAAAAAAATCATTTTAGTTACAGGACATAGAAGAGAAAACCAAGGTGAAGGGTTTTTAAATATTTGTGAAGCATTAAAAGATATTACTTCAAGAAATAGTAATGTACAAATTATTTACCCTGTACATTTAAACCCAAATGTGAGAAAGCCTGTTTTTGAAATTCTTTCAAATATTAATTCCATTAAGCTAATTGAGCCATTAACTTATCCAGCTTTTGTTTGGCTGATGAACAAATCATATTTGATTTTAACTGATTCTGGAGGTGTGCAAGAAGAAGCCCCAAGCTTAGGTAAGCCCATCTTGGTTTTACGGGACACTACAGAAAGACCAGAGGCTGTTAAACTTGGTACTGTTATATTAGTTGGCACTGACAAAGATAAAATAGTTAAAGAGTGTGAAGATTTAATCGAGAATGTTGATAATAAGTATAAAAAAATGAGTCGTTTAAAAAATCCTTACGGAGACGGTAACGCAAGCAAGCGTATAGTTGAATTTATTAAATCTTTGATTTAAATGCTTAGACCTAACAACTTAAATAGTATAAAAAAACCACTTACCTTAGTTCAAGTTTTTTTAATTTGTAGTTTTGAATTTTTAATTTTACTATTTATTTCTTCAAAATACATATTCGAAAATGACGAAGGTATATGGAGCTATATTGGAAGAGTGTGGCATCGCAATAATCTATTGCCATATATACATACAGTAGAAAATAAAACACCATTTATTTATTATTTACATTACATGTCGGATTTTTTATTTGGAGTAAACTTTTATTTTGTAAGATTTTTAGGTATAGTTGCAGTTCTACTAACGAGCCATGTTTTGTATAGAATTATGTCATTGATTTTAAATATGTATGCTGGTATAATTGCATCAATATTATATTGTCTAATAATGACATGGCAAATTGTAGACGGTGCAACAATGGGGTCAACTGAAGTTTTTATGAACCTTTTTTCGATTACCGGATTATATTATATTATATTATATTTTAAAACAAACGTTGTTTTAAATATTTTGAAATCTGGATTTTATTTTTGTTTAGCTATTCAAACAAAGCAAATTGCTATTATAACATTAGTAGGAGTTTTTATTTATCTTCTGTTCTATTCTCATAATAAAAATAACGGCATTTTAAAACAAATTATTTTATTATTTTTAGGGTTGATTATTGGATTTATATTGACATTTATTCCCTTATATTTATCTAATATCAGTTTTAGTGATTATGTTAATGGTGCTTGGTTTATTCTTCTTAATCCTGGTTCCAGTTTAAATACATTTCAAGGAAGGATAAATAGTTTTATTGAAATTTTTATTGGAACTAAACTCTTTCTGATTTCTATTGTTTTTTTACTATTATTATTCTTTAAATTTGAAAACGTTCAAAAAAGATACAAACATTTTTTTGTACTCATATTTATTTTTGAATTTATTGCAATTAATGCTTCTGGAACTTATTCAGGACATCAATTGAAGCAAATAATACCAATTTTAACTATTTTTTTATCAATTATTTTTAATAATTTATTTTTTTCAGATAGATTTAATAAATGGTCTTTTAAAAAGTTTTTATACTTTTTGATTTTATTATTTTTTCCATATGATCAGATGTTAAACTCGCTGTATTTTAATTATAAGAACAAACATAAATCTTATATTGAAAGTGTTAATTTGAGAGATTATATAAATCTGCATTATTCTAGTGAACGATATATTTATATTTTTGGAAATTGTAAGACAATTAATCCTATTCTTGCTATTTCTGAAAGGTTGTCGCCAATAAAAAATTTCAACAATTATTTTTTACGCACTAAAATAGACTTGATTCAAGCATCGATAAACTTTAAGAAAAATCCTCCTAATATCATATTTGTAGAAAAAGATTTTAATATATACAGTAATTATGGATCAGACATATATTATTTTATAAACAACACATATGATTACAAAGCATTTAAAGAAGGTTTCAGCATTTTAGAAAAAAAAAATTAAAATAAATAAAGTATGAAAAATAAAGTAGGAATAATTGGAGCTGGTCCAGCAGGATTAACTGCAGCATATGAATTATCAAAAAATGCATCTTTCTCTTGTGACCTTTTTGAACAGTCTAATGAGGTAGGGGGAATGGCACGGTCAATTATTCTATTTGATAGAATTTTAGATATTGGACCCCATCGTTATTTTTCTAACGATTTAAGAGTAAATATGTTATGGCTAGAAATAATTGGTGATGAATATAAAATGGTTGATAGAACCACAAGGATATTTTACAAAAAAAAGTTTTATTTTTATCCACTAAAACCCATTAACGCCTTGTTTAATTTAGGTATTTTAGAGAGTTTTCTTTGCGTTCTTAGTTATTTTAATTCACGTTTTTTTAAAAAATACAATCTAGATACTTTTGAAGGGTGGGTTTCAGATAGATTTGGGAAAAGACTTTATAATACTTTCTTTAAATCTTATACAGAAAAACTCTGGGGTATAAGTTGTGATGATTTAACTTCTGAGTTCGCAAAACAAAGAATTAAAAAGTTTTCACTTGGTGAAGCTATAATTTCATCCTTAAAATTAAATAAAAATAAACACAAAACACTTGTTGATCAATTTGCATACCCCATTAAAGGAAATGGTTATGTTTATGAGAAAATGAAAATTAAATTTGTTAATAACAATGGAAATTTATTTTTCAACTCACAAATTGAATCCATTGAGTATATTAATAAAAAATATTTTATAAAAATTGAAAATAAAATTTATGAATATGATTATTTAATTAGTACTATGCCTATTGATAATTTTCTTAATATTTTTAAAAATACTTTACCAAATCTAAATGATAGTATTTCTCTATTATCTTTCAGAAATACAATTGTTGTATATGTTAAAGTAGATAAATTAGATTTATTTATTGATCAGTGGCTATATATACAAGACTCAAACATTTTGTCAGGAAGAATAACTAACTTTAATAATTGGATTCCTGATATTATTTGTAATGATACAAATACTGTTTTAGCTTTAGAATATTGGTGTTTTGATTTTGATGATATTTGGAATTACGAAAAATCACAATTATCCGAAATAGCTACAAAAGATTTATTAAATTGTGGATTTATCGATGATAAAAATCAAGTTTTAGATTTCGAGGTAATTAAAGTACCTAAATGTTATCCTATTTATAAAGAAAATTACAATTTACACCTTGATAAAATAACTAATTTTCTTTCTGAATTTCCAGGTTTACAACTTATTGGTAGATACGGTTCTTTTAAATACAATAACCAAGATCATTCTATATTAATGGGCTTACTAGCAGCAAGAAATATATTGTATAATGAAAAAAATGATACATGGTCAATAAACACAGATTATGAGTACCATGAGTCAAGTAAAATCACTGCTACTGGTTTGCAAAAAATTTAATTAATCATTACTATATTCTTTTATAAAATTCAATTATATGTACAATGATAGTGTTGTGATGATGGGTTTGGGTTATATTGGTCTGCCTACAGCGGCCTTACTTGCTAATAACGAAATTTACGTTCATGGTGTTGACATTAATCCCAAAATTGTAGATACAATTAATGAGGGTAAAATTCATATTGTTGAGCCGAGTTTGGATAAAGCTGTTTTATCTGCCGTAAAAAATGGTTATTTGAAAGCTTCTTGTGAGCCAATTTCTGCTAAATATTATGTAATTGTAGTACCCACTCCTTTCAAGGATAAAAATGAACCTGATATTTCTTACGTTGAATCCGCTACAAATGCAATAATTCCTTTTTTAAAAGAGGATGATCTTTTTATTATAGAATCTACATCGCCTGTTGGAACAACAGAGAAAATAGCAAGTCTGATTTTTAGAAGACGACCTGATTTGAAAAATAAGATCTTTATTGCCTATTGTCCAGAACGTGTTTTACCCGGGAATGTGATGTATGAATTGGTAAATAATGATAGAGTAATTGGAGGGATTAATGAGTTGTCAACAAAAAAAGCAGTAGCTTTTTACAGTAAATTTGTTAAAGGAGAACTCCACGAAACTAACGCACGCACAGCTGAAATGTGTAAATTAACAGAAAACTCTTCTAGAGATGCTCAAATTGCTTTTGCTAATGAATTATCGATTATATGTGATAAAGCTAAGATTAATGTTTGGGAACTTATTCGACTTGCAAATAAGCATCCAAGAGTTAACATATTGCAGCCAGGTTGTGGTGTAGGCGGCCACTGTATTGCAGTTGACCCATACTTTATTGTTTCTGATTATCCGAATGAATCTCAAATTATCAGTAAAGCGCGTGAAATAAATAATTATAAATCTTTTTGGTGTGTTGAAAAAATAAAAAATGCAAAATTAGAATTTCAATTAAATAACGGCCGAAATGCTACTGTAGCAATTATGGGGCTCGCATTTAAACCCAATATAGATGATTTAAGGGAATCTCCAGCCAAATACATTGCGAGTAAATTGTTGGAAGAATCAGATGATGATGAGTATCATTTTGTAGAACCCAATATTGCTAGTCACAACTTATTTAAAATTACAACAATTGACGAAGCCATTTCAAAGTCTGATATAGTTGTTTTCCTAGTAGCTCACAAAAATTTTAAAAATTTAAAACTTAGCCCTTCAAAAATAATTATTGATTTTTGCGGTGTTTTAAATACAAATTAAATTGTTACGGTGTAGTTTATTATGATTAATAATAGACAACTCGTTAAAGAATAAAAGTTTTATTTATAAAATGAATTTTCATCATACTGGGTTTATAGTCAAAAGTATTTTAGAATATGAAAGAAATCTTATTTTTGAGGAGAAAATATTAGAAGTTATTGATCCAATTCAAAACGCTAAGCTTTCTTTATATTCCAATTTTTCGAATTGTTTTATTGAGCTAATCGAACCTTTGGGGGAATCCTCTTTAACTTGGAATTCACTTCAAAAGTTCGGCAATCATTTTCATCATTTATGTTATTCTGTGGAAAATTTGGAAGAGTTACAAATAATTGTTGAAAATAAAATGCTTATTAAGATACTTGATCCCGTTCCCGCTATACTTTTTAATAAAAAATTTGTGACATTTTATATGGGAAGGAATAAACAAATTATAGAATTTTTAATTCTTAATAAATAATTATGATTAAAATATTAGTTATTTCTGATATAACTTTTGATCCAATATTAAAGGAAATATATAAACAAACTGATAAGTATAAGATTACTAGTTTATATTTTGAAGATGTTAATACTGCTTTTTACCAAGGTGATTTTGATGAATTCGATTTTATATTTTTCCACAGCGATTTATACTTTCATATCAAAGAAATTGATTGGCAAAAGAAATTAATCAATAACCTTGATTCTTTCTGTGACAAGTACTCTACTAAAACTATTATAACTAGTAATTTATTTAATATTGGCTATAAATTTGGGGGAAGAAATTTATTATATTCTAAGCTAGAAGAGTACAATTTTGAATTCAATCACGAATTAGAATTTCTGCGAAATAAATCAAATCTATTTTTTTTCGATATAAAAAATTTAATTTTCGAATCAGGGTTAAATAATTCTTATAATTATGTTTTAGGTGCTATGTATCAAATGCCATACACCAAGGAATTGATAATAAAATTTTCGTCAGAGTTTATTAATTTTTTTAGTTTTTTAACATCAGAAGAAAAAAAGGTAATTGTAATTGATTGTGATAATACTCTCTGGAATGGGGTTTTAGGAGAAGACGGGATTAATGGAATTAAATGTGATAAAAATTATGATGGAATTGTTTATTATTATTTTCAGAAATTTTTAAAAGAAAAAATGCATGAGGGATTTATATTATGTATATGTTCTAAGAATAATGAAATTGAAGTTGAACAATTATTTAAGTTAGATTTATTTCCTTTAAAATGGGATGACTTTTTAATAAAAAAAGTAAACTGGACGGAAAAAAGTGAGAATATTAAACAAATTGCAAAGGAGTTGAATATTGATTCAAGTGCAATGATTTTTATTGATGATAATCCATTTGAATTAGATTCGGTATTAAATTTTTCAAATGTTGAAAAAGCTTTCTTATTTAAAAATGATTTTGGCTCTCTCAGATTATTAATAAATGATTATTGTTTTAAACATAAATTTATACTTGATGATGATGTTGATAAAAATAATCAGTATAGATTGGAGCAGGAAAGATTATCTACTTATAGCAATTTTACTGATTTAGATTCATATATATCTAGCTTAAATTTAAAACTAGTAGTAAACGAAAATGACCTAAATAGCTTAGAAAGAATTTCTCAAATGACAGAGAAAACGAATCAATTTAATTTCAATAAAAAACCCTATTCTGTTAATGAATTACGATTATGGGTTAATAATGGGAATAAATTGTTTTCTGCTAAATTATCTGATAAATATGGTGAATATGGAATAATTGGTTTGATAATGTTAGAAAGAACTGGATCTAATGAATTTATTCTTGAAAATTACTTGATTAGTTGTAGGGCTCTAGGTAAACAAATTGAAGATAAATTTTTTAATGATGTTATAGAAATTGTTTCTAAATCTCAAAATTTAATAACTTCAATAAGTTTTAAGTCAACTCAAAAAAATGTTCCAGCACAATTATTTACAAATAAATTAAAACAAAATGGATATCAAATTAGAGAAATTAAATGAAATCTTCACAAAAGCATTTGGCGAGGATGTAGACTTGTTGATTACGAGTGATAAAGAAAACCTTTCAGAATGGGATTCAATCAATCATTTAAATTTAATCGTAGAATTAGAGTCTAGTCTAAACATAACTTTTCAGCCATATGAAATTGAAAGTATGAAGTCTGTAAAAGTCCTTATTGATATATTAAAAACTAAATAGTATTTTATATTACCCCAAAAAATGAAGTATCATTTATTAATTATTAAATGGTACTTCATTTGATTTTTATATGACCCATATTTTTTATTTTATATTTTCAATATCAAACTTTTTTAGACTTTCAAAAATATTAGTTAATGAGAGTATTATTAATTGTTGACCTACTTTAATTAAATTGAATCTAGTAAAAACATCTTTTTTTTCTGCTTTAATAACAGCAGTTCGTATTTCAAGTGGGTTTTTGATAGGAAAATTTATTTCTATAGTTACTGGACCTTCAGGCGTAGCTATCGTTGGGGCATTTACAAATTTTATTTCAATTGTTTCCACTTTGGGAAATGGTGCTATAAATAATGGAGTCATAAAGTATACTGCACAATATCAGAATGATTTACTTATTCAAAAAGGACTTTTTAGTACATCTTTCAAAATTTCTATTTTTGCCTCATTGTTTGTAGGTTTAGTTGTTTTAGTGTTTTCTAAAACTTTTTCTTTATTTATTTTTAATAACTATGATAATGTAAATTCTATAAGAGTATTTAGTATCACTCTTTTCTTTTTTTCCATGAATACGCTTATTGTTTCAGTTCTAAATGGTCAAGGGGAGATTAAAAAGCTTACAATTGTTAATGCAATTAGTAGTTTTTCTAGTTTAATATTAACAATTATTCTTGTTTTTTATTTTAATATTAAAGGTGCTCTTTATTCTTTAGTAGTATCTCAAGTTTTTGTTTTTTTATTCTCTGTTATTTATTTGCGGAAAAATATTCTTTTTTCATTAGATATATTAAGATTAAAATTTGATATAAAATTTTTAAAAAATTTAAGTCACTTTAGCCTAATGTCAATTGTTACGGCTTTAACTGTTCCTGTTTCTCAGATTATTCTAAGAAATATGATAAGTGATAATTTTGGAATTAATTTTGCTGGTTATTGGCAGGGCATGATGAAGATTTCTGACGGATACTTATTGGTTATTACAACTTCTCTCAGCACTTATTACTTACCTAAACTTTCTTCTTTAGAAACAACATCAGATTTGAGAAGAGAAATTTTTTCAGGCTATAAAATTATATTACCAATTGTTTTATTAGGTTGCATAATTATTTATTATTCGAAATATTTTATAATAAATTTACTTTATACATCTGATTTTTTAAATATGGACTCATTGTTTTTTTGGCAATTATCTGGTGATTTCTTTAAAATATCTTCATGGATTCTGTCATATTTAATGCTTGCTAAAGCAAGAACCAAACTGTATGTTTCAACTGAGATTATATTTAGTTTTACTTATGTTGTTTTTGGTTATTACTTCACGCAAATTTTTGGATTTAAAGGAATATCAATGTCATTTGCATTAAATTATTTTTTATATCTTATTTTAATGATAGTTGTTTTTAATAAATTATTATTTAGTAAACTTCGGAATGAGTAGGAAAAATTTATCTATTACATTTTTGTATCCTAGTAAAAGAGTTGGCGGCGCTCAATTATTATTTGTTAGACTAGCAATTGAATTATCTAAATTTCCTGATGTAATTGTAAATGTTGTTGATTATAAGGATGGTTTTTTAGAGTCTAGTTTAGCAAATTACTCTAAAATAAATATTCTTCATTATCATAATGGCAGTGTCGTCATAGATGAAGCAACTATTGTTGTTACACCACTCACTAATTTGTCTGATTTAACTCATTTAATTAAAGGTAATTTTGTGAGTATTAAATTTTTATTTTGGGCTATTCATTCCTCTGGTATAAATTATTTAATGAAAGCCAACTTTAGAAAGTTTTTTCTTAATCCAGATAATCTAAAAAGTTTCTTTAAAGAAATTTCTGATAAAGGGAATTTAGTTTATATGGACGAAGCAAATTATTTGGCTATTAAAAATTTTAATCCTACTTGTGGACCTCCGTCCTACATGCCTATTCCAGTTACCCATTTTGATGTTACACCAAGTCTAATATCTAACAAATCTGATTTAATCAACTTAGCATGGCTTGGTAGAATATCATATGATAAGGTTTATTCAGTTATCAAAATTATAGACGAGATCAGAAATTATAAGGGTAAATATAAGATTGTATTTCATATAATTGGTAATGGAGAAAAGTATGATATACTTGAAAAACATCTTAAAAATTCAGGAATTAGTTATATTTTAGTTGGGACTTTAGAAGGAAGTGAAATATATAATTATATTAAAACTCATATTCAAATTGGCGTAGCAATGGGTACTTCCTGTCTAGAGTTAGCCTCATTTAGATTGCCTACTTTTTTAATTGATTATGGCGTTTCTGAATTTCCACTTAATATAAAATATAATTGGATGTTCGAAACTGTTAATTATAATTTAGGTAGTCACATTGATTCTTGTGAATTACGAAATCATAATTTTAGTGAAATCATTTCGCAATTTAAGAGTGATTTGTCTTTAGGTGATAGGTGTTATGATTATGTTTTAGCTAATCATGGAATTGATAATGTAGCATTAAAGTTTAAAAATCACTTAAACAAAATTGATTTTATTTCGAAAGATCAGATTGAAAATATTCAAACTTTGTTTAATCCTAGTATTTTCAATTATTTTTTTTCAAAATATAGAAAACTTCGAGGTTTTTAATAATTCTTTAATTTTAATTCATTGTTATTTTATATTTTTATTTTATGATAGCTAAGAGCAAATGTCTATTTGTTTTACATGAAGGAATAGGCTCCACTATTTTTAATTCCCAAGTTTTAGAACATTCTATTGGAATGAAAAACTATGAGTTTGACATAGATATCTTATCTTATAATACTTTTAGCAAATCATGGAATTTATCAAAAGCTAATCATTCTTACATAAATCAAACATTACCCAATATTAAACTGTTTTTGTTTAAAGCTTTAAATATTTATAATCCCTTTTCCTATTTATATAATTCTATACTTTTAATAATTTTTTTTTTAAAAAATAAGAATGTTTATAAATTAATACATGCTAGGGCTGATTATACTGCATTTTTATGTATTCTTACTAAACCTTTTCATAAATTGCCAGTAATTTGGGATTGCAGAGGTGATTCAATATCAGAACTTCAAGACAGTTTATCAAGAAAAAATATAGTAGTTAATTTTTTTGGCAATTTTATATTTGTAAATATCAATAAAATTATTTGTCGATTTAATTCCAAATATTGTGACGGCGCTGTATTTGTTAGTGATGCTTTATTCCAAATGTACAGGCAAGTACTATATACAAAATATATAGAAATCATACCTTGTCCGGTTCCTGAAGAAAAATTTTATTATAGCTTGACTCTTAGGAATGAAATGCGAAAATTACATTCCATTCCTAAAGAAACAAAAGTTTGTCTTTACTCTGGAAGTATGATTGCATATCAATCTATCGGTGAGCAAATTGAGCTTTACAGGAATTTATTATTATTCCCAGATGTTTTAATAATAATTGCCACATCTGAACCAGATTTAGCTAAACTTCATTTTAGTGATTTTCTATCTAATAGATTTAAAATCTTAAGTGTTAAATATGAAGAAATGAATTCTTTCTATAATATGGCTGATTTTTCTTTTTTAATCAGGGATAATAAGATTTTAAATAATGTAGCATCTCCTACTAAATTTGGCGAATATTGTCTTACAGGCTTGCCTGTTATCATGAATGATACTGTTTATCAATCTCTTCAAATTTCTAAATTACTTGGTAACTATATTTCGCATTTTGACTCTTCATTAAATGTTTTGTCTAATTCTAGAAGACAAGAAATAGCTGATGCTTCAATAAATATATTTTCTAGAAAATTTTTAAATCAAAAATATATGAAATTATATAAATCTGTTTTATAATTTTTTAGAAGTTTAAACAAATTACTTAACTTAATCTCTGTATATGCAAATTGGTTTTGTTTTTACAAATTATAATAATTCAAAGTTTACTCGAAATCTATTATTATCTATTTCACAGAATACAGATTATCAACTTTCTAAAATTGTTATTGTTGATAATAAATCTTGTTCAGAGGACATAGAGTCATTAAATAATATTAAAAAAGATTTTCCAGAAGTCAAAATAATTTTTAATAATGACAATGTTGGGTACTTTCCTGGTTTGAATTTAGGGTTAGTTTATTTAAGTAATAATTTCCCTGATATTGATCATGTTGTTATTGGCAATAATGATCTTTTTTTCCCTAATGACTTTATTAATAAAATTATCAATAATAAGTTTTTATTTCAAAAGTATCCAGTGATATCACCTGACTTAATTTCATTAGATGGGGTACATCAAAATCCTCATGTAAAACTAGGTATTAGTAAGTTTAGAAATTTTATTTATGATCTCTATTACTCTAATTATTATATATCTGTTATAATGTCCCTGTTTAATAGACTTTTGGGCCCTATTTCAATGCGTAAAGATTATTATGAATTTAATCAAGCACAATTAATTAGTCAGGGCTATGGAGCTTGTTATATTTTAGGGCCTATTTTTTTTAAAAAATTTCAGTTGCTTTGGGCTCCTACATTTTTAATGGGAGAAGAGTTTTTTTTGAGTAAACAGTTGGAAAAAGAGGGAATGAAAGTTTATTATGAACCTTTATTTAAAGTTAATCACCATGATCATGCAACTATGGGGAAATTACCTAGTAAAACATTGTGGAAGATTTCTAAAGATTCACATAATGTATATATTAAGTATAGGTAATTTGCCTAATTGTAATTTCAAGTAAATAGTAAAAGATATGAGTTTAAGGCAGTATCAAATTTGTACGCAAACGATTATGGACACATCTGATCCAAATATTATATTTGATGAACATGGGATATCAGATTATTATCATAATTTTCAGGATACTATACTCCCAAATTGGCATACAGGGGAAAAAGGATTTGCTGAATTGAATCTAATAGCTGCAACAATCAAGAAAGAAGGTAAAGGAAGAGATTTTGATTGTATCATTGGCTTAAGTGGCGGTTTAGATAGCTCCTACGTTGCGTATGTTGCTAAGGAAATTATGGGGTTAAGGCCACTATTGTTTCATGTAGATGCAGGTTGGAATACTGATAAGGCTGTGGGCAATATCGAGAAATTGTGCAATGGATTAGGTTTAGATCTATATACCGATGTTATAAACTGGGAAGAGATGAAAGATTTACAGGTCGCTTTCTTAAAATCTCAAATTGCCGACCAAGATTTACCGCAAGACTATGCATTCTTTTCCGGACTTTATAAGTTTGCTAAAAAAAATAAAATCAAATACGTTTTAACAGGAGGTAATTTTTCTACAGAGTGCTGCAGAGAACCAGTAGAATGGGGAGGCTTTCCTGGTATAGACACTTTATTAGTAAAAGATATTCATTCTAAATTCGGCAGAAGACCTTTAAAGACTTTTCCTTTGGTTGATATACTTTCTTATAAATTATATTATAAATATATTTTAGGTATGCAGGTTTTTAAGCCACTTAACTTAATTTCATATATTAAAGTAGATGCTGAAAAATTATTGATGGAGAAATATGGGTGGGAACCTTTTCAGCACAAGCATCATGAATCACGTTTTACTCGTTTTTATGAAGATTTTTGGCTTCCAAGAAAATTTGGATTCGAAAAAAGAAGGGCTCATTTTTCTAGCTTAATTTTAACTGGACAAATGACCCGTGATGAGGCATTGGAGCGTATTTCTAAACCTGAATTGCCAGAAGAATTTTTGCAAAAAGAATTTGACTACGTTGCCGATAAATTAGATTTAAACAGAGCAGAGTTACAAGCAATATTCGACGGTGAAAATAAAACTTATCATGATTATAAAAGTAAAATTAAATTGATAGGTTTTGGGGCTAAAATGATGCAAAAACTGGGACTTGAAAAACGTCTTTTTAGATGATTACACTAATAGATTACGGTGTTGGAAATATTTTTGCCTTTCAAAATGTTTACAAACGATTGGATATTCCAACCAAAATTGCTAAAACATACGAAGATTTGTCAGATGCTAAAAAATTGATTCTACCGGGAGTTGGATCATTTGATTATGCTATTGAACAACTGAATGCTTCTGGAATGCGTGAAAAATTAGATGAGTTAGTTCTTGAGCAAAAAGTGCCTGTTATAGGTATTTGCGTTGGAATGCAAATGATGGGTAACAGAAGTGATGAGGGTAAATTGGAAGGCTTAAAATGGATCGATTCGGAGATCTTAAAATTTGATGAAAGTATAATTAAGCAACGCACAAAACTCCCTCATATGGGCTGGAATGATGTGTCTCCGGTTAAGAATCACCCACTATTTATTGGATTAGAAAAAGAAGCTATTTTTTATTTTTTACATTCATATTATTTCAAATGCAATAATCCAACTGAAAGTATTGCTGTTTCTGATTATGGAATTTCTTTCACTTCAGCCGTAAATAGAGACAACGTTTTTGGAATACAGTTTCATCCTGAAAAAAGTCATCAGTACGGTGAAAAATTATTACACAATTTTGCAATGCTCTAATAATGTTACGACCTAGAATTATTCCAAGTTTATTGCTTCACGATAAAGGCTTAGTTAAAACAGTAAACTTTAAATCTCCCAAATATGTAGGAGATCCCATAAATGCGGTTCGAATATTTAATGAAAAGAAAGTTGATGAATTAGCTTTTTTTGATATCGATGCGACAGCTCTTAATAAAGAACCAGATTATACTTTAATCGAAAAATTAGCAAATCAGTCGCGAATGCCATTATGCTATGGAGGAGGCGTGAAGACAATTGAACAAGCTCAAAAAATATTTGGTTTAGGAATAGAAAAAATTGCATTGAGTAGTGCAGTGATTCAAAACCCTAAATTAGTTACTCAGATAGCTGATCGTGTAGGTTCGCAGAGTGTAATTGTTGTTTTAGATATTAAGAAAAAATTATTGGGTGGATATGAAATTTATACACATAATGGTAAAAAATCTACCGGAATTAATCCTGTTAAATTCGCGAAAGAATTGGAAGCTTTAGGAGCAGGTGAAATTATAATCAATTCGATTGATCAGGATGGAGTGATGAAAGGCTATGATTTGAATCTGATAGATAAAATAGCTGAAACGATTTCTATTCCTTTGACAGTTTTAGGTGGTGCGGGATCAATGTCTGATATAGAAAAAGTGATTGAAAAACATGGAGTGATTGGAGTAGCTGCAGGAAGTCTTTTTGTATTCAAAGGGCCTTATAAAGCTGTTTTAATCAATTATCCTACTCAAATAGAAAAAAATAAAATTTTTAAAATCAACAAAAGTGGAAATACAGAATAAAGTTCTTCTAATTACAGGAGGCACAGGTTCTTTTGGGAATGCAGTATTACAGAGGTTTTTGGCTACAGACCATTTTAATGAAATTAGGATTTTTTCTCGTGATGAGAAAAAACAAGATGATATGCGTAATCAATTAAAGAATCCCAAGTTAAAATTTTTCATTGGTGATGTTAGAGATTATGATAGTGTTGAACCCGCAACTCGTGGAGTTGATTATATATTTCATGCTGCAGCATTAAAGCAAGTGCCTTCATGTGAGTTTTTTCCAATGCAGGCAGTAAAAACAAATGTGGAAGGAACTCAAA
>Ga0164292_10000621_pt1 | contig 28006 bp, 25 predicted proteins | sample GEODES117metaG_FD_111486 | JGI IMG/M metagenome (GOLD analysis project Ga0164292, IMG submission 111486) | Eutrophic lake water microbial communities from Lake Mendota, Wisconsin, USA - GEODES117 metaG | ecosystem: Environmental > Aquatic > Freshwater > Lake | place: USA: Lake Mendota...
CTTTGTTGGCTTGGTAGCTCAGTTGGTACGAGCGAACGACTGAAAATCGTTAGGTCGCCGGTTCGATCCCGGCCCAAGCCACAGTAGAAATTACTTTGGAAGTTTTCCTTCAGCTAAACGCTCAGCAAGTGTCGGCGCAATTTTGTCTTTCGCAGAAAGTGAAACCTTTGACAAATCTAGATGCCAATCAATTCCCAAGTCTGGGTCCAATGGATTTATTTCAAATTCTTCCAGTGGTGAATACGGCGAACTCAGCAGATATGCAATAGTCGAGGAGTCAGCTAGTGATGCAAAACCATGTCCTAATCCGGCACCAATCAAAACTGTACGACCGTCAAGTGCATTAAGGTCAACGTGGACTGATTTTCCAAATGTTGGTGAACCTGGGCGGATATCAACAGTGACGTCCCGGATAGATCCACTCACGCATGTAATCCATTTTGCTTGCCCTTGTGGTGCCAGGCTGTAGTGAATACCCCTTATGACACCTTTCCTACTATCCGAAACATTTGCTTGTTGAATTGAAAAATCAATCCCAGTTGCGGCCTTAGCATCCTCAGACTTAAACCACTCTCGAAAGAATCCGCGCTCATCGCTCCTCACAGGTGACTCCGCAAGCCAAGCGCCATCAATACCAAGTGGTGTTAGCTCCATGTTCCTATCCTTCCGCCTTTACCGCAGAAATGATTGCAGGCATCGCATCTGCGAGTGCAATTCGCCAATCTCGCATAACTGGAATAGTTGTTTTATCCCAAGCTTCATGGCTCAAAACTGAAAAGGTGGGCCGTTTTGCTGGCCGTGGTAAATCAGCCGTTGAAATTGGAACTACTCGCGATGCATCTTCTCCGGCTAACTTAAAGATTTCCACTGCGAAATCAAACCATGTTGCTTGGCCACTGTTTGTCCCGTGATAAATCCCAACATGCGAATTTGATAATCCAAGTTCAACCAATTGTGAAGCAAGATCTAGGGCAGATGTCGGTTGTCCAATTTGATCAATAACAACAGGGACTTCGGCCTGCCCATTCAAGGCAAGCTTCGTAATTGTTTTTGCAAAATTCTTTCCCCACGGACTATAAAGCCATGCTGTTCGCACTATAAATGAGTTTTCTAGGTAAGTCTCAAGAACTCGGCTCTCACCACCAGCCTTAGTTCGACCATAAGCGGATTTCGGATTAATCTCATCGGCCACCTGCCACGGTGTTTGACTCTCTCCGGAAAAGACATAATCTGTTGAAATTTGAATTAGCTTCGCACCGCATTCTTTCGCTGCCAGAGCAATATTTAATGCGCCATCAACGTTGACTCTGGCTGCCTGCAACTCGTTGACTTCCGCGCCATCTACGTCAGTCCAAGCGGCACAATTTATGATTGTTTTGGGTGACAATTTTGAAATTACATCCTGAACGATTGGCCCCTGAGTGATGTCTAAATCCTGTGAATTCCAAGCATGAAACAGAAATCCACGCCGACCAAGTTCTTGCGATACTGCGATCCCTAATTGCCCCGAAGCGCCTGTAACTAACCAAGACATTGAATGATCAGCGTTTCTTGAGTGGCTTCCACCACGTTTCATTATCTCGGTACCACTGAACAGTGTCCCTTAATCCAACTTCAAACTTTACTTGTGGTTCATACCCTAGTTCACGATTTATCTTTGTCCAATCGACGCTATATCGAAGATCATGCCCTTTTCTATCTTCTACATATTCAATTGATGACTCGTCAGCACCCATAGCTTCAAGAATCATTGAGGTGATTTGATTGTTGGTTAGTTCTCGCCCACCACCGATGTTATAAACCTCACCGCAACGACCATTCATCAAGACGGAGTAAATACCCCGGCAATGATCATCTACATGTAGCCAGTCCCGAACATTTTCACCAGTTCCGTACACGGGAACTTTCTTGCCTTCTATTAGATTTGTTATGAAAAGGGGGATCAATTTCTCGGGGAAGTGGTGGGTGCCATAATTGTTGCTACAACGTGTAATTAGTACATCTAAACCATGGGTTTTATTGTATGAGCGCGCCAAAAGTTCACCACTGGCTTTGCTGGCAGAGTATGGAGAGTTTGGTTGGAGAGGCCATTCTTCAGTCCAAGATCCGGATTCAATGGAGCCGTAAACTTCATCAGTTGAAACTTGAAGGAATCGAATCTTTCTTCCTGAAGTTTTGATTGCGTCTAACAAAACTTGCACCCCGACAATATTGGTGTGCACAAAATCTGATGCGCCATTAATTGACCTGTCTACGTGAGATTCAGCCGCAAAGTTGATAACTGCGTCAACTTCGCCCAACAATCTGCTCACAAGATTTAGGTCGCAAATATCGCCTTCAACAAATGCATAGCTAGATAGATCTTCTGCGGAGTCTAAGTTCTTCTTTACACCCGCATATGTCAGTTTGTCTAAAACGACCACCCGAGACATGCCTAGAAGTTCTCCCTTGGCAATCATTCGCACGAAATTCGAGCCGATGAAACCTGCGGCTCCGGTTACTAGTAAACGCATTTCACCTCATTCGAATCAAATTCAATAACGTCACTTTACCCGCTACCCTTAACTTATGAAAGGAATCGTTCTCGCTGGTGGCACCGGGTCGCGGCTTTGGCCAATTACAAAGGGTGTTAGTAAGCAGCTTCTTCCCGTGTATGACAAACCCCTGATTCATTATCCTTTGGCAACACTTTTTCTTGCCGGTATAAGAGAGATTCTGATTATCACGACCCCTGAGGACATAAATGCTTTTCAAAGACTTTTGGGTGATGGTTCTCAATATGGCGCTTCTTTTGAATATGCAACTCAAGAAAAGCCAAATGGCCTAGCTGAAGCATTCATAATTGGTGAAAGATTCATCGGTAGCGAAGATGTGTCACTTATTTTAGGGGACAACATCTTTCATGGGGTTGGTCTTGGGCGACAACTAGAAGTGATAACAGCAAATGAGGGAGCAACTATTTTTGCTTACAAAGTTGCTGATCCTGAAAGATATGGGGTTGTTGAGTTTTCCAAGGATGGGAAAGTCATATCAATTGAAGAAAAACCTAAGAATCCAAAGTCTAACTTTGCAGTTCCAGGCCTCTATTTCTATGATGCCCAAGTTGTAGAAATAGCTAAGAATATTAAACCGAGTGAGCGCGGAGAACTAGAGATAACTTCCGTGAATGAGGTTTATCTGAACTCGGGAAGATTGAGGACCATGGTTCTTGAGAGGGGAACCACTTGGCTGGATACAGGAACGATTCAGACTCTTCATGCGGCATCTTCTTATGTCCAAATAATTGAGGAACGCCAAGGAAGTAAAATTTCATGTCTCGAGGAAATAGCTTGGACCAAGGGGTGGATAGATCCGGAACATCTGAAAAAATTAGGGCTTAGTTACGGATCAAACCCTTATGGTCAGTACATTCTAAGCTTGTTAGCTCACACCGACTAGGATTGATCTGTATCGAAAGCATAGGTGTGTGGCTTCCAAGTGCCCCACTTCGCCTCATACTTATTTTTATTCTCATTAAACAATCGAGTCTTTTCGGTATCCTCCAATAAATTAAACGATGCACCCATTTTATGATAAACAAAAACATCGCGAGCTATTCCAATTTCGTAGCCTGCTGCTTGGGCGGATCTACAATAATCATCATCTTCAAAATATCCACGGCCATAATCTTCGCTTAAAAAGCCGACTTCATTGAACACTTTTTGCGGAATAAAAACACAGAAAAATGCAACCGTATTCGCTTGGATTAAGCGTGGGACTCTGAAATTAAATCGAGGAACCGTTTCACTCAACCAGTCATGTTCCACAACATGCAGTTTGACCCTAGCCTCATTTCCGCAGTTATTCGTGGAAGGTCCTAAGATTCCAAGACTTGGATTTCGATAGAAGTGCTTCAGAGATCTCCAAATCCAACCAGGAGATACTTCAGTATCATTATTTAAAACTACTAAATAGTCGCCAGTGGCCTCCCTTAAACCGACATTGTTGCCGGCTGCGAAGCCAAGGTTTGTCGAATTACGGATATAGCGAATATTGAGAAAAGATTGATTTTCTAACCAGTTGGTCACCAGTGTTGATTCTTCTGCTTTTGAATCATTATCGACCAAAATAATCTCAAGATTTGGATAGTCGCTTCGCTGAATGATGCTTTGCAAACACTTGATAGTCATCTGTCCTTGATTCCACATCAAAACGACAATTGAAACCTTCGGCACCACACTTGAATGAGAAATGAGTTCTTGAGCTCGTTCTGACCAATCATGATTTTTGCTCCAGAAACTCAAACGCTCTCGATCAAGGTCTGTCAATTCGAGCGCTAAGTCCAATTTCTGCATGAACTCTTCATAGGAATTAGAAGCATAAATTCCTTTAATTTCTCTTGAAGCCATCTCCACTTCAGGAATTTGGGTTGCAATAGTTGGAATTCCCAATGATGCATACTCATACATTTTCACTGGGTTCGTTGCCAATATAAGCGGTGACACCTTGAATGGAATCAATCCTGCGCTCCAAGTTCTGACTCGTTCTGGCAATTCTATATTTGGAACTTCACCAAGAAAAGAAACATTTTGATAATTACCTAATTCATTAACAATATTGCGATTAGAAATGAGTCCTATGAATTCAAATCGAATTCCGGGTTTAGCTTCTACTAATCGTCTTACTAAATCTATATCGAACCATTCGGCAAGGGCCCCAAAATAACCCACTACACCTTCTGAATTGGAGTTCGATTTGCTTAAAAAGAGACTTGTATTAACACCATTTCTTATCACTGCAAGCGGCTTTGAGGCACCTAAATCAACAGACTTGCTATCTCGAAGAAAATTACTGGTCACAACGAGATTGTCAGAAGCTGTACCTAGGCTTTTTTCATGCATGACATTGAGAGGGTCAATTTCTTGAAATCCAGCATGAAAATCCATGCAATCAAACATCAACTGATTCCCTTGCATGCGTTCAGCCAATGGCCACCAGCTGGGCTGACCAACAATGATTAAGGCCGAAGAATAGAATTTAGCTGCAATAAAATCTTCAACTAACTTTGCAGATCCCTCCGCAAGGTTTTCCGGAAAGCCTTCGACTCCTACGTAAAAACTCTTACGTCGATATTGAGATCTAATTGTGCTGACCCACACACCATTAGCTTGAACCGAGACAATCTCGTCTCTATCTCCTGGCTTATATTCAATTGTAGGATTGACATACACAACTTGATATCCTCGTTTTACCAAAGATTCAGCAAGATTTTGTGGGCGCTGATGTCTGTAGCTCCAATCAATTGGCGCTAAAAAAATGATTACCTTGCCTGTATTGTCAAAACGTATACGATATTGGCCTTTTGTACTTTCTGTCCTAGTAAAAGAACGCTTTAGCTTGATACTTGCCAGTCGCACCAAACCTATTGGCGTTAGGAGAATAGCAAGAGCCTGAATGAGGATAACTAGGATTTTTCTTCTGGCGGCAAAACTACTAACCCTACGAGTTTTTTCATGACCCCCGAAAGTCAGATTAGACTTGATTTTTTTTAGAATAATGACCGAATAGTCAAAAGCAAGAACATATGCTTTTTCAAATAACCTAAAGGGAATAACAAAGGCTTTAAGTAGTTTCAAATTGAAGCCTTTCCACATTAGTATTCTATGCTTTGGGTGTGAAACACCCTCAAAGTGTACTTATCCGTTCCACGACTGGATGGTTTGAACCGCGCTTTAAATCCGCGGAAAAATACTTAGTGGAACTTTTTGGGTCTGCATCACCCATAACCTGGTCAAGAACGGTCAATGATGACCTTGTAGAACTCAATGATTCGAAAAATGTCTTTAAGGTCAAAGCTGACTACGGTCGAGGGTGGAGGAATATACTTCATCATATATCCTTCTTTTTCTTTGTAATTCGTAGACTGAACACAATCCAACCTCAAATCATTTACGCGTGTGATCTAGATACACTACTACCTTCGTTGATTTGGCGACTGAACAGAAGTTGCATGATTATTTATGATCAATTTGATCCGTTTTCTGCCCGAACTAAAAACAAGACCCTTCGGTTCCTCATGAACAAATTTGAATACAAATTATCTGAATTATCAGATGTTCAAATTACCGCGAATAGACTCCGTATTCCTAAGGATTTACATGGATCCTGGTTTGAAATCAAGAATCTATTCCCAATAGAAGTTCCGACAACGTCCTCTAAAAAAGACTTCCCTCTAGTTTTATTTTATGGTGGGGTTCTAAGCAATGATCGGGGTCTACTTGCTTGCGCGGAGGCTATTTCGAGTGAGCAGGATTGGGAGTTGCATGTATATGGTCAAGGGGAATTGTTCGAAACTTTGGCTTCTAGAAATTTTCGCGGCGTATTTATTCATCAATCCGTCGCACATTCCGAATTGATGACTCTAGCTAGCAAAAGTAATCTTCTTCTTGCAATGTACGATCCATCGCTTGCACACAATAAATTTACTGCGAGCAACAAGCTCTTCGAAGCTGCCCAACTAGGTTTGCCGATTTTGACGAATGATGGAACGAGTATCGGATTTTTAACTGTTCAAGCAAACCTGGGGTGGTCTGTGACTTACAACGACACTGTAGAGATTAGACAGGTGCTGAGAGAGGTTAGTAAAACTTCTCTGAGCGCTCGAAAAACCCTCACAAACAATTTGCTTTCATTCTATAATTCTCAGAAAATAGAGAATGATGCCGAACTAGATAGGATAAGGATTAGAGTTAAAGTTTTACTGGGAGGCGCTTCATGAAGAAAGTTGCTGTGGTTTATGGAACCAGACCTGAAGCAATAAAGCTTGCCCCAGTGATTGTTGAGCTGAGGAAGATTGAAGGTATGCAGACAATTGTGATCTGTTCGGGCCAACACAAGGAAATGCTCGAAGGTATTTTGGAACTATGGGACTTAACTCCCGATCTAACATTGAACTACGATTTTAATTCGGGTCACACATCCGCAATTCCTGGCCTAATGATCGAGCTAGAGAAGGAGTTTCTCAAACTAGTTCCGGATTTTGTGCTCGTTCAAGGAGACACGGCAACTGCAGCAGCGGCCGCACTACAAGCTCACGCATTACACATTCCAGTTGGGCATATTGAAGCTGGCTTGCGATCCGGAGACTTGTGGAATCCTTGGCCCGAAGAGGCTAACAGAAAGATGATTGATGCAATTTCTTCGCTGCATTTTGCGCCGACGCAGTTGTCCGCAGACAACTTATATGTCGAGAACTTTAAGGACTCTGTGTTTGTAACTGGAAATACAATTGTTGATTCCTTGAACCATGTTGTTAAAATGCTAGAAACAAAGAGGGAAATCAGAAATGACCTGCAATCCTTGTTAGGATTTCGATTGGAAGAGCCTTTCATTCTATTTACACAACATCGACGAGAAGGCTTCGGTTACGGTCAAGAACAGGTTTTCCAAGCCATTCTTGAATTGGCACATTTGGGCTTTAGGACAGTTATGCCCGTTCATATGAATCCACAAGTGCGAAAAAAAGCCGAGGAGAAATTTTTAGGCGTTCCCAACATATTCCTAATTGAGCCACAGGGATATTTATCTTTTGTTGAATTACTACGAATGTCAACGTTAGTGATATCAGATTCTGGGGGGCTTCAAGAAGAAGTACCAAGCTTAGGTAAAACTATTCTTATTACTAGATTAACAACGGAGCGTCCTGAAGTACTAACCTCAGGCCACGGCGTACTGGTTGGATTTGATAGCATCAAGCTGGTCAATGAAGCGTTGAAGGCAATCAACGCGGATGTGTCATCTTTGTGCGGGTCAAATCCTTTTGGAGATGGTCAATCTTCAAGCAAAATTGCTCAAACCCTAAATGAGCAACTAAAACTATTGGAACATAAATGATTTTCTTCTGTGTGGCCTGCTTCAGGCCTTCAAAATCGAGAACAGGTACATTTGGGAGGGAGGGAACTAATTGTTTCTGGTGCAAAGCCACTTCCAGAGATAGAGCCATGCTGCTGAACATTCACCTCGCTTTTTTCTCAAAATTGCTTAAAAACCCTAAGCACCTTCCAAAGATTATTGGTGTATCTGATGGACAATTAATTGAGACGATATTGAAAAAGGTGTATCGGTCAAACTATCAAAATTACCATTATCACCAAGCTCCGAAATTAGATATCACTCAGGTGCCTTCAGATCTTCACTGTTCAGCCGACATAGTTTCATGCAGCGAGGTGTTGGAACACGTTGCTCCACCTGTCAATTTAGCTTTCTTTGGTCTGCGATTGCTTCTAAGAGAAAAAGGAACACTTGTGTTATCCGTGCCCCACAGTGACGCTTCCGGAGTGCATGTTGAACACTTTCCAGAGTTGATCGATACCGAGCTTCTCCTGGGTGAAAATCCAAAGTTAGTTGGCAAACTGAGCGACGGCGAAAGAGTGGAATTTAGCAATCTTGTCTTTCACGGTGGGATCGGCTCAACGCTGGAGTATCGAGTTTTTTCTTTTAACAGCTTAAGAGATCAAGTTCTTGACGCGGGCTTCACCAAATTCCAATTGAATCGTAACTTTAAATCATTTGGAATCTATTGGGAAAAGTGGTCAAGAGTTTGGACATGCAACTAAGCCACATGTTTCTAATTTATACTGGCAACAAGAGAATATTCTTGAATCCACTAGCCTTATCAAGGCAAAAGAACGTATTGAAAATTAGACTCTTTTTCTGCTTTTAATTCTGCACCTGTGTCAGTCAGAATTAAGAATGTGCCTTCAAGCTCCCTTAATCGCATCTCCAATTCTTCAGCAGTTAGAGGTGCCGAATTCCAAAATGCTGCAAAACAGTTATTCGTTATGGTTGGATTTATATTCAAGGAGTTTATCCAACGACTATTCAGATCCGACTCCAATTCTTTTGTCCTAAGAATTAAACATTCTGTCGAAACGTTCTTGAGCGAATTCACTGCTTTAAGGCCAGCTTCGATGCTTGCCACATTTACTATCTGAGAATTCCATTTCGATTTATCAAGTGTCGTAGAAATGACGCCAATCATATTCCCCATCCATGCCGATCTGATTGATGTTGGAGTCATTAATGGTACTATCAATAGAAGAACAAACGATACTCTTAGAAAGTTACTTATTTTTGGGAAACTCTTAAGTGATATGAATATAATTGCAACACCCACTCCAGCCAAAACTAGCCACACATGCAATTGCTTTACAGCATAGTATTGAACTGAGCCAGTAAACATGATGGTGATTGCAGAAAGTAAGCCGACCGAAAGGGCTCCTGATAGAACCAGCTGAATTTCAAGAGTGTTAAAAATAAATCTCCATCTAAACGCAAGTGCAATCGTAATACTAAGAAACAATAACAACGCTACGTATACGTTTGGCTTAATTACACCACCTGGAGAAAGTATCACTCTCCAGCCAAAATTCGAACTTGTGATTACTTGGAAAAAGTAACCAAGTAGCGCAAGAGTGGCTGAAATGAATAACATAAAGACTGCTCTTATATAACTTCCTGAGGAAAAAGCCTCCTTGAGGTATCGGAAGGTTGTTACAAGCCCTGGCAAAACCAGAAAAGCAATCAATGAGGGACTAACCAATAACAAGAGCAATGTTGCAAAAAAAACGCTCAAGTATCTCGACGTTCTGCTTAAATCCAAGCTTTGAACTACAAGATAAATTAAAAGAATTAAAATTCCAGCCGCATATGGAATAAACCCATTTGTAAAGAAAATCCCAAAATATCCAAAACTTATCACCGAGGATACAAAGCCAATAAAAATTAAGTCCATCATTCTTTTTTGTGAGTACGGGAGAATAAGCCTGAAAATAAGGAAATTAAGAACAACTAGAATTACAACATTGATCACGGCATAAACAACAAGATTTTTTTCAGATTCTAAACTATCTCCAATAAGAGGTTCGGCTAAGAAAGACCAAAACGCACTTTGACCCGAGGGGTACGTTTTGAAAAGTCCAAAATCCGTTCCCCAAGGTGCTTGGGTACCAAAAGGAAACCATGGTTCGGCTCGATAATAGCGATAAATGGCGAAATGAAAAGCATTGTCATAGCCAAAACTCAAGAATTGGATAATGTACTCAGGTACTCTTGAAAGGACACTGAACAATGACTTCAGTAATAAAAGTATAATTGTGAGTTGTAAGTTTGTTCTTAAGAACTTTCTGACATCTATTTCTTTGAAGTGCAAGATAATACTACAGGTTGTAAGAACAAAAAGACCTACCCATCGATTTGCATTTGATAGCGGAATAAAAAAAGAAACAATGATCAGGACAATCAAAAACAGAGGATTCAAGTACCAGGCACTCTTGACAAACTTAGCTATTGTTGAAATCCAGGAGAAAAAGACAATCGCTGAAAAGAAGGATGGCAAATCTTTAAGACCAAAAATTCCAGTTTCCAAATTGAGCAAAAAACCACCACTGGCAATTGCAAATCCAAGCAATCCCAAAACTAGTCTTGTTGGCTTACTAAACTGCTTCATTTGTTAATCTTCAGCATCGCCTGATAGGTCACTCGAAATCGTCTCTCTTGGTACGTTGGACATGTCATAAGAAAAAAAACCGAGTAGTAGTTGTAAACCTGACAAAATGCACATGGCGGTGAGGATTAGAGTTCCTGTGTTCGTGGTCTCTCCGATTCGGTATGCGTTCCACCACCCATGCGCTCCAATTGTAAATCCAAACATACTTAGGCCAAGACCAAATAAAAGTTGGAGAGATGCAAGATTCAGATCGCGGATAAAATAAGTGTAAACAATTCGCTTTGAAAAATTTTTAAGATGCTTGAATGAAAACTCAAAAATTGTGGGAATAATTTTTAAATTGCTAATCTCGGAAGCATATTTAGACTTCATTGGCATATCAACAACCTTTGCCCGAAGTAAGTTTAGTCGAAAAAGCACATCCGATTCAAAGAAGTATCTGTTGCTTATTTTTTCTAAGGGTAGGTTTCTGGCAGCTTCTGAATTAATTGCTACATAACCATTGTTTGGATCCAATACATTCCAGTATCCACTAGAGAGTTTTGAATAAAAAGAAAGAATCAAGTTTCCAATAATTCTATTGTTGGGCATCGTATTAATATGTTCAACACTAAAGAATCTGTTGCCTTTAACATAGTCTGCTTTTCTCAAGGTAATCGGCTCTACAAATTTTGGAATCAATCTTGGATCCATTTGTCCGTCGCCATCTAGTTTGATGATAACGGAGGCTCCGGAAACAATTGCGGCCTGAATTCCGGTCTTCGTCGCACCCCCGACCCCCAAATTTACTTTGTGCCGGAGTACTTCCACCCTAGGATCCGAACAATGTTGCTGAACAATTGAACCTGAATTTTCCGGGCAGGCATCGTCTACAACAAAAATTCTTGATACTTCCGGACCGATCAACTCTATAAGAGGCAAAATATGACGAGAAACTTTGTAAGCTGGAATAACAACAACTAAGTTGGTTTTACCTACCGGCTTCTTTGGGTTGTCCACAAATGAAGGCTAGCATTTTGTTCTGATTTTGTATGTAATTTTATCTCTTAACTGGCGACTTTGTTAGTCTGGACGTTTTTCAACAACAATAATCCAATGGATGGCAAAAAAATGGAACAGCCAAGGGAATCTCTCGAGCCTTCGGATAACTTTAAAGATAAAATCTGGTGCTAATTTACGAAAATTTAAGCCTCCAGTAAGGATATATCGAAGCCCGAAACAGACGGGTAATTTTTGTACGATACTCAAGTCTGGAAACATAGAATTAAAGTATTGACGGTCGCGAACAAAAACTATGTAACTTAAAGCCTGATTAGCACCAATCATTGCATGCTGATTCGCCCCATCCCAAATTCCCTTCATGTCAAAATCTTCAGTTTTAAAGAGTCTCGGGTAAAGCAATTTCGAGAGTCTATTGAAATATGGATCTAGAATGACAATTCTGCCTCCCGGGATTAACACCCGAGAAGTTTCACAGAAAAAAGCGTTGGGGTCGGGGATATGATGAAATGTATTCTGCAGAAAAAATCCCGATACAGTCGAATCTTCAATATCTAAATTTGTTGCATCCAGGACGCCGTTTAGGTGTTCTGTTGGCACGATATCTGTGGACTTGATTCTAGAATCTAATTTTGACATAGGAATGACACCGGCACCAAGCTCAATATATTTGCTAGATTTCAAGTCTGGATTATTACTATCCTTTTCCATCGTTTCCAACATAAGATTCTGTATATCATGTACTACTTTCCTAAATTCTCGTTTTCCCGATGCTATTTCAAAATCAACTTCAACTCTAGTGGTTTGATTTTCAATAATTTCCTTTTTTCGATCATCTTTCAAAAGTGCGATTACTGTAGTCACAATTCTATCGAGCATCTGATTTACCTTCGTTTGTCGTTACACTCAACAAAGCATCATTTAGATTTCGAGCTCTTAGGGAAAAGGGTTTCAAAATCGCAAGAACGAACTTAGTCACAGAAAACGGAATAGGTAGGAGTAATTTCGCGTTTCGGGAAAACACCCTCTTGGCATTCACTTCATTTGAGATTATTGTCGTTACTTTTTTACCTGAAAAATTTCTGTTTTCTAAAAAGATCCAGTCGTCAATCGTTTTTTCCAATAAATCAAAGGATGTGGTTTGAATTTCAAATTTAAATTTTGGGTAAAACGAGAGGATTCTCTTCCTTGAGGTCTCATACCTATTCAGTTCAGGGACTAAACCAATTCTTATCACGGTACCTAAATAATCAAGGACAAAGGTTTCTGCTCGAGCTTTAGACTTTCCATACTCAGAGTTACTCCTTGCAGCCACACTGGAAATGAAAAGAAAAGGAACTTTCGAAGCATGTGCGGCTTGTGCCAAAAGAAGTGTCCCCCCAACATTTAGATGGTAATCAGCTGATCTATCTCGAAGGGACCAAGCAAGATGAATTAAGACATCAATATCTCTCAACTGACTTTCCGATGGGATTACTCCAAGAGTCCATAAACGATCTGACTGATTGCTTCCGAAGGTCGTCACCTCGTGTTGTTTCTCTAGGTGCTCAATTAAACGACTACCTAGTCGTCCATTTGCACCGGTGACTCCAATTCTCATGGAAAATTCTCTTCCACTATGGCCGCATTTATGGCCATGGATGTAAAGGTGTGTGGGCCGGGTTTAATGAAAGGTAGAATTGAGACATCTGCGATTACTACGCTTTCAAGAGTCTTTAGGGTGCCGTTCCCTGAAACATAATTGCCACCGGCGGGCATCGAAGCTCCACTGTGAAATCCTGCACCAGGGCTGGGCATTTGGTAGAACCAAGTAAGCGTAAACATCCTAGATTTTCTGGTCGTACGTGCAATTTTACGTAGAGCTCCTTTGACAACTCTTTTTGACTTCGGATTTCGTATCGAAGAGACCTCTATCTCGTTGGCGTCCTGAACTAGTTCAAGCTCAATAGTCCCGCTTTGAGTTGAATCTATAAATCCAATACCTAAGAACAGTATTCTATCCAAGAACTTGGGCAGTTTGATTTGCAGTCCAAATAACCTGGAGGAAATTAGCTCCGAAATTCTCTTTCGGACGTCTGAATTACACGAATACAACGAACACATAAATTCTGGATCATCGCCGATGTTTGATGAAATTGTCGCCTGCGAAAGTGCAAAATACTCATCTTTTTTGTTTCTATTAAAGTAGCCAATCCCCGTGAAGTAAAATACTTGGCTGTCTGCAACACTTACCTGACTCGGAAGCAAATTTGATCGCATTAAAATTGCTGGCGTCCCAATTGCGCCCGCACACAAATACACTTTGTCAAATTCGAGAGATTCAATTGAGTGACTTCGTGTTTTATAGGACACTCTCGTTCCGGTCGCGCCATTTTGGATATCCGTCACCATGCCTTCAACAAAGTTAAACTCCTTTTTTCTCAAATATTCATCAAACAAACTGCTGCTTTCAAATATAGATCCGTAGGGGCATCCACTCAAGCACGCACCGCATCCCGTGCAAGCATTAGGACCTTGAACGTTGACTGCCAAACCTGTTCGAGTTGCAAGACTGGTTCCAGGATTTTTCTTATCACTGAAAAGTGCATCAAAGGCGTGTGACCCACATGGGGGCTGCGTAGAAACAATTTTCAGTTCTGATGGAATATTCAATGAAATCTCATCCCCTGAAAAGGGAATTCTGTCCAATAATTTTTTAGCTGCTATGTAAATCTTCTGATTTTCAGTTGGTACAAATTCCAGATATTCCGGGCTCCAAAGGCGTATACCTGCTCCCCAAGTATTAGATAAGCCTCCATGTGCCAAAGAAAAATTCGACTGCTCTCGAAACTGAAAACCACTTTCGTTAACTTCATAGGCAAATGATGATCCGAATTTGTTTTTCATTCCTTTGATGCTGTTGACTGATTTTGCAGTCGAATAACGATAGTTTGCATCGATAATTGTGATTGAGTCTTCTTGGGACTTGTGGGCCTTGATTGATTCGAATACCGCCCATGAAGACAGTCCAGTTCCGATAATAGCTATTCTCATGTGTCAACTGTAATGCTAATACATGAACAATAAATAAGTATCATGCAAAAAAAATTTGAGACGGTGAAGGAACGATTCGTACTATGAATATAAGTAATTCGAGTCATTTGGCTTGCGCCTTCTCAAACAAAACATATATTCGGTTTCCGATTGAAACTTCCTCAATTGCTCTATAGTCGCTTGAAAGAATTCTTTGCAGCTCCGGCCCCCATTTGGCAATAAGCACATCAGAAACCATCCCAAAAGTACTATCTCTAGGATAGTCCATTTTTGATTCCAAATAGCTCGCAATCACAAATTTGCTTTGATCAACCCCTATGGGAAAGAAATTCAAATTACTGAAACCAAGCGAGGCGAGAACTGGCATAATTTCCGGAGGCGTTGTGATTCCATCAATGTTCACCTTGCTTGTAAGTCTTAAAAGATTTTCCTTCACTGCCTGCCTGGATTTAGTAACATCGTTTATTGGCATGCCTAGTGAATCTACAACTTTACCCAGTGAGTACGTGACTCTCTCTACTGTGGTGCGCCCCTCCCTGGGGGCGACAGAAATGACCTGGCTGCACATAGCAACACTGATGAGAAGTGAGCTAATGGGTAGAAATGCTTTAGTTTTTTCTTGGTAGATCTTCATTTCAGAAAAACCTACTGCTGCGCAAGCAACAAGTATCGGAAGATAAATAGAGTGATAGTGAGTCAGAAATCCATTTAGCTCGGCACCTCCAACAGAGACAAAGACATTTGGAACCATGCTAATAAAAGCTAGAAATATAGTTTTTTTGTTAAATGAGCTGAGAATAAGCAAAACTGCATTTCCTAAAAGAAATAAGCTAAACGGGATCGTTCTGGTCCCATTTAGCAATTCAATCAAATTATTTTTCATAACTTCGCTAGATGTATTGCCACTGTATTTACTAACTGAGATTTTTGAACTCCAATAGAAATACCAACATATCCCAGTTAAGCCAACTACGAGGAGTACGGAATCGAGAGTTTGCCAATTATTAAATTTGTAGAGAAGTGTACATATTACGATAACACCGAGAATGAGAGAAACTCGTTCTGAGATCATAAAGGACAGTAAAGATAAAGTAATTAAGAAAGCATTTTGATATCTTGAACGCGATCTGTTTAGCAAATTAAGAACTACATAAATTCCTGGGCCAAAGAATATTCTATCCATGTAATTTTGGCCCTGTAAAGATAAATAGAATGCAGGAGAAAATACGATTAACAACATTAAAATTGTTCGTTTAGCAAGACTTATCGGCCTAATTACGGAAAAAAAGTACATTAAATAGGTTAATCCAAAAGTGTAAGAAATGGTTAGAATCAAGTGAGGAAAAATGGTTACATCTGTGGCCCAAAAATTAAATTTGTGGATTACGTACGAGAGTAAATATGCGTGACTACCCAACGGACTTTCGTTTGAAGAAAATGAAGAAGCCCTAAGGGAATTAAGATTTAAATCACCGGTCTGAACAAGAGCATAGAGCTCCCAAAAAGAATTGCCGTATGCACCACTAGAGGTTGTTTCACCACCCGAAGTACTCAAAAGATCGAAGTATAAGGCGGAGTCTGCATCTTGAGTGAAATACCTAGAATTTAAACCCCGAAAAATTCCATACCCGATAACTAAAAAAAGCAATGGGAGTATTTTTTGAAGTATTGCCTTTGCCTTTTTTGTAATCTTGACCAAAACTAAGGAAAAATTCCTCACTTGATTTTTAGAGGTCTTCTTCTTGTGGGTCACTTTTGGTTTGACTTTTCTGGCATTCTTTACCGTCACGCTGATAGGATACCTTGAGGATCAATTTCTCAGCTGTAAATGGCAAATTTGAACCCTTTTACCTCAGGGTTCGTGCTTCTTTGTGTATATTTGAATGCATGATACCGGTCATGCTTCCACGGCTTCCACGTTATGACGATGTCGCTACCCTACTCCGTAAAATGGACGAAACACAAATTTACTCAAACATGGGGCCAATATCGATTGACTTCAAAAACGAATTGTCTAAATATCTCAATGTTCCCATAGCGAATCTTTGTTTATTGGCAAATGCGACTTTAGCCATACAGGGGCTGATTGAAATTTCAAGACCAACTGACTGGGTGATACCAGATTGGACATTTGCTGCAACAGGACTTGCGGCAATTGGTACTCGTAAAAATATTATTCTCGCTGATGTGAATATTGATGATTGGGAATTAGACATTTCCTCCTGGCAAAGTCCTCAAAACAGAATTTCAAAGGGTTTTATTCCCGTCGCGCCTTTTGGTAAAGCACCAGATATTTTTAAATGGAAGGAATTTGATTTTGTTATTCATGATGCCGCAGCATCGTTTGGTTCGCCACCATCAAATATTCTTGACCTAAACTCAACATCAGCAATTGTTTATTCGCTTCATGCCACTAAGGTAATTCCTGCCGGGGAAGGTGCGGTCGTTGTGTGTGGTTCGGAAGAAATGGCAGCTGCGCTCCAAAGATGGTCTAACTTCGGCTTTGATGGCAATCGAAAATCCGTAACTATCGGGACAAATGCAAAGCTTTCTGAGATTGCTTGCGCCTATGGCTTAACCTCCCTGAGGATGCGAAAAATCGAAATCCAAGAGTGGGAATCTGCATTGGGATCGGCAAAAGCGGCTTCAGATGGCAAAGTTTGGCAGACGTTTGTCTCTTCCCTATCCGGAATACGGCCTTACTGGATTGCCCAATTTCCAGATGTCAGCACTAGAAACCATGTAATTTCAAAACTAGAAAGTTCAGGTATTCAATCGCGCAAGTGGTGGCCAGCGCCTTTATCTGCAATGACCGCGTTCGAAGGTTATGTTCCCGCTGTGCCCAACTTGATAAGTCTGAACCTCGCAGATACCACCCTAGGATTGCCCATGTTCCGAGATTTAGAGATCACGCAAGTCGACAAAATTGTGTCGGTGATCGATAGCGTGCTTACAGTCTGAATGTCAAATATTGGCAACTAAACGACTAACAACCCCAGATTAAAGGGGGCAAATCAGAAGGCGAAAGATTGAGCAAGCAGTATACCTATTTGATTTTTTCAATTACGTATTGGTTTTGTCCAGCTTGCACTTCACCTTGGCGCTGAATAAGTAATAAAACTGCACCAACAGCAATCAATAAGAAGGATCCAAACATTGTTATCAAGCCGATAATCATTGTAAATCCTTGAAAAGGAGCTCTATTTTGTGTATAGGAGTAAAGAATAAATGAAAACAAAAGCAATGAAAGCAAGGCTATGGCAAATCCAAGTATCACTAAATAACTCGCAAGTTTTCCTAATCCCATCACAATAACTTCTATGAACATTTGAATTTTCTTGGAGAGTTTGTATCCAGATTTTCCGTGAATTCGATCTCGGCGTTTATAACTTATTCTATAGACTTCATTTCCAGAGTTGAAGAAATTCACTTGTCTCATCGTGCTAATGCTTGATCTATTTAATACATATTTGGCAATTTTTGAGTCTAGCATCCAACAATCAAATCCACGTTTAGGTATCTGCCTATCCTGAATTCTCATAATTCCGTATGTTATTCGGCTAGCCACTGACATAAAAAATGAATCAGCTCTAGATTCCCGCTCAGCGATTGCAATTCTACCTTTTCCCCCGAGTGATTTATACATCTTCACGACAATTTCTGGCGGATCCTGCAAATCTGCTGAGATAGTTGCTATTAATTGATTCTTGGCATGATCCACACCTGCAAGAATCGCATTCACTTGTCCAAAGTTGCCAGCAAGTTGTATTAGTTTGGTATCAATTCTATTGTTTTTTTTAATTTTGACCAGGTTCGTAAATGAGTCATCCGAAGATCCATCATCTACATAGATGACTTCGCAAGCTACTCCAATTAATTCATCCAATGAATCAAGCAAGGAAGAGTTGAGCTCTTCAATCGATCCAGCGTTGTTGTAAACTGGCACAATTACACTTAAAGATCGAGTGTTTACATTTTTAGAAATTTCGTGCACCCATTCCTCGCCGTCTTCATAAATTAACATTACCTATTACTACTCAAATCACAAGTAATCGTGCTACCCCTAAATCATACCAATAATGAGTTAGTAATGAAAGATTATAGAGAAATTAATCTACCCAATAAAATCAAATACCATTATTTTCGGAGACACTAATTGTGAACTTGCTATTGTGTATTCATCCACGGAAATAATTTGGGGGTTTACCAGTTAGGCCGAGATTAGATATTGCAAGGGTACGACCATTCAAGTTCAATTCTCCTTCTGTGCTGTCCGAGAAAGCTGAAGTTACTAGTAGGTTTTCAAGATTTTCCCCCGCAAAAGTACATGAGGTTGGATTTTCTACCGGTAACTTAAGCGTTCGATCAAGATCTCCCTCGGGAGAAATAATTTGGATGGAAGAGCCTCCGTAAATCGCAACCAAGATGCACCCTTTACTTGAAACGGTTAAGCCATCGGGGATTCCATCAGAAGAATTGAACTCATAAAACACAGTTTTATTGGAAATTAAACCACTTTCTGGATTAAAGTTGAATTTCCAGAGCTTGTGATCTAGTGAGTCAATTAAATAAAAGTATCTACCGTCTGGTGACCAGTCCATGCCATTAGGCAACGTCAGTTCGTCCAGCATTACTTCACATTCAAAGTTAGTGTCGAGTCTAAATAGTTTTCCTTTCCCTTTTTCAAAATCAATATTTGTGCTTCCAGCCCAAAATCTACCTTGGGCGTCACACTTACCATCATTCATTCGTTGACTTTTACCTAAAATTTCATTTGTGACCACATAACTCTCATTTTCGTTTAGCGTAGCAAATCCCTCTTTTACGGCGGCAACGTAACCAGTTTTCTCTCTGATGGCTAGTGCACCAATCATTCCTCCGGATTCTTGAACAATAGTTTCACCGGAATAGAGGTTGCTTTTAATCCATTTTAAGCCAGTTATATCCGTCCAGACAGCCTCTTTTCGTGTTTGGCTATAAATCGGAGATTCTCCTAATTCAGATACGACTTGAGAAATCAATTGAACTTCCATTTAGCAATCCCCCCCCCGTCCATGCATCAATTTCAAAATACGCAAGTTTCGTTAACCAACCAAAAACATTCCAAATTACTCTACATCCCCGAATATCCACCATCTACAGGAATAACAGTTCCTGTTAGAAAATCACTTGCACTTGAAGCCAAGAAAACCGAAACACCCTTCAAGTCAGAGGGAGTACCCCATCTGCCTATTGGCGTACGGTTAAGTATCTTTGCAGTCCTATCAGAATCTTGCAAGAGTGCCTTATTCATATTTGTATTGATATACCCTGGAGAAATCGCATTTATTCGAATTCCCTTGGCTGCTAGGTCATTAGACATTGCTTTTGTAAGTTGAGCTACCCCACCTTTTGAAGCTGTATATGCAGGAATGTTTATCCCCCCAAATTGACTCATAATTGACGATACATTGATTATTTTGCCGTAACCATGGCTAATCATTTCTTGAGATACTTTTTTGGAATATAAGAATACTGAGGTCAAATTCACAGAGATTATTTCATCCCACTCTAGATCTGGGAAAATTTCACTTGAGTGTCTTCTTTGTATGCCTGCGGCATTTACCAATATTTCTACAGACCCTTTTAATAACATAACTGTTTGCCGAATAGATTCGTCTATTTGGTCTCTGTCACTAATGTCGACGATGCAACCGAAACAATTTGTCCATTTTCTATTCAAATCTTTAGCTTTGATTAGCGTATCTGGATCCTTATCAACTAGCATTACTGACGCACCAAACTCAAGCAACGCTTCCGCGATTGCATAGCCAATTTCTCCCGCACCCCCCACAACTAGTGCTCTTTTACCTGTTAGATCAAATATCGAACTCTGCATGTCACAAGTATCTCACCTACCGCTGTTTTTAAGGATTAGGAACTCCATGCAAGCCTCCTAATTGCCGTAAATATCCATAAACTCACTGTGTCTGATTTTAGTGCACGCTACGTAAAACATTGCTCCCATGCTACATTTTTCCGATTACCAATAGAAAGTGGAGTAGCGTGGTTATCAAATCTTGCCCGATCTGCGATTCTATCGACATTGTGTTTGAAACCGTGCTTCAAAATTTCCCCATGGGCAATATATATTTGAGTGCTCCTGAGCATGGGACACAATTTCTAAAGGACATCAAAATTTTTCAATGTGGTTGTGGCCATCTTTCGGCCAAAAGCGACTTTTCTGCTGAAGCAATATACAAGGGCGATTACTCTTATTTAGGTGACTCAGCTATCCCTGCAATGCGAAGAGCGCATGGTTTAGAAATGATTAAGAGATATTCATGTGATACTAAATTCAATAATTTGATTGATATCGGCTGCGGAAATTTTGAGCTAATTAAGCACTTCAGTGGGGGGGGGGATTGGATATCGAAGGACAGAAAATTGGGGTTGACCCCGTTCCAAGAGACCCGGAGGATGCGGAAATTTTATTCGTAAATGCCTTTTTTGAGAATTCCAATTTAGATTTAGCTTCACAAGATAATACACCTAATCTCATTTGCCTAGATAATGTTTTGGAGCACATCGAAAACTTAACTGATTTTTTTGAAAAATTTGTAAAGTTAATACAAGTAAACGATTATGTCTATGTTTGCGTTCCTTCATTTGAATTGATGTTACAAAATAGAAATTTTGAAGAGATCTCCCATGAGCACACACAATACTTCGGTTTGAGAGCCATGAGTGATTTGTTTTCTAGATTTGAATTTAAAGAAATTGAATCGTATTCAAAATTTATTGCAACTCGGGGATACAACTTTCACCTTTTCCAGAATGTAAGAAATAGTGAATTGCATTCCAGTCAAATGAGATTCAAAAGTGAGCATGGCTCTTTTGGGGTAAGTAATGCAATGTCATTCTCTAACGAGCTTGAAATCTTTAAGGATAATCTGCGCCGAACTTTGCCTCCGTCACTTGAAAATACTTGGGGGGTATGTGCAAGTGAAATAACTCCTGCACTTTGCTATTTTATGGGAACTAATTTAGAGGAAATTGAAGGTATTTTTGACACCACTTCAACCAAAGAATACAAATTCATGCCTGGGTTAGCCCCGCAAATTCTCCCTTGGGAGAACTTGAATCATGTCCAAAAGGATTCAGCTCTATACATCACAGTTCCTCAGTTATCTTCAGTTGTAAAACCAAAATTATCTAAACTTGGTTTCATTAACATTTCGTTTGCGGAAAAATAAAGTAAATTATCCCGTAAACAACCCGCCATTTACATCAAGAACCGCACCAGTGGTAAATGAGGAACTCTCCATTACAAAATAATTTACAGCAGAAGCCACTTCAAATCCTGTGCCAAATCTTCCAACCGGAAATTTTTCAATTAAATTTTGTTTCACTGAATTAGAGAGTTGTTGGATCATTTCGGTTTCGATCGTTCCCGGTGCCACGCAATTGACCGTAATGCCAAATTTTGCTAGTTTTCGAGCTAGATTATATGTGAGAGATATAACGCCTCCCTTTGATGCGGCATAAGCTGCCCCGTTCGCATACCCACCCATTCTACCTGCGTTTGAAGATACATTCACAATTCGAGGGAATAGGCCATTCTTTAGATATGGTAAGCAACTTTGAATTACAAAAAAACATGACTTTAGATTTACATCGATCACTTGATCCCAAACTTCCTCACTTAATTCTTCTGGGTCGTATGTTTCTAAAACTCCAGCACAATTGACCAAGATATCAATAGACCCGATGGCTCCATAAATCTTGTCAATACATGAATTAATGTCTTCTAGGTTTCCTAAATCGCACACCCAAAAACTGCAAGCGCTCGGATAAATCTCCAATAGTTCTTGGGCTTTGTCGCCGCTTTTTGAGCATGACCCAATTAATGCAACACTTAAACCTTCTGAAAGTAGTTTATGGGCAATTGATAATCCGATTGCCCCGGTACCACCAGTGATAATTGCTGAACGCACCATCTCCACCTCTCTATCGGGTAACTGAAATTAGATCGATGGGACATAAAGATCAGCAATTAAACTCATGCCTTCATGGTCGGTCACCTGAATTGTGTCAGAAATACAACGATTTATCTCGTCGAGTTCGAACTCGCTTTTGCCGACAGTATAAATCCTCATGAGCACCTGCTGCTCCGTCCCAATCATGTCTTCACTCAAGCGGTCACCTGGGAAAAAACGATTTAATATCTTAAGCACATTCGGTTTCTTGGTAATTTCCTCTAATCCAATTATCTCGGACACTACTCCAGGTCTTCCTAGTATCCAGATGGTCCTCGCTGCATACCCACTCATTGTCGGATCGTTGGTGAATTCGACTGAGTTTGCCGAAATTTTCCCCTCGATTGCATATTCGATTAGCATTTTAATTTGATCATACTCATGAATTCCTTTGAGATAAAAATGTGGACCTTCACCTTGGATTCGAAAACCAGGATCGTATGCATAAAAATTGTTGCCATCATAAAATATTTGCAGACCTAAAACTCCAATATTGATTTGGAGACTTTCGATCATTTTTATAAATTTTGCATTTTCCTTTTCTAAGAAGGAATTCAAATGTCTACTTGGGTAGTTTGCATACAGACAAACTGAATTAAGAGTTCCAGTTTTTGTCGACTTATGTCTATCGGCCAACATAGTCAAATGAACCTTGCCGTGTATGATCGTGTAATAAGCAAATAAGTCATCACAATCCATGTATTTTTCTACGATGATTTTCTTTGCTATTGATTTCTCTAATGCTACCTCTATCCCTCTTTTGAATTCTTTTCTATTTTTACAGAGCGATATACCTACGGCAGCACCGCTATCGATGGGTTTCACTACGACTGGAAAAATGTTTGATTCATCTGAGAGCGAAAATATCTCATTTGGATTGACGGTTGGAATAGGATTTATTTCAAACAACTGGCAATAACTGGCGAATTCAGATTTGGACGACAAAATGCGGACGGACTCATTATTGGCGTAACACGGGAAATTGTGCCTTTCGCATATTTGCTGATAGTAAGGAAGTAATGGATCTGAGACACCTAATACAACTGCATTGATTCTTTCCTTGAAGATAATTTCATCAATTTCATCTTGGTTCTTAGGGTCAGCATCGTAACTAACGGAAGCTATTTTTTTTGCGGGAGAATTTTTTACTGGATTTACAACAAAAGTTTTATATCCTTCCAAGTTAGCAACTTGAATAATTTCTGAAGTTTCAGGGTTGCTGCCCAGCACCAAAATTCTTACCTCAGGATTTTCCGACATGCTGAGAATTCTACAGTTATGTTGTCTTCCAGACTCAAAAATGAGGTATACGATGGGCCCCGACCATCTTTGTTTTCGTTACTGGCCGTATTATTGTGGAGGCATTTATGAGTATTTCTATTGTCACAGGAGCTGCTTCCGGTATTGGCAGAGCAGTTGCTCTGCGCCAGGCTAGTTTAGGATTTACAGTTTTTGGCTTGGATGTAGATGAGATCGGGTTACTAGAAACTAAGAACTTGGGGGGCGGCGACATTCGACTTCTTATTTGTGATGTTTCAAATCCAGTAGAGGTTGAAAGTGCATTTTCTATAATTGATCAAGCGGGATTAGAGATTAACAATTTTGTGGCCGCTGCGGGTATCGGGTTATATGAAAAATATGAAAATATGACCTTTGATCAATTGATTCGAGTAATTAATGTCAATCTTATTGGTGTTCTTGAGCCAGCCAAATATGCTTATCAAAGAATGCGCTCTGGTAGCTCCATGGTATTCGTTGCCTCAATAATGGCCGCCCATTCACTTTTCAATTCGGTAGCATATTCTGCAACAAAAGGGGCCGTCGTAGCCGCTGCTCGAACACTTGCGTTAGAAGCTGGCGAGAAGGGCATTCGTGTCAACAGTGTCTCTCCAGGAACAATCGACACTCCGATGCTACGGAGAGATTTAACTTCGATGAATAGAAGTGAGCAAACAGAATTCATTTCTAAAGTAAATGCAGCAAATGCACTTGGAAAAATAGGAACACCTGAAGAGGTGGCAGATTTGATATCTTTCTTAATCTCAGATCAGGCATCCTACGTGACGGCTTCTGACTATAGAGTCGACGGCGGTTTTGGTGCACTCAAGAAATTTTAGTTTCTTAAGAAGTCTGCCGATTGCTCGGAGTGTAATCTCCGAAATTACTAAGTGTTTGGATTAGCTCTACTCGATAGCCATCTGGATCAATCATGTAAACCAATTTACCGCCTTTATTTGGTCCTAACTCAGGTGTTACAGGATCAGAAATACTTGATACCCCATTTGATTTAAGGTAGTTATACCAATCTCCAAGATGATCCACTTTAAAAGCAATGTGTGCGATACCTGGGTTACCATTTCTATGGTCTATTTCTGCTACTTCAGCATTTCTATATTCGAGCAATTCGATAAAATAATCTAAACCTGGGACTTTTAGCACAGCAATATGAAAGTCAGTGTTTTGATAACCTGTCACTTTTGAGAGATATTCAGCTTTAGGGTTCCAGGAAAAAACCAATTCCAGCTTAAGTAATTCTTGATAAAAGTGGAGAGATCTACTTAATGAGCTAACCGTAAGTCCGGTGTGGTGACCCTGTACAATTTCCATAATCTGTCTCCTAGTGCCTGCATATATGACTGATCTGCTTTGAAACTTCACAGCAATGTCGAGGAAATTTGATCTTGCCACAATAGTAATAGTAACAAAGCGCTAGCACGACCAGGCAGGTGACCAGTTTGACCGTCATTTGTTGTCAAGGCCAATATTTTTTGAATAATTAGGCTAGGGTAGGGTCATAAATTGGAAGATACGGGCGAAAATTTGAAGAGTTTAAGTTTTGCCACCTGGAACATTCTGGGTGATGACCTCGATCGCTTAGCACGTTTAACACTGATAGCAAATGAGATAAAAGATCTTGATTTTGTTGCAATTCAAGAGGTTGTATTGGACGAAAAAAATAGGATTAATACTGCTTTAGCGTTGAGCGATTTGAGTGGTTTAAAGATTGCTAGCTGCGTTTCCGGAGAAATTACAAATCTAGTAACTGGCCAAATTCAAGGAACAGCAATCCTGACGAAATTAGAAGTAGTCATTTCCGACATTTCAATTCCCGCTCCACCTGATTCAGCCAATGGGAGTTCGCAAGAATATAAGAGATATGCCGCGGCGATATTAAGAGCGCCGAACAATAGGTTGATCTTTGTTTGCTCAGTTCATCTTCCCTGGGGGGCTCATAACGAGGTGCGCAGATTAGAGCATTCGCTTTATTTAGATATGCAAATAACTGAGATTATGCAGACCTTGCCCGCGGACTCTATTTCAATCTTGGCTGGTGATTTCAACACTAACACCAACTCAGAATCATTGAGATTCCTACAAGGTGAAACCGCATATAGTGATAGATCAACATTTTGGGTTGATGTTTGGACAGAAAAAGGGGAAGGACCGGGTTTCACATTTGATCCGTCTGTTAATAACCCCAATCTTAACGAGACAGCAAAGAGAAGCGGGATTATTTCCCCTGAATTAATGCCACCGCGAAGACTGGATTTTCTCTTGCTAAAAGGTTGGGTTTTTGGCAGGGCTGGGTCGCCTTTACGAGCCAGCCTCTTGGGGAACAAGCCAAATGTAAACAATAATTTTGCATCGGACCATTTTGGAGTAAAGGGAGAGATTTGGAATCCGGATTAATCTACTGAAACTGTAAACTCGACCTTTTCAAGTGAAACGACCTCTTATCACAAAAAATTTTCTTTAACCGTTAAATTGCAGACTTCTCAAAAAGTAGTTTACTTGCATGTTCGGTCCTGTTTAGGAGCATCATTCCACCATCAGCTTTCAGACAAGTGGGAGGGCAATTAATCCATAATTGATATAGAGCTAAGCTTTGGTTGCAACTCAAGACATCTTCGTAGCTGCATCTTGGTTTTAGCCTGAAAAGTAATTATGCTAACTAAACGTTTTTTAAATTAGTTTTCAGATTTACGAACAACTGCAATAATTGAAAGTCCGAAAGGTAAATTAAAATAGTTTTCAATTTTGAATGCCATTTTAACAATTTGATTCATAATTTGCATCACCCTTGATTGCCTATCAATTGTATTCTTTATCTTTGAAAAACTACTTCTGCGACCGAGTAAATATGGAATCCTTCTTAAAATGAAGGCTGGGATAATAAGAGTCTGAAAAAAGTAATCGACTGAGTCCAGGGTGAGTCCGGACTCTTCCAATGTTTTAGTTAAAGTACGGCGCGAATATCGTCTGAAATGTCCGATTGATAAATCAAAATCCGAAAAGAGAAAATTGTGTGCGGGTACTGTGATAATCAAAACCCCACTAGGTAGTAATACTCTCTTTATCTCTTTTAAAATTTCTCCAGGGTTCTCGATGTGTTCCAAAACATCAAATAGGCCAATAGCTTTTATGCTTGAATTGGGCAAGTTGAGTTCTTGTAACGTTCCTAAGTATGAAGCAAAACCCTCGTTTGCCAGCGATTGTGCTCCTGTCTCTAAGGGCTCTATCGCGATTACAGGTATGCGTTGTTGAGCAAGAGGAATTGCAACCGTTCCATTGCCTGCGCCAACCTCCCACAATAGATCAAGATCTCTCTCCTGAATAATTCTTATGATTTTAGATGCTCTTAACTGCGCCCAGACACCCTCAGCCTCACTATTAACTTGATTAGGATCCCAAGCTTCAGATGGAAATGAAATTTCTCCGGAGTATCTCTCTACAGGGGCAAACATCTTGTTCTCATTTTGTTTCCAGTTTTTCCAGCCCATGGCCTCCAGGCGGTTCACTTCGTTAAAGTACATGGATTGGTAATCAGGAAACATGCGTCAATTGTACCTGGCAGGTCTTGAACTTTGGTTAATTTGTCAAGAAAAATGACACATTTCACTCGGATATCCTGAGTTTGATTGATACTGGATCTCCATACACTAGCAATAGTTAGTTGCATAACTACTTTAAATAAACGTTAGTGAATCTTATCTTTAGATTGAATTGGATATCCTTTACGTCGTAAAGACCTTTACCAGAGTAATTCCCAGGTGCTGAAATAGGCACTTAATAAGAATGAGTAGCAAAATTAATCCAACCTCACAGCACCGCTAGGAGTACTCAAATGCACCGCAACAATCCCATACTCACCATCATTTGTTGATGGATCAACAAAATCAACTGAAGCACCATTCAAACCATCAAGAATCTCTGTCTTAAACCAAGAATCAGCTAGGTGATCAGTGTCAGCAATAGTGATCTTTTCAATTGCAGCAACCGCCTTTCCATCTTGTGATGGGTGATCAGCCGTTAACCATTGAATAAAGAATGGAAGTTCGCGAGAATCGGTAATCTCATTAACTCCGATTTGCTTCCACTTAAGATCAGTTCCATCTGGGCGTGTGCGGTGACCTTCGATTGCGCTGCGTCCGAACTTCTTTTCAACCTTTGAAATATCTTCAGTTGCAAA